>Ga0116168_1000029_pt1 | contig 152491 bp, 113 predicted proteins | sample AD_UKC129_MetaG_FD_89795 | JGI IMG/M metagenome (GOLD analysis project Ga0116168, IMG submission 89795) | Active sludge microbial communities of municipal wastewater-treating anaerobic digesters from Canada - AD_UKC129_MetaG | ecosystem: Engineered > Bioreactor > Anaerobic > Digestate | place... | reverse complement strand
TTTGAACCTTCTGTTGGGCGGTGAAGTGTCGTTTGCTGTTTTCCATCGTTCGGCCTTTCTGTTACGCTCCGAACTATGTAACTCAAACGGCCCCTCTTTCCAATTCCAGGAGAAGCAGCACAATATCGAGCGTCTCTCCACCAGCCGATTCGAGCTTTTCAATGATTGGCCCAAGATTGAGCGCCATCCCTTCGTTCCGAACTTTTTGCCAATAACACCATTCGCGAATTTGTGGCCAGGCGGATGGAATGCGCTCGCAAAAGGTTTGAACGGAGGCGAGATGATCGCTAGCGGTGTCCAGAGCTTCTCGACGTAACGAGATATCGGCAGCCAATCCATCGAACGCGACGTTGAATTGATTCAGCGTATCCCGAAAACGAATCAGGTGATCGCCAATTGTTGTGCCCGCAACGAAGAGCGACGGACCTTCTGCAAACAGGCTTGCCAGCAATTGCCGCAACTGACCGAGCCAGACCAGATCGTGGCCAGCGCATGCGGACATGCGACTGTGAAGCCTCTTTCCCCAATCGTATGCTTTGACAAGGGCGTTGATGGCGGGCTCTCCATTTTTCCACAAAATGCCCAGACAACTCTGTGCTGTGGACGAAGCGGCGTTGAGTTCAACATTGATCCCAAGAAGTCGTGGTGCGTTGCTCAAAAGTACGCTTACGGCAAGTCCAACTGCAGACAAATGATCCGCAGCATTGTCCAACGACCTGCGCGAAAGATTGGCAGCCTTGACGAGGGCATCATAGGCTTCGTCGAATTGCGAGATCGTGTCCCGGTAACGATTCAATTGATCGCCAATGGGTGTGCCGACGGCGTAGCTGTGTGGTCCGTTTTTCAATAGATCGCCGATCAGAATCCGTAAGCTTGCCAGCCAGTCCGAATTTCCGCCAGCGGCAGCGGTCATCCGTTCGTGCAACGCTGCCCCCCATTCGCGTACATATTTCAACTGCTCGATCTGTGGCTCGCCATGATTCCAGACCGAACCTAGCAGTGATTCAGCCGTCGAGCCTGCCTCGTGCAGTTCGTTGTTGATCGCGCGCAGACGCAGCGCGGCTTCGAGAATGCTTCCAAGCTTCGCTTCGTCCGGCTTCATGCGATCTGGACGCGCTGACCGCAGCTGTTTTCTAACCGAGGCAATGCGCAGCCATTTCGGTAGAGACCAGGCATTCCGTGCGGATTGCCACTTGTGGTTAAGCGTATCGAGATCCAGAGCCAGAAGCTTTGCTTCGTCGTAACCGTTCAACGCGGCGCGAAGTTCAATGCGCTCTTGCACCAGTACTATCCAACGATTGAACTGTTCAACCCATTCGTGCCAGGGCGTTGTGGCGAACAGTTCAGCCACCGCAGTGGGAACAAGCAGACTGTCCACGAGTGCGACGAGGTGAACGATGTCGGTTCGGGATGCCGTCGAATGCGGAAATTTGAGCCACTCGTGTAAGTCCTTCGATGCCTCAATTGCCGCCACAGTGAATCTTTCAATTTCGCGGCATTGTTCGAAGATGCGATTTGCCTCGTCCCGAGACCACGATTCACAATGAACGGCTGGCATTCCTTGAGGGCGGGCCGGAAATAACCTACTGAGTCTCTCGCGCAATTCATTGCGCTCGCGTAGAAGCGAAATCCAGGAATCCAGACGAACGGACAGTTGATTCCATGAAGTGGTAGCAAACCCCGGTCCGACCGGTTCGGGCGCAAGGAGACTTTCTGTCAACGCATGGAGATGAAGGAGATCGTTTCGCGACACGGCTGCAGCCGGACTGCGAAGCCATGAACGGAGTTCGGCAGCGGCTGTCGAAGCGGATTCCGCAAGCGTGTTCAGTTCGCGCACATGATCCAGCGCACTTTCGGCCCATGCCGGCGACCATTCCTCGCACGCCAGCAACGCCAGTGGATGGTCCGCGAGCGGAATCAACGGACGGGAACGTTGGTGTAGCAGGCGGGCGACCTGACGGGTGCGATTCAATGTTTCGGCTGATGTCTTGAGAATTTGCGGCCAAGTGCTGTCGAACCGGACGATCGGTTCGCTTCTCCGGGGAAGGAGATAGTCGAGGCAATGGTAGGCGCTGAGTCCGCACGGATGTCTGTGATGAAGCGTGCGCGCGTATTCATTCAGGGAACGGCGTAAATGCTCCAGTTCGTTCGCGCGTTGTTCCCAGTCGATGTCGCCATCTTCGGCGAGGAATTTCAGGCTGCGATCAAATTGAGCGATGACATCAGCCTTACCCGTTTTGTTCGAGTGCAGTTCGAGGCAGAATGGTTCAAGTCCTTCCTCGCGTAATCGGCGATAAACGACGTCCAGCGCCGCCCGCTTCTCAGCAACCAAGAGCACCCGCTTCCCGTGCGCAAGACAGTGCGCGATGGTATTGGCAATGGTTTGTGATTTGCCTGTTCCCGGCGGGCCTTCAAGCACAAAGTCGTGGCCGGCTGCGGCGGCCATGACTGCGGCGAGTTGCGAAGAATCAGCGCTGCGCGGGCAATAGACTTCACGGGGATGAAATTGATCGTCGAGATCGCGCGGACGGATGTCTTCGGGCGGATTGGGATAAGGTGTTCCGGCGTGATTGACTAGATGATTGACGACGCGGTTTTGCATCAACGCATCCAGCCGGTCGGAGAGATCCTTCCAGAGGAGAAACTTCGTGAAGGAGAATTGCCCCAGCCAAATCTCGGTCTTCACTTCCCAGCCGGGAAGGTCACGGACGGCGTCACGGAAAATCCGGAAAACACGGCGAACGTCCACACCGCTTTCATCCTCCGGCAACGGATCGAGTCCTGGAATCTCCTTGTGAAAATGCTGACGCAGCATCTCGATCAATGTCACGTTGAGGCGCGGTTCTTCGTCAATGCGTTTCAGAGAAAAACCTTCCAGGACCGACTTGCGCTTCAGCTCAACAGGAATCAATAGCAAGGGAGCGCGAAAAACGCGGTCACTGTATTCGGTCTCTTTCCATTCAAGCAATCCCACGGCTGCGAACAGCGTGTTTGTTCCGTTCTCTTCAATGGAATTGCGCGCGGAACGGAACAGTTCCGTGAGCCGGCGCGCGTGTTCGTGGTTTTCGAGATTCGTGTGAAGGCGGCCGTGGCTGAGTTCATCGCGCAAATGATCCGCGAAGGCGTCGGCCCGCTGTTGCTGCGTGTAAATGATTTGACTGCGGGGATCGTCTTCGCCGAGAAGGCGTGGTTTGGGATGCAATGAAAGCTCACGTTCGGCTGCCAGCTCGTCTTCCACATGTTCGGGTGAAGTGGACAAGATTCGAATCGTTGACTTCGTTTCCCGGAAATTCAGCAGGCGATTGCGCAGACTCAGGTCAAGCAACCGGCTCTTCCATTGATCGATGCGGGTGGCCGGTTTTGGCTCGGACGGCTCTGTGAGGTCGATGGGATCGACAATTTCCCGATCGCCGAGTCCAGCGGCAGAAGCGGGTTTGGCATCTGCACCAGTTTTTGAAACGGACGGTTGTTGGCATTGATTGAGCAGCGGTAATGGATGAATCCGCGCAATTCGCGCGCGACGAATGTCCAGCGCCAGTCGGAAAGGCAGTTGGGTTTCCAAGTGAGGACGGGCGAGAAGTTCAGCATCGGCAAGTGTTCCGGGTGACTCGTTGGTGGCGAGCGTGCATTCGAAAACGGTGATCAATTCGTCCGTGAAGAGTTTTCGAATGTGTTGAAGATCATCGCCCGAAGGCTCAGGTAAGGTGCGTTCCTCCAGCCAGCAACCGGCGTAGGCGTGACCATCATGCATCAAAACGAGCGGGTGCAGACCGGCCTGTTCGCAGCAGGCGGCGAACAGCAGCGAGAGATCGAGGCAGCTGGCGAATCGTTGGGCGAGAATGTCCGAGACCGTTCGCACCTTTTGTCCCGTGTGATGAAAGCTCGCGGGAGGAACGACGTAGCGAATGCCAAGCTCTGCGACCGCTTTGTAAATGGCGGCAATTTGTTCCCAGGCGCGTTTGCGACTCTTGTCCTGATAGGCATTGAATGCCGAGCGGCCCGTGTGCTCGCGAAGCAGTTCGGCCGCGCGGCTCAGGATCGTCATCACCGCGGGATCGTTGGGAAGAGCGAATGCGGCGAGAATTTCCGGCAACCCGGCCAGGCCGCACCACTCGTTTCGAGCGAGAAGTGAGATGGGCTCGGTCTTTGAAAAAACGGGAGCCTCGTTCTCGATCAGTTCGACCTTGAGCCAGCCGGCGACTTTCTCATTCAGTCCTGCGAGAAAATCGTGACTCAGTTTCAAGTCGAGCGGGGAAACGCGGAATTCACGTTCCGGCTCGAGGCTTTGCAGATGAAATTCCAGGGTTTCAGTGAACGCGGGTTCGGTGGTGATGCGTAGCAACAGGTTCTTTCGTGGGATGGCGTCGTTTTGGACGCGCAGCTCCTTTATCACCGGGATCGCGTTCTGCTGGAAGGCGTAGTTGATGGCCTGATCAAAGGTCAGTTCGATATTCACGGCTTCAGGCATGCGATTTGGAAGAACTCAATGTCGCGTACGCCCATGCGACTCTGCTCCGGATGATATTTTTGGCGGATTTCTCAAGCAAAGGCAAAATCCGGGGTGCGTCAGTCCAGAAGAGCGGAGGTCGGTGATACGGCGTCGGGAGCTGTGAAACCAGGAGGTATCGAGCGAGGTGGAGCGTGGTATCCCATCACCGGGCGACGCAACGAGCGGCGGGCTATCTTCCGGGATAGTCGTGACCGGCAGCATTTCGGCGAACTGCCGGGCGGGGTGGTGGAGCGGTTCGATGTGTGCCTGCAGGCGTTCATGTTGATGGACAATCACTACCACTTGATGCTGGAGTTGAAGGAGTTGAACCTGAACCGGGCCGGCCAATGACACAATGGCGGCTGCGTGAGCTGGTTCAAGCGCCGGCACAATCGTTGCGACAACTTTCTGGTTTACCCGGGGCGCTGCCCCGGGCTGTTATGTGTTGGGCTTTCAGCCCTTCGCTCATCCTTGGCGTCCTGGCGTTGAACCGGGATCGTGCGGTCTTTTGCGAACAGTTCCAACGCGAGGATGCATGAAGGTCTGGGAGGATTGGTAAGAGCCAGGCACCAGGAGGGGCACATCAATTCGCCGTCCGCGCCTGCCGCAGAGCATCGGGAACGGCGTCTTGGCTATGGAGTGCAGGACGTTCGGAGTCAGAGAGTTCACCTGCCCCGGGCTGTCTTGTGCCAGGCCGTCATGCCCTGTCGCGGTGCGAGCGCGGGTCATTGACCCGCCGGCGCTCCTGTGAAACGATTCGGGCGTGATGAACCTTCAACGGATCCTCGCCGCAGGCATGACCGCGCTGGCGGCGCTCGCAACGTTTTCGTCGTTCTGTGCCGAATGCGTGATCGACGCGCGCAAAACCCAGGGCACGTGGGATGCCTGGGGCACTTCGCTGTGCTGGTTCGCCAATGTCTTCGGCGACCGGGACGACGTCGCGGATGTGCTCTTCACATTGAACACGGTGACGCTCGAGGGCCAGGCGCTTCCCGGGCTGGGCCTGAACATGGTTCGGTACAACGCCGGCGCGTGCAGCACGAACGAAGTGGACGGCCAGCGCATCGCCTTATCGCGTGCCATCCCGGCCTGGAAACAGATCCGGGGATTCTGGCTGGACGGCAAGTCCGAGGATCCGAACTCGCCGAGCTGGGACTGGTCGGTGGACGCGCGGCAGCGTGCGATGCTGCTGAAGGCGCGCGATCGCGGCGTCAACTGGTTCGAGTTGTTTTCCAATTCGCCCATGTGGTGGATGTGCGCCAATCGAAATCCTTCCGGCGCCGCAAGGGCCACGGACGACAATCTGCCGCCGGAGAACTACGAGAAGTTCGCGGTGTACCTGGCCACCATCGCCAAGTACGCAAAGGAGAACTGGGGCGTCACGTTCACCAGCGTTGAGCCGTTCAACGAGCCGTGCTCGGACTACTGGCATGCGCGAAACGGGCAGGAGGGCTGTCACTTTTCGCCGGCGACGCAGGCAAAGGTGCTCAGGTTTCTGCGGGCCGAACTGGACGAGCGCGGATTGCAGGACATGCCGATCGCGGCGTCGGACGAAAGCAAGTATGACTGGGCGGTGGAAACGTGGAAGAGTTTCGATGAGGCGGCGAAGGCGCTCGTCAACCAGGTAAACGTGCATGGTTATCAGCAGGAGCAGGGACAGCGCGAGGAATTGTTCCGGATCACCCGCGGCAAGCGCCTTTGGAACTCGGAGTACGGAGACGGCGACGCGAGCGGGTTGAGTCTGACGCGCAATCTGCATCTGGATTTCCGGCAGTTGCGGCCGACGGGCTGGGCCTATCGGCAGCCGCTCGACGGCGGCGCTCGCGGCGGCTGGGGGCTGCTGCCCGCGAACCTTTCACGAGGAACGATCGGCAGGGCCAACCCGAAGTACTTCGTGCTCGCTCAGTACACCCGTCATATCCGGCAGGGGATGATCATCCTGACGACCGACGAGGACGAAACGGTCGCCGCGCACGATCTGAAGCGGAAACGGCTGGTCATTGTCGCGCACAATCTCACGGATCAGCCGATCGAGAAGACGTGGGCGCTGTCGCACTTTGAAGTGCCGGATGGCGCGGTGGCCTGCTGGCGCACGGAACCGAGGGGCTCCGCGCGGTATGAGAAGGTGGACGGTTTGGAGGTGAAGAACGGCCGCATCGTTCTGACTCTGGCGCCGCATTCGGTGCAAACGATGGAAGTGGAGAACGTGACGGCATCCGGGAGCGACGCCTGAGACGGCCGTTTCTTCGAGGATCGTCGCCTGGTTGGATTCGGGAATCACCCGATCCTTGTTTGTGTCACGAGCCTGTGCTGCGCGAAGGCGCAGGAACGTCCCTCGCAAGGCTTGCCAGGCGCGCGCGAGCGAAGCATGCTGCGCGAAACCCGAACTGAATCCCGACGACCCTATGTCGCTGACCATTCGCAAGGCAACGCCCGCCGACGCTCAAAACTGGCTGCAACTGCTGAAAACAGCGCTCGGGTCGGATCCCGCAGCCGCACAGGTGTATGATCTGAATCGTGTGGGCGGTCAGCTCACAGGGCCGGGCGTCGAAGAGACCTGGCTGGCCGAAGTGGATGGCAGGCTGAACGCCAGCGTTTCCTTTCTCCAGCCTGATTCGCCGACCGCCAATCCCGTCGCGAATCTCGGACGGTACGTGGCCCTGCCGGAAAGTTATGCCAACGGCTCGGCTGAGGCCCTGATGGCGGGTGTCAATGAAATCTGCGCGCAACGCAAGCACATGGCAGTGACTCGGGTTCCTGGGTCGGACACCGCCCAGCAACGGCTTCTGGAGAAGCTGGGTTATGGCTGCGTGGGTTTCCAGCCGCTCAAGCATCTTTGCGCGGCGCGCGAAAACGTTCTTTTGTACGTGCGCCGTTCGAGTTCCGACGGCGTCGCGCGCTATTCGCTGTCGCAATCGCTGCCGGAGGTTGCCGAGCTGGGCGCGGTGGCGCTGGGCAATCTTGGCCTGGACGGACCGGAACGCGCGCGGGACGGACTGACCGGGTATCCGCTGTGCGCGGAACTCGACATCCGGGAAGCGGACCTGGCGGAGTTCGAGCAGGCGCGGCTCGACGCGCAGGAATTCCATCCGCCGCTCGAGATCTTCGGGCAATTCAACCTTGGCTGGGGACTGTTGCGCGTCGCCGCGGACACACCGCGAAAGGCGCTGTTAGGCCGCCGGGAAGGCAGGGTGACGGCGGGGCTGACGTATTATTTGGACGAGCTGGACAAATGCGTGCGATGGGTGGACGCGTTCGCCACGGACGATCTTTCGATGGGAGCGGTGATGCGGAGAGCGGTGGAACTGGCGCAGGGATCGTTCGGCGCGGTCTATGTGGAGGCGGACCTGCTGGCCACTGCGCCGCGCGCGCTGAAGACGGCGGAACAGCTCGGGTTCATGCCGGTGGCGTACCTGCCGGGTTTCTACAACTGGGACGGCTGCGGCATTGACGTGGTGAAGATGGTGAAGCTCAACGCAGGCTACACAGTCGAGCACAGCACGCTGACGCCGCAGGCGCGGACGGTTGTGGACGTGGTGCATCGCAATTTTCAGGACCAGAAAAGCGGGGCGGCGATCATCACGCTTCTGCGGACGCTGCCGGTGTTTGGCGGGCTGGGGGACGGCGAACTGGGGAAGATCGCGCGGTTGTTCACGCAGAAACTCTATCGCCCCGGCGAAAAGGTGTTCAGCAAGGGCGACCGGAGCAACGAAGCCTACGTCGTCATGCGGGGGCAGATTGACATTCACCTGGAAGCGAACGGAAAGCCTGTCGCTTCAATCGGGAGTGGCGCGATCGTGGGTGAGCAGGCGTTTCTGGACGGCGCGGCGCGGAACGCGTTCGCCATCGCCGCGCAGCCGAGCATTCTGCTGATCATTCAACGGCCCGCATTTCAGCGTCTCATTCAATCCGAACCGCACCTCGGGATGGCGATTATGCGCAATATCGCGATCGACGTTTCGAACAAACTGCGCCAGGCGGATGCGATGATGAAGCGCTGATTGAACGTCGGACAACATCCAACATCGAACATCCAGCGCCCAATGCTGAGTGTTCAAACGGTTATCGCGCGCCTGCGGAACTCAGAGTTACTGGCGTCGCCGACGTGCCGCGACTGGTCCCGCTGCGCGGGACACAGTCGCGCTCCGAAGGTTGCTCGTTTTCCATTCAACATTCGTTGGGCGTTGAATGTTGAGCGTTGAACGTGCAATTCCCCGTCGTTCCCCTGGGCGTTGGATGTTCGATGTTGGATGTTGTTCAACGCTCCTCCTGGTGCGTGTGGCCGTGGTCGGCGTGGGCTTCCTCGTAGTGCTTTCTCAAGAGGTCTTCGCCGAAATCGTTCTCGAAATCGCGCCATACGGTGTGGATGTGATTCGCCCGATTCTGCGTGTTGTCGTACTCCAGCAGGAAGGTCGGCCCCTGGACACGGTAGTAGTGGCCTTGTCCTTTCTCGATCGATCCCGCCCAGGCAAAGTGCACCTTTTCGAAACCGGCTTCCTCGATCTTCTTGAGGTCGCGCTCGGCAATCTCCGTTCGATAGCGGAACGCATACTCGCGGATGAGTTTCCGAAGGAGTTCCCGTTGGGGCGGAGTGAGTTCGTGCGCGCCGATCCCTTCCGGCTCCAGGCGCCTGGCCTTGCGCGAAGCGCCGGTGATGATGTCGCTGGGTGCGCGGGCGGCGATAATGGCTTTCTCGCGCTGAGCCTCGCTCAGGGAGGTCACGAACTCGCGCCCGAGATCTTCTTCCGCGCCCAGGGTGCGGACGCCCTGGTGCGGTCCGCTCGGGATCTCGGCCGGATTGGAGCCGAAGAAAGACGGCGTCACGGCGAGCACTTCGTCGCCGAGGATGGTGAAGTTCAGCGAGAGGTGATGCCCCTCGAGGCGCCAGCCCCAGGGGGATTGGTCCGGCCGGCCGAAGATGGTGATGTAATACAGGCCTGGATCGCGGCGGGAGGACTGGTTCTCCAGTTCCCGCAAGGCGAGTTCGACGACGACAATGATGTTTGTTGCCTTCCAATAGCCGCGGTCGCTGAGGCCGGATCGCAAGAGGGCGCGCCCCAGTTCCTGCTGAGCGGGCGTCATGTCTCTGAACGGAAGGCCCTGGCGGCGTCGCGGGACGAAGTTCCAGTTGAATCGTTCGTCGCTGGTAAACTCGATGACGGCATTGGTGCGTTGTTGGGGCGTCAGGGCGTCAAGAAAGGCGGTGGCCGCCGCGGCCATGTCTTTGGCCGGGGACGCCGCAAGGCCGGGGAGGGTGAGGGTGTTGAGCAGAATGAGGGCAGCAAGCACCCGGATGGGCCGAAGCGAGGTCATGGGCAAGAGACAATCAGGCCGGGGCGGAAAGGCAACCTAAAAGATGGGCAACATCCAACATCGAACATCCAACATCCAACGCCCAAGGGAATCGAACATTCAACATTCAACGCTCAACAAGTGTTGAATGGAAACGAGCAGCTTTCGGAGCGCGACTGGGTCCCGCAGCGGGACCAGTCGCAGCATGTCAACGAAGCCGCCAACTCCGAGTTTCGCAGGCGCACGAGCGGGGAAGGCAAAGTCGGAGGCGTGACGCGAATTGTGCGAATGGCCGCGAATTCTTTGCAGCGTCACACCATAGCGTAGGCGTCCTCGCCACCAGTTTTTGGGGCTACGGCGCTGAAAGTCTCCTTATGGGCGACGACGTGAGGCGAGTCGGACGGGCTGGGGCGTCGAACGACGGCTCGCGAGGACGCTCGCCCCACCGAAATGTGTTTTCCGCGCCAACTTCGTGACTGGAACGTGGAGCGGAAGTCTTTACTCTTTCAGGCATGGCGTTGGTTGTTGGTCAGACAGTCCAGTTGACAATTACGGACATCGCGTTCGGCGGCGAAGGCGTTGGCCGTCTTGATGATTTTGTTGTGTTCGTCGCGTTCACGCTCGTTGGCGAAACCGTCGAGGCGGAGCTGATGGAGGTGAAGAAGAATTTCGCGCGCGCCCGGTTGTTGCGGGTGATCGAGGCGTCGCCGGAGCGTGTGACGGCGCCGTGCCCGTACTTCGGCCGGTGCGGCGGCTGCCAGTACCAGCACATGGAGTACGGGACGCAGTTGCGCGTGAAGCGGAAGCAGGTGGCCGACCTGTTCGAGCGGATCGGCGGGTTCCCGAGGGACGTCGTTGCTCCGGTGGTTCCGTGTCCGCAGCCGTATGGGTATCGGAACCGGGTGATGGTGCGGAGCCAATGGAACAAGCCGGAGCAGAAGTTGAACATCGGTTTTATCCGGTGGGACTGCGGGCTGGTGGAGGACATTGAGCAATGCCTGATCGCGGAGCCGGCGATCAACGAGCAGATCCGGCATGTGCGGGCGCATCCGCCACCCAAAGGAGGGATCAAGGTGGTGTTGCGTGTGGCGCCGGAGGGATGGGAGGTGCCGCGGGACTCCTTTTTTCAGAACAATTTCTTTTTGCTGCCGGAGCTCGTCCAGCAGGTGCGCGGCATGCTGAAACGGGGCGGCGCGAGGCATTTGATCGATCTGTTCTGCGGCGTGGGATTCTTCGGGATCGAACTGGCGGTGGACGTGGAGTCGTTTGTCGGGGTGGAATACGACCGGATGGCGGTGGCGACGGCGCGGCGGAATGCGAGCGCGCGCGGCGCGGCCAACGGCGAATTCATCGCGGGTTCGGCGGAGGAGGTTCTGCCGGGGGAGATCCGGCGCTTTTCGCCGGAGGCGACGTCTGTTTTGCTGGATCCGCCGAGGAAAGGGTGCTGGCCGTCCGTGCTGGAAACGCTGAGGGAGCAGCGGCCGGCGCAGGTGATCTATGTTTCCTGTCATCCGGCGACGATGGCGCGGGACTTGAACATTTTGTGCGCGGGCGGTGTCTTTAGTCTCGTGCAGGTAGTGCCGCTGGATATGTTCCCGCAGACGCAGCATGTGGAATGCGTGGCCGACGTCCGCCGGAGCCCCGTAGCCCGGACGCAGTAAACTTCTTGCCAAGGACGTGATTCGTGCCGCAATTTTGACCGCAACTCAACGCTATGACGCAAACCAAACGTGGGCAGGATAAGTTGTTCGTCCGGTCCGTGCTTCCCTGGCTGATCGCCGCCGTTGGTTTGTGCATTTACCTGCTGACGCTGAACCCATGGATTTCCTTGTCCAACCTGAACCAGGTGGCGAAGACGTCTGGCTGGGTGTGGTCGTTGAATCTTCAGGATCCGCTGTTCACGGTGCTGACGTATCCGATCCGGTCGCTTCCGCCGAAGTGGATGCCGTTGGGGTACAATGTGTTTTCGATGATCTGCGGCGTGCTGACGCTGGCGTTGCTGGCGCGGGCCGTGGCATTGATGCCGCATGACCGCACGGCGGAGCAGCGGTTGCGCGAGAGGGGGCCGGGAGGACTGTTGTCCATTCCATTGGCGTGGGTTCCGCCCGTGCTGGCGTGCTGTGTGCTCGGGCTCCAATTGACCTTTTGGGAAAAGGCGACGGGCGGCGCGGAGGACATGCTGGACCTGCTGCTGCTGGCGTTTGTGGTCCGGAATTTCCTGGAGTACCGGTTCAGCGGCAAGGAGAAGTGGCTGCTGCAAACCGCGCTGGTATGGGGGATGGGGATGACGAACGGCTGGCTGTTGTTCTGCCTGTTCCCGGCGTACCTGGTGGCGGTGATCTGGATTCGGGGCCTGATGTTCTTCAATTTCCAGTTCCTGTTCCGGATGTTTGTGTGCGGGATGGCCGGGCTGATGTTGTATCTTCTGCTGCCGCTGGTGCACGTGTTTTCGGACGAACAGGTCGTGAGCTTCTGGGGCGCGCTGAAGTCGAACCTTGCGGTGCAGAAGACCACGTTCCTGCATTTCTACCGGGACGTGCGGCCTGCGGTGCTTCTGTCGCTCGTGCTCACGTCGCTGGTGCCGCTGTTCATCATCGCCATTCGCTGGCCTTCGAACTTCGGCGATCCCAGCCGGATGGGCGGTGCGATGGCGAAATGGGTGTTTCATCTCGCCTACGGCGCGCTGCTGTGCGCGTGCGTGTGGGTGGCGTTCAACCCGGCGTTCAGTCCACGGCACATCGGCTACGCCATTCCGGCGCTCAATTATCTTGGCGCGCTCAGCGTGGGGTATCTGGCCGGGTATTTCCTGCTCGTATTTCGCCCGATACCGGACCGTATGGGTCGGGTGCCATTGTGGCAAAGCCGCCTTCACCTGGCGGCCCGCGCGGGTGTCCTCGCCCTGCTCGCAATTGCCGCCGGCGGATTGTTCTACCGGAACCTGCCCGAGGTGCGAATGACAAACGGCCCGGCGATACGCGATTACGCGTCCGCGCTGACGGCGAGCCTGCCCCCCCAGAGCGTCGTGTTGAGCGACGACCGGATCAAGTTGCAACTGGCGACGGCGTGGCTGGCGCGGGACGGGCGCGACAGGGATCACTTGTTTCTCGACACCCAGTTGATGCCGTTGCCGGCGTATCATGCGTTTGTGAAGCGGCGGTACTGGGACGACTGGGAACTCACGGTGAATCCCGCGAGGACGAACACGGTGCCGCCGGGTCATCTGGTGCAGATCCTGATGCGGCTTTCGCGGCAGCGCCCGATCGCGTATCTGCACCCGAGTTACGGATACTACTTTGAGATCTTCGACGCGCGCCCGCGCGGGTTGAGTTTTGTATTGGAGCCGTATCCGACGAATTCCATCGTGGGGCCGCCGTTGACGGAGGAGGAGCTGGTGGAGAACGAGCGTTTCTGGGAGGAGCACCGGCCGGCGCTGGAGCGGTTGCTGCCGTTCATTGCGCCCGACCCGGCGAAGACAAACGCCACCATACAGGACGGGATCCTGGCGCGGCTGCACATCCGGTTCAAGCCGAACGCGACGGCGCAGATGCTGGGGGGTTTTTATTCGCCGACGGTGAACGCCTGGGGCGTGTTTTTGCAGCGGGCCGGAAAACTGGAGGAAGCGCGGCGGCAGTTTGAAACGGCGCTGGCACTCCGGCGGGAGAACCTGGCGGCGCGCAACAATCTCGCTTTCAACGAGACGCTGCGATCCGGCGGAGAACCGGTGATCCGCATGGGACGGATACTCCAGCAGGAGCCCGGCAAGTTTCGGTCGTGGAACGACGCGATGGCGGCGAGCGGGCCGTTTGACGATCCCACGCACTGTTTTCATTTCGGTCGCGTGTTTGCCCAGAACGGTTTGATCCGCCAGGCCGGCCAGCAATACCTGCGCGTGCTGAGTTTTGTGCCTGATCACGTGGCAAGCCGCGTGAGCATGGCCGGGATTCACACCGCTTTCGGGGAGCCCGAGAAGGCGATCGAGCTGCTGTCCGGCATTCACGACAAACGCGATGCGCTGGAGAGCGAGGGTGTAAGCGAGTTGAATCTGTTCCGCACGGAGGTGACTGCGCTGCTGGCCGCGAAGCGTCACGAGGAGGCGGATGTGCTCCTGAAGAAAGCGCTGAAGGAACATTTTGAGGATCAGCCATGGCTTTCGAGCGTCGTGCAGTTGTCGGCGCTCGCGAGGCGGTTCACGAACGCGCTGCCGGCGTTGGAGCAATTGGAGCGGCTTCGCCCGTCGGACCCGGTGGTGCTCGTGACGCGGGGCATTGTGCAGATGGAACTCGGCCAGCCGGAGAAGGCCATCGCGCCTTTGACCCAGGCGCTCACGCTGCAGACCAATTATCCCAACACGCGGCTGTATCGCGCCGTGGCCTATTTGCGCAGCGGGCATCTCCAGGAGGCGGAAGCCGACTACCAGGAACTCGCGAAGATTTTTCCGGGCGCCGTGGAGGTCAACAGTGGTCTGGCCGAACTGGCGTTGCGGCGCCGGGACACGAACTCGGCCATTCGGCTCTACGAGATGTGCCTGACCAACATCACCATCCGGCCGGAGATCCGGAAAGCGCTGGAGAATCGAGTCGCACAGCTTCAATCTGCCGTGACGCCCTGACACGCCGGCTCACCGCATGCGGATCACACACGTCATCACGCGTTTGATCGTCGGTGGCGCGCAGGAGAACACGGTTGCTTCAGTGCTGGGTTTGCGGCGGAAACCCGGGCTGGAAGTTGATTTGATCTCGGGACCGTCCATCGGTCCGGAGGGATCCCTGGAGACTTCGGTCCAGGAGCTTTCCGGGACGGTGATCCTGCTTCCCGAACTGGTGCGGCCCATTCATCCGCTGAAGGATTGGATCGCGCTGAGGCGGTTGACCCGGATGTTCGAGCGCATGCGTCCGGCCGTGGTTCACACGCACAGCGGAAAGGCGGGTCTGCTGGGAAGGCTTGCGGCTGAGCGCGCCGGCGTTCCCATCATTGTGCACACGATACATGGCCCCTCATTCGGTGCGTTCCAGGGCGCCGTTGCCAACTGGACGTTTCGGGCGGCGGAACGACGGGCGGGCAGGGTGACCACACATTTCGTTTCCGTCGTCGACGCGATGACCGCCCAGTATCTTGCGGCCGGCATCGGGCGTCCCGAACAATTCACGACCATTCGCAGCGGGTTTGATCTTGAACCCTATCTGAACGCGGGCAATGACGCGTCGTTCAGGAGGAGATGGGGTTTCAGCGAAGACGATGTCATTGTGGGCAAGATCGCGCGCATCTGCCGTCTGAAGGGGCACGACGACCTGTTCGCCGCGGCGCCGCGGATCGTTGAACGTTGCCCGCGCGTGCGGTTTTTGCTGGTGGGCGACGGAGAGTGGCGGGCGCGCTTCGAGGAGAGAGCGCGAAGCGAAGGCATGGCGAAACACTTCGTGTTCGCCGGGCTGGTTCCGCCCGCCGAGGTGCCGTCGCTGGTGGGGATCATGGATCTGCTGGTTCATTTGTCCTTGCGCGAAGGCCTGGCGCGCGCGTTGCCGCAGGCGCTGGCGGCGGGGAAACCGGTGGTGGCGTATGACTGCGACGGAGCGAGGGAAGTGTGCCTGGACAACCGGACCGGATTTTTGTTGCGCGCGGGCGATCGCGCGGGTCTTGTGGACAGTGTGTGCCGGCTGGCGTCGGACAGTGAGTTGCGCGCGCGGATGGGGCGCGAGGGGCGCGATCTGGTCCGGGCGCAGTTTGGAGTGCAACAGATGGTGGACGCGCTTTACGAACTGTATGGCAGGCTGGCCGCCGCGCGTGGGCTGGCGTTCCCGTGAACTGGATTCCGCTTTATCTGCTCGCTTTCGCCGGCGGCTTTGCCGGCACTGCGGCGGCGTTGCCTTTGTGGAGACCGCTGTGTTCGCGGCTCGGATTGATTGACGAACCCGGCGGACGCAAGACGCATGAGGCATCGATGCCATTGGCCGGGGGACTGGCGATAGCGACAGGACTTCTTGCTCCGGCTGGCATCGCGATCGTTTGTCTCTGGATGCGCGCACCATGGCTGCCGCTGGACTCGGGAACGCTGGATTCACTGATCTACGGGCTGGGCCGAAGACGTTTTCAACTGGCGGCGATTTTTGCGGGCGCGCTGGGAATGCTCGCGGTGGGAATTCTGGACGATCGGCACGAGCTGCGCCCGGCGTTGAAGTTCGCCGGACAGGTCGTGGTGGCGCTGCTGGTGGCGATGACGGGCGTGCGGGTGACGTTGTTTGTTCCGAGCGATCTGTTCAGCTACGCGGTAACTGTTCTCTGGATCGTTACGGTGATCAACGCGTTTAACTTCACGGACAACATGAACGGCCTGTGCGCGGGGCTCGGAGTGATTGGCGCATTCTATTTCGCCGCAATCTCCGGCGCTTCCGAGCATTATCTTGTCGCTGCGCTGGCCTCGCTCGTCTGCGGCGCGATCGCCGGGTTCATCCCCAGCAACTATCCGAATGCGCGCGTGTTTCTTGGCGATTCGGGCAGTCACCTGGTCGGATATCTCCTGGCCGTGCTGGCGATCCTGCCGCATTTTCACACACCGGACGCGCCGCGCGCCTGGGCGGTGCTCAGTCCTTTGCTGATCCTTGCGGTGCCGCTCGGCGACCTGGTTCGCGTCGTCCTTCTGCGCTGGCGCATGGGCAAACCGTTTTACATCGGGGACCAGAACCATCTTTCGCACCGGCTCGTGCAGGCCGGCATGTCGCGGGCGGGAGCGGTGGCGCTGCTCTGGCTGGTCGCGCTGGTCCTGGGCGCAGTCCCGCTGCTGTTGTAGGACACGAAGGGCGCAAGGGGCGGGCGCCTCCGTCCATTCGCGGCCGCGAACCGTGAACTGCGCTATTCCTCGCTGCCGCTTCGGGCAGCAATGGCTTCGGAGAAGAGATTGAGGACCTCGCTGCGCGCGATTGAACCGATAAGGCGGTTCTCCTTGAGCGTGTTCACGACCGGGATGTTCCGTTGCTCGCTGGCGAGAACGACGGGCAGGATGTCGAGCAGACGCTGATTGGGCGTGACGCATGGCGGCGGAGGACGCATCACGTCGTACGCAATCACCGCCTGCAATTCCGCGCCGGTGTTGAGGTATTCCTTCAGGTCGTGCAGCGCGACGACGCCGACGAGTTGCTGCCGGGCATCGACCACGGGAAGGAAGTTGTTCGCGCTCCGCAGGAATCGATCGGCCACTTCGCTCAAAGGGGCGTTCTCGCGCACGGGAGGGACAGGCGCCTTCATGATATCGCCCACGGTGCGTTCGGTTGCGGCGCCCGGCGCGGTCGATTCCTGCCGGACCGTCAATCCCTTGCGGCGCAGCGGTTCGGTATAGACCGAGTCCGAGACGAAGCGCCCGGCCACGAGGATCGACACGACGCAACCCAGCATGAGGGGCGGCATGAGCGAGTAGTCGAGCGAGATTTCGAACACCATGATCATGGCGAGCAAGGGTGAGCGCGTGGTGGCCGAGAGCATGCTCCCCATGCCCACCAGAGCGAAGGCGGGCACGGGCAGTTCCGCCGCGAACTCGAGCCGATGCAGTGCAACTCCGAAGGCGCCGCCGAGACTGGCGCCGAGGAAGAGCGTGGGAGTGAAGACGCCGCCGACAGCGCCGGAGCCGACGGTGGCGAGAGTGGCCACCAGCTTGGCCAGCAACAGGGCGATCAGCACCAGCAGGAGGTGCCGTTCATCGGTAAACGGTTCCTCCAGGAGTTGGGAGGGGTCCTGGAGAATGCGGTTGGTCACGGCGTAGCCGTTGCCCCACACGCCGGGGAACTGGATGGCGATCAATCCCACCAGCAGACCGCCGAGCATGAGACGCACGTAGATCGGAGCGCGCAGTTTCTTGAAGAGATCTTCGCTCTTCTGGAGCATCCGCAGGAAGGCGGCGCCCATCGCGCCGGCCAGCACGCCCAACAGCACGAACCACGGCAGTTGCAGAACGTGCGTGAAGTCAAACGGCGGCACCGAATACCACGCCTGAATGCCGAAAAAGCTGCGCGATACCATCGTCGCCACCACCGAGGCGAACACCAGCGGCGCGAACAGGTTCATCGAGAAATTGCCCAGCACAATGAGCGACGCGAAGACGGATCCTGCGATGGGGGCGTTGTAGGCGGCGGCGATTCCCGACGCCGCCCCGCAACCCACCAGCAGTCGCAAACGATAGGGCGGCCATTTGGCGATCTGCCCCCACTTGGACGCGAGCGTTGCGGAGAGCTGAGTGACGCCGCCCTCGCGTCCGATCGACCCGCCGGTGCCGATCGTGACCATGGACGAGCAGAACTTCACGAGAGCGGTGCGAAAGGGGAGCTTGCCGTCTCCGGCCACGACGACCTCCAGCAGGTTGCTGGATCCCTGCGGTCCGACGAGACGCAGGCCCCAGTACAGAATGAGACCCGCGAAGAGCCCGCCGAGTGCCGGTATGAAAATGCGTTCCAGCGGTTGCATCATTTCGGCGATCTCGACCGGGTCGCCGGGGCGCTGGAAGAACAGCATTTTGACGGATTCGGTCGCGTAGTAGGCGCAGAGGTTCACCAGGCCGCCCAGCACGCCGACGCCGCCGGCGAGGACGAGATGGAACGCCTCTTCGGAGAAGCGGATTTTCTCGCGGATCCGCAACAGGCGGTGCCAGTGGCGTCGCAGGAACCGCTGCAACGTGCCGATGCTTGTCCTGTTGGCGAAAGGAGGCACGGCGACAATGTGGCGGATTCCCGGAATAAACGCCACACTGGACGCAAGAACGGCTTTCACGTAGTGTTGCGGCATGTCGAAGTCTGCCAGGCCCGAGGATGCGGCCAAGAACGGCAACGTCCCATTTGAAGAGGCCCTGAAGAAACTGGAAACCATTGTTGAATCGATGGAATCCGAGGACCTCCCTCTGGAGACGTTGCTGGCGCGCTACGAGGAAGGCACGAAGCTGGCGCGGATCTGCCAGGCGAAACTCGCCGAGGCCGATCTGAAGATCCAGCAGCTCGAGAAAACCGCGTCTGGCGAGCTCAGACTGAAACCCTTCGAAGGCGAGGGCGAACAATAACAGGAACAACAATGCCGGTGACCGACAAACGTATGAGTCGATACCTCGACATGGTGGACGAGCCGAAGCACCTCAAGAAGCTGACGATCGACCAGATGCGGCAGCTCGCCGAGGAGATCCGCCATGAACTGATCACCGTTCTCTCGAAGAACGGAGGCCACCTGGGCCCCAACCTGGGCGTGGTGGAACTCACCCTCGCCCTGCATCACGTCTTCGAGACGCCGAAGGACAAGTTCGTCTGGGACGTCAGCCACCAGGTCTATGTGCACAAGCTGCTGACCGGGAGAAAGGACCGTTTCCACACGATCCGGACGACGAACGGGCTGAACGGGTTTGCGCTGCGGACCGAGAGCCCGCACGACTGCTACGGGGCGGGGCACGCCGGCACGGCGCTCTCGGCGGCGCTCGGCATGGCCGCCGCGCGCGACAAACGCGGCACGGACGAGCACGTTGTCTGCATCTTCGGTGACGCGGCGCTGACCAACGGCATCTCGTTCGAGGCGCTCAACAACATTGCCCATACCACGCGGCGGTTCATCGGCGTTCTGAACGACAACGAATGGAGCATTGCGAAGAACGTCGGGGCCATCGCCACCTACCTGAACAAGCTGATCACGCATCCCCGATACAACCAGCTCGCGAAAGATTTCGAGCGGTTCGTCCGCCGGCTGCCGAAGGGCGACATTGCGCTGAAGCTCGCGCACAAGGCGGAGGAAGGTTTCAAAGGAGCGATCAACGAGGTCGGTTTGCGGCCGACGCGAACCACTGCGGACTCGGACGGGCGCGGCGGGTACGGCAGCGCGGCGTTGTTCGAGGAAATGGGAGTGCGGTACCTGGGCCCGATCGACGGGCACGACCTGCCGCTGTTGATCAGCACTCTGGAGTTTGCCAAGACCTGCGATCACCCGATTGTCGTTCACATCCTGACGAAGAAGGGCAAGGGTTACGACGCTGCGCTGAAGTCACCGGAGAAATTTCACGGGACCGGCCCGTACGACATCCGGACGGGCGACGCGCTGCCGGCGAAGGCGGGCAGTCCGCCCGCCTATCAGGATGTGATGGGCCAGACGCTGGTGAAGCTCTGCCAGAAGAACAACACGCTGGTCGGCATCACGGCCGCCATGCCCAGCGGCACGGGCCTGAAGCATCTCGAGAAGGCAATGCCCGATCGCTATTACGACGTGGGCATTGCCGAGGAACACGCGGTGATTTTCGCGGCGGGTATGGCGGCTTCGGGCATGCACCCCGTCTGTGCGATCTATTCGACGTTCCTCCAGCGGGCGTATGATTGCATTCATCACGACGTCTGCCTTCAGGATCTGCCGGTGATTTTCTGCATGGACCGCGCGGGGCTGTCGGCCAACGACGGCCCGACCCATCACGGACTGTTTGACATCGCGTATCTGCGTTGCCTGCCGAACGTGACGGCGATGGCGCCGAAGGACGAGGATGAACTGGCCGACATGATGTTCACGGCCACGCATCATCCGCATCCGACGTTCATCCGGTACCCGCGCGGCGCGGGCGAGGGCGTGCCGATCAAGGACCAGCCGAAGCTGATTGAGATCGGGAAGGCGGAGGTGATCCAGAACTTCTCAAACAACGGCCGGCGGAAGGTGGCATTGTTCGGCCTGGGGAACATGAATTCACTGGCGCGCCAGGCGGCGGCGAAGTTGAGCGCGGAAGGGTTCGACGCGGCGGTGATCAATCCGCGGTTCACCAAGCCGCTGGACGCGGGAACGCACGAGTTCTTCGGGCGCGCGGCGGAAGTGGTTGTGACGCTGGAGGACCACGTGCTGATGGGCGGCTACGGCTCGGCCGTGCTGGAGTTGTTCTCGGAGAAAGGCGTGACCACGCCTGTCGTCCGGATCGGGTGGCCCGACCAGTTCATCGAGCACGCCAGCACCCAGGATGAGTTGCGCCGCAAGTACGGGCTGACGGTTGAAAACGCGGTCGCCAGGGTCAAGGCGCTGTTCAGCGATACGAGTGTCACGGCCAAGCTGGTGGAAGTGGCCTGAGGGATTTTGCGAATTACGATTGACGCGGGGGTGGCGTGATTCGGTTGCGAGCGTGGACGGCCGATGGGTTGGAGCGTGCTTGTCTTCAGGCGCTACAGGCGGACGAAGGAGGAGATTCTGGATTCTGTATGCGCGCGGGCCGATGGGGAGAGGGCCGGTCGAACATTCAACATCCCGCTGAAGCCCCCGGCTACGCCTTCTCCTGCAGGAATTCGTCGGCGGAGATGCCGCGCAGTTCGAACAGCCGGCGGATAGTGTCTTCGATCAGGTTGTTCGGGCAGGACGCGCCGGCGGTGATGCCGACGATAACCTTGCGCTCCGGCAGCCAGTTCGGCGTTTCGACTTCCTTGTGCTGATGCTGGTCGTAGTGGACGATCAGCTTGTCCGATACCATCTTGGCCGCGTTCTTGATGAAGTAGGTGGGCAACCCGCTGGCTTCGCCCATTTCCGCAAGGTGCGACGTGTTCGAGGAGTTGTATCCGCCGATCACCAGCAGCAGGTCGAGCGGCTCGCGCAACAGCTTCTCGAGCGCGTCCTGCCGGTCCTGCGTCGCGCCGCAAATGGTGTCGAAGAACCGGAAATGCTTCGGCAGTTCCGCCTCGCCGTACTTGCGGATCATGGCGTTCTTCAGGCGGCGCTGCACTTCCTCGGTTTCGCCGCGCAGCATGGTGGTCTGATTGGCGACGCCGATGGCCTCGAGGTGCACGTCGGGATCGAATCCCTCCGAATAGGCGCCTTTGAACTTTTCAAGGAACTCGGCCTTGTTGCCGCCGTTGACGATGTAATCGCAGACGTAATCGGTTTCGGCGAGGGTGAAGACGACGAGGTAATGCCCGTTGCCGTGAGCGCGGGCCTGGGAGCTGGTGGCCTTGGTTTCCTCGTGCCATGCCTTGCCGTGAATGATGCTCGTGACCGAATCCTTGGAGTATTGGCGCACGCGCTTCCAGACGCTCATCACGTCGCCGCAGGTGGTGTCCATCAGGTGACAGCCGCTGGCTTCGAGTTTCTGCCGCGTGGCCACTTCGGTCCCGAACGCCGGAATCAGCACGACGTCGTCCGGCGTCAGGTTCAACTTCGCGAGATCTTCGTCCGACGGCTTGGGCTTGAGGCTGACGATGCCCATCTCGCGGATCTGATCGTTGACCTCGGGGTTGTGAATGATCTCGCCCAGCAGAAAGATACGGGTGGGCGGGGGGAAGAATCTGCGCGCCGCATAGGCAAGGTCGATGGCGCGCTCGACTCCGTAACAGAAGCCGAACTCCTTGGCCAGCCGAATCGTGAGCTTCTCGGGGATATCGATGACACCGCCGTTGCTCCGGATGCGTTCGACGAGTTCGCTGCGGTAGTGCCGCACAACGAGCGCCTGGACCGCCTGCATGATGTCGGGCCGGCGGAGGTTGATTTTCTTGGGCGCAGCGGGCGCTTGGGTTGACATGCCGGGAATGTAATCACAGCGGCGGACAGCGTCCAGCCGGAAGAATCGTCAGGATTCAGCACTTGCCATGCAACGCCGAACACCGCCGACAGTCAATCCGATCATGAAAGCGGATTCTTGAAGCTGGCGGTGCGCTGTTGAATGCGGGAGAGCAAACGACTGTTCTCCTGGAACAGGGCGTCGAGGAGCGGTTGATATTCGGATGGCAAACGCGAAAGCAGCGCCGGCAACGCGGTGGGATTCTCGATCCCGAGTTGCGCGGCCAGTTGGCGTTGCTCTTCTTCGCGCCGGCGCACGGCTTGAGTGATGGCGCGGAACTGGGCGTCGATCGACTCGCCGCATTGCCGGAGATCGCGGGTCTGGCGATTCATGGCGGCCTGCTGCTGGTCCAGAAGGACGAGCATTTCACCGTACTCCGTCAACTCCTCGCGCAAGGCGGCGACGAGCCTTTCCACCGAACGATTCATTGGGCTGCGGCTACTCCGGGAACGCCGGCCTCGTACCGTTGCAGCCAGGTTCGGATGGCGCGAATCGCCTGGGAGTGAATCTGGCAGATGCGCGATTCGGTAAGGCCGAACACCTTGGCGATCTCGCGCAGGTGTAGATCTTCACCGTAGTACAGCGCGAGCACTTTACGCTGCATCTCCGGCAGATTCCTGACGCGATTCAGAATGATTCCCTGCAGCTCGCGTTGCGAAACGTGGTCCACCGGATTGTTGTCCGTCGGATCGGCCACGACGTCATACAGGCTGTCCGATTCATTGCCGTCCGCCGGTCCGGGGGAATCGAGGCAGACGAAAGCCGCCGGACGGATCTCGTCGAGCAGTTCAGCATAGGCGTCCACCGAGATGTTCAGCGCATCCGCCATTTCGCGGTCGCTCGGGGAACGGCCGAGTTTCTGTTCCAGTTGTCCCACGACTTCCTGGATGCGGCGCGCCTTCTCGTGAATCGTCCGCGGCACCCAGTCCATTCGGCGCAGTTCGTCCAGCATGGCGCCGCGAATGCGCATGCGGGCGTAGGTTTCAAACGAGGACCCGGAGCCGGGGTTGCAATTGCGGATCGCCTGAAGCAGGCCCACGAGGCCGGCGCTGTTGAGGTCGTCCTGGTCCACGTGATCCGGGAGCGTCATGGCGAGCCGGCCCATGATGCTCCGCACCAGGGGCAGGTAGGTCTGGGCGAGAGCGTTTTCCGCATCGGGCGAGTGGTGGCGCCGGTATTCCTCCCAGAGCTTCCGGTTTGCGCGGCGCGCGTCCGTGGCCGCCGCACGTGGTTCAATCAATTCACAAGCATTCATCCGACAATCGAACGTCGAATACTGCTAAGCACTACCGCTGCCAGCAGGGCAAATGCGTCGGAATCGTGCGAATTCGCAGGGTTTTGTGCGGAGAGCCGGAACGATCGGGCGGTCACCCGGCAGTTTTTTTCCTCCGGCCTCCCTCCATGGGCGGCAATTTGTTCCGCCTTCAATCGCGCATCGAGAAGACCTTGAAGCAAGGGTTCGTGATGGTCCGGATTTGGTGAACTGTTGATGCGCGAGGCGTGCGCCCTGGTCTTCTGTCCTAAGGAATCAGACTCTCTGTGATCGGGTTGGAAGGTTGGTAGCCCGTTAAAGATCCCTTTCTCTGGCAAGGGACGAAGTAACGAGTCTGACTCTTTGCTTTGGTTTTCGCATTAGTCTGAGCCTCCTCACGTCGGCACCTGCCATTTTAACGGACTGTTAGCCGGAACGCTTTGCAAGTGCGGCAATAATGCTGTCGGGATCGTAAACGCATCCGCCCCACGTGCCGCCCCCCGCAGCCTGCAACACCGCCCAGAGCCGGGTGTCGTCGGGCAGCGATGGATTCGAGCGAAGGTCTGCCCGCGGCGGGCGCCGGGCAAGGATTTGCGCTCCTTCCTCGGCGGTGAAGAGCCGTCCCGCTTCGCCGACGAAATCGACGGTTCCCTCCAGTCGTTGGCAGTCGATGCGGAGGCGGATGATATCGCCATCGAGCAGTTTCCCGATGGGGCCGCCTGCGAGGCCTTCGGGGCCGATGTGGCCGATGCACGCGCCTGTGGAAACGCCTGAGAACCGCGCGTCTGTCAGGAGCGCGACGTGTTTGCCGAAGGGCAGATGTTTGAGCGCGCCGGTCACCTGGTACGTTTCCTCCATGCCGGTTCCCATGGGGCCCATACCGGTCAGCACCATCACATCGCCCGCTTTCACGCGGCCGTGTTTGATGGCGTTGATGGCATCCTGTTCGGTCACGAAAACGCGAGCCGGGCCTTCCATCTGGTAAACGCCCTCGGCGTCCAGCAGGGAAGGGTCGATGGCCGTCGCTTTCACGACCGAACCTTGCGGCGCGAGGTTGCCCAGTGGAAAGACCAGGGTGCCGCCGAGCTTGCGACGGCGCGCTTCCTCGGGCGGGAAGATGACAGTGTCCGGATCGACTCCGTCGAGTTGGCGGAGCAGATTGCGAAAGCGCGCGCGGCGCTCGGACGTTTCCCACCAATCGAGGTTTTCGCCGAGCGTGCTGCCGGTGACGGTGAGGACGTCGCAATTCAGCAGGCCGAGGCGGCGCAGGTGCAGCATCACCTCGGGAACGCCGCCCGCGAGAAACACGCGGACGGTGGGGTGGTGGATGGGGCCGTTAGGCAGAACGCTGACGAGGCGGGGTGTGCGCTGGTTCACGTCGATCCAGTCCTTCACCATCGGGCGCTTCAGTCCCGCCGCATGGCAGATGGCCGGCACGTGCAGCAGGAGATTGGTGGAACCGCCGAACGCGGCGTGGACGGCCATCGCGTTGCGGACGCTTTCAGGAGTCAGATTTTGCCGGACACTGATGCCGCGTTGTTCCAGTTCGTGCAGCGCGCGGGCGGAGCGACGGGCAATGTCCAGCCACACGGGTTGCCCGGACGGCGCCAGCGCGGAGTGCGGCAGGCAGAGTCCGAGCGCTTCGCCGACGACCTGCGCGGTGGCCGCCGTGCCGAGGAACTGGCAGCCGCCGCCGGGGGTGGCACAGGCGCGGCAGCCGAGGTCCGCAGCCTCGGCGAGCGAAATCAATCCATGGGCGAAACGGGCGCCCAACGTTTGCGCCGCTCCGGCGTCCTCGCCGGAGACAGGCGGCAACGTGACCCCGCCCGGAACTACAACGCACGGCAGGTCGTGCAGTCCCGCCAGGGCCATCATGACGGCGGGGAGGCCCTTGTCGCACGTGGCAACGCCGAGCACGCCGGCGCGGAGGGGCAATGCGCGCGCGAGCCGGCGGAAGACGATCGCCGCGTCGTTCCGGTAAGGCAGGCTGTCGAACATGCCGGGCGTGCCCTGCGTTCGTCCGTCGCACGGGTCGGAGCAAAAGCCGGCGAACGGGATCGTGCCCATGGCGCGGAATTCATCGGCCGCCGCCTGGACCATCAGGCTGATCTCCCAGTGTCCGGTGTGATAGCCGAGCGCGATGGGTTTGCCGTCAGGCGCGCGCAATCCGCCTTGTGTACTGAGGATGAGGAATTGCTTGCGTCCCGATTCGGCCGCGTTCCATCCCATGCCGGCGTTCTGGCTCAGGCCGAAGACGTGTCCGCTGGGGCCGTGCAGGAGCATGTCTTCGGTGATCGGGAGGCTCCCGGGCGGACCGGGCGCCCGGGTCTGGATGTCGTAGATGTCCGGCGCAGCCGAATCCAGCAGGTCGCGATTGAGACGCATGGGCAATGAACAGCAGAAAATCGCGGTGGGGTAAAGTCTCAACCGGGGCGGTGAGCGGCGAGGCGTTGCGAGCATCCGGGAGCGGCCGGGCGCGGCAACATTCGATTTGAAAAGGACAAGTTTCGGCAAATGTTCTGTCTTGGCGGCGGCAACGGGCTTCCTCTACATTCGCGCGCGTGCATGCGATGTCTCCAGCGAGAGTCGTTCAACCCGGGAATCCTTCTTCGTCCTGTTTGTTTCTATGAAAGAGTATCAACCTGCCGATATCCGCAATTTCGCCGTCGTGGGTCACGCGTCTTCCGGGAAGACCATGTTGAGCGAGGCGATGCTCGCGTGCGCGGGCGTCATCAACCGCATGGGCAGCATCGCCGCGGGCACCACGGTTTCGGATTATCACGAGAGCGAGAAGAACCGGCAGATCTCCGTTTCAGCGTCGCTGATGCACCTGGAATGGCTGGGGAAAAAGTTCAACATCCTGGATTGCCCGGGCTACGCGGATTTCATCAGTGAAGGCCTCGGCGCGCTGCGCGTCGGGGACTTCGCGCTCATCGTCGTCAACGCCGCGCACGGCGTGGGCGTGGGAACTGACGCAGTGTGGAAATACGCGACGCAGTACGGGATTCCGAAGATGATCGTCGTGAACGCGTTCGACAAGGAGGAGACGAACTTCGACAGCGTGCTGGCTCAGATCCGGGAGCATTTCGGGGCGAACGTGTTTCCGCTGACGGTGCCGGTGAATCCCGGGCCGGGGTTCAACCAGGTGCTCGACGTGCCGCGGGACGAGATCATCACTTATGCGGGGGACCGAAGCGGCAAGTTCACCGAGGCGCCGGCGAGCGGCGAATGGAAAGAGGGGGTGGACCAGTTGCACAAGGAGCTGATCGAGCACGTGGCCGAATCGGACGATGCCTTGATGGAACGGTTCTTCGACAAGGGCGGATTGACCGAGGAGGAATGGCGGGCGGGCATTCACAAGGCCATTCAACAGCAGGTGTTCGTGCCGCTGTTTGTGACGTCGGCCGAGAACAACATCGGCGTGGCGCGCCTGATGGATTTCATCGCCAAGTACGGGTCGTCTCCGGTGGATCGGGCGAAAGTGGCCGCGCTGGACGCGAACGGCAACGAGGTCGAGATCGCGCTCACCGATCCGGATCCCGTCTGCTATGTGTTCAAGACGATGAGCGAGGCCCAGTTCGGCGAGCTGTCGTTCTTCCGCGTTTACTCCGGGCAGGTGAAACTCGGGTCCGAGCTGTACAATTCGGATCGACGCATTACGGAGAAGATCGGGCAGATCTACATCCTCAACGGGAGAAACAGGGAAACGGTGCCGGTGCTGAATGCCGGCGACATCGGGGCCGTGGTGAAACTGAAAGACACGCATACGGGCAACACGCTGTGCAGCGCGAAGAGGCCGGTGTCGCTGCCGAAGGTGCAGTACCCGCGTCCGAATATCCATGCCGCGCTGAAGAGCACGGGTAAGGGCGAGGAGGAGAAGATCGCGTCGGGCCTGGCGGCGTTGCACCATGAGGATCCGACGTTCCTGTACCAGGTGGATCCCGAGCTGCACCAGACGGTGTTGTCGGCGCAGGGCGAGCTGCACCTGGAAGTGATCGCCGACCGCCTGCGGCGCCGTTTCGGGGTGCATGTCGAGCTGCACGAGCCGCGCGTGCGCTATCGCGAAACGATCAAGGGCCGCGGCGAATCGAAATACCGGCACAAAAAGCAGACCGGCGGCGCGGGGCAGTTCGCCGAAGTCTGGATGCGGATCGAGCCCAGGCCGCGCGACACCGGTGTGGAGTTCACGCAATCGCTGGTCGGGCAGAACGTGGACCGGGTATTTGTGCCGTCGGTGGAGAAAGGGGTGCAGAAGGCGTGCGAGGAAGGGATTCTGGCCGGATACCGCGTGGTGGACGTGAAGATTGATTTTTACGACGGCAAGATGCATCCGGTGGATTCGAAGGACATCGCGTTTCAGATTGCGGGTTATTTCGCGTTCAAGGAGGCGTTCACGGCGGCGAAGCCGTGTTTGCTGGAGCCGATTCACACGGTGGAGATCCGGATCCCGGAGGATTGCATGGGGAAGGTGATGGGGGACCTGTCGAGCCGGCGCGGGAAAATCCTGGGGATGGATTCGGACGGCGGCTTTCAGGTGATCAAGGCGCATGTGCCGGCGAAGGAACTGTATCGGTATTCGAGTACGCTCCGATCGCTGACCGGCGGACGCGGAGTACACACCGACGAGTTCAGCCATTACGAGGAGATGCCGCGCGACGCGGAGCAGCGCGTGATCGAGGAAGCAAAGCGGCTGCGGCAGAACAGCCAGGCTGAAGCGCACTAGGCGCGAGACGCACTGGGAGCCGGTCAAAATCCCTCTCTTTGGCAGGAGACGAGGTAACGAGTCTCACTCTTATCTTTGGTTTTCGCATTAGTCTGAGCCTCCTCACGTCGGTCCCTGCCATTTTTAACCGACCGCTAGACTTCGATCCACACCAGCGTTCCCGAGGGCAGGCGGTCGAACAGGGGGATCAGGTCGTGCGCGGCAAGATGAACGCAGCCGCAGGAGGCGGGGCGGCCCAGAGTCGTTTCATCGCCGGTTCCGTGGATGTAGATGTAGCGCGCGTGCGAGTCCACGTCGCCGCCTCGATTGAATCCCGGCTCCAATCCTTCCAGCCACAGGATGCGCGTGGTGATAGTGGCGTTCGGCAACCCGGCCCATGTGAAGCCGACCGGTTGGCGCGCTTTGAAGACGGTTCCCGGCGGCCATCCGCCGCCGATTTTTTCCGCGATCCGGTGCAATCCGAGCGGGGTTCGATTGGACCCTGCCTGCTGGCCGACTCCGAAGCGCGAGGTGGAGCAGCGGTAGGTGCGAACGTGAGTGTAATGGGGGATGACGTTCCGCTCGAAAAGAGCTGCGCGTTGTTCAGAGACCGTCACCTGGAGGGCGTAACGGGTGGGGACAACACCGAGGCGTCGAATGGAAAGGAGAGCCCGCGGCGAGAATCTCATGAGAGCGTGTGGCAGCGTCTCACTGTTTCAGACGCTTCACGAGCACCTTGGATCGGCGCCCGCTCTGCTCGTATTTCTCCCGCCGGGACGGCGGCAGGTCGTCGGGCGTGCCCTCGATGAATCCGCCTTTTGACTGGAAGTATGTGAACGCCTGAGTCGAGAGGGTGACCAGCGCGTCGAGATTCAGTTCACGCGCCTTCGCTTCGACGAACTGAATCAGTTTGCGCCCGATGCCCTGGTTTTCGTGCGAAGGACTGACATACAGGCAGGCCAGCTCCCCGATGCCCTGTTCCGGGTAAACGTGAAGCGCCACGCACGCGACGGGGTTCTTGTCGATTTCAAAGATGAAATAGTCGCCCAGGTTCTTTTCGATCATCGGGCGGGTGCGCCGTACGAGTTCGTCGGCCTCGACGGCCTTCCGGGTCAGGGTCTGGATCGCGCGCACGTCCTTCTTCTTGGCCGGCCGAATCTGCTGGTATTCGTTGGCGTAGATCAGCGTGCCGATGCCTTCGTTGGAGAACACCTCCGCGAGCAGGCCTTCGTCCACGCGCCCGTTGATGACGTGCACGCGCTGGATGCCGGCGACACACGCGGCGGCGGCATGCTGAGCCTTTGAAAGCATCTCCGGCGCGAAGGCGTCGCTCGTCTGGAGGAGCTTTTCGAGCTCGGCAACGGGTATCTGCCGGATGAGCTGATCGTTGAAGCGCAATCCGTCGTGCGCCGTGATGAAGATCAGCTTGGCCGCCTTGAGCGCCTCGCCGACGGCCACCGCCACCGCATCCGAATTGACCCGGTAGGTCCTGCCGTCGCCGTCGAATCCAAGCGGCGGAACCACCGGGACAATGCCTTCGTTCAAGAGCGTCTGGAGCAATTCGATATCGACGCGCTCGACCTTGCCGGTGAAGAGGTGGTCGATCCCGTGGAGGATGCCGAGCGGATGTGCGATGATGGCGTTGGTGCAGACGGCTCGAAGGTCGTTGGCGGAAAGGCCCTCGAGAATCTCGTGCGTCAGCCGATTGGCGGCGTCGATGGCCACCTGCAGGGTCGCGGCGTCGGTCACGCCGGTGCCGTCGAGGTTCGACGCCTTGACCTTCTGCTTTTCGGCGAGAGCGCGAATCTGGGCCGAAGCGCCGTGAACGAGCACGACGCGGATGTTCAGCGAACGAAGGACGGCGACGTCGAGGAGGATATTGGCGAAGTTCTCATCGGTAACGATGGCGCCATCGACGGCAATGATGAACGTTTTCTCCCGGAATTGCGGGATGTATTGCAGGATGCCGCGCAGGTCAGTCAGTTTCACTTTTTTGTGCCGAGCCGCTTCGGCTCGCGGGCTTGATAAGTAATGGGTTTGCGCGCTGATTCAATTAAATTCTCGCGAATCGCGGTCCGGACCGCGGCTGTGCGACGTCTGCGACCCGCAGCAGCGTGCGAAGGCATGCGAGCGAAGAGCACAATGCGGATCCCGATGCGGGCAGGGATGCCGGCATGGCTGCGGTTCATGGAGAACGCGGTTCGCGGACGCCATTCAGTTGCTCCAGGATCCGCCGGTGGGCGCTCGGGAACGAGAGCCGCTTCAGCTCGGGCAACGTGAGCCAGCGTCCTTCGGTGAAGCGCAGCGGACCTTCCGGTTCGACGGTGAATGCGTCGAGAGTGATCCGGTAACGGGTGATCGAGTGCCGGATCGTGCAGAGGGGCCTGGGCGCGGCCGTTTTGACGCGCAGGCAGGCTCGGGCTGCGGTTTCAAGGGAGCCGCCGTTCAGTTCGATGTTCGGGAATTCCCAGAGATGCCCGTTGACGACGTCTTCCGGGCGGCGACGCACGAGGTAGCGCCCATTGCTGTGGACAACGAAAGCCGCGAAGCGGCGCCTGGTTGCGGCCGGTCTCGGGCGCAGGTTTGGCAGATCCTCAATACGCCCCTGGCGCCGGGCAAAGCAGTGTGCGGCCAGTGGACAGGCGCCGCAGTCCGGCTGGCGCGGCGTGCAGACCAGGGCGCCAAGTTCCATCAGCGACTGGTTGAGGCGCGAGCAGGCGTCCCGGCGGCCGCGCGTTGCGTTGTCGCGCGAGGCGATAACCAGATCTTCGGCCAGCGTCCACAGGCGCGCGTTGACCGTCCTGGTGCGGGGATCACCCGCGATCCCAAAAACGCGCGTCAGCACGCGAATGACATTGCCGTCGAGAACGGGCGTTGGCTGGTTGAACGCGATGCTGCAAATGGCCCCGGCGGTGTAGCGCCCGACACCGGGCAGGGCGAGAACGTCGTCGAAGGTCTCGGGGAACCTGCCGCCGTGCCGAGTCAGGATCACCTTCGCCGCCTTTTGAAGATTGCGGACGCGGGTGTAGTAGCCGAGGCCTTCCCACAATTTGTGAATCGTGGAGGCGCGGGCGCGGGCGAGGTGGCGGAGGGTGGGCAACCGCCGCATCCAGCGCGTCCAGTAGGGAATGACGGTTTTCACCTGGGTTTGTTGCAGCATGATTTCGGAAACCCAGATGGCATACGGGTCGCGTGTGCGCCGCCATGGAAGGTCGCGCGCGTGGCGATCGAACCAATCCAGCAGTCGGAGCGCCGTACGACGGATCGCCGCGCCGCGTTGGCGTGTCCGCAAGGTCTGATTCACGCGAAGCATACTGTGCGGGCTGTCGGCGGGCTGCAAGCGAACTGTCGGCGGGCGAAGGCATTGTCGGTTCTGTAATGCGGTTTTCTGCTGCGCGGGTGGAATGAAGCGGCTATCTGTTTGTGTGTGAAACCGCTCACCTCCTACACGTGCAGGCTCACTGACGAGCAGGCGGAGGCGTTGCGGCGTTATCTCACAGAGCACGGATATCAGTTCCGCGAGGTGCCTCACGCGCGGTTTGCAGCGGAGAAGGACAAGGTGAACACTGTTTTCTACGAGAGCGGAAAACTGGTCGTGCAGGGGAAGGGCACGCAGGAGTTCATCGAGTTCGTGCTGGAACCGGAGATACTCAAGGAGGCGCGGCTGGGCTACGAGTCGGTGTTGAACCCGGAGTCATTGCTGCCGCGGCTCGGCGTGGATGAAAGCGGCAAGGGCGATTTTTTCGGTCCGCTCTGCGTCGCCGGGGTGTATGTGAACGAGAAGGTGATCGCTGCGTGGAAGGATGCCGGCATCCGGGATTCGAAAAACATTTCGAGCGACCGGCGGATCAGGGAACTGGCCGAATTGATTCGCAACACGCCCGGTTGTGTCACGACCGTGGTGCCGATCGGCAACGAAGCCTACAACCGGCTTTACGCAAAGATGAAGAGCGTCAACGCGCTGTTGGCGTGGGGCCACGCTCGGGCGATCGAGAACCTGATGGGGTTGAGGTATCAGATGGATCCGCCGCCGGTGCGCGCGATCAGCGACCAGTTTGCGTCGAGCAAGGAGACGGTTGCGCGCGCGTTGATGACGCTGGGGCGCGAGGTGGAACTGGTGCAGAAGCATCGGGCCGAGGAGGACCTGGCGGTGGCGGCGGCGTCGATCCTGGCGCGGCACGAGTTTGTGACGCGGTTGGCGGCGCTGGAGAAGGAGTTTGGAATGGCGCTGCCGCGGGGAGCGTCGGTGGCGGTGGATGCGGCCGCGAAGGAATTCATCGGCAGACACGGCGTGTCGAGCCTGCCAAAGGTGGCCAAGATGCATTTTCGGACGGCGTTGCGGGCCCAGGGTCTGCCGGAGCCGCCGAAGGCGGACTGGAAAGGGCGCGGAGCATGAGATCGGCGGGTGGACTGGAAAAGGCGGGCTTCTTTTTTGGGGGTCAGGGGCCTGCCGGGAGGCCCTGCGGAGGGGGCGACAAAATTTCTCAAAACCCGATTGACAGCCAGATACAGCTTCCGTAATTTCCCGGCGTCGGTCCGGGCAACCAAAGAACGAAAACCGTTTAGCCCCTTGGTTTCCGCAGAGAAGGCGGGGGAAACGGTGTTTTGTCGCCTTTTGGGTATCAGAATGATTTTGGCTTAGGCCGTGCCCATGTAGCTCAGTTGGTAGAGCACATCCTTGGTAAGGATGAGGTCATCAGTTCAATCCTGATCATGGGCTCCAGAATTGACGTAGAGACCGGAACATAGAGACGAATCGAACGTTGTAAAACAGACATAACAACCAGGAGAAAGAGCAATGGCAAAAGAGCAATTTCAACGAACGAAACCGCACGTCAATGTGGGTACCATCGGTCACATTGACCACGGCAAGTCCACCTTGACCGCTGCCATCGTCGCCACTCAGGCCCGGAAAGGCATGGCAACGCCGATTTCCTATTCGGATATCACCAAGGGCGGCACCGTCCGTGACGAAACCAAGACTGTGACCATTGCTGTGTCGCACGTGGAATACGAGAGCGAAAAACGGCACTACGCTCACGTCGATTGTCCCGGTCACGCCGACTACATCAAGAACATGATCACCGGCGCCGCGCAGATGGACGGCGCCATCCTGGTGGTGGACGCGTCGGAAGGCCCGATGCCGCAGACGCGCGAGCACATTCTCCTGGCGCGTCAGGTGGGTGTGCCGGCCATCGTGGTCTTCCTGAACAAGGTGGACCTGGTGGACGACAAGGAATTGCTCGACCTGGTGGAGATGGAAGTGCGCGACCTGCTTACGAAGTACCAGTTTCCGGGCGACAAGACTCCGGTTATTCGCGGCAGCGCCAAGGCGGCTCTGGAAGGCAACGCGGAGGGCGAACAGTCCATTCAGGAACTGCTCAGCGCGATCGATGAATTCGTTCCGCTGCCGACCCGCGAAGTGGACAAGCCGTTCCTTATGTGCGTTGAGGACGTGTTCAACATTGAAGGCCGCGGCACCGTGGTGACCGGCCGTGTCGAGCGCGGCATGCTCAAGCGCATGGACGAAGTGGAGATCGTGGGCCTGAGGGAAACGCGCAAGACGGTGGCGACGGACATCGAAATGTTCCGCAAGCTGCTGGATACGGCGAACGCCGGCGACAACGTGGGCGTGCTGTTGCGCGGCACCAAGAAGGACGAGGTGGAGCGCGGGATGGTGCTGGCCAAGCCCGGCAGCATTACGCCGCACACGCACTTCAAGGCGGAGGTTTACGTGTTGTCGAAGGACGAGGGCGGCCGCCACACGCCGTTCTTCACGAATTACCGGCCGCAGTTCTATTTCCGCACAACCGACGTGACGGGCACGGTGACGTTGCCGCAGGGTGTCGAGATGGTGATGCCGGGCGACAATGTCTCGGTGGAGGTGAAGGTGATTGCGCCCGTGGCGATGGAGAAAGGCCAGCGGTTTGCGATCCGCGAGGGCGGCCGGACCATCGGAGCGGGTCGTGTGACGGAGATTATTGCCTAGGGGATGGGTGAGAATCCGGAGAGCGGGGATCCAACGCTCCCCGCCTCCTTTTTTGTCGAGGGAACGGTCTCGACGGTGAGTAGGGCGTTAGCTCAATTGGTAGAGTAGCGGTCTCCAAAACCGTTGGTTGGGGGTTCGAGTCCCTCACGCCCTGCCAGATCACAGGTTGAGAGTTGACGGTTGAAACGATGGTTGAGAAGCGGAAACAAAGTGTGGGAACACCGACGCGGTCCATCAACTGTCGGACGAACGCCGTCAGCCTGCCCCGGAGAGGTGGCAGAGTGGTCTATTGCGGCGGTCTTGAAAACCGCTTCGGCTTGACGGCCGACGGGGGTTCGAATCCCTCCCTCTCCGCCAGTTTGCGGAGCGGCCGAGCCGTGGCGTTGAATGCCGGCTGACCCGGCAACCGGAAGAATCATTGTGAAGCTGACTACTATATTGATATGGGTCGTGGTAATCGGCTCCGCCTTCGCGTTCGCGTGGTGGAAAGGTTACCTGCAGCGGCTCTCGCTCTACGTCCTCCAGACGCGGGAGGAGCTGCGCAAGTGCACCTGGCCGACGTGGGATGAATTGAAAGGATCCACAGTCCTGGTCGCCATCTCCATCCTCATCCTGGGCGGATTTACTGTCGTGGTGGACTGGGTGTTCGTCCATTTGATGTTCGTCATATCAAGAACCTGAGCCGCCCCATGCGAAGCCAGTGGTTTGTCATTCATACGCTTTCCGGCCAGGAACAAAAGGTCAAGGAAAGCATCGAAAAGCGCATCAAGACCGAAGAGATGGGCGATTACATCAAGGAAGTCCTCGTGCCCATGGAAAAGGTCGTCGAGGTGCGCAACCAGAAGAAGACCGTCTCCACCAGAAAACTGTGGCCGGGGTACGTGTTCATCGACATGGTCCTGCTGGATGAGAACAACCGGCTGATCGAAAAGCCCTGGTATTTCATCAAGGAAACCCAGGGTGTCATCGGCTTTGTCGGAGGCGAACCGCCCACGCCCACGCCCACCGAGGAGGTGGAATCGATCAAGGCCCAGATCTCGGCGTCGGAAGAGACCGAGAAGCCGAAGGTGAATTTCGAAGTGGGCGAGACGGTGAAGATCAACAACGGCCCGTTCCTCAACTTCAGCGGCGTGATCGAGGAGATCGAGCCCGAGCGCGGCAAGCTGAAGGTGACTGTGAACATTTTCGGACGCAACACGCCGGTGGAGCTGGAATACTGGCAGGTCGAGAAGGCCTAGGGCGACCCTTCGCCGGACGGCGCAACATCAGTTTTTTATGGCAAAGAAAGTTACCGCACAGATCAAGCTGCAGATACCCGCCGGACAGGCCAATCCGGCGCCGCCCGTGGGCCCCGCCCTCGGTCAGCACGGCGTCAACATCATGGCCTTCTGCAAGGAATTCAACGCAGCAACCAAGAATGACGCCGGCCTGGTCATCCCCGTCGTCATTACCGTTTACCAGGACAAGTCTTTCACCTTCGTCACCAAGTCCCCTCCGGCGGCCGTTCTGCTCAAGAAAGCAGCGGGCATCACCGCCGGGTCCAAGACCCCCAACAAGGAAAAGGTGGGCAAAGTGACCCGCAAACAGGTCATGGACATCGTCAAGATGAAAGCCAAGGACCTGAATGCAGTGGACGAAGAAGCGGCGTTCCGCGTCATCGCGGGCACCGCCCGCAGCATGGGAATTGAGGTGGTCGGATAACACCGGGTCGCGGGCCGTCGCGGCCCTCTGAACCGGCAACCGCGGGAGAGCCGAAAGCTCGCTTGCACCGCAACGAAAACAAATGCCAAGCAAACGATACAGAAAAGCGCTCGAACTGGTGGATCTCAGAAAGACGTACCCGCTGAAGGCGGCCGTCGATGTGCTCAGCAAATTCCCGAAGGCAAGGTTTGATGAAACCATCGATCTGGCATTTCGCCTCGGGGTCGATCCGAAACAGTCGGATCAGATGGTTCGCGGCACCGTTCCGTTGCCGCACGGCAGCGGCAAGACCGTTCGCGTGCTCGTGTTCGCCAAAAACGGACCGGCCGCCGATGCGGCAAAAGCCGCCGGGGCCGAATACGTCGGTTTCGAAGACCTGATCAAGAAGTGCCAGGAAGGCTGGACGGATTTCGACGTGGCCATTGCGACGCCGGAAGCCATGGTGGAAGTCCGGAAGCTGGGCAAGGTGCTCGGTCCGCGCGGCCTGATGCCGAATCCGAAGACCGGCACCGTAACCGAGGACACGGCCCGGGCCGTCAAGGAAGTCAAAGCCGGGCGCGTCGAGTTCAAGATCGATAAGGCGGGGAACGTGCATGTGCCGGTCGGGAAGGTTTCCTTCACGCCGGTGCAGATCGAGGAGAATGTGCGGGCGGTCATCGACGCGGTTGCCAAGGCGCGGCCGGCCAGTGTGAAGGGCACGTATATCCGAAGCTGCACACTGTCGGCGACGATGAGTCCGCCGGTGTCGCTGGACCTGAAGGAGTTTGCGACGCATTAAGCGCGCGGGTGAACGAAACTTTTAGCATTTCAATCGTATGCGTCAGGAAAAGACTTATTTGACGAAAGAGTATCTCGCGCGTCTCAACGCCTCCCCGTTCTTCATCGTGGTGGATTACAAGGGGCTGAAGGTGGGGCACATGACGGAACTGCGCAAACGTCTGCACAAGGCGGGCGCCGAGATTCACGTGGTGAAGAATTCGATCTTCCGCGTCGCCGCGAAGGAAGCGGGCGTGGCCGATCTGAACGGCAGCCTCACGGGGCAGCTTGCGGTGGTGACGGGGCAGAAGGACATTTCGGCCGCGGCCAAGGTGGTGAAGACCTTTGGGGCTGAGTTTGACCGGCTGAAGATCCGCTTCGGGTATCTGAACAATCAACGCCTGGCGGACACCGACCTGTTGGCGCTGGCGGACCTGCCGTCGATAGAGGTCTTGCGCGGGCAATTGCTCGGCGTTTTGAACGCGCCGATGACGAAGCTGGTCGTATTGCTGAACACGCCGGCAACTCAGATGGCGCGGGTCCTTCAGGCCAGGGTGGAAAAGGGATAACCGCCTTTGTGCTTCTCGGCGGAAGCCCGGAAAAATTTCCGCTCCCGACAGCCACGGGAGCGGGGAACAGACAAGAACAACGTAAATCGTCGGTTCGCAGGCTGCGGACTTAAACCATCCGTGACGGATGACGACGAGACGAAATGAAAGGCAGCATGGCTCTGGATAAAGCAAGCATCGTAGAACAACTGAGCAACGCGACCGTTATCGAGATCGCCGAGCTCGTGAAGGAACTGGAAAACAAGTGGGGCGTTACCGCGGCGGCGCCTGTGGCCGTCGCAGCGGCGGCCCCGGCAGCCGGCGGCGCGGCAGCTCCGGCCGCGGCGGCCAAGGACACCTTTGACGTGATCCTCGCGTCGGTTCCGGCGGACAAGAAGATCGCCGTCATCAAGGCGGTTCGCGAGGTGAAGGCCGGATTGGGCCTGGCTGAGGCGAAGGCGCTGGTGGAAGGTGCTCCGAAGCCCGTGTTGGAAGGGGTGAACAAGGACGAAAGCGAGGCGGCGAAAAAGAAACTTGAAGAAGCCGGCGCCAAGGTGGAAGTAAAGTAACCGGCGTCGTGATTTGGGGCGGCGGCAGGCCCGCCGCCCCGCTTCGCCTTTGAAGCGGCAGATTTTGGAACTTTTTGATTTTAAACCAGGCCAGTAAAGGACGTCGTGGTCCGGCTCCCCGGGCCGCAACGGGAGGGACCGTGCCGCGCCGTCCAATCGATTCAAGATAAAGAGCAGAAGACAGTCGGGCCGCTCAGGGTCCAGTCGGGCAAGTTCGCTGTGCACACAGAGTACTTGCCTTGCGTCGTTTGATGAAACAACGGGCCGGCGCCGTGCGCCGGTCCACAGTGATTAAGGTTACAATGCCATCGCGAGCAACAGAACGAGTCAACTTCGGTAAGATCAAAGAAATCATCGCCCCGCCGAACCTGATCGAATTGCAGACCAATTCGTATCGGGAGTTCCTTCAGGCGGACGTGCCGCCCTCCCGGCGCAAAAACCTGGGGCTGCAGGCGGTGTTTACCGAGGTGTTTCCCATCGAAAGCTACGATGGGAAATGCGTCCTGGACTTTCACTCCTACGAAATCGGCCAACCCAAGCTGGATTGGCTGGAGTGCCTGCGCGAAGGGCTTACCTACGGCGCGCCGCTCTACGTTACCTTCCTGCTCAAGGAGGAAAAGGCTACCCGTGAGGAAAAAGTGTTCATGGGCGAGCTGCCTCTGATGACCCCGCAGGGCACGTTCGTCATCAACGGCGCCGAGCGCGTCATCGTCAGCCAGCTCCACCGCTCGCCGGGGCTCGCGTTCGAGAAAACCGTCCACCCGAACGGCAAAGAGCTGTTCTCCTTCCGCATCATTCCAGACCGCGGTTCCTGGTACGAAGCGCAGTTCGACACCAGCGACATGCTCTATGTGTACCTGGACCGCAAGAAGCGCCGCAGAAAGTTTCTCACGACAACGCTGTTCCGCGCGTTGAGCTTCCTCGACGTGGAAGGCAAGGAATCCAAGAGCAAGGACAAGGACGCCGACAAACGCGGCACCGACGAGGAGATCCTGAAGCTCTTTTACGACATCGAAGAGATGACCGTGAAAGAGGCTGAAAAGAGCGATGACCTCGCGAACAAGGTGCTGATCGAGGACGCCATTGACCAGGAGAAGGGCCTCGTGGTCGCGCGCGCTTTCGAGCCTCTCTCCAAGGCCGTCGTCAAGCAGATCGCCGAGCTCGGCGTGAACAGGATCAAGGTCGTGGACACCACCGCCGACGAAGGGATCATCATCAAATGCATGAAGAAGGATCCCGCCAAGAACGAGGAGGAGGCGCTGAAGGACATTTATCGGCGCCTGCGCCCCGGCGATCCTCCGACGGCCGCCAACGCCCGCGCCCTGATCAAGCGGCTGTTCTTCGATCCCAAGCGCTATGACCTCGGCCGCGTGGGACGCTACAAGATCAACCAGAAACTCGGGATCAAAGGCGGCGACTCGCGCATCCTCACGAAGGAAGACCTGGTGGCCGCGACCAAGTACCTGCTTCGCCTGAAACGCGGGGAAGGCACGCTGGACGACATCGACCACCTCGGCAGCCGCCGCGTGCGCACCGTGGGCGAACTCCTTGCCAACCAGTGCCGCGTCGGCCTGGCCCGCACGGAACGGCTGGTCAAGGAGCGCATGACCCTCTTCGACCAGGGCGTGGAGCAGATGACGCCCCAGAAGCTGATCAATCCGAAGGCGCTCTCCGCGGTGATTCGCGATTTCTTCGGCCGCAGCCAGTTGTCGCAATTCATGGATCAGATCAATCCGCTGGCCGAGCTGACGCACAAGCGCCGTCTTTCGGCTCTCGGACCCGGCGGTCTCTCCCGCGACCGCGCCGGCTTCGAAGTGCGCGACGTTCACCCGTCGCACTACGGGCGCATCTGCCCCGTGGAAACGCCGGAAGGACCGAATATCGGCCTGATCGCATCTCTCGCGACGTTTGCGCGCATCAACGATTTCGGGTTCCTCGAGACCCCGTATCGCAAGGTGGAAAACGGACGGGTGACGGACAAGATCGAGTACCTGACCGCCGACCGCGAAGAGAATTACTTCATCGCCCAGGCCAACACGCCGGTGGACGAGAAGGGCAGGTTCACTCAGGAACGTGTCGTGTGCCGGGGCAAGGGCGAATTCGTCGACCTGGATCCCACGCGCGTGGATTACATGGACGTGTCGCCCAAGCAGCTCGTTTCCGTTGCGGCGTCGCTGATTCCGTTCCTCGAGCATGACGACGCGAACCGCGCGTTGATGGGATCGAACATGCAACGTCAGGCCGTGCCGCTGCTGGTCACGGAGGCGCCGTTCGTCGCTACCGGGTTGGAAGGGCTTGTGGCCCGCGATTCCCGCGCCGTGATCATCGCCGAGGAAAGCGGCAGGGTGGCGTCGGTCACCGGCAACCAGATCGTCATCACCTCCGACGGCAAGCTCCCCGAAGGCAAGAGGAAGATCAAGAACGACCCGGAAAAGGGCATCTGGGTGTATCCGGTTCGGAAGTTCATGCGTTCGAATGCGGCCACCTGCATCAACCAGAAAATCCTGGTGAAGAAGGGCGAGCATGTGAAGAAGGGGCAGGTCATCGCCGACGGCCCCTGCACCCGGGACGGCGAGCTGGCCCTCGGCCGTAACGTCCTCGTCGCTTTCATGCCGTGGAACGGCTACAACTTCGAGGACGCCATCCTCATCAGCGAAAGGATCGTCAAGGAAGACATCTTCACGAGCATCCACATCGAGGAGTTCGAAGTGGCCGCCCGCGACACCAAGCTGGGACCTGAGGAAATCACGCGCGACATCCCGAACCTCGGCGACGAGGCGCTGAAGAACCTCGGCCCGGACGGAGTGATCCGCGTCGGCGCGGAAGTGAAGCCCGGCGACATTCTCGTCGGCAAGATCACGCCGAAATCGGAGACGGAACTGGCGCCGGAGGAGCGGCTGCTGCGCGCGATCTTCGGCGAGAAAGCCGCGGACGTGAAGGACACGTCGCTGAAAGTGCCTTCCGGCACCTACGGCATCGTCATGGACGTGAAGGTTTCCTCGAAGAAGGAGACCGAGCGCGAGCGCGCCGCCGCTTCCGAGGAGAAGAAGCAGGCCCGGCAGGTCGAGGACGAATACAAGAAGAAGACGGACGAACTGCGGGACCAGCTCACGGAGGCGCTGTCGAACATCCTCCTGGGCGAGAAGATTCCGCTCGACGTCGTGAACAGCGAAACGGGCGAGATCATCATCCCGGCAAACCGCAAGATCACGAAGACGCTCCTGCGCAAGCTCGCGATGGTGTACGACCGGATCGAGATCGACCCGTCGCCCATTCGCAACAAGATCAACGAGATCATCGGCAGCTTTAAGAAGAAGTTTGATGATCTTCAGATGCAGTATGACGAGGAGATGGAGCGCGCCGAGGCGGGCGAAGGCACCGACAGCGGCGTGGTGAAGTCCGTCAAGGTTTACATCGCGTCCAAGCGCAAGCTGTCCGTCGGCGACAAGATGGCGGGCCGGCATGGGAACAAGGGCGTGGTCGCCAGGATTGTGGCCGAGGAGGACATGCCGTTCCTTGCGGACGGAACGCCGGTGGACATCGTGTTGAATCCGCTGGGCGTGCCTTCGCGCATGAACGTCGGCCAGGTGCTGGAGACGCACCTCGGCTGGGCGGCCAAACACCTCAATCTGAAGTTCGCCACGCCGGTGTTCGACGGCATCAAGGAAAAGCAGATCCGCGGCTACCTCAAGCAGGCCGGATTGCCGGAGCACGGCAAGACGTACCTGTACGATGGCCGCACCGGCGAGCGCTTCGATCAGGAGGTCGTGGTCGGATACATCTATATGATGAAGCTGGGCCACCTGGTTGCGGACAAGATCCACGCCCGCGCCGTCGGGCCCTACTCGCTGGTCACCCAGCAGCCGCTGGGCGGCAAGGCGCAGTACGGCGGGCAGCGCTTCGGCGAGATGGAAGTGTGGGCCATGGAAGCCTACGGCGCCGCCTACACCCTCCAGGAACTGCTCACCGTCAAGTCGGACGACGTGCAGGGCCGCACGAGAATCTACGAAAGCATCGTCAAGGGCGACAACTCGCTCGAGGCGGGCATTCCGGAATCGTTCAACGTCCTTGTGAAAGAAATGCAGTCGCTCGGCCTGGACGTGAAGGTCGGGTATTCGAACCCGGTTGAACAGGCCGCCGCCGAACCGGCAGCGCTGTAGTCATCGAACCGACATTTACCGCGGGGCCAGCCCGCACGAAGAGAATTATATGATCAGCACTAAAGAAAGCGCCCGAGAGTTGCTCGGCCTGGACAAGGTGAATCAGGTGGAGTACGTCGCGATTTCTGTCGCGTCGCCCGACGCCATTCGTTCCTGGTCCAAAGGGGAAGTCAAAAACCCCGAAACCATCAACTACCGCACGTTCAAGCCGGAGAAAGGCGGCTTGTTCTGCGAGCGCATCTTCGGTCCCGTCAAGGACTGGGAATGCTCGTGCGGGAAGTACAAGCGCATCAAGCATCGCGGCGTGGTCTGTGACCGTTGCGGCGTGGAGGTGACTCTCGCCCGCGTGCGCCGCGAGCGCATGGGCCACATCGAGCTCGCCGTGCCGGTCTGCCACATCTGGTTCTTCAAATGCATGCCCTCGCGCATCGGGCTCGCGCTCGACATGACGGCACGCAACCTCGAACGTGTCATCTACTACGAGGATTACATGGTGATCGATCCGGGCTCGACGCCGCTCAAGCAGAACCAGTTGTTGAGCGAGCACGAGTACCGCGAGGCGCGCGAAACCTACGGCGCCGACGCGTTCGTCGCGAAGATGGGCGCCGAGGCGGTGCGCGACGCGCTGGCCAAGGTGGACCTGGGCAAGCAGATCGAGCAGCTCCAACAGGCCATGACCGAAACCAAGAGCAAGCAGATCCGCAAGAAGATCGCCAAGCGCATCAAGCTGCTCCAGGGCCTGCAACAGTCCAAGAGCCGGCCGGAATGGATGATCCTGACGGTGCTGCCCGTGATCCCGCCGGACCTTCGTCCGCTCGTTCCGCTGGAAGGCGGCCGCTTCGCCACATCGGACCTTAACGACCTGTATCGCCGCGTGATCAACCGGAACAACCGGTTGAAGAACCTGCTCCAGTTGAAAACGCCGGAGGTCATCATCCGGAACGAGAAGCGCATGCTCCAGGAGGCGGTGGACGCGCTGTTCGACAACGGCCGCCACGGCCGCGCCGTCACCGGCGCCGGCAACCGCGCTCTGAAATCGCTGTCCGACATGCTCAAGGGTAAGAGCGGGCGGTTCCGCCAGAACCTCCTCGGCAAGCGCGTCGATTACTCCGGACGCTCGGTCATCGTGATCGGCCCCGAGCTCAAGCTGCACCAGTGCGGTCTGCCGAAGAAGATGGCGCTCGTGCTGTTCGAGCCGTTCATCATCCGGCGCCTGAAGGAACTGGGCTACGTCCACACCGTCCGGTCCGCCAAGAAGATGATTGAACGCCAGACCACCGAGGTCTGGGACATCCTCGAGGAAGTGACGAAAGGACACCCGGTTCTGTTGAACCGCGCGCCCACGCTTCACCGCCTCTCGGTGCAGGCCTTCGAACCGCAGTTGATCGAGGGCGAGGCGATCCGCATTCATCCGCTGGTGTGCACCGCCTACAACGCCGACTTCGACGGCGACCAGATGGCCGTTCACGTGCCGCTCTCGGTCGAGGCGCAACTGGAAGCGCGTCTTCTGATGATGGCGCCAAACAACATTTTCAGCCCGTCGTCCGGCAGGCCGATCATCACGCCGACCCAGGACATCACGCTCGGGTGCTATTACCTTACGGCCGAGCCGCGCACGCCTCAGGTGGATCCGAAGAACATGAAGCTGTTCGGCTCCAAGACCGAGGTGCTGTTCGCGTATGACGACGGCGCGGTGACGACGCACGAGCGGATTCGCCTCGCGAATCCCGATTACGGTAAACAGACGGTGTTTGGCGACGCCACCAGGAAGATTATCGAAACCACGGTCGGCCGCGTGATCTTCAGCGAGATCTGGCCGGAGGAATTGGGCTTCCCGAACAAGCCGGTCAAGAAGGCGGATCTCGGCGACATGATCTGGCGGTGCTACAAGACCGCCGGGCATGAGAAGACGGTCGCCATGCTCGACAAGCTCAAGGAACTCGGCTTCCGCGAGGCCACCAAGGCCGGCGTGTCGATCGGCATCGACGACATGATCATTCCGGTTGAGAAAGACCAGGAAATCGAGGCTGCCCAGAAGCAGATCAAGGAAGTCGAGAAACAGTATCGCAAAGGCGTCATTACTCCGGGCGAGCGATACAACAAGATCGTGGACATCTGGACGCATTGCACCGACCAGATCTCGAACGTCATGTTCCGCACGCTCGAGAAGAACCAGGGCAAGAAGGAGTTCAACCCCGTCTTCCTGATGGTGGACTCCGGCGCCCGTGGCAACCGGCAGCAGGTGCGCCAGCTGGCCGGCGTGCGCGGCCTCATGGCCAAACCCAGCGGCGATATCATCGAAAAGCCCATTCTGTCCAACTTCCGCGAGGGCCTGACCGTGGCGGAGTACTTCATCTCCACGCATGGCGCCCGCAAGGGTCTGGCCGACACCGCGCTCAAGACCGCCGACTCGGGTTACATGACCCGCAAGCTGGTCGACGTCGCTCAGGACGTCATCATCCGGGAGCACGATTGCGGCACCACGAACGGAATCTGGGTGCAGGCGATCTACGAGGGCGAGGATGAAGTCGTCCGGCTGAGCGAACGCCTGGTCGGGCGCTTCGCATGCGACGACATCAAGAATCCGCAGAACCCGAAGGAACTGCTGATCCGGGCGAACGAGGAGATCGACGAGGTCAAAGCCCGGCAGATCGACCTCTCCGGCGTGGAGAAGGTCAAGATCCGCTCGGTGCTCACGTGCGAAAGCAAGCATGGCGTGTGCGTGCTCTGCTACGGTCGCAACCTGGCCACCGGCCAGCTCGTCAAGCTCGGCGAGGCCGTCGGCATCATTGCCGCGCAATCCATCGGCGAGCCCGGCACCCAGCTCACCATGCGCACGTTCCACATCGGCGGCACTGCGTCGCAGGTGTTCAAACAGCCGCAGATCAAATCCAAGTTCGAAGGCATCGTCCGCTACAACGACCTGCGCATCGTTCAGCTCGAAGACGGCAACAACATCGTCCTGAACAAGAACGGCTCGGTGTCCATCCTGGGCGACGACGGCCGTGAGCTCGAGAACCACAACGTCGTGATCGGCGCCGTCATCTCCGTGCCCGACGGCGGCAGGGTCAAGAAGGGCGAGACCTTCGTCCAGTGGGACCCCTACAACGTTCCGATTCTCTCCGAGAAGGCGGGCAGAGTGAAGTTCCACGACATCATCGAGGGCGTGACGATGAAGCAGGAGATGGACGAGACCACGCAACAGGAAGCGATGGTCATCATCGAGCACAAGGAAGACCTGCACCCGCAGATCATCATCACGGACAACGACGGCGAGGTCGTGGCGAGCTACCCGATTCCGGCGGGCGCTCACATCGTGGTCAACGAAGGCGATCGGATCGTCGCCGGCACCCTGATGGCGAAGACGCCGCGCAAGAGCGCCAAGACCAAGGACATCACGGGCGGTCTGCCGCGCGTGGCGGAATTGTTCGAGGCGCGCCGGCCCAAGGATGCCGCGGAGATCTCGAAGATCGACGGCGTTGTGGACTTCGGCCCCAGCGTCCGCGGCAAGCGCTGCATCATCATTCGCGACCAGCAGACCGGTGTGGAAGAGGAACACCTCATTCCGATCGGCAAGCACGTTATCGTCTTCAAGGGCGATTACGTGAGGAAGGGCCAGCAGTTGACGGAAGGCCCCATCGACCCGCACGAGATCCTCGACATCTGCGGTCCGCAGGAGCTGCAGGAGCATCTCGTGAACGAGGTGCAGGAGGTCTATCGCCTCCAGGGCGTGACCATCAATGACAAGCACATTGAGATCATCGTCCGGCAAATGCTCCGAAAGGTGCGCATCACCGAACCCGGCGACACCAGCTTCCTCTGGGGCGAGCAGGTGGACAAACTGGACTTCGAGGAAGAGAACGCGCGCGTCGAGAAGATGGGCGGCAAGCCGGCAGAAGCGCAGCCGGTGCTGCTCGGCATCACGAAGGCGTCTCTCGAAACCGAGAGCTTCCTGAGCGCCGCGTCCTTCCAGGACACCACGCGCGTGCTGACCGAAGCGGCCACACGGGCCAAGATCGATTACCTGCGCGGGTTCAAGGAGAATGTGATCATGGGTCACATCATCCCGGCCGGAACCGGTTTCGAGTATCACCGGAAGGTGAAGTTGAAACCGCTGGTCGAGCTGCCCGAAGAACCGCAGCCCGAGGAATCCGTGTCGTCCCTGACCGAGAACCCGCTGGTCGGGTAGAGCGCCTATTCCGTTCTGTATCGAGGCCGGGCGGCTGCATAGCCGCCCGGCCTTTTTTTGCGTGACCCCCCGCATCGTCGAAGCTCGCTCCGCGCTCTGGCGCGCGGCATCTTCATCGCCGCTTCGCCTCTACGCCACAGCGTTCACCGCCGGCGCACCGGGACAATTCCTGTCGCATATGCGCGTGGAATTGTCCCGGGACCAGAATGGGTCGACTTCGTAAGCGGCAGGAGCGAAATCACTTGGCAATTTTCGCAGGACAATTTCTGTCGCATATGCGTGCGGAATTGTCCCGCGTTCGGCGTGCCTGGCTCTCGGGCTTCGGCCTTTGGAGTGCTTTCGGAGGTTGATTTCGGTCTTCGGATTTCTTCCGGCCATTCTGCTTTGCAGTGCGGCGGCGTCGTGCGAAATTTGTGGTGTGAAAAGACAAATAAAGGAAGCCCCCGGGCAGGTTCAATCATTGGAGCCGGATCCGAAGGCCGTCTGCGACGTGTGCGGACGGTTTGGAGCGTTTCATTTTGGAGATCGCACGTTGTGCCGTGAGTGCTACGCCGAGAGCGGGTCGTGCTGTCCCGAGTTCGGCAAGGACGATTTGTGGGAATTGCGCGACGATCTCTGATTTATGGCGTGGCTATATCTGGTGGCGGCGGGCCTTCTGGAAATTGGTTGGGCGATCGGACTGAAGTACACGCAGGGTTTTTCCCGCCTGTGGCCGAGCGTGGCGACAGTGGCGTGCATGGCCCTGAGTTTCGTCCTGCTGGCGGTGGCGTTGAAGAGGATTCCGGTGGGCACCGGTTACGCCGTGTGGACTGGCATCGGCGCAGCGGGAACGGCGGTCCTCGGGATTCTGTTGTTCGGCGAAAGCCGCGATGTGTTGCGGCTCTTGTGCATTGCCATGATCCTGGCAGGCGTGATCGGCCTGAAACTGACTGCCGCGCCTGCTGATTGATCGGCTCAGTCTTCTGCCGCTTTCAACGTGGCCACCTTGACGATGTGGCGTTCACGGATTTCGACACCGCGGCGGCGCTCATAGGTCCCGGTGACGATGACGGTCTTCCTGTTCAACTTTGCGGCGGTCTGGCGGAGTTCCTTGTTGTCGCCGAAATCCAGTTCCCATCGGACGTCGCCGGACTGGATGATGGTTCCTGTGGTTTCGCCCCCGATGGCCATAACGCCGGTCGAAAGGGTGCCTTTGATTTCCACCTTAATGTAGTCCGGCGAGGCGGTTTGATCTGCCATTGTGTGAATGGAAAAAGCTTCGAGGAGGACAGCGCAAAGCGCGATGAGGAGATATCGGGTTTGCATGACAGTCCGATTGCTCCCACAGGCGCGAGTCGAAGTCAAGGGCCGCGGAGAAGGCAGCGCCCGGGTACGTCAGCGACCCATTGTCTCGGGTGAGACATGGGTCGCGCGATGGTTCAAAGCCGACGGAGGAGCGCCGGTCAGTAGCGGTAGTGTTCCGGCTTGTAGGGGCCTTCGATGGGGACGCCGAGGTAATCGGCCTGCTTCTTCGTGAGTTTCGTGAGCTTCACGCCGATCTTGTCGAGGTGCAGGCGCGCGACTTCCTCGTCCAGTTTCTTGGGCAGGCGATAGACTCCGGGTTTGTAGGTGTCGCGATTCTCCCAGAGATCGATCTGGGCGAGGACCTGGTTTGTGAACGAATTGGACATGACGAAGCTGGGGTGGCCTTCGGCGCAGCCGAGGTTCACCAGGCGGCCTTCGGCGAGGACGTAGATGCTCTTGTCGCCGGGCAGGTCGTAGCGATCCACCTGCGGTTTGATATTCACCTTCGTCACGCCCCTGGCGTTGTTCAGGCGTTCCACCTGGATCTCGTTGTCGAAGTGGCCGATGTTGCACACGATCGCCTGGTCTTTCATCTTCAGCATGTGCTCCAGCGTGATCACGTCGCAGTTGCCGGTAGCCGTCACGTAGATGTCGGCTTCGCCCAGGGTTTCCTCGATCGTGGTGACCTCGAACCCTTCCATCGCCGCCTGCAACGCGTTGATGGGATCGATTTCGGTGACGATGACTCGGGCGCCGAAGCCGCGAAGAGAGTGGGCGCTGCCCTTGCCGACGTCACCGTAGCCGCAGACCACCGCGGTTTTGCCGGCAATCATGACGCCCAGCGCGCGCTTCAGGCCGTCCGCCAATGATTCGCGGCAGCCGTAGAGATTGTCGAACTTCGACTTGGTGACGGAGTCATTGACGTTAATGGCGGGCACGAGGAGTTTGCCGGCTTCGCGCATCTGGTAGAGGCGATGGACGCCGGTGGTGGTTTCCTCGCTGACGCCTTTCCATTCCTTGACGACCCGGGTGAACCATCCCGGCCGTTCGGCGGCGCACTTCTTCAGGAGATTCTTGATTACCGCGACCTCATGATTGTCGCTGGGCGTGTTCACCCAGTCATCGCCCTGTTCCATCTCGTAGCCCTTGTGCAGGAGCAGGGTAGCGTCGCCGCCGTCGTCGACGACGAGTTGAGGCCCCTTGTTGCCCGGGTGGGTGAGCATGTTGAGCGTGAATTGCCAGTATTGCTCGAGCGACTCGCCCTTGAAGGCGAACACGGGCACGCCGGCTTTGGCGATGGCCGCGGCTGCGTGGTCCTGAGTGCTGAAGATATTGCAGCTTGCCCAGCGGACCGACGCGCCGAGCTCCACCAGCGTCTCGATCAAGACCGCTGTTTCGACGGTCATGTGCAATGAGCCCGAGATGCGCACGCCGTTCAGCGGCTTCTTCGAGCCGTACTTTGCGCGAATGGCCATCAGGCCGGGCATCTCGTGTTCCGCCACGGTAATTTCGCGGCGGCCGAGGTCGGCGAGAGAAATGTCCGCCACATAGTAATCGTGGCGCGCGTTGCCATTGCTCCGCGCTGTGGTCTTGCGTCCGTTGGTTCTGGTCAGGGTTGGCATAGTGCGTTCAGATCCGGGTTGTCAGGCGGCGATTTGGGTGCGGCCGCGGCCGTTCGCGAGGGATGCGGCGCGCTTGAGCGTGGACGCGGCGACGGGCGACGTCGAGCGGTTCACGGCCCGGCGCAGCGCCTCCACCTTGTCGGTCTTTTCCCATGTGATATCGGGGTCGTCCTTGCCGAAGTGCCCGTAGTTGGTCGTTTTGGCGAAGATCGGCCGGAGCAGGTCCAATTGTTTGATGATGTCGGCCGGCTTGAAGCTGAACACCTCCCGCACCGCGCGCGTGATGACTTCGTCGCTGACCACGCCGGTGCCGAAAGTATCCACGCACACGCTGACGGGGTGGGGATGGCCGATGGCGTAGGCAAACTGGATTTCGCAGCGCGACGCGAGTTTCGCCGCCACGATGTTTTTCGCCACGTAACGGCCCATGTAGGCGGCGCTGCGGTCCACCTTCGAGGGGTCCTTGCCGCTGAAGGCGCCGCCGCCGTGCCGGCCCATGCCGCCGTAGGTATCGACGATGATCTTGCGTCCGGTCAGGCCGGTGTCGCCCTGGGGGCCGCCGATGACGAAGCGGCCGGTGGGGTTGATGAGAAACTCGGTTTCTTTCGTCAGCATGTCGGCGGGAAGCACCTTCTTGATGACGTGCCTGATGATGAAATCCTCGATCTTCGAGTGTTTGACGTCGGGGGAGTGTTGCGTGGACACGACCACGTTGGTGATGCGCGTGGGTTTGCCGTCAATGTATTGCACTGAGACCTGGCTCTTGGCGTCGGGGCGGAGCCATTTGACGGTGCCGCTCTTGCGCAGGCGGGTGAGCTCGCGGCCCAGCCTGTGGGCGAACATGATGGGCGCCGGCATCAGCTCCGGGGTTTCATCGCAGGCGTATCCGAACATCAGGCCCTGGTCGCCGGCGCCCTGTTCGGCCGTCTTCTTCCCTTCGGCGGCGCGGGCGTCCACGCCGCGCTTGATGTCTTCGGACTGCCCCGTGATGTAGCAGTTGACGAAGACCTTGTCGGCGTGAAACACGTCGTCGGGATGCGTGTATCCGATATCGCGGATGGCCTGGCGGGCGAGGCCGACGAAGTCGATCACTTCGCTCGGGTTGCGGGTACCGATGCTGGGAATGGTGATTTCGCCGCCGATGACCACGACATTGCTCTTGGCGTAGGTTTCGCACGCAACGCGCGATTTGGGGTCTCTGGCGAGGCAGGCGTCGAGGATGTAATCGGAAATGGTGTCGCAGACCTTGTCCGGATGGCCTTCGCCGACCGACTCGGAGGAGAAAATGAAATTCTTGCTCATGAAACGAAGAGGGTTCGCGTTGGTTGCAATGTCATATTGACGTATTCGGATAAGATGATATATCCAGCTCTCGACCCGTCAAACGATATTTCTGAAAAACACGCGCGGAGACCCGGACATGTCCACCACGTTGAAAACCTTGCGGGCGTTGTCGGATCCGACGCGCCTGCGCATCGTCGCGTTGCTGGAGAAAGACGAGCTTTCGGTGAATGAGCTTCAGGAGATCACGCGGATGGGGCAATCCCGGATCTCGACGCACCTTGGATTGCTTCAGGACTGCGGTCTGCTGGAGTCGCGTCGGGAGGGGAAGCGGACGTATTACCGGCTGGCGCAGCAGCCGGACACGAGGACGAGCGAGTTCCTGAAGCTGGCGATTCGCGGGGCGGGGGAGCTGGAGGAACACCAGGCGGATCAGATCAATCTGAAGCGGATTCTGCAGCGGCGCCGGGAGCAGGCGCAGATTTTTTTCAACCAGATTGCGGGGCGGTTCGACCGGGTGTATGGGCCGGGTCGATCGTGGCAGGCGTTCGGGCATTTGCTGCTGCGGATTCTGCCGCCGATTGTGGTTGCGGATCTGGGGGCGGGGGAAGGGTTGTTGAGCGAACTGCTGGCGCGCCGTTGCAAGAAAGTGATCGCGGTGGACAACTCGGAAAAGATCGTGGCGTTCGGAGCGGCGAAGGCGCGAAAGAACGGGTTGAAGAACCTCGAGTTCAGGCTGGGCGACCTGCAGGATCCGCCGATTGAGACGGCGAGCGTGGACCTGGTGATTCTGAGCCAGGCGCTGCATCACGCGGAGGAGCCGGCGAGGGCGATCGAGGCGGCGCACCGGATTCTGCGGGCGCACGGGCAGATCGTGATCCTGGATCTGCTGAAGCACAAGTTCGAGAAGGCGCGGGAGTTGTATGGCGACCGCTGGCTGGGATTCGCGGAGAGCGATCTGCATCGCTGGCTGGAAGCGGCCGGTTTTCGGAAGATCGAGATCAGCGTTGTGGCGCGGGAAGAGCAACCGCCGCATTTCGCCACGATTCTCGCGGGTGCGGAAAAATAGATCGATTCGAGAACGCGCCCGCGCCGGCGGGCGGCAGCGGCGCCTCGGCGCGCGCTCTCAGGCCGGGGTTTTTCGATTCAGAACGCTCTGCACCCAGTCCTGGTTGTCGAGATACCATCGGACGGTTTCGCGAATGCCCTGTTCGAAGTTGTGGGCCGGAACCCATCCGAGTTCCTTTTGGATCTTGGAGGCATCAATGGCGTACCGGCGATCGTGCCCGGGGCGGTCCTTCACGAAGGTGATCAGCTTCCGCGAGTTGCCGCCCAGATGCGGAGCCATTTCGTCGATGAGATCGCAGATCAGTTCCACGATGCGGATGTTGGCCCATTCGTTATGCCCGCCGATGTTGTAGGTTTCGCCGTCCTTGCCGCGGGTCAACACCATCCACAGCGCTTCGGCATGGTCGCGCACGTACAGCCAGTCGCGCACGTTCATTCCGTCGCCATAGACAGGGATGGGCTTGCGCGCTAGGACGCTTTGAATGACGACCGGGATGAGTTTCTCGGGGAACTGGTACGGGCCATAGTTGTTCGAGCAGTTCGTCACAACGGCCGGCAGTCCGTACGTGTGATGATACGCGCGCACGAGCATGTCGCTGGCCGCCTTGCTGGCCGAGTACGGCGAGTTCGGCGCGTAGGGCGTCGTTTCGGTGAAATAGCCGGTCGGGCCGAGGCTGCCGTACACCTCGTCGGTGGAGACGTGATGAAAGCGGACGTTTGCAGGGGCCTGGCCTGAGGACAGCCAGCATTCGCGGCAGGCTTCGAGGAGATGGAACGTGCCGACGACGTTCGTGTGGATGAAGTCGCCGGGCCCGGTGATGGACCGGTCCACGTGCGACTCCGCGGCGAGATGCAGGATGTGCGTGATGGCGTGCTTTCGGACGACTTCGAGCACGGCGGGTTTGTCGCGGAGGTCCACCTTTTCGAAGACGTACTTCGGGTGGCTGGACACGCGCTCGAGGTTCTGGAGATGGCCGGCGTAGGTGAGGCAATCGAGATTGACCAGGCGCACGACCTCGGGCCGGTCGATCACGTGGTGGATGACATTGGAACCGATGAAACCGGCGCCGCCGGTGACGAGCAGATTCATGGGAGATTCAGGTTTCGGGTCGCCATCGGGCCAGTGCGTCATCGAGCGCCTCCTGGACGGGACGGATGCGCACGCCCGTGGAAAGCAGTTTGGTTACATCGAGGACGCAGTTCGACCTGGGTGCCTTCGCGGCCTCGCGATAGAACGCCTCGTCGCTTTCCCAGAACTCGAAGCGTTTGCCCGGTTTGAGCCGCTGTTGGATCGCTTCGACGACCTGCCGTGTGGTGACGAATCCGGGATTGGTGACGTTGTAGGTGCCGAACGGGGCGCGCTGTTCCCAGAGATCGAGGCAGGCGCGCACGAAGTCCGCGCGATGCGAAATGGAATTCACGTTATCGTATACCTTCGCGTAGCGCTGGACCTTGCTGAGGTAGTTGCGCGAGTTGTCGTACTCGTCGAAGGGGATACGCAGGCGCCAGACATATGCCTGGCCGGTGATGACCTCCTCCCCGAGGGCCTTGGTCCCGCTGTAGAAACTGCACGGCGGATCCCGGAACGAGAAGTTCGGCGGATCGTCTTCGGTGAATCCGCGGATGGACTCGGGAGACTCTTCGACGAGTGCGCGCAGGTCGGGTCGGGTGAGATCCTTTTCGACGCGCACCTGTGTGCCTGTGACGATCTTGGCGCCCGAATAGATGCAGCCGGAGGAGACATGGCCCCACGGGATCCGCGCCACCTCGCAGGCATGAGCAATGGTTTGCGGGAGCATGGCGTTGCCGAGGAGCGTGTCCGCCCTGGCCACCTCGCAGGCGTCCACATTCGGTTTGCCGGTGTAACCCGCCGCATTGATCAGAAACGCGGGGGTTGTCTCCCGGAGGAATTGCAGCAGGACGTCAAAGCGCGTGTAGTCCACTTCCCGCCGGGACACGGGCACAAAAGGCCGGTCGCGACGCGTCAGCTCGTCTACGAAAGCTTTTCCGATGTATCCGGATGCGCCGAGGAGGATGATCGAACTCATGCGAGGCGGGCGGCTTCTCCGACGACGCCTTCGAGGTAGGCGCGGTATTCGCATTTGGGGAGTCGATCGACCAGGGAGCGCAACTGGTCGAGGCTGAGGAAGCCTCGTCGGAAAGCGGCTTCCTCCGGACACCCGATTTTGATGCCCTGGCGTTTCTCGATGGTCTGCACGTAGGCGGAGGCTTCGTGCAGGCTGCTGCTGGTGCCGGCGTCGAGCCAGGCGAACCCGCGGCTCAGCCGGTACACGCGCAACTGGCCGCGCCGGAGGTATTCGGTGTTAACGTCGGTGATTTCGAGTTCGCCTCGCGCGGATGGCTTTAACGCGCGCGCGATGCTCACCACCTGGTTGTCGAACAGGTACAATCCTGGCACGGCGTAATTGCTTTTCGGGCGCTTGGGTTTTTCTTCAATGGAAATCGCGCGCCCCTCGGAGTCGAATTCAACCACGCCATAGCGCTCCGGGTCCTGGACGTGATACCCGAAAACCGTGGCGCCGCTGCTGAAGTCGTCGAACGCCTGCTGAAAACAGCCCCCCCCGTAAAAAATGTTGTCGCCGAGAATCAGGGTGACCGAATCGTTGCCGATGAAGGAGTCGGCGATGAGGAAGGCCTGGGCGATGCCTTCCGGGCGCGGTTGCTCGCGGTATTCGATGGATAGCCCCCACTGGCTTCCGTCCCCGAGGAGCTGGCGGAAACGGGGCAGGTCCTGGGGCGTCGAGATGAGGCAGAACTCGCGGATCCCGTTCTCGATGAGGGTAGTGAGCGGATAATAGACCATGGGCTTGTCATAGACCGGTTGCAACTGTTTGCTCGCCACGAGGGTAAGCGGAAACAGGCGCGAACCGGCGCCGCCAGCCAGGATAATGCCTTTCACGGCGCAGAAAGTACGCGCCGCCGTACACGCAAGGCAAGCGACAATTGAACGGACCGGTGTGTCCGGAATTACCGCGGTGTCGGAGTGGTATTTCGCCCGGGCAGGAGCAGTGTGTTGACGGGGACAAACCGGTTGGTGAACGGGAAGGGCGGGGCATTGGTGCCCGACGGATTGCGGACGATGGAAACGGCATCGGCGGTTCCATTCAGTTGCTGGAGCAAAGGAAGCACCTGCTGGAGTTGATTGTGCAGGATGACCATTTGCCGATGCGTTTCGCGGTCCATGCCATAGACGTTGGATCCCAGCATGCCGACGACGTCCGCCCGAGCAGCGATGATCGCCTGGGGAACGGCGGGGCGGCCGGTTGGCGAAATGGGCGGAGCCTGTGCCTGGGCGTTTGCACGGGCTTCGGCTGGACTGCCGGGAGGCGGCACGCCGCCGGTAGTGGCTGCGTAGAGACCGCTGGTGAGCGAGCGCAGGATAGGGAGGGCCTGCTGCACCTCCGCCTGGAGGTTCAGTAGTGCGGCCTGCGCATCTGCAAGATCCGGTTGGTTGCCGAAGACGTTCTGGAAGACCTGCTGATTGGTGAGCGCCGCCGGGCTTTGCGCGGTACCGCCGATGGGTGGAGAGGTTGGGATGACACTCTGCGCGGGCGGGACGATTGCTGGTTTTTCGGCGGGCTGCCCGGGCGCCGGTGTGGGTTGCGAAGGAGGCGTTTGCGGCGCGGTCGCGGGAGCCTGTGGTGTTGAAGGCGCCGTTTGGGCAAATGTGGCCGCGGCTGAGAGGATTGCGACGAGGATCGGAAAGGTTGTCTTCATATCGGTTGATCGTGCTCAGGCGCGGTGCCGGCGCTCTGTAAGCGTTTCCATTCAACCAAGCGTCCGGAAGCCGGATCCTCCATGGGGTAATGTCTCCGTTGCACTTGCTGAATCCTGTCGCGTTGAACCGATGGCCGGTATAGTGTGTGCCCATGAAAAAGGCGCTTGTGCACGCATTCGCGGCGGTGTTGCTGGTGACCGGATGTGGTGATGGTTCGAAGGGAACAGACTCCGGCGGCGGCAACCCGGTTACAGCCCCGGTCGATTATCTGGACGCCATCCACAAGGGTCAGCAATCGGCGGTGAAGACTCTGGACATCGCCGCCATCACGCAGGCGATTCAGATGTTTCAGGTCGAGCACGGGAGAAATCCGAAGGATCTGAACGAGCTGGTACAGACCAGGCACCTGGCGAGGATTCCGGAAGCGCCGGCCGGGTCGAAGATCGTCTATGATCCGGCGACCGGACAGGTGAGGATCGTGCGCGAATGACCGGGCCTAGAGCGCGAGCAGGAGATTGCGAATCTCCTTCAGGCGCGCGGCCGGTTGTTTCCTGGTGAGCCGGGGGAACTTGCCGCCGATCATGATGTAGTCGTTCTGCCGGGTGAGCATCAGGCGATCCTGTTTCACCTCGATGACCGTGATGCCGCGTTGGGCGGCGAGGTTTTTCAGTTCGGCGACCTGGAGCAGCAGTTCGACCGCGGGAACCAGCGGGCCGAAGCGGTCGCGGAGTTCGGCGCGAAGGGCGTCCAACGCCGCTTTATCGGTGGCCTGCGCGAGCTTGCGATAGATGTCAATCCGATGCTGTGGTTCGGGGACGTAGGAATGCGGCAGGAAGGCGAGGGCGGGAGTCGGTGGTGAGGATTTCGTGTCGGCGTTGCCCGGCTCCTTTTCAGGCATCCTTGTGCCCAAACGTGCGCCATTGCCCTCGATCCGTACTTCGGCGCTGGTGTCCAGGAAATCGAGCCGCACCGTCACGTCCACGCGCGGTCTGACCTTCTCGCCTTTCAAGGCTGCGATGCTCTGCTTCAGCAACTGGCAATAGAGTTCGAAGCCGACGGCGGTGATGTGGCCGCTTTGTTCGGCGCCGAGGAGATTGCCGGCGCCGCGGATCTCGAGGTCGCGCATGGCGATTTTGAATCCGCTGCCGAGGGTGGAGTATTGCTTGATGGCGCTGATCCGTTTGCGGACGTCGGTGAGCAGCCGCGCGTGCCGGGGCAGCAGCAGGTAGGCGTAGGCCTGATGGCGATAACGCCCGACGCGACCGCGCAACTGGTAGAGTTCGCTCAGCCCGAACCGATCCGCGCGATCGATGATGATCGTGTTCGCGTTGGGGATGTCAAGCCCGCTCTCGATGATGGTGGTGGACAGGAGCACGTCGGCCTCGCCGTTCACAAATCGGGTCATCACCTCTTCGAGTTCATGGGATTCCATCTGGCCGTGGCCGACGACGATGCGGGCATGGGGAACGAGGGCGCGCAAGCGTTGTTCCACGGTGTGGATGGTCAGCACGCGGTTGTGCAGGAAGAACACCTGGCCGCCGCGGTTCAACTCGCGCTGGATGGCGTCGCGAATCACGCGCTCGTCGTACTCGGTGACAATGGTCTCCACCGGCAGCCGGTCATGCGGCGGCGTCTGGATTGCGCTCATGTCCCGCGCTCCGGTGAGCGCCAGATAGAGCGTCCTTGGGATCGGCGTCGCGCTCAGCGTCAGCACGTCCACCAGTTGGCGCATCATCTTGAACTTTTCCTTGTGCAACACGCCAAAGCGCTGTTCCTCGTCGATGACGACGAGCCCGAGGTCTTTGAAGGAAACGTCGTTCTGAATGAGACGGTGCGTGCCGATGACAATGTCCACCGCGCCCGCGGCGAGGTCGCGAACGATCTTCTGTTGCTGGCGCCGGGTTCGAAACCGGGAGAGCAGTTCGATGCGGATCGGGTAGTCGGCCATGCGCTCGCGGAAGGTGTTGAAGTGCTGTTGCGCCAGTACGGTGGTCGGCACGAGCACGGCCACCTGTTTGCCGCCCATGACCGCCTTGAACGCCGCGCGAATGGCCACTTCCGTCTTGCCGAATCCGACGTCACCGCAAATCAAGCGGTCCATAGGCCTGGCTCGTTCCATGTCGGCCTTCGTTTCGGCGATGGCCTTGATCTGGTCCGGTGTTTCCTCGAAGACAAATGCGCCTTCGAACTCGCATTGCCACGGCGTGTCGGGCGGGAAGGAATGGCCTGGTCGGGATTCGCGCGCGGCCTGGATGGCGAGGAGTTCGGACGCCAGGTCGCGCACGGCGCGTTCGGCGTTCTCGCGGGCTTTCTTCCATCGAGTGCCGCCGAGCGTATTCAGGGGCGGGCGCACCTTTCCGGCGCCGACATACTTGCTGACCAGGTGTGCTTCGGTGACAGGAACGTAAAGGCGCGGCGGAGGCTGGTCCGGATCCGACGGCGCGTACTCGATCACGAGGCATTCGGTCGCGGAAGGCACGGCGCCGCTGGTGGGCTTCGTGCCCGCGCCGGCGGGGAGCACTTTCAGGCCGAGATAACGCCCGATTCCGTGCTGCAGATGCACCACGAGGTCGCCTTCCTCGAGATCAGCAAAGTCGATGTCGAGCGCGGAGCGCGTCGCCTGCGCGTGCGGGGATTTCAGCCGGCGGGGCCGTTGAACCTTGTAACGGCCGAAGATCTCGGCATCGGTGATCACGACGACCCTGGATGGGTCGTGCAGGAACCCGCGGGCGATGGGCGCCACGTGGATGGGCGGCACAGGAGCGAACGGATGCGATTCTTCGGTTGAAGGGGCGATGCCTGTCTTTGGCACCGGGGTGAGGTCCCGCCAGATCTCTTCAAATCTCTGGCGTTCGCCGTCGTTGTTGCAGAAGACATGAACGGCGTACCCCTGCCGCAGCCAGCGGTGAATCTGGTTGAAGAACTCGCGCCGCTGCACCTCGGCAACCGCGGGATCGGGCCTGAGTTCAGCCAGCGGACGATACGCCTCCAACGAACTGAACGCCGCGGTCACGGTCCATTCTGAATTCACTTCCTCCACCGGGTCTGTCCTGTCTAAACTGGCGTTCGGCAGGTCGATCCCTGCTTCGCGGAGCAGCAATTGTGTCGTTCCTCGCCGGCGCAGTTCCTCGGCCAATGCGGTCCAGGAAAGAAAGAACGGATCGCCGGGAAGTATTTGTTGCTCGTAATCGGCGGCGCGGGCATCGATCAATTCCGGCTCACAAAGGAGGAACAGGGTGTTCTCCGGCAGATGATCGAGAAGGGTGCCCAGGCCGGCCGGGCCGGCGCCGGCCTGCTGTTGGGCGCGCAAGGTTCCCAGTTCTCCGGCCGGCGGCAGCACCACGCTCGCAATCTCGTCCCTTGAGATCTGAGTGAGAGGATCGAAGTGACGCAGCGATTCCAGTTCGTTGCCGAAGAACTCCAGGCGGACCGGCCAGGGGCTGGTCACAGGAAAGATGTCGAGAATTCCGCCGCGCAGCGCGATTTCCCCCTTTTGCGTGACCTGTGCTTCCGGTTCGAACCCCTGGTCTTCGAGCCATTCGACGAGGTCGATCGGGTCGATGCGATCGCCGCGTTTCAATGTTCGCGTGTGGCGGGTCAGTTCCTCGGGGGAAAACGTTTTCTGGAGGAGGGCGACGATGCTCGTCACGATCAGCGGCGCGTTCTTGAAGTCTGACGCGCGGGAGAGGGAGAGAGTCACGAGTGTTTCGAGCCGGTCGCTGATCACGTCGGCGTGGGGCAGCTTGCCTTCGTGCGGGAGGATGTCCCATGACGGATAAAAGGCCGGTTGTTCCGGCGGGTCGGCGGTGCGGGCCAGGGCGAGCCAACTGGTGACGTCCTGCTCGAATGCCTCCTGGGTTTTCAGGTTGTCCACGACCAGGACGACCGGGCGGGCAGGGGACAGTTTGCGGAGCAGGGCGGCGAGGAAGGGTTGGGCGGCGAAGGAGACGCCATTGCAGGACAACACCGCCCCCTTCTCCAGGCGTTGCACCAGCCGGTGTACAACGGGAGATTCAGCCACACGAGCAAACAGGTCGGTTGCCGCGCTGTCTGCCAGATGATCCGTCAAATGCGCAAGAACCTCGCAGTTGAAATCGGGCGCGTCAAGGAGCGGTGCTCATCTCGTGCCGCCAAAGGGCACTTCGAGAAAGGCGCCCAGCCAGAACTTCTTGTCCGTGTTGACGCCGTCGAACACGGTTCGCGAGTAGAAGCCCAGTTTGATCTGGCGCTTCCGTGTCGTGTAGCTGAAGCCCGCCTCGATGGAATCCTGGTTCTCCCGCGGCGCGCGCGGATAGAAGATCTCACGCGTGACCGGGTCGAACTCGATGTTGTCGCCGTTGATGCTGCCGAGGTGGCGATACCCGGCGCTCAGTTCCCAGCGCTGGATCTGCTGGAACAGGCCGAACGCAACGATGTATTGGTCGTTGGCCGAGGTGTGATTCCACCGGAACAGGGCGTCGGCGTAAGCGCCAAACCCGGGCCAGCCGAAATGTTTTCTTGCGATGAGTTCCGGCTCGATTGCGGTCGAAGAGTTTCCCGGCGCAAAGGGAAAGTGTTCATCAAAGCTGCCCGGCACGATCGCGCCGGCGCGAAAGGCGAGCGAGGGCAACCATTCGGGCCCGTTCTCCTGTCCTTCCTGGAAGATCTGGCAACGGATTCCGAAGACGATATCCATGAGCCCTGAAGTGGAGTCGGCAGAACCGTCGTCGGAGAAGAAACGCCAGCCCACGGTGGTGTAGCCCACGGCAAGGTCGGCGGCCCATCGGTCGGTCAGGCCGTACTGCACGGACACAAAGCCCTGGTTGATATCAATGCCGTAGTGTTCACCGCGCGTTTCGTAATCGGCCTTGTAACGGTCGTGTCCCGCCCAGAAATAGTAGGCTTCGGATTCCTGATACGTGAGGCGGACGAGCCACTGGCCCTTTTGCGGCACGCTGGCCCATTCGCCGAACGGCGTGTGAGGCGCGTTTTCGCTCGCCGCGGCGGAGTAGGCCAGGCCCAGGGCCGCCGCCAGCAGGCATCGTCCGGAGCGCAATCTGAGTCTCATAAGGCCGGCGATGTTACGCAGCGGCTGAATTTGCTTCAATCCGCATGTGCTTTTTCCAATAATCGCGCGATATGAGAATCTTCGATCTTTCGGGAGAGGTAGCAGTGGTCATTGGCGCCACCGGAGCGCTGGGCGGTGCCATCGCGGAAGGCCTGGCGGAAGCGGGCGCTGCCGTGGCGGTGGTGGGCCGCAACGAAGAACGCGGACGGGCGCGGGTGAGCGCCATCGAGTCGCGCGGAGGCAAGGCGGCGTTCTTCAGCGCCGACGCTGTTCGTCGCGAGAGTTTGCATGCGGCGCACGAGGCGATTGTGAAGACGCTGGGCGCGCCGACGATTCTGGTCAACGCGGCCGGCGGCAACGACCCGAAAGTGACCGTGGTGGGCGACAATACATTCGACAAGATCCCACTGGACGCGTGGCGGGCGAATTTCGATTTGAACCTGGTGGGCGGTGTGCTTCTGCCGTGCCAGGAGTTCGGGGCCGCAATGGCTGAGCGAGGCAAGGGGAGCATCATCAATATCGCGAGCGTGTCCGCGCATCTGCCGCTGTCGCGGGTGGTGTCGTATTCGGCGGCGAAGGCGGCGGTGTTGAACCTGACGATGTTCCTGGCGCGGGAATGGGCGCCGAAGGGCGTGCGGGTGAACTCGATCACGCCCGGTTTTTTTCCTGCGGAACAGAACCGCAAGCTGCTGTTCAAGGACGACGGTTCGCCGACCGACCGGACCAGATCGATCTGGGCGCACACGCCGATGAACCGCTTTGGCGAGGCGCATGAGCTGGTGGGAGCGGCGGTGTTTCTCGCCAGCCCGAAAGCCAGCAGCTTCGTGACCGGAACGGATATCCGCGTGGACGGCGGGTTCCTGTGCCAGACGATCTGAAGACTGGCATCCGCGGGACGGATCGGGAAGGCCGAAGGCAAAGTCCTGACGCGAATTGCGCGAATGAGCGCGACTTGGCAGGCTGAAGGCCTGACACAAGACAGCCCAGGGCAAGCGAGCCTGCGAGCGGCGCCCTGGGAGCAGATCCTCAAAGAGATCGCGAGCCTTGCAAGGGCGTCACAGTTCCCACACTGAACCATTCACGAACCCGGACACGAAATTGCGCCAATGAACCGCGTATCTTCCTTGACGTTCTTGCGTCTTCGCGCCTTTGCGCCTTTGCGTTGAAACTGGTCGCAGGCAAACCGCACGATCTCGGTTCTTAACGCAAAGAGTGTCGACGCGTCGGGACAATTCTTGTCGCATACGCGCGCGGAATTGTCCCGCGTTCAAAAAGGCGGAATTGTGTAAGCATGAGGCAACCAAGCGCTTGGCAATTTTGGCAGGACAATTCTTGTCGCGTATGCGCGCGGAATTGTCCCGCCGCCAGATCGCCGCAACCACGGATTACTGCGCGGGTCGCAGGGCTTCGGCGCGGCCGCGGGGGATGCGGCCGAGGTGGAAGATCAGGAAGCCGTGCAGAAATGCCCTTAAGTTCCGAACATCCGCGGGAGCGGGTTTCAGGTTCGCGATCTCCGGCCAGGTGGAATCCGCGAGTGCGGCCACAAGATCCGCCGTGGTTTTCGCGAGGCGCGATTTTTCCGGTGAGGGTTCGAGGCCGAGCAGGCGCAGCAGTTTGATTTCGAACGCGAAGATGTTCCGCGCCAGGACGCCGGACGCAGGCAACGATTCCAGGAACTCCAGGAAGAGCTGCAGGATCTCCGGAATGGGTGTTTCGGTCTCGGTGGTTTGTTCAATCAACGCGGCGCAATAGCTGGCCTGGCGGAGCCCGGCGAGGTCGCGACGGAGCGATTCGTGCGTTTCGCGCAGGCTGACTTCGTGCAGGGTGTGCAGGTCCGACCGGCGGCTGCGGTTGAAACTGAACTCGGCTTCGTAGAACAGATCGAGTTTGCCGCGAAAGGGTGACTTCGGCCGGCGCGCGCCCTTCGCGACGGTGCTGATCCGGCCCTGTTCCTGAGTGAGCCAGTGCACGATCAGGCTGGTGTCCGTGAGTGGACGCGTGCGGAGAATGACGCCCTGTGCGCGTTCGATCATGTCCGGCGTCCGCCGAGCGCGCGGAGGGCGAACAATCTGCCGGCCCGTTTGAGCAGGCGGTCCTCCTCGCGTTTCATGCGGCGGCGTTTGGCGGGCTGGAGGTCGTCGTAGCCGCAGGCATGGAGCAGGCCGTGGATCAGGTAGCGCACCAGTTCGCTTTGCCAGCTTGTGCGGTACTGCCGCGCCTGGCGGATGGCTTCATCGATGCACAGGAAGATGTCCGCCTGCAAGGGTCGCGGCGGGACGCCTTCGCCCGGGCTTTCCTGATAGGCGAACGTGATGACGTCGGTGGAACCCTCGTGTTGAAGATGGGTGCGATTCAGTTCCGCCATGCGCGCCGAGCCGACGATGAAGAGGCCGATTTCGAACTCGTCAACGTGCAGGGCGTCACGGAGCAGTTCGCGCGCGATCCGGGCGAGGCGTCGCTGATCGAGGCGGACCTTGCGCTGCCGGTTGCGGATGACGAGCGACGCGTTCACGAGCCCTGGTTGCGGCCGCGGGCGTCCTTGCCGCGGTGTTCCTCGTACGCCGCGATGATGCGTTGCACCAGCGGGTGGCGGACGACGTCGCGCCGGGTGAGTTCGATGACGGCGATGCCCTCTATGTGGCCCAGGATGCGATGGGCTTCGAGCAGGCCGGATTGTTTGTGGGGAGGAAGATCGATCTGGGTTTCGTCACCCGTGATCACGGCCTTGGAGTTCAGGCCGATGCGCGTGAGGAACATGAACATCTGTTCCATCGTCGCGTTCTGGGCTTCGTCGAGGATGATGAACGCGTTGTTGAGCGTGCGTCCGCGCATGTAGGCGAGCGGCGCGATTTCAATGATGCTGCGTTCCATGTATTTCTGGACGTCTTCAGCCGGCAGCATGTCATGCAGCGCGTCGTGCAGCGGGCGCAGGTATGGCATGATTTTCTCGTAGAGATCGCCCGGAAGAAACCCCAGCGCTTCGCCGGCCTCAACTGCCGGGCGGGTGAGGATGATGCGCGAAACGCGGCCCTCGCGCAGCGCCGAGAGGGCGGTTGCCACCGCGAGGTAGGTTTTGCCGGTGCCGGCCGGGCCGATGCCGAACGTGATGTCATGGGTCCGAATGGCATCCAGGTATTTCTTCTGGCCGACGGTTTTGGCGGTGACGCCGGCCTTCTTGTCGGATGTCAGCACGCGGTCGCTCATAATGCTCTTGAGCGTGGAGACGCCTTCGTTTTTCACAATCTGGAGCGCGTGGGCGAACTCGCGGTTGCGGATCGGCGTGCCGGCCTTGAGCGAGGACTCCAGGGAAAGGAACAGGTGCTTGGCGCGATCGATCGCGTCGGCGTCGCCTTCGAGCCGGATCCAGCCTTCGCGGGAGGTGGCTTTGACGCCGAGCTGCTGTTCCAGCGACTGGAGGTTGCGGGAGTCGTTGTTGTAGAGCTGTTGGGCAAGTCGTGCGCTTTCGAAGTGGAGCGTTTCCGTTGGCATAGACGGTCAGTGGAGGGAAGTGGGCCGGCCCTGTTTCATGCAGCCAATGCGGCTCGCAGGCGGGCGGCCACGTCGCGCAGCGCCTCGGGAATCACGGTGGTGTTCCCGAGAACCGGCATGAAGTTGGTGTCGCCGTTCCAGCGCGGCACGACGTGAATGTGCAGGTGCTCGAGAATGCCGGCGCCGGCGCACTTGCCGAGGTTGATGCCGATATTGAAACCGTCCGGTTTCATCGTCTGAGTAAGAGCCTTTTTGCAGCGGCGCGTCAATTGCATGAGATCGGTCAACTCTTCCGCCGTGAGATCGTCGAGGTCGGCGGTTTGCCGGTAGGGAACGACCATCAGGTGCCCGCCGGTGTAGGGATAGCGGTTCAACAGGGCGAAGCAGGTCCGGTCCCGGGCGATGACGTAGTTGGCTTCGTCGTCACTGGATTGCGCGATCGAGGTGAAGAGACTCGAGTCGAGAGCCGGCCTGGGCGACAGGATGTATTCGATGCGCCATGGCGCATGCAACGGTTCCATGCGCACAAGCTAGTGAGGCGGGGCAGCAAAGTCAAAGTGACGTGAGGGCGCACCGGGGAGCTTCTTTGAACATTCAACGCTCAACGTCCAACTTGTCCTGTTTCCCGCCCCCTGCAAAAGGCGCTGGGCGAGAGAAGATCCCCTGGACCTGGGCGTTGAATGTTGAATGTTCAATTACGCATCCGCCTTCGTCCCAGCGGAATCCGAACTTGTCCGGAAGTGGCGCTCTCGGGCGAAACCTTGCGCCCCGAGCTCCCGTCTTTTCGATCATGCTCAAGGTTCTGGACCCGGGCAGATGGGATTTCGCCACGGCGGCGCATCTATTGAACCGCGCCGGGTTTGGCGGAACACCCGACGAAATTCAGCGCCTGGTGGCTCTGGGGCCGGCAAAGGCGGTTTCTTCGCTGGTCGATGTCGAGCGGATCCCGGATCCGACGCCGAATCCGTCCTGGGCACGTCCTGATCCCGAGCGGCTGCAGCGGCTGGCGGCCCTGCGGCAGGCGTCCCCGGAACAGCGCCAGCAAATGCAGCGGGAAGAACAGCAGCTGCAGCGGGAGCGGCTGCTCGAGCTCCGCGGCTGGTGGCTGGAACGCATGGCGAAGGGACCGCGACCGCTCCAGGAGAAGATGACGCTTTTCTGGCACCGGCACTTCGCCACCAGTTTCCAGAAGGTTCGCGACGCCTATTACATGTGGCGGCAGAACGACCTGTTCCGCCGGTTCGGCCTTGGGAACTGGACCCGCCTGCTGGTCGAAGTGGGCAAGGACCCGGCAATGTTGATCTGGCTGGACCAGGCGCAGAGCCGGCGGCAGCACCCGAATGAAAACTTCGCGCGCGAGCTGATGGAATTGTTCACGCTGGGGGAAGGGCATTACACGGAGAAGGACGTGACCGAAGCGGCGCGCGCGTTGACGGGCTGGTCGCTGAACCGCCAGACGCAGGAGTTCGTTTACCGGCGCGCCTTTCACGACAACGGGGTGAAGACCATTCTCGGACGGACAGGCAACTTCGACGGAGACGACGTCATCCGGATCCTGGTGGCCCAGCCGCAGGCGGCGCTGTTCATCACGGCGAAGCTGTGGACCTTTTTCGCGGGAGAATCGCCGTCGCCGGAATTGAACCAGGCGCTGGCGGATGTGTTCCGGCGGAACGGCAATGAGTTCAAGCCCCTGTTGCGCGCGTTGTTCCTCAGCGAAGAGTTTTACTCGCCGCATCTGATCCGGCAGCAGGTGAAGAGCCCGGTGCAATGGCTGGCAGGCAGTGTGCGCATGCTCGAGCGCGACCTGCCGCCGGCGCAGGTGTGCGCGAACCTGCTGAGAACGCTGGGGCAGGATCTGTTCGCGCCGCCGAATGTGAAGGGCTGGGATGAGGGATTCGCGTGGATTTCCACCAGCACGCTGCTGGCGCGGTACAACTACTCGGCGTTGCTGGCTGAAGGGGTGATGGCAGCGGGGGAGATGGCAAATCGCCCGCGAGCCATGGCCGCCGGACGGCGCATGGCAAACCGCGCGCGAGCGGGCCGCACCGGAGCGGTGGACGTTCGCAAAATCCTGACGGACGAAGAGCGCAGGGACAAGACGCTGCTCCTTGGCGCGCTTCAGAAACGCCTGCTGCAATCGAACCTGAAACCCAAACAGGAACGGGCCTTGCGCGAGTATTTGGAATCGAAGGGCGACCTGGATGACGACGAGATCCGGGGCGCGATGCGACTGATCATGAGCACACCGGAGTACCAATTGACGTGAAAACGGAACCCACACTTCAGACACGGCGGGAGTTTCTGCGCAGCACGGTCCTGACGAGCGCGTTGTCATGGACGGTGCCGGGCTTTCTTGCGAACACGTTCGCCTCGTTGCAGGCGCAGGCGGCGGACAGCGCGACGCAGATTGCGACGGGGCGTGATTCGACGATCCTCGTGATTCTTCAAATGGCGGGCGGGAACGACGGGCTGAACACGGTCGTTCCGTTCGCGAACGACTATTACGTGAAGAGCAGGCCGCGCCTGGCGTTGAAAGGCGACCAGGTGCTGAAACTGAACGATTCGCTCGGACTGCACCCGGCATTGACGGGATTCAAGGAGCTGTACGACGCCGGATGCATGTCGATTGTGCAGGGCGTCGGATATCCGAATCCGAACCGGTCGCATTTCCGGTCAACGGAGATCTGGCAGACGGCGGCGGATGCGGATCGGTTTGAGAAGTACGGGTGGCTCGGGCGCTACTTCGACAACGCGTGCTCCGGGTGCGATCCGACGGTGGCGATCCACATCGGGCGGCAGATGCCGCAGGCGTTCACGGCGAAGACTCCGAAGGGCGTGAGCCTGGAGAACCCGCAAAGTTATCGCTTTATCAGTTCCGAGCGCGGCGGAGGCGGCGAGGACATGATGGAACAGTCGTTCCGTGAGATGAATGAAGCGGACGACGCGGGGAATTCGGGCGGCAGCATCACAGCGATCAGCGGTCCGGGCATGGAGATGCGGGGATCGGCGCTGGATTTCCTCGAGCGAACGGCCCTGGACGCGCAGATCAGTTCGGACACGATCCGGGCCGTGAGCGCGCGGACGCAGAACCGGGTGACCTACCCGGCGTCGCAACTGAGCAATTCGCTGAGGCTGGTGGCGCGACTGATCGGCGGCGGCATGCCGACGCGGATTTATTACGTGTCGCAGGGGGGCTATGACACGCACACCAACCAGCCCGGGACGCAGGAACGGCTGCTGCGGGATCTGGGCGGAGCGGTGCAGGCGTTCATGAACGACATGAAGGCGCAGGGCAATCTCGGGCGCGTCTTATTGATGACGTTCAGCGAGTTTGGCCGTCGCGTCGCCGAGAATGCCAACAACGGAACGGATCATGGCGCCGCCGCGCCGCTGTTTGTTTTCGGCGGGAAGGTGAAGCCCGGACTGGCGGGCACGCATCCGAGTCTGGCGCCGGAGGACCTTGTCAACGGGGACCTGAAACACACCGTTGATTTCCGTTCCGTTTACGCGGCGGTGCTCGAGGGATGGCTGAAAACGCCGAGCGAACCGGTGTTAGGAAGGCGATTCGAACCGTTGGGCCTGCTGGTGTGAAAGAGTTGGCCGGGCGTCGGCCTGGTCTTTCCAGCGATACCGCGTCTCGGCCGCTCTCCGGGCCAGGGTGCGTGCGACGGTCAGTGCTTCGTTCCACGGCAGGTTATCAATGCGAGGCCCGCCTCCCGTGTTTGCCTGGCCGGCGGTATCCACAATGAGCGTGGCGACCCGGTGCCGTCGATCAAACGGCGTCTGGCGGATCACAACTGCCTGCGTGTTGCGAATGGGAACAATGTGGGTCGCGCGACTCAGCCAGCCGCGCCGGGTGCAGAAGAAGCGTTCTCCCATCCAGTATCCAAGGTGGCGGTAACTGAGGACGTTCAGGACGAAAACCAGCGGAATCAGCGCCAGCGGCCAGAGCGCAATCCAGTGTTCCTGCACTGTCCAAAGACCCCATGCGAGAACGAGGCACACCAGGGATCCCTTGGCTGTGCCGCGCCGAATGGCGCGGCGCGAAACGCGTTTCCATTCCGCTTCGCTCCGTTCGAAGTCGGGGAAGAATTCCGGCAGCATCTGTTCCACCTCGTCGCGCGGCACCGCCGGCAACAGGACGTCGTGGCCGCTCGTGCCGCCTTCGCCCTGGTCCGGCCGGCTGCCCGCGGTATCGGCGCGCAGCGTCGCGAGGTGGAAGAGGCGCCGCAGCATCTTCTCCTCGATCTTCAGCACCTGAATGCGCCGGCGCGGCAGGCTGCTGGAACGCCGCGTCAACAATCCGAACGACCGATGCAGGTCCTCGCCGTTGCGGACGAGTGTGAATTGATAGAACAGGAGAATGGAACCGGTGACGGAGAAAATCATTCCCATGGCCACGAGCAGGAAAGCCCCTGCCAGCAATTGCACCCAATGGGTTTCGAGGCCCTGGCTGAACAGCTCTTCAGCCATCCTGCCCAGCGTGGCGCCAATGCGCTCCGCCGCGGTTTCGGGCAGCAGGTCGTCCACGAGACTGAAACCGACGGCGAGCAACGCCAGGACGGACGCCATCTGGTTCGACGTGAGCCCGGCGACGACGAGCTCGCGCACGCTGAGAGTGCGGATGACGTGCCCCTGGCTGACGGGCTGAGGCTGCGTCGCGGGAGAGGTGCCGCGCGCGATGGAGACCTGTTCGAAGATGGCGGCGCGCAGGCGCTCGGCTTCGGGTTTGGCGAGCACGGAGAGCGATGCTTCCGGGCCTCTGCCGCCGGCTGTCTCGATTCTCACATCCGCCATGTCAAACAGTCGATGCAGGAGGCCCTGTTCAATCCGGATGTCCTGGACGCGGGAGAGAGGGATGTTGCGTTCGGTGCGGCCGAACAGGCCTTCCGCGGTGACCAGTTCGCCGTTCTCGATCCGATAGGTGAAGGTGAAATAACGAATCACGGCCACCGCAATCGGGATGATGAGCAGCAGAAGAAAGAACAGGGCCGAGAACGACTGGTTGCGGCCGAGAAAGAGGACGACGATGAAGGGGATGATGAATTTCTGAACCACCGCCCAGGTGCTGAACGCGAGAGTCATCGGGTGCAATCGGCCCTCGAACAGAGCGGCGGCCGGCGCGACGCGTTCAGGCGCGATGACCGGCGGCGCTTCGCCGGGACCGGCATTCCAGCCCGGCGGAATCACCGGCGGCAGAGGCGGCGGCTGCGGAGCTGGATTGTCGCTGGGGTCGCCGGTCATGGCATTCAGACCGCGTCGTCGCCGCCGATGGCGGCCAGTTGATCGCGCAATCGGGTGGCGAGACCGGCCTCGAGCCCGGGGATGGAGATGGCGGATTGCACGGTGCCGGCGGTGTGCAGCGAGAGCGAGGCGAGGCCGAGGGAGCGTTCGATCGGACCGCGATGGAGGTCCACGTGCTGCAGACGCGACAGCGGGAGAAGCTGGACGACGCGGAACCAGACGCCGCTGCGTGTCTCGAGCACTTTGCCGTCGATGCGATAGCCCCAGGCGCGGTAGGCGCGGGGAGGATACCAGAAGAACGTGAACGCGCGGAACAGGCCTATCAGGATCCAGAGAGCGGCGGCGGGAAGGAACGCGCCGCGAACATTGGCAACGAGGACGAAAAGCGGAATCAGGAGCACACCCATCAGAACCGCCGATCCGATGAGCTGCTGAATGCGCCACAGCGTGATCACCTGCGGGTCGAGCGGCAGAAATTCCGGCCCGCCCGGTTCGCCGGCTTCCGGCGAAACCGGCGGATGTACCGGTTGTGTCGGGTAGTTGTCCATGCTTGCCTGTGCGCGATATCGACACTCTTTCATAGCCGAGCGGGCGCCGGAATCACAGTAGGAAATTTCAAGCAGGGAATGAGGCGAGGAATGAATTGACATTGCCGGATTCGGCGGTTCACTGGACGTCGTGGTCCGGTGCGCGTGCAGGACCCAACGCACGCCTCACGGGGCAGCTGATTCCACCACGAAGCAATCGAATTGAATCGCTTTATGAGTCGCAACGAATCGTTTCTGAGCATTGGCAGCCTTCCGAAGATCGGCATTCGACCGGCGATCGATGGCCGGCGGCGGGGAGTTCGCGAATCCCTCGAAAACCAGGTGATGGGCATGGCGCGCAACGTGGCAAAGTTCCTTTCCGCCCGTCTCCGTTACCCGAACGGCAAGCCGGTCCAGTGCGTGATTGCCGACAGCTGCATCGGCGGTGTTGCCGAGGCGGCGGCGTGCGCGGACAAGTTCCGCCGGGAAGGGGTGGGAGTGTCGCTGACGGTGACGCCGTGCTGGTGTTATGGAAGCGAGACGATGGACATGGATCCGCTGACGCCGAAGGCGGTCTGGGGATTCAACGGAACGGAGCGGCCCGGCGCGGTGTACCTGGCGGCCGTTCTCGCAGGGCACAATCTCAAGGGGTTGCCGGCCTTCGGCATTTACGGGCGGGACGTTCAGGACGCTGGTGATACAAGCATTCCGCAGGATGTGCAGGAGAAGCTGTTGCGGTTCGCGCGCGCCGGGCTGGCGGTGGCGATCATGCGCGGCCGGAGCTATCTCTCGATCGGCGGCGTCTCGATGGGCATCGCCGGTTCCATCGTGGATCCTGCGTTCTTCGAAAGCTACCTCGGGATGCGCGTCGAGTGCGTGGACATGTCCGAACTCGTGCGGCGCATGGAGGAAAAGATCTACGACGAACGGGAATTTCGCCGGGCGCTGGCCTGGACGCGGCGGAACTGCAAGGAAGGTACGGATTGGAATCCGCCGAAGCAGCGCCGGGATGCGAAGCGGAAGAATTGGGAGTGGGAAACGGTGGTGAAGATGACGATGATCATGCGCGATCTGATGATCGGCAATCCGCGCCTGCGCACGCTGGGATTTGGGGAGGAGGCGCTGGGGCACAACGCCATTGCCGGAGGGTTTCAGGGGCAGCGACAGTGGACGGACCATTTTCCCAACGGCGATTTTTCGGAGGCCATCCTGTGTTCGTCGTTCGATTGGAACGGGATTCGGCCGCCGATGATACTGGCGACCGAGAACGACAGCCTGAACGGAACCTGCATGCTGTTCGGGTATTTGCTGACGAACACGGCGCAGATCTTCGCGGATGTCCGCACGTACTGGAGCCCGGATGCCGTCCGTCGCGTCACCGGCATGGATCCGGTCGGGGAACTGGGGAATGGGTTTTTGCATCTGATCAACTCGGGCGCCGCGACGCTCGACGGCACCGGCGAGCAGACGCGGGACGGCAAGCCGGCGATGAAACCGTTCTGGGAGATCAGCGAGGCCGAAGTGAAGAAATGTCTGAAGGCCACTACCTGGCCGGCGGCAGTCTATGAGTATTTCCGCGGCGGCGGTTTTTCGTCGTGCTACGTATCACGCGGAGGCATGCCGATGACCATGTGCCGGATCAGCATGGTGAAGGGGTTGGGACCGGCGCTCCAGATTGCCGAGGGATACTCGGTGGACCTGCCGTCCGAAATGCATCGCGTTCTCAACGAGCGAACGAATCCGTCGTGGCCCACGACCTGGTTCGTGCCGAACCTGACCGGGCGCGGCGCGTTTCGCGATGTGTACTCGGTGATGAACAACTGGAGCGCCAATCATGGATCGATCAGTTATGGGCATATCGGGGCAGACCTGATTGCGCTGGCGTCGATGCTTCGTATCCCGGTCGCCATGCACAATGTGCCGGAAGAACAGATCTTTCGTCCGTCCTCCTGGAATTTGTTCGGAACCGCGGATCTCGAGGGCGCGGACTATCGCGCCTGCGCCAATTTTGGTCCGCTCTACGGTTAAGAGCGGACGGAATGCGTCGGGATGAACGCGCCGGCGGGCGGTTGCATGACGTCCGAACCGGCGTTGCGAACGACAAAATTGGTTCAGCTTTTCCCAACCGCAGTTGTGGAAAAATTGGAATGGCGGCGGCGCCGGTGTGAGAGAATGCGGGGCGTGGGCGCGCGTGTGCCGGCGCACGGCGCACATTGACCGGTGGCTCGCGAAGTGCCGTGTTTACAGGCGTTTTGCGCTTCACCGGCATCCGTGAGCGCATGGCATTCCCGAGGGGGCGCATAAGGGAAACCCTTAGTGGGTCTAGTTGTGTTCCTGCAAACGCGAACAGGGGTGGCCCTGATTGTGGAAGTTTCTCTGTTCTCCTAATTTGCGGGCATGCAAACAACATTGGTAAGGCAAGATTTGGCGAGCCAGGCCAACGCTGTGGAGAGTCGGAAGGAAGCCGGTCTGCCTCGCATCACTGATCCGGCGCTGCAGCGGGGAGCGTTCAAGAGCAGAAACCCATTCGCGGCGCCGGGGAACGGGAACGGGAATACCAATCGCGCACTGGTGGAGGCGCTCGCCAACTCCCGCATTTACCAGGAATACGAGAAAGCTTTCAGCGAAGCGACGGGTCTGCCGTTGACGTTGCGGCCGGTTGAGTCCTGGCAGTTGCCGCATCATGGCAAGCGCAACGAGAACCGTTTTTGCCACATATTGGCCCAGAAAAGCCGCGCGTGCGGCGAATGTTTGCAGGTCCAGGAACGGCTTTCGGAAAGGGCCGCCGAGGAACCGCACACCACCAGTTGCGCCATCGGCATGTGCGACACCGCGGTGCCGGTGCGGCTGGGCGACCGGCTGATCGGGTTTCTGCAGACGGGCCAGGTCTTTCGCAAGAAACCCACGCGGACGCAGTTCGAACGCGCGGTCCGGCAGGTGGCCGAGTGGGGCATTGACGCGGACGAGAAAACGCTGGAAGATGCTTACTTCTCGACCCGCGTGATTTCGCCCAGGCAGCACGAGTCGATCGTGAAGCTGCTGTCGATCTTTGCGCAGCACCTGTCCATGTTGAGCAACCAGGTGGTCGTGCAGCATGAAAACGCCGAGCCGCCGGTGATTACCCGGGCGAAGGAATACATCCACGAACACCAGACCGAGGAACTGTCCCTGGGGCAGGTGGCCAGGGCGGTGAACACCAGCACGTTCTACTTCTGCAAGATGTTCAAGAAGGTGACGGGGATCAATTTCACCGATTACCTGTCGCGGGTGCGCATCGAAAAGGCGAAGAACCTCCTCCTCAACCCGAACCTGCGCGTGAGCGAGATCGCGTTCGAAGTGGGATTCCAGTCGCTGACGCATTTCAATCGCGTGTTCAAGAAGATCCTCGGCCAGTCGCCGACGCAGTATCGGGCTCAATTGCTGGGGCGCTAGGCGCCGGGGATGAAGGACGTCATGGGAGCGGTGCGAGTCATGAAGAATTGTCAGACCAGTCGGGAGTTGGTGTTGCACGGCGACCGTTACGTGCCGCTGGCCGTTCCGGTCTATGTGCAGTGCGACGGCGGCAAGCGCCTGGCCTATCGGGATTCCAAGGGCGTGTGGCGCGACTTCCAGACCATCGAGGCGCTGTCGGGCCCGGTGAGCATCGTGCCGTTTCCCCGCGTTTGAACGGCGCCGTTCAGCACCGGGTTCGTCCGGCCCCTGGGCGGGCGCGCGGCCTTCCTCGTTTTTCATGAGTGGACTTGGGCGAGTCGATCGCGATACTGGTCCGGGAATCCGATGACCAACTATTCGCGCATGACCCGGGCGGACCTGATCACCCGGCTGCAACAACTGGAATCGCAGGGCGCCGGCGCGCCGGCTGCAAAGGAGCAAATGGCGGAAGCGGCTCGTCGAGACAGCGAAGAGCGCCTGCGCGCAATTCTCGAGACGGCTGTCGAGGCCATCATCACCATTGACGAGCGCGGGCAGATCGAATCGTTCAATCGCGCCGCCGAGCGGATGTTCGGTTATTCGGCGGCGGAGGTGATCGGGCAGAACGTGAGCCTGCTCATGCCGTCTCCGTACCGGGAGGAGCATGACCGCTACATTCAGAATTACCTCTCGAGCGGCCGCGCGAAGATCATCGGGATCGGCCGCGAGGCGGTGGCCCGGCGGAAGGACGGCTCTGTTTTTCCGATCGACCTCGCGGTGAGCGAGGTGCGGCTGGCCAACCGGCGGCTCTTCACGGGGTTCATTCGCGACATCACCGAGCGCCGGCGCGCTCAGGAGAATCTTTCGTCGCTCGCGCAGACGCTTGCGGAGAAAAACAAGGAGCTGGAGACCATCGTCTATATCGCGTCTCACGATCTGCGGTCGCCGCTAGTGAACATCCAGGGCTTCAGCCGCGAGCTCGCCCAGGCGTGCGCGGCGCTGGAAGCCAGGTTGAAACGCGGATCACCGGACGCCGAGATCCACCGCCTGCTTCGCGAGGATATTCCCGAGGCGCTGCAATACATTCAGGCCGGCGTGACCAAGATCGACGCGCTCCTGACGGGTTTTCTGCGCTATTCGCGCCTGGGACGGGCCGCGTTGAAGATTGAGCGGTTGAAGATGTCAACGCTGCTGGAGGACATCGTTCGGGCGATGGAATTTCAGATCCAGCAGGCGGGCGCGACCGTGACGCTGGGCGACCTTCCGGACTGCATGGGCGATTCCACGTTGATCGGACAGGTGTTCTCAAATCTGCTGGAGAACGCGCTCAAGTATCGCAGTCCGAAGAGAGCACCGAAGATCCGCGTCGAGGGAACGGTCGAGAGCGGGCGGGCCGTCTATGCCGTGCGCGACAACGGCGTGGGCATCGCGAAGGAGCACCAGGGCAAGATTTTCGAGATTTTCCACCGACTGCACCCGGAAGCGAGCGAGGGCGAGGGCCTCGGGTTGACGATTGCCCAGCGCATTCTCGAACGGCACCAGGGGAGGATCTGGGTTGAATCGGAGCCGGATCGCGGATCGGCTTTTTTTGTTTCCTTGCTTGCTGCCCCGAAGGCAAAGTAGGGCGCATGAGTTCGCCACGGGAAGTCACGATCCTCATTGTGGAGGACGACAGCGGCCACGCCCGGTTGATTGAAAGGAATCTCACCCGGGCGGGATTGAACAACGCGGTCCACCGGTTTGAGAACGGGCAGGCGATTCTGGACTTCCTGTTTCGACGGGGTCCGGAACCGCACCGCACGCATGACGGCCCGTATCTGATCCTGCTGGATATTCGCATGCCGCGCGTGGACGGGATCGAGGTGTTGCGGCAGATCAAGAGCGACGGGGAGCTGCGGCGGATTCCGGTGATCATGCTGACGACGACGGACGATCCTCGCGAGGTCGAGCGGTGCCACGACCTGGGTTGCAGCAGCTACATCGTGAAGCCCGTGGATTACGAGAAGTTTGCCGAAGCGATCAAGAGCCTCGGGCTTTACATATCGCTCGTCCAGGTGCCGGAAGTGGGAGATGCGAAATGATATGAGCATGGAAGGCGGCGACCAGCAGCCGCGAACGATTTTCGTCGTGGACGACGACCGCGGCCTGTTGCGGCTGATCGAGAAAGCGTTGCAACGGGAGGGGTTTCAGACCCGCACGGCGGGTTCGGGCAGGGAGGCGATTGAATGGCTGACCGCGAACCGCGCCGATCTTCTTCTGCTGGATCTCAAGCTCCAGGATCTCGAGGGAAAGGAAATCATCCGGCGCCTTTCGGAGGCGAAACGGGCGGTGCCGTTCATCATTATCACCGGCCAGGGCGACGAACGGGTCGCGGTGCAGATGATGAAGAGCGGCGCGCGCGATTACCTGGTCAAGGATGGCGATTTTCTTCAGTTCGTTCCCGAGGTGGTCAGGAATGTCCTCGAGCAGATCGACACCGAGCAACGGCTGGCAGCGGCCGAGGAGCGGGTGAATCTCATTCAGAGCGTTGTGGAGCGCGGATTCAGCGCCGTGCTCATCGCCAGCGCGGACGTTCCCGAGCCGAAGGTGCTCTACATCAATCCGTCCTTTGCGAAGCTGACGGGGTATTCGCCGGACGAGGTGATCGGCAAACCGTTGAGTGAGCTGACCCGGCTGAGCTGGCTGTCGCAACGGTTCCGGCTCGGTTTATCCGGGAAAAAGCGCTTCGTCGAGGAGGTGTCGAGTTACCAGACTGCGGAAGGCGAGCGCTGGGCGGAATGGCGTATCGGGCCGGTGAAAGGGCGGTCCGGTCGGATCACGCACTGGCTCATCATTCTCCGGGACATCACCGAACGCAAACAGCTCGAGAAGGAGATCCTTGAGGTCGGGGATCGGGTTCAACGCCGGATTGGACAGGACCTGCACGACGGATTGTGCCAGCACCTGGCGGGTATTGAACTCATGAGCCAGGTGCTCGAGCAGAAGCTGGCGGCACGGTCGCGGGCCGACGCGGCGCGCGTTCGTGAAATTGCAAGGCATGTTCGCGAAGCCATCAGCCAGACGCGGCTGCTCGCCCGCGGCCTGTCGCCCGTCACTCTCGAATCGGAAGGCCTGATGTCGGGGTTGAAGGAGCTGGCCGAGAACACCAGCAAGATCTTCAGCGTGAATTGCAGGTTCGACTGCGAAACGCAGGTGCTGGTGGCGGATCATGCGATGGCGACGCACCTGTTCCGCATTGCGCAGGAAGCCGTCTCCAACGCCATTCGCCACGGCAAAGCCAGCCGGATTGTCATTCAACTGGATCTTCGCGACAATTGCGCGGTGCTGCGCGTGTTTGACAACGGCAGCGGGCTGCCGGCGGCCGCTCCGGCTCGCAAGGGAATGGGACTGCCCATCATGCACCAGCGCGCCGCCACCATCGGCGGCACCCTGTCCGTCGCCAACAGCCCGATCGGCGGTGTCGTCGTCACCTGCACGGTCCCGCTGGCATCCGACGGACAACCGAACGGCAATGAAACAAAAAAAGAAACCGGCAAGAGGCAGAATACGCATCGCCATCGTGGATGATCATCCGATGATGCGGCAGGGGCTGGCTCAGTTGATCAACAACGAGCCGGACCTCACTGTGTGCGCGGAGGCGGACACCGCCGGCCAGGCGCTGGAGCTCCTGAACAAGGCCCGCCCGGGATTGTGGCTCATCGACATCTCTCTGCCCGACAAGAATGGAATCGAGCTGATCAAAGACATCCGTGCCATGGATCCCGCATCCCGGATCCTCGTGGTGTCGATGCACGACGAATCGCTGTATGCGGAGCGCATTCTGCGCGCCGGCGCCCGGGGATACATCATGAAACAGGAGGGCGGGAAGAAGCTCATGGAGGCGATCCGCCACGTGCTGGCCGGCAATATCTATGTCAGCGAAAAGATGTCGGGCAAGATCCTCGAGATCTTCTCCGGACAACGGGACACCGGCGGTTCGCCCGTGGCCCGATTGACCGACCGCGAGTTCGAGGTTTTTCAGTTGATCGGGGAAGGCAAGGGGACCCGCCAGATTGCGGAGCACCTGCACTTGAGCGTGAAGACGGTCGAAGTGCACCGCGCCAACATCAAGGAAAAGCTGGGATTGAAAACCGCCACCGACCTCGTCCGCTACGCCGTCCGCTGGACGGAATCGCAGACGGGAGTCTGACGCCTGATGCCATGATCCAAACGGTCGTTTACGATACGCGCCCATACGACCGGAAACACCTGGAGCACGCCGCCGCGGGGCGGATCCGGTGGAGGTTCCACGACCATCGCCTGAACGCCGAGACGGCGTTGACGGCGGAAGGTGCGCAGGTGGTTTGCGTTTTCGTGAATGACCACGCGGACCGCGTCTGCCTGGAGAAACTCGCGCGCGCCGGCATCCGGATGGTTGCGCTCCGCTGCGCCGGATTCAACAACGTGGACGTGCCGGCGGCGAAGGACCTGGGGATCGCGCTCACGCGGGTGCCGGCCTACTCGCCGCACGCGGTGGCCGAGCACGCCGTCGCCCTGCTGCTGACGCTCAACCGCAAGATCCACCGCGCATTCAATCGCGTCCGCGAGTTCAATTTCTCCCTGAACGGGCTCGAAGGCGCGGAGGTTTACCGGAAGACCATCGGCATCGTCGGCACGGGCCGCATCGGCAAGGTCGCGGCGACGATCTTTCGAGGGTTTGAAGCCAGGGTGCTGGCGTATGACCCGCAGCCGGCGACGGACTGGGCCGCCGCGCACGGGGTGCAATACACCGACCTTCCGGAGTTGTTGCGGTCGAGCGACGTGATTTCGCTCCATCTTCCGCTGCTGCCGGAAACGCGGCATTTGCTGAACAAGGACAACATCCCGACGCTCAAGCCCGGGGCGATCATCATCAACACCAGCCGCGGAAAGCTGATTGAAACGCAGGCCCTCATCGACGGGTTGAAATCCGGGCGGCTCGGCGGCGTGGCGCTGGATGTGTATGAGGAGGAAGAGGGTATTTTCTACGAGGACCTGTCGGGCCAGGTGGTGCTGGACGACGTGTTATCGCGCCTGTTGACGTTTCCCAACGTGTTGATCACGTCCCACCAGGGATTCCTGACGCACGAAGCGCTGGCTGAGATCGCCCGCGTGACGGTCGAAAACATCCTGAGATTCGAACGCGGGGAGGAATTCCTGCCGGAAACGACCTTGTAAACAGGGGCGGGGGCGGCTCGTCCCCGAGGGGTTCGGAGTGTGGCAGGTGTTTCCCGAAGTTCAGGCAGGGCCGCGGTGTTGTCCTCTTCGGTTCGACTAAAAAGGCGTTGCGCTTGAGGTTTTTCGTGCAATCATGACGGGCAATCGGAGCGTAGCTCAGCCTGGCTAGAGCACTTGCTTTGGGAGCAAGACGTCGCAGGTTCGAATCCTGTCGCTCCGACCATTTTCGTTTTCCTCCAACGCTTTCACACGTCTCTGAGCTTCCGGATTGTTCTTCCGCTGTTCAGAAACATGCGGCTTGAACAAATCGAGGCACTCCGTTTGCTGCGCGCCGCCGCGTGCTTCGGTGGAAATGGCGCATTCCATCGCGTTGGGAGGTTCTGCCGGCGCGTGGCATTTCACATGCTAAATCAAAAACGGGTTGGTTGGTTGGGAGACGGATCGGATCGCCAATCGGGGCGTCCGGTCCGGGGATCAGGAGCGAACAGGGGTGGTGCGGGCATCGCAAGGTGCCCGCACCTTTTTCTGTACCGGAAGGGCAACGGGCGCTCTGAGAGGCGCTCGCCCTCCGCGCCGATTCCGGCGCGTGAATTGGGTTGTCAGAGGAAAAGGGCGCCTCGTATGTTGAGCCGCGGACGACGAGTTGTCATGAAAATCAGACTTTCTCTGGCGGTCCTGCTGACGGCGTGGATCACCGCTTCATCCATTCAACCTGCGATTGCGGCGGAGGCGCCTGCCGCGCGGCACACTTTTGAGATTGGCGACGAGCACTTTCTCCTGGACGGCCAGCGGTTTCAGATTCGCTGCGGGGAAATGCACGCGGCCCGCGTGCCGAGCGACTACTGGCGGCACCGGTTGAAGATGATCAAGGCCATGGGCCTGAACACGGTGTGCGCATACCTGTTCTGGAACATGCACGAACCGCGCCCGGGCCAGTTCAACTGGAGCGGGCAGGCGGACATTGCCGCCTTTTGCCGCATCGCTCAGGAGGAAGGCCTGTGGGTGATCCTGCGCCCCGGTCCTTATGCCTGTGCCGAGTGGGAAATGGGCGGCTTTCCCTGGTGGCTGTTGAAGCAGGAGGACATCCGGTTGCGAACGCGCGATCCGCGTTACATCGAGGCGGCGACGCGTTACTTGAAGGAAGTGGGGGGGGTGCTCGCGCCGCTCCAGGTGACCCGCGGCGGCCCCATCCTCATGGTGCAGGTCGAGAATGAATACGGGTTCTACGGGAAGGACAGCGAATACATGGGTGTCCTGCGACAGGTGTTGATCGATGGCGGGTTCGAGGTGCCGCTGTTCGCATGCAATCCGCCCTACCATTTGCGCGACGGCTACCGGGCCGACCTGTTTCCTGTGGTGAACTTCGGAAACAATCCCGAAAACGCGTTCAAAGCGTTGCGCGAGATTTTGCCGAAGGGCCCGTTGATGTGTGGCGAGTTCTATCCGGGGTGGTTCGATACCTGGGGCCAGCCGCATCACACCGGTCGGATCGATACCTACCTGGCCGACCTGGAGTACATGCTCAAGAACGGCGCGTCGTTCAGCATCTACATGGCGCACGGCGGCACGACGTTCGGCCTGTGGTCCGGCGCGGACCGGCCGTTCAAGCCGGACACATCGAGCTACGATTACGACGCGCCAATCAGCGAAGCCGGCTGGCCGACGGAAAAGTTCTATCGCACTCGCGATCTGATGGCGAAATATCTGTTGCCCGGCGAAAGCATTCCCGAGCCGCCGGGGCGCAATCCGACCATCGTCATTCCCGCGGTCAAACTTGTCGAACGCGCTCCTGTGTTCGCGAACCTGCCGTCGCCAATTCGATCCGATGTGCCGCGCAACATCGAGAGTTACGATCTTGGCTACGGGTGTGTGGTGTATCGGACGCGGATTCCCGCCGGGGCGGCGGGCACCCTTGAAGCCGCGGCGGTGCATGACACGGGCATTGTGTTCCTGGACGGCGAGCAGGTGGGCGTGATGGATCGGCGCAGCCGGAACTTCCGTGTCCGTCTGCCCGAACGGAAGGCCGAGGCTGTGCTTGATATTTTCGTGGAGCCGATGGGACGTGTGAATTTTGGACAGGAAGTGCACGACCGCAAAGGCCTGCACGCGCCGGTGAAGCTGGCGGTTGGCAGCGGCGCTCCTGTCGAGTTGAAGGGCTGGGAAGTGTATCCCTTGCCTCTTGTCAACGGAATCCTCGGCGGCCTGCGTTACGAGTCCGCGGCGTCCGGCGCAAGCGGGCCCGCGTTCTGGCGGGGCACGTTTGAAGTGAAGGATCCGGGCGACACCTTTCTCGACATGCGCCCGTGGAGCAAGGGCGTGGTCTGGGTAAACGGGATCTGCCTGGCGCGGTTCTGGAACATCGGGCCCAGCCAGACCGCGTATCTGCCCGGACCATGGCTGAAGCCCGGGAAGAACGAGGTCGTTATTCTGGACCTGTTCGGACCGCAAAGCCCGGAGATCGCGGGACTCGCAGAGCCGATTCTGAATCAACTGCGTCCGGAACTGGACTTTGCCCGGGTGCGACGCGCGCCCGTGAAGGTCTTGCTCGACGGGGTGAAGCCGGTGCACTCGGGGAGTTTCGCGCCGGGAACGGGGATGCAGACGATCACATTGTCTGAACCGGCCAAAGGACGCTACTTCTGCCTTGAATCGTTGAGCGCGCACGACGGACAGCCATTTGCAGCGGTCGGCGAACTGGACCTGCTGGATGCGGAAGGCAAAGCGATCAGTCACCAGGCATGGACGGTGGCGTATGTGGACAGTGAAGAGCGCTCGGCCGAAGACGGCAGCGCGGAAAACGCGATTGACGGGCAAACGGCGAACTTCTGGCACACGGAATGGAGCGCGACGCAGCCGCCGCATCCACATCGGTTGATCCTGGATCTGGGGAAGAGCGAGACGATTTCGGCCATTCGCTATGTTCCCCGGCAGGGCGGGCCTTCGGTGGGTGGACGGATCAAGGATTACCGCATCTATGTCGGGGACCGGCTGATTGAGCGGTGACTGAAGTGAACAACAAGCCGTCTGCCGTGTTGGCCTTCTCCGGGAGACATGGCGCGCATCCGTGACTGCGCGAGTTCCCGCTTGCCCTTCCACATTCAGCCTTTCGCTGCATTGAATGTTGAGCGTTGGCGTTGAGTGTTGAATGTTCGTTCAATCCTCATCCGCCTGCACGCCTGCAGAAACTCCGAGTTGCACGCTTCGTCCACCTGCTGCGGCTGGTCCCGCTCTGCACGACACAACCGCGCTCCGGGACGCCGGTGAACTTGGCACTTGGAGTTTGAAACCGCCCTTTGCTAGTTTTTCGCATGCGAATTTTATCAGGCATCCAGCCTTCAGGCGCGCTGCATCTGGGGAATTACTTCGGGATGATGAAGCCCGCCATCGAACTGCAGGACAAGGGTGAGGCGCTGTACTTCATCGCCAACTACCACTCGATGACGTCGCTGTTTGACGCCGAACAGCGACGCCGGAACACGCTCGACGTCGCTCTCGACTTTCTGGCGTGCGGACTGGATCCGCAAAAGGCGATCTTTTTCCGGCAATCGGATGTTCCGGAGGTCACGGAGCTGGCGTGGATCCTGACGACGCTGACCCCGATGGGGTTGCTCGAGCGGTGCACGAGTTACAAGGACAAGATCGCGAAGGGCATCTCGCCCAACCACGGCCTGTTCGCCTATCCGGTGTTGATGGCGGCGGACATTCTGATCTACGACTCGAACGTGGTGCCGGTGGGGCAGGATCAGAAGCAGCACGTGGAGGTGACGCGGGATATTGCGATCAAGTTCAACCAGCAGTATGGCGAGACGTTTGTGATTCCCGAGCCGGAGATCCGCGGTGAAGTCGCCAGGGTGCCCGGCACCGACGGCGAAAAAATGAGCAAGAGCTACGGGAACACGATTGAAATCTTCGGCGACGAAAAGGCGATGCGCAAAAAGGTGATGAGCATTGTCATGGACAGCCGGACGCCGCAGGAACCGAAGCCCGATGCCGACCGGAATATCGCCATCCAGTTGCTGAAACTGGTTGCGCCGGCCGATGTGGCGAACGAGACCGAGGCGCGGTTGCGTGCGGGCGGCTTGGGTTACGGCGACCTGAAGAAGACACTGTTCGAGCATTACTGGAATCATTTCGCGGACGCGCGGAGGAAGCGGGCCGAACTGGCTGCCAACCTCGATTACGTGGAAAAGGTGCTGGCGGATGGCGCTGCGCGGGCGCGAGCGATCGCCCGCACGGTGCTCGCGCGTGCAAGGAAGGCATCGGGGCTGGAGTAGGGGAGCGAACCGGCCGCGACCGTCAGGCCGCATCGCTTTGGCGCGACAGATAGCGATCAATGGCTGCGGCTGCGTCGCGCGCGTCGCAAACGAGCACCGATAGCGTCGCGGCGCCGCGCACGATCGAGCCGCCCGCAAAGACACCGGGGAGATTCGTGCGATGCTCGCCGTCCACCTGCACATGGCCGTGCTCGTCGGTGGCGAGTCTGGCGAAATCGTCGGTGGGCGGGAGTTCGGCCGCCGCAAAGCCGTAGGCCACAAGGACCACGTCGGCCGGCACATCAAATTCTTCACCGCGCAGCGGGATTGCACAGGGTCTTCCGGTGGCATCCGGATCGCCGGGTTCCGTGCGCACACAACGGACGGCCTTAACGCTTCCGGACGAGTCAGGAACAATTGCGACCGGCAGCGTGTGGAACAGAAAACGCGCGCCTTCCTCCACGGCATTGTCGTATTCCTCCGTGTCGGCGGGCATGTCGGCGCTGCCCCTGCGGTACAGGCAGAGCGCGCCGGCGGCGCCCTGTCGGATGGCAATCCGCAGCGCGTCCATCGCGGTATCGCCTCCGCCGAGGACGATGACCTGTTTCCCCTGGACGTCCACCGGTTTGAGACCTGTCGAAGGAGGGGCGGACGCTCCCAGGATGAAGTCGCATGCGGAGTGGACCCCGGCACTGTGTGCGCCGGGCACGGTTAATGGCACGGGCGCCGCCAGGCCGAACCCGACATAGACAGCGTCAAAGTTGGCGCGCAGATCGGTGAGCCGGACATGGGTGCCGAAGGTGACGCCCATCTGGAACCGGATGCCGCGGCGTTTGAGGAGTTCGATCCGGCGTTCGACAAGGGTCTTGTCCACTCGAAAACCCGGCAGACCGTTCATCATTCGCCCGCCCGGGACCTGGCGCGAATCGAAAACCGTGACGGCGTGGCCGCGCCGCGAAAGCGCGTCCGCCGCGACCAGCGCGGACACGCCTGAGCCGATAATGGCAACGCTCCGGTTGCTCGTGGGAGCCAGCGGCGGTTCGGCCAGGCCGTGTTGCCATCCGTAATCGACGAGGAAACGGGTGATGGCGCGGATGGGAACGGGATCGGTTTTTCCGTCGAGCAGGCAGGCGCGCTCGCACGCGCGGCCGCCGACGCAGATGTGCGCGGCGATCTCGGGAACGTTGAGCGATTCGAACAGCAACTGCACGGCGTCGTGAATCTGGCCGTCAGCGGCCAGGCGAAGCAGTTCCGGAATTGGTGTTTCGAGCGGGCACGTTGACACGCAGGAGGGATGAGGGCATTGCACGCAACGCGACGCCTGCTGCGCCGCCGTGGCTTCGTCGTAGGGCAGATCCACACGCTGGAAATCGCAGACGCGATGGGCGGCGTCGCGCTTAGGCGGATCGACGCGGTCCAGCGTCAGCCAGGCGTGTTTGGCGCTGGAACCGGGACCGGGAGTTGACGGGAGAGGCATCATGGCTACCTCACTTTCGGGCTGGGTTTTCATGTGAACTCGCGGGCGCGGGCGGCGACGGGCGCGGCGTGGTCGCCCGCGAGTTCAAGCGATTTTTTGGGGCACACCTCGACGCAGTAGCCGCAACTGATGCAGCGCAGGCGGTCGATGGCCCACTTCTTTTCGGCGCGATGGACGAGGAGGGCGCCGGTCGGGCATCGCTTCGCGCAGACGGTGCAGTAGACGCAATTGTCCTTGGTGAACACGAGCCGGCCGCGCGAGCCGGGGATGACCTTGCGCGGTTCAAAGGGGTAACGCGACGTGGGCGGCTTTGTGAGAGCCCATTTCAGCGCCAGCCTGGACATTTGAAAGTAACCCATAGTCACCTTTCCGTGCAACTGATGCAGGGATCAATCGTGAGCACGATCATCGGCACGTCGGCGAGATCGCATCCCGGCAGGATCTTCAGCATCACCGGCAGATTCGCGAACGTGGGCGTGCGGACACGGAACCGCTGGAGATGCTTCGTGCCATTCGCCTTGAGATGGTAAACAACCTCGCCGCGCGGTTGTTCGGTGCGCGTGATGGTCTCCCCGGCGGGGTTGCCGGTCACTTTGATCGCGATCTCGCCGGGAGGAATCCGGTTGAACGCCTGCCGGATGATTTCGACTGACTGGAACAGTTCTTCGCAACGCACGGCGCAACGCGCATAGCAATCGCCTTCGGTGCGTGTGATCGGGACCACCGGGATATCGCTGAATGCGGCGTAACCCAGCGTGCGCATGTCCTGCGCGACGCCGCTGGCGCGGAGCATTGGTCCGACCGCGCCCAGGTCCCAGGCTTCCTGCTTCGAAACGACGCCGACGCCGCACAATCGCGCTTTGACGGACTTGTCGTTCAGGAACACTTTCGTGACGTCGCGCATGTCCTTCTCGATGCTGTCCAGCTCCGCGAGAATGCCGGGGATGGCGTCGGGCTCGATGTCGCGCCGGACGCCGCCGACCTTGCAGACGCCGAAGATCACGCGGGCGCCGGTGGTGGCCTCGATGATGTTCAGCACGCGCTCGCGGATGCGCCAGGAATGCATGAAGAGGTTTTCGAAGCCCATGCCATCGGCCATCAACCCGAGCCAGAGCAGGTGGCTGTGGATGCGGGAGAGTTCGCCCCAGATGGTGCGGAGGTAAACCGCGCGCGGCGGCACGGAAACGTTCATCAACGTTTCCACCGCCTGGCAATACGTCTGCCCGTGAATGGCGCTGCAGATTCCGCAGATCCGTTCGGCGACGAATAGAAATTCGTTGTAATCCTTTTTCTCAGCGAGCTTCTCGAGCCCGCGATGAATGAAGCCGATCGACGGTCGCGCCTCCACGACCTTCTCGTCCTCGATGACGAGGTCGAGATGGACGGGCTCCGGCAGTACCGGGTGCTGCGGGCCGAATGGGATGACAGTGCGCGCCATGGTGACTAGTTGGTGTTCTGCGGTGGGCCGGCTGCCGCTGTGGCCGCGGGAGGGGCGGGCGGCGGCGCGGGCGCTTTCGTGCTGCCGAACGGGAACCGTACCGTGGTTCTGTAGAACTTGCCTTTGAAATCCAGCGCCAGCCCGTCGATTCCCACGCCGAACAGGTCCTGGATTTCGTTTTCGTAGAGCACCGCGCATCCAAAGATCGCGCTGATGCTGGGCAACCGCGTTCCGTCGTCGGGCAACAGGACGCGAACGTTCGACAAGCGGTTCTTCAGATCAAAGCTGTAGGTCACCTCAACGCCCTCCGGGAGCCGGGCGGCGCTGATCTGGACGAGCCGGCAACCCCGGTCGCGTTTCTCCTTCACGCGCTCGAGCAACGCTTCGAGAGGCACAATGTCGATGGCATCCGGGCTCATGCGACTTCCTTCGATACGGTTTCCGCGTCCATTTCCTTGCGTTTGCGCTCCAGAATGGCGACCGCCTGAACGACGGCGTCGATGATCGCTTCCGGGCGGGCGGCGCAACCGGGCACATACACGTCCACGGGAATGACGCTGTCCACGCCGCCGGCGACATTGTAGCAATCGGCAAAGATGCCGCCGCTGGAGGCGCACGCGCCGACCGCCACCACGACTTTCGGGTGCGGCATCTGGTCGTAGATGTTCCGGATCACCTCGCGGCACTGTTCGTTGACGGCGCCGGTGACGAGGAAGATGTCGGCGTGCTTGGGGTTGCCGGTGTTGATGACCCCGAGCCGTTCCACGTCGAAGCCGGGAGTGAGGCACGCGAGCACTTCGATGTCGCAGCCGTTGCAGCTCGAGGCGTCGTAATGGATGACCCAGGGGGATTTGCTGAAACTGCTCATGGTGGAGGCAAAAGCGAAAGGACCAGGACGTTTCCGAATCCGAGCACGATGGCGACGACCCAGGCGCTGCGGAGCGCCATCTGCCATTTCAGGCGCGCGAACACGTTGTCGGTGAGGATCACGAGGAGGAACACGAGCAGGCATGCCGCGAGCGCAAGGACAGGGATCGAGGCAAAGAACAGGTAGACCCAGCCGAGCAGGAACACGGTCTCGTACCAATGCGCGATCTCGATCATCGCCAGGGCGCGTCCGGAGAACTCAGTGGTGATGCCGCGGACGAGTTCCTGGTGCGCGTGATGTGAAGAGGAGAGATCGAAGGGCGATTTGCGGAACTTGATTTCGAGCGCGTAGAGAAAGCCCAGGAAGACGCCGGGCAACGCCAGCACCAGCAGGGTGGGGTGTGCAGCGATGTCCTGCACCTGGAAGCTCTTTGTGACCATGTACATCCCGATGGCCGTCAGCAGCACCATGGGTTCGTAGGCCATCATCTGAATCAGTTCGCGCTGCGCGCCGACCGAGCTGTAGGGCGAACTGGCCTTGTAGGCGCCGAGCACGAGGAAGATCGCCGCCGCCGTCAGCGCGAACACCACGAGCAGCAGGTCTGCGCCGGCGAAGAACAACGCGCCGGTGAACATGACGAAGAGCAGAAAGAACAGAATGTAGAAGTTCTGCGACCGGCGAACGACGACGTTCTCCTTCCGGAGCAGTTTGAGAACATCGTAGAACGGCTGAAGAACGGGCGGACCCGGGCGCGACTGCATCCGCGCGGAGATGCGGCGATCCCATCCCGCGAGCAGGCCGCCGATCAACGGCGCGGCGAGCAGGTAGAGGATTGCGTGGAGGCTCGCTTTCATAGGAACAACAGCAGGAGCATGGCGGCCAGGACGGTTGTCGCCGCTGCGACGCCCCAGCGCGAAAGACTGGATTCGTCGAACAGATTGTTCAGGTAATAGTTGCCCATCGCCACCGTGGCGATGCTGTCCGCCGTGGTGCGAAAGTGCGCGCTGTCATCGGCGTTGGCGCCGCCGAGGTACGCGTCGGCGACACGGACGCCGCGCCCGTAGCGGATGAATGCGACCGGGAACAGAACGACGAGGGCCATCATGCTCACCATGATGAGATTGTTGCCCGTGCCGAGGGAGGCGGTCTTGCCGAAGACGGCGAGGGTGTAGGGCTCGATGCAGGTCGACGAGATGAGGGGGAACAGAACGCAGGCCAGCGCTGTTGCGGTGGCAAGGCTGTAGAGCGCGACGGCCTGTCCCGGCAGGAGTTCCTGGCGAACCGGTTCGCCCGGCTGGATGACTTCGAGCAGTTTGCCCATCCATTTCACCCAGAAGAAGAGCGTGGCGGCGCTGCCGAACACGATGAAAACGGAGAGAACGGGACTTGCATCGACGACCGCCTTCAGCACCGCCCATTTGCTCATCAACATGCCGAACGGGGCGAGGAACATGCCGGCGATGCCGATCTGCATCATGATGGCAAGCCGCGGCATGGTGACGACCAGGCCGGACATGTCTTCGATGTCGCGGCTGTGGATCTTGTGTTCGATCACGCCGACGCTGAGGAACAACAGGCATTTGGCGACGGCGTGGAAGATGATGAGCAGCACGCCCGCCCAAACGGCTTCGGCCGTGCCGATGCCGGCGCACAGGATGACCAGGCCGAGGTTGGCGACGGTGGACCACGCGAGGACGCGCTTGGCGTCGCGCACGGTGATGGCCGCGAGTGAAGCAATGACGAACGTGACGCCGCCGACGAGCGCGACGGACATGCCGATGACCGTGCCCGCCACAACCGGCGCCATGCGAAGCGCGAGATAGACGCCCGCTTTCACCATGGTGCTGGAATGGAGCAGGGCGGAGACGGGTGTGGGCGCAACCATGGCCCCGAGCAACCAGCTCGAGAACGGGAGTTGGGCGGACTTGGTGATGCCGGCGAAGCAAAGCAAGGCGGCGGGCACGAGAGCGACCGCCTGGCCTGAAGCGATCAACCGGTCCATCTCAATCGTGCCCGCCTTTGCCTGGAGGAAGACGATGGCGCCGGCGAAGGCGAGTCCGCCGGCGAGGTTCATGACCAGGGCGCGCAACGCGTTCCGCTTTGCTTCGTCCGTTTGCGTGTAGCCGATCAGCAGGAAGGAACAGATCGTCGTGATCTCCCAGCACAGGAAGAGCCAGACGAGGTTGTTGGCGAAAATGAGCCCGAACATGGCGCTCATGAACACGAACAGGAGCGCGAAAAAGAGCGGACGCCGATCCCGCGTTTCCCGGTGTGCGGTCTCGTGGTACTCGCGCATGTAACCGAGCGCGTAGAGGCAGATGGCGCCGCCCACCAGGCCGTTGATCAGCGCCATGATGACCGAGAGCTGGTCCACGGCCAGGTGCCGGTTCACTTCCACATGCGCCGCCCCCCTCAGTTCGAACCAGATCATCAGTCCGGCCTGCGAGACTATCAGCAACAGCACCCATGCATTTCGGGACCGAATGCCCACCCAAAGCAGGAAGGCGCTCAGCAACAGCTCCACACCGAACAACACCTGTCCGATACGATGCGCGTCCGCGGGCAGGCGGGAGAGGTCCAGGTTGGCCGCGGTGGCTGCGAGCCACACGCTCAGGACGGCCACAACGGCAACGGCCAGACCGACCACGACGCGCCGCGCGAAATCGCTCTGCACGACCAGCAGCAGGAGCCCGGCGAGCAGCGGGAACAGAATCAATGCAAGGACCAGGTTCATCGTGAAATCAGGGATGAAAGGGACCATTGCTCGAATCGAGGCGTCCGACGCGAGGCCTGTTCTTCGGAACGTCCAGAGAAGTCAGATCGCATTATTGGAAAGGATCGTGCACGCTTGCGCGTGCCGCCCTTCCGCCCGTTGGCAAATGCTTAGCGTTTTTTGCGGGAGACTCCGACGCATTCAGCGCAGGCGCGCGTCCTTCTCGAATGCGGCGTGCGTGTCGAGGAACAGACGGTTGCGCCCTCGTGGATGAACCGCCTGTCCTTTGAGCTCGTCGGGAAGGCCTGCGATCGTGCCGGGAAAATAGGGATCCACCGCCAGTTCAACATCGACGGGCCCGTTCGGCATCCCCGTGGTGGGATTGTTTGCCGCGCGCAAGTCGGCCACGCACTGCGATACGGTCTTTCCCCAGAAGGCATCGAGCGGGATGGGATCGTCCGGCCGGTCAAATCGCCACAGCCAGTACGTCACGATGCGATTTGTATTCTCGAGATCGGACGCCTGCACGCATTGCGGCACATCGCGCAACGCCGAGGAGACCACTGAAGGACAGATCCAGACGGAACTGGACGGGATTTCGTTGGTCAACACGGCAGCCGCCCAGCCGCCTCGCGGGTCGGATGGCGGCCATGTCGTCCACGGGCGATAACCCAGCGCTGTTTTGAGGTCGCGGCGATCGGGGAATCGGTCGCTCGTGTCGGACAACAGCAGGGCAAATCCGATGCCGACCTGGCGTAGATTTGAAAGGCAGGCGACCTGGCGCGACTTGTTTTTCGCGCGCGCGAGCACCGGCAGGAGAAGAGACGCAAGGATTCCGATGATGGCAACGACGACGAGCAGCTCAATCAACGTGAAGCCGCGTCGCCGGATCCGATCCTCGCGGGCGTTCTCCATTCAGCGCGTCGCGTTGGCCTGTGTTGAGCCGGTGTATCGCACGCGCCACACTGTGCCGGCGCCGTCCTCGGTCACGATCAACGATCCGTCCTTGCCCACGGTCACGCCCACGGGCCGGCCCCAGACCTGTCCATCCTCCCGGATGAAGCCGGTCATGAAGTCCACGTATTCGCCCGTGGCTTTTCCGTCCTGGATCGGGACGTAAATTACCTTGTATCCGACGCGCTGGTGGCGGTTCCAGGAGCCGTGCTCGGCGGCGAAAGCGCCGCCGCGGTATTCGGGCGGGAACTGGGTTCCGGTGTAGAAGGTCATGCACAAGGAAGCCATGTGCGCCTGGACCAGGACGTCCGGCACGATCACCTTGTCGGCCAGGTCGGGCCGCTTGCCCTCGTGCCGGGGATCCTGGTGGTTGCCAATGTAATACCAGGGCCAGCCGTAAAACCCGCCCTCCTGCACGCGCGTGATGTAATCCGGCGGAAGATTGTCGCCCAGACCGTCGCGCTCGTTCACCGAAGCCCACAGGTCGCCGGTCGTCGGTTCGATCGCGAGCCCCACGGGATTGCGAATGCCCCACGCGTAGATCCGAAAACCGGAGCCGTCCGGATTGAACTCGAGAACGTTCGCACGGTTCCTTTCACGGGCATCGTCGGAGACGTTCGAAAGCGAGCCCACCGACACGAACATCTTGCTGCCGTCCTTGCTGAAGACAATATCGCGCGTCCAATGTCCGCCGCCCTCGAGCCGTCCGCCGCCCGGGATGGTGGACACGATCCGTTCCGGTTCGCCCCGCGCCTTCAGGTCGCCGTTGCGGTATTCGAAGCGCACCACGGAATCCGTGTTGCCCACATAAAGGTGCGTTGGTTCCGGGCCGGGCGGATAGAACGAGAGCCCGAAGGGCTGGCGCAAACCCTGAGCGAACACGACAGTTTCCTCGATCCTGCCGTCCGAGCCGGGGCGCAAGACTTTCACCCGTCCCGCACTGCTTTCGACGACGAAAAGGTCTCCGTTGGGAGCGGTGATGATTTTGCGCGGATTGGTCAACCCCGAAGCCAGCAGATCGACCTGGAACCCGGCGGGCACCTTCGGGACGGCATTGGCCGGCCGCGTCACAATGCGCGAAAAGCTCCGGGCAGACGAAGTCGCGTACGGCTTCGGCAGGTCGTTTACCGTGATCAACCTGCGGACGCCCGGCGCGTCCCTGGTCCAGTCGCCCATGGCCGCGTCCCCGCGCAACACGCGGCTGGCGTCGGCGGGTTGGGCGGAAGCAGACGCGAGAACAAGGGCGGCTGGCAACGAAAGCAGAATACGGCGGTGTCGGGCGAATGACAGATTGGGCATGCCTTCTACTGTACCCGCGGGCGGTTTCCGTCAAGGAAAGAACGAGGAGGGGAAAACATCCAACAGCCAACGAACGGCTGCGGCGTGAAAGAGTGGTCGGGGCGCGGAGTTCACAGTGTGAGGAGGCCCATCCGTCCCATTGGTCCCATTCGTGATGAAGCCAAAGAAGCAGGGGAGGGGACGCTCATCCCCTCCCCTCGGTTCGGTCCCGGTTCCGCGGGGGCGAGTCGTCCCCGCCTCAAAGCACATTACTCAACGCTTAGAATGAAGAACCGGACGGGTTCGTCGGACTGGATCGGGTTGGTCACGCTGAACGTGCCGGATTCATCGAACGTGCCGCTTGTGAAGACCGGCCACGGCAACGGCTCGGCGAGGTTGGTCGTTGACAACACACTGAAAGCGCCGCCCGCCGGACCGTTGGTGCCGCTGAACACGAGATTGCCGTTGGAAGTGATGACCTCCGCGATGACCGGTGCGGGAGCGACCGGCTCGGCGACAATCAGGCTGCCGGCGCCAGCGAGGAACGGCGCTGCATTCACGGCGTCGTACGTTCCCGGCGGAACGCTCACGCCATTGGTCACGAGGGCCGCCACCGTGTGAGACGCCGCGGCGTCCAGTTGCAGAACGGCGCCGTCGGCGATCGAGATGGTGGAGCCGGGCAGATTCAGCGCCGTCGGACTGGTCAGGACGAATATGCCTGAGGCGATGGTGAGGTGGAGGCGCCGTGTGCCCTCGTTCAAGGTGCCTCCGAAGACGGACATGCCGGTCAACGTGAGGGTCGAATCCGAGGTGGCGCTGCTGTTGGTGACGAAGATCTGGCTGCCGGCGTTCAACCCGGCGATCTGCTGGTTGAACCCGTTGAGGTCAAACGAACCGGTGTCTGTGGCCTGCTGGATGAACACGGATTCCACCGGCAGCGCGTTGTCGGCGCCGAGAGTCCAGCGGCCGTTGTTGGCGAAGAGGTTCGTGCCCCAGGTGTTGCCCGTCGAATTGATCACGATGTTGGCGCCGTCGGCCGTTTGAACGAGTCCGAAGGGCGGCAGGGTGACGGTGCCATTGATGATGAGGTTTGCTCCTGTGCCGCGGGACATGATGCTGGCGGCGTTTGGCGCGTTGATGTTTCCGTTCAGCACGAGAGTGCCTCCGCTTGCGCTGCCGAATTGAGCGCGCCCGTCGCCGTTGACCGTGATCGGGCCGTTCCAGACGTTTGTGAACGACCCGGTGCCGGTGCCGAAAAGCATGGTTCGGGCGGTGTCGAGCACTGTGTTCAGCACCAGCGTGTGGGTTTCGGGAATGCTGATGCCGCCGGAGAGCGTGACGCGCGTGCCGCCGCTCGGACCCGCTGTGGTGCTGTTCACGGTCAGGATGGGGCTGTTGCCGAGGGCGGCGCTGTTCGCCAGCGTCAAGGTGCCGCCATTGATCTCCGTCTGCCCGCTGTAGGTGTTGGCACCTGACAGGATGACATTGGCGACGTTGTTGCCTCCGGCTGTGATGATATTGATCCCGCCCGTTCCGGAAATGACTCCGGGAATGGCCAGCGTGCCTGTGCGATTGATCATCAGGCCGGCATTGTTCGTAACCGGCCCCGAACCCACCGATCCTCTGTCGGAACCGGCCCCGATCTGGAGCCCGCCTCCATCGATCAGCGTGCCGCCGGTGTAGGTGTTGTCGAGGTCCAGCGTCAACGGCGCCGCGCCCTGCTTGATCAGGGGCGTGTTCCCCGCGATCGATCCGAGCGCGAGCGTGTATGGATTGAATTCGTTCGAAACGACAACCAGGCTGGGGTAGAACACCGACGCCAGGGTCAGCAGCGGGAAGCCCCGGTCATCAAAACGGACGCTGTCGGCGTCCTCATACCGCGCGTCGGCGATGTTGTCATTGTCGGTGTCCCAGTTCAGGTCGTTGGTGTTCCATTCGAACGAGGTGGTGGAAAGCCAGACCAGGTCGCGCGGAACCCGCACGGTCAGGGTCGCCGGCGCGTTTGTCGCAACCGACGGTGATCCGCTCGGATTATTGGAAACGACGAGGCTGAAACTGGTGCCGGAGTCGGCGAGCTGGAGATTCGTCAGGATGAGCGTCTGGTTCGTGGCTCCGGGAATGGGCACGCTATTCGAGAGCCATTGGAATGAGAACGGTTCGGTGCCGGTCACTGAAGCGGTGATTTCGACCGAACCGCCGACAGGCGCCGTGGCAGGAGTGATCACCGTGGGCCCGATCAGTGGATCGATCACCCGCCAATAGGAAAGACCGTCGTACCAGGTGCGGTTATTGGGCCCGATGGAAGAGGGGAGATCGTCGATGTACACCGCTATCTCGCCGGCCTCATTGGCAATGGCGGTCCCGACCAATCCTGCATACATCGTGCGGTCCGCCTCCACAAACACCGTGGGAGGGACGTCATAGGTCAGTGTGCTGGCCAGCACGCCCGGGGTCGCCCCGATGTCGGCCGCGTCGCCCGGGTTCGCAAACAGGGGGTTCGCATCGGGGTTCGACGAGAAGCCGGCGCGGATGTTCCAGTCCGGGTCAGACCCGCTGCCGTCCCAGAAGTGAACGTAAATGGAGTAGGCTGCGCCGGGCTCAAGACCGGTGAGAGTGGTCCTGATCTCAGGGGCGTTTTCGGCAGTCTCACCGCCGGATTCGAAGATGTTGCCGCCCGAGGCGAAGCCGGTGCGCTCTTCCCAGTTGTTATCGGCGCCTGTTGTGCCATTCAACGGCGGGGAGAAGGTGGCTCCATCGGCCAGTGTGGTGTTCCCGCCGATGCCGGAAGTTGCATCGACGTAGGTGTATGATTGAGCCTGGGCGGAGATGAGTCCGCATTGGGACAACACGATTGCTGACGCGGCGCCAAGGAGCACACGTCGCACGTTGGCAAAGAAAGAGAGGGACAGTGTGGTTTTCATAGGAATTCCCAATGGTTCCCGGTCAATGGTTCCGGTCAATCAGATGAGGGGCACTTTACTGCATCATCGGGTACGCGGCAACTGGTGCGGGAAAGCCCTGATGGGTGAAACGACCAACCCGGCGGCGCGCCGGGCCGAGGGGGCGGTAGCGTGTGAATTCCTGAGCAGTGCCGTGGAGCGACAGCTCGCGAGACGCTCGCCTCACCAAAAGGGTTCCTGTGAGGAGTTTTGGGTTCAGGTGGTGACTTTGGGGTGTTGGATGCTTTCCGGCGATCTGCCACCTCGAACGACGGCTCGCGAGGACGCTCGTCCCACCATGTCGAACGGAGGGTCGCGGGGACGCTCGTCCATGCTCGCCCCACCGGTGCTGCTGCCGCGGCGCGGGTGCAGAAAACACAGGGTGCAGTTCACAAATTCGAGTTTCTTTTTTCACGACAATTCCGTTTCATTCCGGGACCATGTCGCGGCCCGCGGCCGGCGCCAACCCGTGTGCTCGGATGGCCGGGGCCGCGCCAATGATTCTTTGGTTCAACTGAAAACAACAAACATGAGTCTGAACATTCCTCAAACCGGCGCGCTGGATTTCCTGTCGCTGGGCGCGCTCGTGCACCGGCTGGATCCCGGGGTGATTCCGTTTCGTAAAGCGACGCATTGCGATATCCACGTCAGCGGCGGCGAGTTCAACGTTGCCGCCAACCTGTCGGATTGTTTCCGCCTCAGGACCGGCATCGCGACAGCGATGGTGGATTATCCGATCGGCGACCTGATTGCCGAGCGCGTGCGCGCGATGGGCGTGAAGCCGTTCTACAAGCATTTCAAGCACGACGGCGTGCACGGTCCGAACATGGCGACGGTGTACAGCGATCGCGGCCAGGGCGTGCGGGCGCCGGTGGTGTTCTACAACCGTTGCAACGAAGCGGCGGCGCAGCTCAAGCCCGGCGATTTCAACTGGAAGGAGATCTTCGGCCAGGGCGTGCGATGGTTTCACAGCGGCGGCATCTTCGCCGCCCTCTCCACCACCACGTCCGAAGTCATCGTCGAAGCCATGCAGGCCGCCAAGGCCGCAGGCGCGGTGACGTCCTTCGACCTGAACTATCGGGCGAAGCTGTGGAACATCGTGGGCGGCCACGAACGCGCTGTGCAGGTGCTGGACCGGATCGTGAAGCACGTAGACGTGCTCGTCGGCAACGAAGAGGACTTGCAGATGGGATTGGGCATTCCGGGGCCGTCAGTGGAGGCAAAGTCAAAACTCGACCCCGCCGCCTTCATCAGCATGATGGGCAACGTCACGAAGAAGCATCCGCACATCAAGGTGGTCGCGACAACGTTACGCGAGGTGCATTCGACGAACCGGCACAGTTGGGGGGCGGTGGCGTGGGTCAACGGGCAGACCTACACCACGCCGACATGCGAACTGGACGTGCTGGATCGGGTCGGAGGCGGAGATGGGTTCGCGTCGGGCTTTTTCTATGGTCTGCTCAATGGCGAGCCGCCGGAAGAAGCGGTTCGGCTCGGCTGGGCGCACGGCGCATTGCTCACGACTTTTCCTGGAGACACGACGATGGCGACGGTGGAACAGGTGCGTGCGTTTGCGAAGGGCGGGTCGGCGCGGATCCAGCGGTAGAGAGACGGGGGATTGAGCATTCGACGCTCAACATTCAACGCCCAACGGATTTACGATTGACGCGGGTGTGTGCGAACGAGCGGGCTGCGATGCTGGTGAGTTACACATCCACGGCGCTTCAGGCCGCATCGCGTACGAACGCAAGGGGACGGTGGAACTGCAACTCGAGCTGCAGGTGCATTGAATGTTCGGCGTTGAATGTTCCTCCCCAATTGGCCGCCAGGGTGGTCCCGCGCACGGGACCACCCTGGATCGTGAAACCGAAACCTCCTGGAGGTCGGAACACCGTTCTCACACCTTCTCGACCTGAACCTTGATGGTCACCGGACGGGCGAGCGTGTCGAACACGGGCGACTTGCGGACGAGTTCCTGAACGGTGGCCTCGTCGATGTTGCCGCGCACCTTGAACTTCACCCGGATCTCGCGGTAGCCCGAGCGGACGTTGGGGTCGATGTCCAGCAGTCCGCGGAGGTCAATGTCGCCTTCGTACTCGCTCTCGATGCTCTCGATGTCGAGGCCGCGTCCGGCGGCGTGATAGGCGAGGGTGGTGGTCATGCAGCCGGAGAGACCGGCGAGCACGAACTCAACCGGATTGGCGCCGTTGTCCTCGCCCAGCAGGACGGCGGGCTCGTCGGCATCGAACCGGAACGGCTGTTTGTGTTCCATCTCCTGGCACGTGCCGTAGAAGGTGTTGATGGTGGCCTGATTGTGTCCGCCGGTGTCCCATTGATTGCGGGCCCGGAACTTGAATTGGGCGAGATCGGGCTGTTTTTCGATGGCCCTGATCGTTGCCGCCAGGCGAGTGACGTTCACACCATTGCGGATGATTTCCGCGGGAGTTGAGGTTGTCGTTTGCATTGTTCGTTGGTCTTTCTATCGGTTGATTGTTTTCGTTGCTGGTTTCGCGGCTGAACGGTTTCAGCGCGACGCAGGTCGTTTGGCGCGAAGCATGCCATGTCCCGGCTGAACGCGTGGTAATTTGGAAATCAACGACTTGCGACAAAACAGGTGGTGAATTGAAGTCCCGAAAAATCGTGAGTCACGAAATTTCGTAGTGACAAGTCACGAGCTTTCGAGCAGGCGAGACGCGGGGAGGCGCGAAAGCGGTCAGCTCGCTTCGCGGCGGATCCCGAGCGCTTTGATCCTGGAACTGAGAGTGGTTGCCGGGATGCCCAGCAACCGGGCGGCGCCGTTTTCGCCGGAGACTTTCCACGAGCAGGATTCCAGCGCCCGACGAATGTTGGCGCGTTCGAACTCTTCCATTTCGCGAGCCGTGAGGACTTTGGATGGGGGCTCGGGGGTCGGGGCGGGAACGGGAGCGGAGGTGGAGGTGAACCCGCTCATGGCGCGTGCCAGCTGCAGGTCCGATCCGGAGGTGAGAATCATGGCGCGCTCAATGACGTTCTGGAGTTCGCGGACATTGCCGGGCCACTCGTAGGCGCGGAGCTGCCGGAGTTGATTCTCGTTGAGCGGATTGACCCGTTTGCCCATCCGGCGCGCGAAACGCTGGATGAAGGCATTGGCGAGATGCTCGACATCGCGACCGCGTTCGCGCAACGGGGGAAGATGGATTGGAAAGACGTTCAGGCGAAAGTAGAGGTCTTCGCGGAATGTGCCGGCGGCCACCATTTTCGCCAGGTTGCGGTTGGTGGCGGCGATGACTCTGACATCGACCTTGCGAGTTCGGGTGCTGCCCAGAGGTTCGAACTCGCGTTCCTGCAACACGCGGAGGAGTTTGGCCTGGAGTTCCAGCGGCAGCTCGCCGACTTCGTCGAGGAAGATGGTGCCGCTGTCGGCAAGCGCGAACCGGCCTTCACGCCGGGTCACGGCGCCGGTGAACGCGCCCCGCTCGTGGCCGAAGAATTCGCTTTCAATGAGGTTGGCCGGGATGGCGGCGCATTTGACGAGCACGAGGGGTTTGTCCGCGCGATCGCCGGCGCGATGAATTGAGCGGGCCACCAGTTCCTTGCCGGTTCCCGTTTCGCCGGTGATGAGGACGGTGGCGTCGGTTTTCGCCACCTGCCGGATGGCGGCGAACACGGCCTGCATATTGTCACTGCGGCCAAGCAGATCGTCGTATCCGGGCAGTTCGCGGACGGCGGCGCGGAGGTATTCGGTTTCCTGTGTGAGCAGGCGGATCTGCTTTTCGGCTTCGATGCGTTCATCAATGTTGCGAAGGATCAGGGTGAAGAAGACCTGCCTGCGGCTGCGGAAGCGCGAGAGGGTGGCTTCGGCCGGGAACACGGAATGGTCCCATCGGCGCGCGACAAAATCCTGAGGGACCCAGAGTTGCTGGCGTCCTTCCGGGCGGGATTCCAGTTCGCGGGCGAACCGTTCGACGCGAGCGGCGCTTTCCGGCACGAGGAAGTCATTGAGGCTTTCACCCAGCAGATCCTCGGCAGTGCACCCGAAGAGGCGTCCGGCCGCCTGGTTCACCCGCGCGATGCGGAACCCGGCATCGAGGACGAGGATGGCGTCCATGGCGGTTTCGAGCAGGGTGGAGAGCTGTTCTTCCCGAGCGCGCAATTCGTATTCTGCCTTGAGGCGGCGATGCTCGGCGGCGGCGCGCGCGGCGAAGATTTCGAAGAGCGAAATGGCTCGGGAATCCTTTGGCATGGGTTTGTCGTCGAGCACCGAGATGTGCCCGATGACGGAGCCGTCCGTGTCGAGCAGCGGCGCGCCGAGATAACTGACCGCCCTCAGCGGCACGAGGTCGTTGTCCTGAGGGAACAATTCGATGAGGCGCTCGGGGATGTGAATCAGCGTGCGGTTTTCGACGACGTGCTGGCAGGCGGTTCCAGCGATGGCGTATTCATAGTCCTCGACGTATTTCCCGTTGAGCCACATGGCGAGCGCCCGGAGGCGGCGGGCTTCAGGAAGGTATTCGGTCACCCAGGCGCCGGTGGTGCCCATGACGGCGGCAAGGTTCTTCACCAGCGCGCGGAAGAAATCCACGCCGGTTTCAGACACGGTGCCTTCGACGACGAGCCGAAGGGCGGCGTCGTCGGTTCCGGGGTGGGAGGTAGAGCTTGTCATTGCCATCTTACAGGAGCCGTGCGGTTGCCATCAGTTGCCCCTGAGCCGGAAGAGCAGATTTCCGGCGGTTGCGTTGGTAACCACCTGGAGGTGACCAGCACCGTTGAGAACAGGCTCTTGCGGGAAGGGAGCCCAGGCGGGTGGTGATAGCGAAGCGGTGGATTCCAATGTGAAATCGCCAAAGGCGAGAGGCCATGAAACGATCACGTTCGGAGGCACGTTGCTGATCGTGAGGATAGCCTGCACGAATTCGAACGCGCCGATGTCGGCGCCGTCGCCGCCTTCTGCATTCGGGACGGAAGGCAGGTCAAACCTTCGAGGCATGCCCCGCTGATCTCGTATTGCGTCGAAACTCTTGCCTTTGTCCACAGCCGGACTCGAGGGTGCCAGGGCCATTGTTTTCGTGGGACCGCCGTTGTCCGCCAGCGGACCGAGCTCGGGGTCGACGCCCAGCAGAACGTGCTCCGTGGCGCCCATGAGGGTTACGCCGGCAGGGTTCTGGATGAGGTTGTAGTCGAGCGAATCGATCGTGCCTTCTACATCCGCGCCTGAACCAGCGGCATTGCCGGCGAAGATCGTGTTGCCGGCCGTGGCGGTTCCATGAAGGCCGCCGCCGAAATCAGCCTGATTGCCGGCGATGGTGCTGTGGTAGATCGTCAGCGGCGCACCGCTGTAGATGCCCCCTCCGAAGTCGAAACTGCTGCCGACTGCGCTGTTGCTGGCAATCGTGCAGCTCGCCAGGAAAAGATCGGCATAGTGGAAGATGCCTCCGCCGTAGCCGCTGCCGTTGCCGGGCGCACCGTTGCCACCCACAGCGGTCCCCAGGCTGATGGTCGAATCCGTGATCATCATCATGCTTTCGCTGTAGATGCCAGCGCCCCATCCCTGGCCGGGAGCTCCTTCAATATTGCCACCGGACACGATGCCGCCGTCGCCGCCGCGGGCTGCGTTGTTGACGAAGCTGCAGGCGAAGATGTGGTTCGTGCCGCCGATCGTGCATAACGCGCCGCCTTGCCCGTTGCCGCCGGAGCCGGGGTCGCTGTTTTGAGCGAAACCGCCCTGGCCGCCGATGGCGGTGTTGCCGTCGAACACAACGTTGACCAGCGACAGATTGGCGCCGGCGTTGTAGATCCCGCCACCGAGTCCCTTGCCGCCGTCGCCTACCGTGCCGAGGTGCCGTTCGCCACCGAGGCCGCCGACCGCCTGGTTGTTCAGCAGTACGCAATTGGAAACGGTCAACGTATCCTGGCTGAAGATGCCGCCGCCCCGGCCATCGAAACCCTTCTGGCCCTGCATGCCCTCGCTGCCCACGGCCAACCCGTCGCGGATGGTCAGTCCGGAAATCTCGGTCGGCCCTTCCAATACCAGAAACACCGTGGTGTTGCTGTTTCCGCTGATGGACAGAATTCCGGGACCGGGACCGCGGATCAGCGCCGGCGCGTTCACGGTCAGCGGGCTATTCAGCGTGATGGTGCCGGTGACGTCTGGCGCGAAGGTGATGATGTTGCCGCCGCCCAGGCTGAAGTTGTCGCTCAGGATCTGCCGGAGCGAGCCCGGCCCGCTGTTGTTCGTGTTGAGGACGATCAACGTGCTGCCGGGATGAACCTCCACCGCGCCGATGTCCGATCCATCTCCGCCGGCGGCGTTGGGAACGGTGCCGTCGAAGGGCCTTGAAAAGCCTCGTTGGTCCAGGGCGGATGTGGTCATGCCTTTGTCGATAACAGGGCTGCCCGGGAGCGGGTGCAGCGTGGGGATCTCCAGGCTGATGTCGCCGCCTCCGTTGAACTGCAGCGGCCCGAGGAGCGGATCCTGCCCGGTAATGTTGTGTGTGGTGGTGCCGGTGAACGTGATGCTGCTCGTGTCTTGAATGAGGTTGTAATCGCCGGAGCTGATCGTGCCGGTTCCATCGGGTCCGTTCGGCGCGTTGTTGCCGGCCAGGATGGTATTGGCCATTTCGCCTCCCGTGATGCCGCCTCCCCAATCGGCTGCATTCCCCACAATCGTGCAGTCAAAGATCAGCAGGAATCCGTTGTTGTCGATGGCACCGCCGAAATCGAGGCCAACGCTGGTCGCCGCGTTGCTGGTGATTGTGCACAAGCGGAGGACCATTTGACCGAAATTGAAGATGGCGCCCCCGGCGCCTGTGCCGGCACCACCGCCGCCGCTGCCGGCTGTTGCTGTGTTGCCGTAAAGGGTGGAACTCCGGATTTCAGCATTGCCTGACGAGTAAATGCCGGCGCCCCAGGCCTGGCCTCCGGCGCCGGTCGCGCCACCGGTTCCTCCAAACGCCGAATTCGAGGCCACCACACAACGGGTCATCGTCAGAGTTCCGAAGTTGGCGATACCGCCCCCGAAACCGTTGCCGGCGAAACCACCAAACTCCGAATCCGGGTCCGCCTGTCCGCCGATCACAACGTTGTTGCTGATGGCGACGACGGACATGACAAGGGACGCGTCCTCGGCAATCCGGATACCACCGCCCTGGACCGTTTGGCCGTCGCCTCCCGCCATGCCGTTGGTGCCGACGACGCGACCGTCGGCGATGACCATGTTGTAGATCTGCGCCGCTCCCGACACGATGTTGAACACGCGGCTGTTGTGGTTACCGCTGACGGTGAGGAAGTTCGCGCCCGGGCCTTCGATGCGCAGGTTCTTCGAGATCACCAGTTCGGAGTTCAGGACGATTTTTCCCACCACGCCAAAGTTGATTGTATCGTCGGGAGCGGCTTCTGCGATACGAGCGCGCAGGGTCCCGGGACCGTTATCGGCGAGGTTCGTGACGGTGAGGGTGGCGGCGTGGTTGTGGAACGCGGTGGCAAGCAGCAGGGCGACAAGAGCGGACGGGACGGAGGTGCGGGCCGAGGTATTCATGGCGAAGGCGCTGGGGTGGTGGATGGTGCACCCCGGCAAAATGCAGGTGTCTGACACGTGCTCGTGCATGCTGAGTGGGAACGGCCCCTACATTTGCAAAGCCCCGGAGTTAGGCAAGGAGAAAAACAGGAGAACGAGGATGAGGGAAAAGCGTTCCAGACAGCGCGCCGCGCCGAAGTGACCCTTGCCCGTTATCCGCACAGGGAGCGTCCTGGGATAAGCGACCCAAGCTCTGGATGCGCGGGCAATCGTCGGGGCGCGGCTGTGTTCCGCCGGGCGGCAGTACATGGACGAAGCGTGGGATTCCACGTCCACATCCCGGATCCGCCTGACCCGTAACAAATCCAATTCAGGACTTGTCCGGGCTCAGTTTTTCGGGAAACCGGGGTCGGCTTTGACTTCGTTCAACTGTTTGGTGTGGCGTTCGCAGTGGGCGCCGATGAACAGGATCCACTGGTAGGCGTCGAGCTGGTGGCCGAACGTGCTGTCCACGGCGTGGTCGCGCAGGCCGCTGGTGTTCTTGAGGAACTCAATGGTTGCCGCGCGGTTCTCCTCAAACGCCTTGAGAGTGGCGGCGGGCGAACCGAAACGTTTCGTCGGGCGCAACTCCTCGGGCGCGGAGACCCGGTTGGAGCGATCCGGCACCCGTTGGAGCAGCATGTTGTCGATCTCCTGCAAATCCACCTTGTTCGTGCGCGCGGGGGCGGTCATGACCTGTTCGCGGATCATGTTCAGGAGACGGGTTTCGGAGGCGGTGATGTGCTCGACGATTTCGGCCGCGGACCATCGGTCCGGCGCAGGTTTGAAGCTCCACTGCGCTTCAGAGAGATCTTTTATGGCGCTGAGGAGATCGGAGCGGGTTTTCTCGAGATACTTCAGTGCCCTGTCCCGGTCTTCCGCGGCCGTTGGCTGCGCGAGCAGGGCAGGGGTGAAGAGAGTTGTGAATGCCAATGCAAGAAACAATGTTTTCATGATGTTGTTTTGAGTTGTCGCTCGTATGAAAGAGGAACTTCGGGATCGCATGCCCGGCGGTGACGTTGCGCCCTATGCGGCCGCCTCGCAATCGCGCAGGCGTTTGGCGAGCAACGCCTGCTCGGACTTGATCTCGGTAAGCTGCATCGCTTTGCGAAGGTGGCTGACCGCGGCGGGATAATTGCCCAGCCGGGTTTCAAACTCACCGAGCACGGCGTAGAAAAGGTAGTACGACTCGAGCGAGCGCTTGTTGCGAATGGCGGCGACGGCTTCGATGCCCGCCGCCGGGCCGTGGACCTGCGCCACCACCACCGCGCGGTTCAGCGCCACGACGGGTGAATCGTCGATCTGCACCAGGCGGTCGTACAACGCCAGGATCTGGCGCCAGTCGGTGGACGCGTAATCTTTCGCCGCGCAATGGCAGGCGGCGATGCCGGCCTGGAGGTGGTATTCGCTGATTTCATTTCCTGCGGCGGATTGAGCGAGATGAAACATGCCGCGCGCGATCATGGATTGATCCCACGCGGAGCGGTCCTGTTCTTCCAGTCGCAGCAGATTGCCCTCGGCGTCCGTGCGGGCGGGGCCCCGCGCGCCATTGAGCAGCATCAGGGCGGCAAGCGCGTGCACGCGCGGCCGGTTTCCCACCGGATGCTCGGCCAGCAACGTCACCAGGCGGATCGCTTCGCGGCACAAATCCTCCCGCACGAGCGTGTCGCCGCTCGACGCCTTGTAACCTTCATTGAACAGGAGATAAAGCGTGTGCAGCACCGCATCGAGCCGCGCGGACAACTCCGGTCCGGAGGGAATCTCGAACGCGATGCGGAGTTCGCGAATCCGCTGCTTTGCGCGGGTCAACCGTTTCGCAATGGCCGCTTCGGTGGTGAGAAACGCGTTGGCGATCTCGGCCGGGCTGAAGCCGCAAAGGGTCTTGAGCGCGAGCGCCGTTTGCGCTTCCTGGGGAATCATCGGGTGACAGCAGGCAAACATCAGGCGCAACCGTCCGTCCCGCATCTCGCTTTCGAACGCCGGCGACTCGGAGTCCTCCGGATCGGAGGCCCATTGTTCGATGTGCGTGATAATCTGCGACTGTTTTTCCTGGAAGAGTTTTTCGCGGCGGATCAAGTCCAGCGCGAGATTCCTTGCCGTTTGTGTCAGCCACGCCGCGGGATTCTTTGGCACGCCGTAGTAGGGCCATGTCTGGAGCGCCCGGACCATCGCTTCCTGGACGACGTCTTCGGCCAGTTGCAGGCGGTCAACGCCGAAGATGCCGGTCAGAATGGAAAGCAGCCTGCCGGCCTCATGGCGGAACAGGTGATCGGCCAGCCGGGAAATATCCCCGGCCGGCAGCGCATCGGTTTCCGGCCGATCGGCTTTATCCGGCCGGGTGCTTTGGGACGTGGCAATCACGGGCAGCCAAAGGCGGCTTTGGCCCGCTCCTGCATCTGTTCCGGAGTCAGGTCTTCCTTGTGCGTCGCGATGGACCACGAGTGTCCAAACGGATCAGTGATCGTTCCGAAGCGATCGCCCCAGAACGTGTCGGCCAGCGGCATGCGAACCTGCGCGCCGGCGCTCACCGCTTGATTGAAGGTCGCGTCGGCGTCCTCGACGTACAGATGGATCGTGACCGGGCTCGTGCCGTTCTGAGGCGCGAGCCAGCCGCCCTCCGGGAATTCATCCGCCAGCATCACGCGCGAAGTGCCGATCTGCACTTCCGCGTGCATCACCTTCTTGCCGTCCGGAGCCGGCATGCGGCAGATCTCCTGCGCGCCAAAGGCCTTTGTGTAGAAGTCGATGGCCCGCGCGGCATCTTGCACCACGAGGTAAGGGGTGACGGTGTGATAGCCGTCCGGGACAGGTTTAACTGATTTGCTCATTGTATGTTTTCTTTCTCTGTTTCTGGTTGAGTGATTGATCGTGCTTCAATAGGGAGACGGATGGAGACTGTGAAACGCGACAATCAGCTTCAGCCTCCGGCGATGGCGCCGACGACCATGAAGGGTTCGGCGCCGGAAACGACCGCCTGGGGCAGCGGGGTTGCGGGTGGTTCGTTCGAATAATCCTCTTTGCACACGAAGAAGCGGATGAACGGGCGCCGCTTCAACGTGACATGATCGCGAATCGTGCCGCGCAGGACCGGAAAGCGGGCCTCCAGCGCGTCCAGCACGGCCGCGATGGTTACCGGGGCGGGCACGTCCACCTGCACCTCGCTCTCCACGCGGGCGAGATTGCGGAGATGAAATGGAAGGACAACGCGAATCATGGCTCCACCATTCCGTCCCGCACCGGTTCAATGGATCGTCTGCGCCTCGACGGACAACACGGGCGGCAGATCGCGGACGATCGCGTTCCAGTTGTCTCCGCCGTCCGCCGAGCAATAGACCTGCCCGCCGGTGGTGCCGAAGTAAACGCCGCAGGGATCCAGTTGATCCACGGACATGGCGTCACGCAGAACGTTCACGTAGCAATGCGCCTGCGGCAGGCCCTTCGTCAGCGCTTCCCATTCGTTGCCGCCGGATTTGCTGCGATAGACCCGCAGCTTGCCGTCCGGCGGGAAGTGCTCCGAATCGCTCTTGATCGGCACGACGTAGATCGTTTCGGGTTCGTGGGCGTGAACGTCGATCGGGAAACCGAAATCCGTCGGGAGATTGCCGCTGACTTCGCGCCACTCGGCGCCCGCGTTGTCCGTGCGCATTACGTCCCAATGTTTCTGCATAAACAGCACATCCGGCCGGGAAGGGTGCAGCGCGATGCGATGAACGCAATGGCCGACCTCCGCATCGGGATCGGGGAGTTCGAACTGGGACTTCAGTCCGCGGTTGATCGGTGTCCATGTCTTCCCGCCGTCATCGGTCCGGAAGGCTCCGGCCGCCGAGATGGCGACGTAGATCCGGTTCTGGTTCTTCGGATCGATGAGGATGGTGTGGACGGCCATGCCGCCGGCGCCCGGCTGCCACAGGTTGCCTTTGACCTTGCGCAATCCGGGGAGTTCTTTCCAGGACTTGCCGCCGTCGGTCGTTTTGAAGATCGCGGCGTCTTCCGCGCCGGCGTAAACGGTGTCGGGATCCGACAACGAAGGTTCGAGGTGCCAGATGCGTTTGAACTCCCAGGGATGCTGGCTGCCATCGTACCACTTGTGGGTTCCCGCGTCGCCCTCGTAAACGAACATGTTGCTTTCGCCCTTCGGAAAGCCGTCGGGTCCCATGAGCTCCTCGGGCTTCGTGCCCGGCGGGTTCCAGGTCCTGCCGCCGTCGTCCGAGCGCTGAATGATCTGTCCGAACCAACTGCTGGATTGGGAGGCGTAGATCCGGTTCGGATCCGCCGGCGACGCTTTCATGTGAAAGATCTCCCAACCCGCGAAGTGCGGTCCGCTGATCTCCCATTTCCGGCGCCTGCCGTCCGCCGTAAGGATGAATGCCCCCTTTCGAGTGCCGACCAGAACGCGAACTTTGCTCATAGATTGCCCCAAAGGCTGTTGTTTTCGTTGATTTCAACCACTACGACGAATGAACGACCCCGTACAGGACAGTGCCGGACAAAGTTTCGTGTGCTTTGCGACACTCCTAACGCATGAGTGCCACGGATTCAAGTCCGGCGACTTTCCGCAATTCGTGCCTTGACCGTGTTCTTCACGAGGACTGCCGGGATTGGTTGTGCGTGAAGCGGCAGCCACGATCACTTCCTCCCTTCGGCGGCTTTCTCCAGCTTCCCGACGTCGAGCTTTACCATCTTCAGCAGGGCCTCCATGACACGCTGTCTCCTGGCCGGATCGCGGGAGTTCATCAACTTGTGCAGCGCAACCGGAACGACCTGCCAGGAAACACCGAACCTGTCCTTGAGCCAGCCGCATTGCTGTTCCTTCCCGCCGCCCGCGGTGAGTTTCCTCCAGTAGTAATCCACCTCCCTTTGCGTCCGGCAGTGGACCACGAAGGACACGGCTTCGTTGAACTTGAAATGCGGCCCACCGTTCAAGGCGGTGAAGTCCTGACCCTCGATCCGGAAATCGATGCTCATGACCGACCCTGCGGGACGACCGGACACCTTTTCACCCGCTTTGTCGTAGCGGGCGATCCGGCCGACTTTCGATTTCCGGAAGATGGAGGTGTAGAACTTCACCGCCTCTTCGGCGTTGTCGTTGAACCAAAGGCATGGAGCGATCTTTTGCATGGGCGGTTGTGCTTACTTGCGTGTGTAGGTGATTTCCATCGTCTTTGTGTCGCCGCTCTTCGTGGGATCGTGCATCTCCAGGACGTGCTGGTCCCGGCTCAGGATCCGGAGAACCTGCTTCATCGCGCGGTTCTTCTCGCCCGTGATCGGGCAGTCGTAATGGCCTTCGAACGTGATGACTTTGCCGCGGTCGGCGGCCGAACCTTCCGTCGTGAAGATCGCGGTGTGCATGTCGTCGATCCAGACGTTGGCGTATTTCTGTTTTGTGTTGTCGTACCCGATGATCATCAGCCCGCTGAACGGTTTGCCCATGAACTCGCCGCCGAATTCCTCCTGAATGAAGCGGCTGCCCATGATCCATTTGGCGCTGGCTGAGCCCTTGCTGACCGTCGGCGGCCGATCCGGCGAGTCCCACTTCCTGACCTCGACATTCCACTCACCGACCAGTGGATCGAGCGCCTTGTGCTGCGGGCCGGGGGTTCCGGCCAGCTCCATTTTCTTCATCATCTCCACCATCTGGGCATCCATGCCGGCGGAGGAGTCTGCCGCGAGGGTGGTTGTGTGAATAAGCGCGCCTGCTGCCAACAACGCGCGAACGCCATGAGTACAGAATTTCATACAAGTATCCTTTCCGTTGCGAGTGGTGTGCTTTGACTATACGACGGATGAACGAGAGGCGGCGGGACAATTTTTTGCGGCAGGTGTCCGGGATTTGCGATTGACGATTGACGCGGGTGCTGGTTAGAGGGCGTTCCGCGTTTGTCTTTGGGCAGTGTGAGTGGCGAAACGGCGGCCCGGGTCTTCCTCTCTCCACCTTTGTCGCAAACCTTGCGGAAGCTTTGCCGGCCTTGGACGGCGTCACCCTTTCTGATCGCGGCCGACTGAGTTGGTTCGCGACAAAAGTCGATAAAGAGGAGGGGCTGCGTCACGCAGGGCCGACGCCTCTCATCAGTCCTGAATGAAGTAGCTGAGGTTCTCGAGTTCGATCGCGAGGTTGACGTCGTTTACCATGACGTCCTCCGGGACCGAGAGCACGATGGGGGAGAAGTTGAGAATGCCCGCGATGCCGGCCTGGACGAGCACATTAGTGACCTCCTGGGCGGCGGCGGCGGGCACGGCGAGGATGGCCATCTTCACCCCGCGTTCCCGCACAAACGCGGGCAGCTTGTCCATCCCGAGGATCGGCTGGCTGGTCTTGCGCTCGCGCGGCCGGTCGGGTTCGGCGTCGAAGGCTGCAACGATTTCGAAGCCCTCTTTTTCGAAACCGCGATACGAGAGCAGGGCGAGGCCCAGGTTGCCGGCGCCCACGAGGATCACCGGCTGGAGGCTCGTGGTGCCGAGTTGATCGGCGATCATGCTCGACAACTCGGCAACGTCGTAACCCAGGCCGCGCGTGCCGAATTGTCCGAAGTAAGCGAGGTCTTTGCGAAGCTGGGTGGGCTTGACGCCGGCCACCTTGGCAAGGGCCTCGCTCGAAACCGTCTGGATGTTGTTGTCTTTCAGCCGCGCGAGGCAGCGCAGATAAACGGACAGGCGATAGACCGTTTTGCGCGGAATCTCGGGGCGATTGGTCTTTTTGGCTCCTTTGGCCATCGCGTCACGTGAGAAGGTCTGCCACCGCTTTGGCGGCGCGGGAAACGGCCCCGGGCGGCCCCAACGAAGCGGTGACCCGGGCGAGGCGCTGGCGCATCTGCTCGCGGCGTTGGGGGTTCTCCAACAGGTCGAGCGCGGCACCGGCGAGGTTCTCGGGTGTCGCCGCATGCTGAATGAATTCCGGGAACACCGGTTCGCCTGCCAGCAGATTGGGCATCGTGACCGTATTCACTTTCACCAACCGTTTCGCAATCTGATAATCGCGCCAGCTCATTTTGTATAGCGTGACCGTGGGCACGCCGAAAAAGGCGCACTCGAGCGTCACAGTCCCCGTCTTGGCAATGGCGACGTCGGCCTGTCGCAGCGCGTCCGGCAATCCGCCGGTTTGAAGACGGACGGAATCGGGTACGCCGAGTTCCCTTGCCCGCGCCAGGAGCGCGTCGTTCGGAAGAACCATGGTGGCCTCCAGCGCGGGAATCCGCTTCCGCATCAGGGCGAGCGTTTCCAGCAGGACCGACATGTGGAACGTCAACTCCCGCAGCCGGCTCCCGGGCAGCAACACGACGCGCGGTGGGTCGTTGCGGCGTTCGGTCGCGCCCGGCGTCGGCGAAGGAAAACGATCCACCATTGGATGCCCGACGAACTCGACCCTGAGTTCGGGAACGCGTTCCGCATACCAGGCCTTTTCAAACGGAAAAATGCTGAGCACGAGGTCGTAATTCCGCGCGATACGATCGGCGCGCCAGGCGCGGGACGCCCATACCTGGGGAGAGACGAACTGGACGAGCTTCGGTTTCCAGTTCCGGAACACGCCCTGTTTGGCGGCCCGCCGGACGGCGCGGGCAAAGCGGAGATTGAACTCGCCATAATCGACGCCGATGACGACGTCCGGCTGGCGGCTTCGCGCTGTGCGCAACAACTGTTGGAAAACCCGGCGGAATTCGAGGTAATGCTGGAGAACACCCAGCACACCGATCATCGAAAGCCGCGTCAGGTCGTAGGCGATATCGACGCCGGCGGCTTTCATGTGCGCGCCTCCGGCGCCGAAGAAGCGCGGGGCCAATCCGGTTCGCAGCGGCTGCATCTCGGGCGTGTAGGCGACCTGGCGTTCCATGAGTTCGCGCCGGAGCGCTTCCACGAGTTCGGCCGCCAGGAGATCGCCGCTCGCTTCACCTGCGATGAGCATGATGGAAAGCGGTCTCATGTCCTACAAGTGTCTCGTGAGTTCCATTCCCGAACGCTCGTCATGCGGTCGGTGCCGGCGCCGGGATGGCGCTCTGGATCTGGCGCGCAATCTCGAGGGCGAGATCCAAAGCGCGCTTGGCGGACTCGCCGCTCACTCTTGGAGTCTGCTTCTGGCGAACGCATTCGACGAAATGCCGCAACTCGAGTTTGAGCGGTTCCTCTTTGGCGATGGGCACCGGCTCACGCACGATGCGTTTGCCCGCGAATTCGCTGACGATGGTCGATTCTTTGGACGCCAGCAGCTTTTTCAGAAGCGAACTTTCGGTTTCGCCCTCGCGGGCGATGCGGTAAATGAACCCCTCCTGCGCGCGGTAGTCGAGCGAGATGTAACTCGGGACGGCGCCGCCGCTGAACACGCGGATCTTGCGCATGCGCTCCGGGCTGACGCGGCTGACGGTCAGGTTTGCCACGCAACCGTTCGCAAACCGCAGGCGCGCGTTCGCAATGTCCTCCGAGCGGCTCAGAACGGGAATCCCGACGGCGTCCACGGCGGTGACGGGAGACTTCACGAACGCCAGCACGACGTCCAGGTCGTGGATCATGAGATCCAGGACGACGCCGATGTCGGTCGAGCGCGCCGGGTAGGGGGAGAGCCGGTGGGTTTCGATGAAGCGGGGATCGGTTGCGACGCCTTCCAGGTAGGTGAACACGGGGTTGAATCGTTCGACGTGGCCGGCCTGGAGCACGCAATTGTTCCTGGACGCCAGCTCCACGAGTTCCGCGGCTTCGGCCGTGTCGTCCGTCATCGGCTTTTCCACCAGGACATGTTTGCCGCGGGCGAGGAACGCCTTTGCCAGTTCGTAATGCGTGGTGGTGGGGGTGACGATACTGAGCGCGTCGGCGGCGTCGGCGGCGTCGGCGGCGGAAGCAAAGATCCGCACGCCATGCTTCGTCGCAATCCTGCGCGCGGTGTCGGCATGGATGTCGAAGAGCCCTGTAAACTCGACCTCGCCGGACCGGGCGAGTTCGGAATAAATCCGGGCATGTTCCTTTCCGAGAGAACCGACGCCGACGACGGCGACTTTGACCGGTGCAACCATGGCGTGCAGTGTGCCACCAGGGGAGGGGGAGGGAAACCCGAAACCTTCTGTTTCGAATTGCGTCTGAAGACGGGTAACGCATATTTTCCCGGGCTTCGGCTTCGGCATCCGGACGCCGAAGGCGGAGTTCTGAACGCGGTCGATGACGCAATTATATGAAACAAGACACATTGAACCGGCGTGAATTCATTCGAAGGTCTGCGGTGCTGGCCGGCACCGCCGTGCTCGCCCGCTGGCCGATGGCCGAGGCGCGCGCGGCTGCCAGCTCGATCAAACGCACAGCGGCGGACCAGGTCACGCTGGGCAAGACGGGTATCAAGCTCAGCCGCCTGGGGCTCGGCACCGGGAGCAGCAACGGGTGGGAACAGGCCGCCCAGGGCAAGGAGGCGTTCATCCGGCTCGTTCGCCACGCCTACGACCAGGGCATCACCTACATCGATACCGCGGAACGGTATCAGACGTTCAACTGGATTGCCGATGCCATCAAAGATCTGCCCCGCGAAAAGCTGTTCATCCAATCGAAAGTTCCCGACCGGCCGGAGAATGTTCTGTCCGTCATCGACAAGCATCGCAAGACATTCAACACCGATTACATCGACAGCCTGCTGATTCATTGCATGGTGCGGCCGGGCTGGACGGACCAGTGGAAACGGGTCATGGACGGTTTCAACGAGGCGCGGGAGAAGAAGTGGATCCGCGCCAAGGGCGTGTCGTGCCATACGTTCCCGGCGTTGCGCGACGCGGTGGAATCGGACTGGACCGAGGTGCACCTGGTGCGGATCAATCCGCAGGGACGGTTTATGGACACCGAGAGTGCGACCTGGGGCGGCAACGACCAGGCGGACGTCCAGGCTGTGGTCAATCAGATCAAGTCGATGCACGAAAAGGGCAGGGGCGTCATCGGCATGAAGATCTTCGGCAATGGCAATTTCAAGGATCCTGCCGAGCGCGAGAAATCGATGCGGTTCGCGATGAGCCTGAAGGAGATTGACGCGGTGGTGATCGGGTTTACGACGCCGAGCCAGCTCGACGAAGGCATTGCGCTGATGAACCGCGTGCTGGCCGAGACGGCGTAACGCGCGAAGTCCCGCCCTCGCCATTTTCCATTGAGTCTATTGTGACGGTGGGGCGAGCGTCCTCGCGAGCCGTCGTGCGACGACCGGCATCGTCGGCCCGCGTCCTGCACAAAGTCGAGGGGCTGACGCGATGCCCGCGGATTCTTCGGAGCGGGACCATCGCGTGCGAGTGCAAAGGGGATGAATTGAGATTCGGCCGTTCGCATGCAGGCGCAAGCTGAAGCGGCATGAACGCTCCCGTTCAGAGGATTGAGGTAGTGGCATCGCGGCTCCCGCCGTCGCCGAGGCTTCGGCGTGGCAAGCCGCTCGCCCCACCGGATGGAAGTCGGAACCTGGAACCTGCCTCTCCCGCCTCTCAGTTCTTTGCCGCAAGGCCGGGCGGGTGCTCTTTCAGTTCGCTGAAGTTGCCGTTCTCGCAGCAGGCGACGAACCCTTCGGTCACGGATTTCAGGACTTCCCAACGAGCGCGGATCTTCTGGGCTTCCTTTGGCGTGATCTGATTGTCCGCGGCGGCATTGGCGATGACGGCGAGCAGGTCGGCGAATTCCTGGACGATTTCGTTGGTGGCGGGGATGAGGTAGGACGGGTGCGGCCTGTTGATCTTTGGATTGAGAATGAAAAACCCGCCGGCGCGCTGGCAGATCCACTGGACCAGGCGGGTGTCATTGGTGCAACGCAGGAGCGCTTCGACGCGGTCGAGGGGATTGGCGGTGCCGCTGCCGGTGCCTTCGTCCGGCTCGGCCCATTTGTAGATCATGGACAATGACAGGCCGAGTTCGGCGGCGACCTGTTTCGGGCTTGTCTTCTGAAAAACCTCGCGGAGCAGTTCGTGAGATCGCATGAAGACACATTGAGAAAGCGCTGTGGCATTGGCAAGGTTGGATTTGACAGGCACCCTGCGAAACAAGCCGCTTTTTGCACGACTCGGTTTCTGCCTAGGCCGGGTCCCGCTGCACAAGCAGGGTGCGAAGGCGCACCGGGCAGGTGATGACCACGAGGCTCTTGAGACGGCCGTTTCCGTCCGTTCCCGCCACGACGGCACTCGCCGGGACACCCGAGCGATACGCCAGTGTCACCGGGTAACCGCGGAAGCGCATCGTCTGCAGCAACGCTCCGGTCGGAAACCAATCCGAAAAGCGCGCCCGCACGCATTCGCGGATCTGCTCCGCGCCACGCAGGGCCACTGTGGCGGGCCGGTGCAGATCCGCGCCGTCGCAGACCAGCGTGGCGTCGTCGCTCAACAGGGCCATCAATTCGCGCCAGTCGCCGTTCATTGATGCCTCGAGGAATTTCTCCAGTGCCGCCTCGTGGTGTTGCGGGGAAACGTGGAAGCGGGATTGCCGGCCGGCGACGCGCTCTCTTGCGCGTTTCAGGATCTGCCGGCAGTTCTCCTCGCTCTTGTTGGTGATCGTGGCGATCTCCGAGTAGTCGCAATCGAACACTTCGCGGAGCAGAAACACGGCTCTCTCGACAGGGGACAGGCTTTGCAGCATCACCAGGAGAGCCACCGAGAGCGACTCGGCCAGTTGCGCATGGTCCGCCGGATCAAATGCCATGTCCCGCAACAACAGGTCCGGGACGGATGCGCCGAAGGAGTGTTCGCGCTGAACGCGGGCCGATTGGAGGTGTTTGAGGCAAAGCCGCGTGATGACGGTCGTGAGAAAGGCCTTCGGCGAACGCACCTCGCCGGAATCAGTGCGTTGCCAGCGCAGGAAGCATTCCTGGACCATGTCCTCCGCGTCGGCGCCGTTGCCGAGAAGTTGATAGGCCCGCGAATAGAGAAGAGGCCGCAGCTCAGTGAAGGTCTCGATTTTGTTTTGCATACGATCGTGAATCACGGCATGTCGTTGGCGGGGCGAGCGTCCCCGCGAGCCGTTGTGCGAATGCCTCGATCATTCGTCATGGATGCATTTCTGAAATGCGGCGGACTTCGTCTTCAGGCGATGCCGATTGATCTGAAACGTCGGGGGACGGCTCGCGAGGACGCTCGCCCCACCAAGGGCCGGGGATGCTCGCCGCACTCAGGGCACGACAGCGATCGCTCCCACCAACGGCTATCAACCATCGGCAATCCACCATCGACCTCCCGGCGCTACAGCGATTTCAGATACTCCACGAGATCGGCTTTTTCCTGTTCCGACAGGTCCAGGCTGAAATGGGTGTCGTAATGATTCACCACGTCGGCCAATGTGGCAAATCGGCCGTCGTGGTAGAACCCGCCTTTCATGCGCGTGAACAATCCGCCCAGCGGCGTTGTGCGATACCGCTTGTCCGGCGAACGATTGGCCTGGAAGTCATCGATGCCGATTTCCTCCGGCGTGTGCATGTTCCAGCCGGGCTCGGTGAAGATGGGCGGGGTATGGCAGGTGGCGCAATTGGCTTTCCCGTTGAACACGGTTCTTCCGCGCTCGGCGGCCGCGTGATCGAAGCTGCCGGGCGGGGGCTTCGGCGCGGGAATGGCCAATTGATAGAACTGCAGAGCGGGCAGCTTCGCCGTCACGAAATCTTCCGGGTTCTGCACGTTGCCAAAGCCCAAACGGGCGGCGACCGGGAACGTGTTGGTGTCGTTCAGGCGCGGATCGTAGAAGCGGCCGATGCCCTGCATTTCGAGGTTGGCGACGAAGGCGTTCCAATGCGTGACCGAGCCCCAGCCCGTGTAGGTGTGCAAGTTCACCCCGGCCAGACCGAAGGCGGCCGGGAGCAATGTGGCTGCGGTCTCGCCGTCCGGCCGGAAGGCCTTGCCGTCCAGCAACAGCGCGGCGTCGAACCTTCCCGGTCTCCAACTGTTCAGCACGGTGCGCACCGTGGCCTCGTCCACCTCGAGCGCACTGGCGAATGGCGACAGGTCCGGCGACAGGTTGATGATGGCGCCGACGTTCAGATCGCGATTCGGCCAGCCGTCCAGGCGCCGGCCGATGCCCGGAGCCAGCGAATCATCGACCGTCGAATGACACAGTGCGCATTGAATGCCGAGCGAGGTCAGTCGCTGTTTCTCGAAGAATCCTGTGACACCGACGACGGCATTGAGCCGAAGCAGCGCGAGCGTGTTCGCAGGGTCGTTCAGATCGACCGAGCCGTTTACGATGCCCTTCTTCAGTTGAGGCGGCAGAGCCTCGACGTCCACCTTCAGACCGACGGCGAGCGCGGTGGCCGGGCTGACACCGGGGCCGACGCCGCCCAGGCTTTCACCGGCGATGGCTTCATGCAACCTGAGGGTATCACCCCAGAACGCTTCGTTGCCGAAGGTGTCGTAGCGGAAGATGCGCTGCCCTTCGCGGAGCATATCGAACGCGTTGGCGGTCGTGCGAATGTCGTGCAGCTTTCCGTTCGGGGGCGGGCCGGGCGGTTTGTTGCTATGTCCTCTGTTGGGTTTCCCTTTGTCGGGATGCGCTTTGTTGGGTTGTGCCTGGCTGAAAAAGACGGCAAGAGCGCAGGCTCCGACGATGATGATGACTCGAAGCTTCATACCCGGAATTGTTGGTTTCCGGATATAAGATCCCTGCGCGCCCCGGTTTGTGACAGCCGCGAACGCTATTTGCCCTTCGGTTCTGCCTCGCGGCGGTCCTTTGCCGGGACCTCGTCGGAGGCTTCGATGCGGGGAGCGAAGATGGCATAGAGAGCGAATACCCCGGCGCCGATAGCCATGGCAATGTGAAGATGGAAGACGGTTCCGATGATCAGCACGGCCAGAGTCACTTAAAGGCGACCAAAGATTTTGGCAAGAAATGGAAAGCCGCCGGGACGCGTTTTCTGTAATTCTTGCAGGGCATATGAGTTTTGAGACTCAGCAAAGACCGAGCGACGAAAAAGCGACGGCGGGAGAGGCAAAGGCGGTTCCCGTCAACGCGACCGTGGCGATTGTTCGATGCAACGGCGCCCGGTTGATGGCGTTTCAGGACGAGAACGGCCTTTGGCGAGATTACTTTCACCGACGCACGCTGCCTGCGGAGATCGAAATTGTGCAGATTCTTCATTGAGGCTTCCTGAGCCCCCTGTCGCCTCACGACCTGGTCGTTGATGGCACGGCATTCGTCTGTGTTCCCTGTTCCACTCCGGGAGCGCCGCTGTGGAAAAAGCCCGGCATGAGTTCCGCCGCCGCGTTCAGCATGAACTGGATCGCCAGCGCGGCAAGGAGCAATCCCATAATGCGCGTGGTGATCTTCATGGCGATGGGATTCAGCCAACGGGCTCCGTGCACCGAGAGGCGGAAGATGATGAAGCTGGCCAGGGCGACCAGAACGATGCATCCGTGCAGGGCGACGACCTGGATCAGATCGGCCGCTTTTGCCTGGAGCACGATGACGGTCGAGATGGCGCCGGGCCCGGCGAGCATGGGTATGGCCAGGGGCGTGATGGCAACGTCCTGTTTGCTGGCGCCCGCCTCGGTTTCCTCGCTGGTTTCGTGAACGCGCGAGCGTTGCGCCTGGAGCATGTCGAGGGCGACGAGCAGGAGCACGATGCTGGCGGCGAGCTGAAACGCGGGCATGGTGATCCCCAGGATCCGGAAGATCCACGCGCCCCCCACCGCGAACACCAGGAGGATGATCGCCATCACGGTGCACGCGAGCCGGGCCGTGCGCAGCCGATGACTGACGGAATCCTCCGAGGTCATCGCGAGGAACGCCGGGACCGTGGCCACGGGATCGACGATGACGAACAGCGAGCTCGCCGCGAGAATGGTGTATTCCACCAGGTTCACAGTGGTTTCAAACGACGTTGAGGATCACCGGATCCGGCCGGATGATCCAGAGAGTTGATGATTCAAACTCGACCGGTGTGCAACCTTTTGTTGCATATGCAACAAAAGGTTGCACGGTCAGGACGCGGCCGGGGGGGGGTCCGGCCGAGGCTGAAGCGGAGCGCGAGAGCGCGTCCGCGCCCGGCGAGAAGCCAGGCCGAGAGGAGAACGAGCGCGACATTCTCGGCGATCTTGTTGCAGATATAGACCTCGCCCGCGCCGCAGCCGCAGTCGAACCGGATCGCGCAGAACGGCGTGCCGCCCGAGTGCAGCTCCAGCGCGCGCTGCACCACGAGAACAGTGAACGGGATGAGCATGGCAATCAGCACCGCGGCGGTTCCTCGCACGGCCACACCGGCCACCAACAACACCCCGCAGAACACTTCAAACCAGGGAAGGATGGCCGCGACGCTGTTGAGCAGAAGCGGAGTCTGCACGAGATCATATTCCCGGACGAGCTTGAGGAAATCGACCGGCGCCAGCGCCTTCCTGAGGCCCATGTAGATGAAGAGCGCCCCGACCACCCAGCGGACGATCACCGCCGCGGGTTCGGCCAGCCGGTTCCAGGTTCCTTTCCGGGATGTCACGGCGCGATCCTTCCGCTGTTGCGGGCGCCGGTTTCCACCGGCAACCCGTTCCGCCGCCAGTCCTCAATGCCTCCCGCGTAGATCATCAGTTTACCGGGCGCGACACCCGCGTCCTTCAGAGTGACGGCGGCGAACACGCTGTCTTCGCAGTCGCCGCCGGTGCAGTAAACCACAATCTGTTCAGCGCGCTCGCAGGCGAGCAGGACGTCCGCAAGATGTTTCTCGGGGTGATAATGATCGAACACCAGCGCTCCCGGAATATGTCCTTCGGCGTAATGGGCCTCGTCTCGGGCGTCGATGAAGACAATCAGTTCCTGGGCGAAGAAGGGATCGTTGTGCAACTGGACGACGGTCTCACGGTCGACCGGGCGGAAGCCGAGTTGCGCAATGCGCAGGGCGAGCGCGTTGGTCCCCGCGGGGGAAGCGGGGTCGGTGTTCGACGGATGCTGCGCCATGCGGCCGGTGCCATCGGGAAAGTAGTTGCGCGTGAGAACCAATCCGCGCGGCGACACCGCATTTGCCAGCCAGGCGAGCAGGATGCCTGCTGCACCGACCAGGATGGCTTCAAGCAGGATCTTTTTCATGACCCGCGCTGTCCGGTTCAGCAGGTATTGCCGGCAGGACTGCGCCGCCCGCGCTGTTCGAGATTCCAGGTCCGAAGGCGCGCTCCGTTCCGTTCGACAGGCCTGTGTCCTGTGAGGCAAAGCGGCAGCTTCGCCCTGCCGGATTCACCTGGAGGAACCGATGCCATCAACCCTGGGGAGCGGCCCGGAGCGTCGCGTTGGTTGCGGGCGCGGCGGGTCGGGTCGGGGCGACCGGGGCGCGCGCTGCCGTGGAAAGACGCCGCACCGGCACGCGAACCGACGGATAGTCCGGGTGCGACGTCTTGAACGTCAGTTCGCAGTTGTTTGTGTTCGATGAGAACTCCGGAGAGAAGGTCAGCGTGAGCGTGAACTGTTTGCCGGGTTCCACTTCCTTCAATTGCACATCGACGCCGGGCGCGTTGACCTTCGGATCGGACACCGTCATGGGATTCGCCGTGTTGTTACGAATCGTGACGGCGTACGTGGGGGCATGGGTGGCCGGGAGAACGATCTGTTGCGGGCTGACCGTGAGGGCGGGTCTGACCATGGCGATCATCGGGACGTGCAGCACCGGCGAGTTGGTGACGGATGTCCTGATGGTGAGCGTGCCCTGGCTTGCCCCGGGCTTGAACGGCGGGACCGCGTTCACGACCACTTGAAACTCTTTCCCGGGCCGGACCGTTTCCACTTTCGCGGTGAAGGTCTGATTGTTGCATTCCGGCGGCCCGAGGGTGACGGGCTCTTCGAGGTTGCTGACGATCCGGACGACGGCCGGAGCGTTTGAATCGGACTCCGGAAGGATATTCAGCACCACAGTCGGCGGGCTGACATCGAACGGCCGCCAGACGGTGCCTTTGATCTGAAGCTGGATCATCGGCTGGGTGGGGTCGTTGTGGACGACGGTGGCCGTCTTGACGACCGCGCCGGGGAAGCGCGTGGTGTTGAACTGCAGCGGGATGATGCCGGTGCCGCCGGGGGGCACCTGCCGGGTCCATTCGCCCGCGGTGGTGCAATTGCAACTGCCGTGCACGCCCGTGATTTCGAGCGTGGCGTTGCCGGTGTTCGTGAACACGAAATCGTGCTCGATGATCTCGCCTTCCGCCGCCCGTCCGAAATCAAAAACGGTCGAGGCAAATTCAATTCTCGGAGCGGGCGCAGTCGTCGCCGGAGCCGGGGCCGTTTGTGCCGAAGCCGGTCCTGCAGCGGTTGAGACCAGGAGGAACAGTGTTGTCGAAAACAGAAGCGATTTCATTGCTAGCGCTCTTATCCTCTGGCAGACGTGAGAAAAGTCAACAGATTCCATACCGGGGAGGCCTCCGAAGGCGGCATTTTTGAAACTTCCCGGTGGATCCGGGCGTCTCCAGAAACGAGCCTGTCCCCCCTCGCGGACGACGGCACCGAGCATATGAACAGACTTCTCAGCGCGGTTCTGGCGGGAGCGGCCGTGTTCGCATTCGGCGCGCATGCCCAGCGGCAAATGGAATACCTGGAGCGCGGCGTGGTGGCGGTGAACCAGGGACCGGTGATCCGCCCCGCGGACATTGCCAATCCCATTGCCCTGGTTGAACGGTTGTCTGCCGGCGCGGATCCATTCGCGCGGTTCCTGCGCGAGCGCCTTTCCGAGTTTTCCCTGGGACGCATTTCCAATAGCGCCCCGATTGACGACGAACTCATCGCGGCCATTGCCGACGATCTGAATGCGACGGTGCAGCAGGGGGAATCGATCTATTCCGCCCTTCGATTCACGAACGTCAATCTTTCCTCTGAAGCGACGCGATTGATCGAAGCGGAACGCACCACCGAAAACACGATCCGCCTGAATCGCCTGCTGTTGTCCGACGCGTTGGCCGGGATTCTGGCGCCTCCCGGCAGGGACCATGTCTTCGTGAGCTGGCGGTTGCTGGCCACGGATCCGGAGGACGTCGCGTTCAATCTCTATCGGGCGACGGATGGCGAGCCGGCGTTGAAGCTGAATCGGGAACCGATTCGGGATGTGACATGGTTCCTTGACGGGACGGCGGATCTTGCGCGGGTCAACCGGTATTTCGTTTGCGCGGTGGCGGGCGGCGTAGAGCAACCGCCGGGCAGAGCCTTCGTTCTCGCGGCCAACACGCCGGCGCGCAATTACATCTCCATCCCGCTGCAGCCTGTGCCGGGGAGCCGTCCAGGCGACGCATCGGTTGCCGACCTCGACGGTGACGGCGAATACGAGCTCGTGTTGAAGCACGAGATGCGCCCGCGCGACAACAGCGGCCGGGGCATGACGGGGGAAACGCGTCTTCAGGCCTACCGCTTCGACGGAACGTTGATGTGGACGATCAACCTCGGGAAAAACATCCGGGAAGGCGCGCATTACACGCAGTTCATGGTTTATGACCTGGACGGCGACGGCCGCGCCGAAATCGCGTGCAAGACGGCTGACGGAACGGTGGACGGGCAAGGCAATGTCATTGGCGATCCGGACGCCGATCATCGGGATCCGAGCGGGCATATTCTCAAGGGGCCGGAATACTTCACCATCTTCGACGGTCTGACGGGCGCGGCGCTGGCGACGACGAACTATCTGCCGGGGCGGCATCCGGACAAGCTGGAGCCGACGCGCGAGGAGTTGTCTGCGATCTGGGGCGACGGCAACGGCAACCGGTCCGAGCGTTATCTGGCGTGCGTGGCGTATCTGGACGGCGAGCGCCCGAGCGTGGTGATGTGCCGCGGTTACTACACCCGCGCGACGCTCGCGGCATGGGATTGGCGCGACGGAAAGCTGAGCCTTCGCTGGCTGTTCGACAGCGACGACGGCACGCCCGGGAACCGCGCGTATCGAGGACAGGGGAATCACAATCTCAGCGTGGCCGACGTGGACGGCGACGGGCGCGATGAGATCATCTATGGCGCGGCGGTCATCGACGACAACGGCAAGGGGCTCTACTCGACGGGCCTGGGCCACGGGGACGCATTGCACGTGTCGGATCTCGATCCGGAAAGGCCCGGGCTGGAGGTGTTCAATATTCAGGAACGCTTCGCGGATGCCGGCGCCAACTTCCGTGACGCGCGCACGGGGGAGATCCTGTGGAAGAAAGCATCGGTGGCAGCGGGCGACGACGGCGAAGGACCGGGACGCGGGTGCGCGATGAACATCGACCCGAGGTATCCGGGGTCGGAATGCTGGGTTTACGGGGCGGGCATCGCAGGCTTGTTCAGCGCGAAGGGGGAGCTGATCACCCAACTGACACCGAACTCCTGCAATTTCGGGATCTGGTGGGACGGAGACCGGTTGAGGGAACTGCTGGATCGGAACTACATCGTGAAGTGGAACTGGTCGGACAGCAGCGAGACGCCGTTGTTGACGGCGCTGGGCTGCGTATGGAACAACGGGACCAAGGCGACGCCGGTCATCAGCGCGGATCTGTTTGGCGACTGGCGCGAGGAAGTGGTGTGGCGCAGCGCGGACGATCGTGAATTGCGGATCTACACCACGACCATTCCGACGAAGCATCGGTTTGTGACGCTGATGCACGATCCGCAGTATCGGCTGAGTGTGGCGTGGCAGAACGTGGCGTACAACCAGCCGCCGCACACGAGTTTCTACATGGGCGAGGACATGGCGCCGCCGCCCAGGCCGAACATTGTGGTGAGACGTCCGGCGCGATAAGGGCTGACTTCAGTTCACAGAGACCGCGCCCCGGACCGCGCGGATTTGGCGATTATCAACCGGGGCATGGTCGGCAACGGGACCGGCGTGGGGATTGACGCAGGGAACGTGAGCATGGTGACCGACTGCGTTGTGCAGAACACGCGCGGCAATGGCATTCAAGGAGTTGCGGGTAGCACCATTCGGCGGAATACGCTCTCCAATATCGGTGTGGACACGAACCCTGCAGCGATTTTCGTGTCCGGAAGCGGAAACGTTATTGAGGCGAACACCGCGACGTTCTCACCGGCGTATGGCCTGCGAGTGAGTTCGGGCGGTGATTTGATTCTTCACAATAATATGCGCAACACCGCGGGCGGGTACAGTCAGGTTGCCGACGGCAACGACATGGGGCCGCTGCAGAGCCCGCCGAACGCCACCAGCGCCTGGGCAAACTTCGGTCTCTGAACTCAATCCTCCGGAGGCGGTTTGAGCGCGCGCAGGTCGTTGAGCCGCGCGGGCGACAGGTAGTTGGTCCCCACCTGGAACGAGGCGTTCATCCAGCCAAACCCTTCGGGCGCGATGTAATCGAATTTTGTTCCCACGTTGCCGTATTCCACAAACACGTCGTGTGAGCCGGTGACGACGTCCAGCTTCTCGGGGATCGTTCCATTGAAATCGCGGGCGTTCTTCGCAATGGCATAGAGCCATCGATACGCCAGGCGTTCGGCGTCGGCGTCCAGGCCGAACTGTTTCAATCCCTGCCACGCGAGCATCTGATGCGGCGCCCAGCCGAAGGGATAATCCCATTGCCGTTGATCGGTACGCTTCGCGGCCGAGACGGACTCCCGGGCGGTGGCGGCCAGGCCGGCTCGTTCTTCGAGTTTCTCGCGCGCGTAGGCGGCCACCCGCCGCGCCCGCGCACGATCGGTTTCATTGCCGGGATCCAGGACCTTCGCCCAGAGCGGATACAGGCCGGTGGCGCTGATGTAGGTGGATCGCGTCTTGCCTGCGAAGTCGTAATCGAAGAAGTAACCGCGTTCTTCGTCCCACATCAGTGCCGTGATGGCGGTTTTCCGCGCTTCCGCCCGTTTCCGCCAATACGTTGTCGTGGCTTCTTCGCCGTTCACGATCTCCAGACGGCCGTTGAACTCGCGCTCGATCAGTTCCGCGAAATCGGCTTCGTATTTGTACAGAAGTGAATTGAGGTCGATGGTGGCGAAATCGGCGGTGCGATCGTCGAAGCGATGGGTGGTGTCGTGACCCGACTCGCGGACGGCGCGATCGTGCTTGAAGAAGTCTCTGAGAGTCAGGCCGTCCACTCTGAGGTCGGCGTGTTTTCCGGCGTAGAGATATTCGTTCAGGAAACGGTAGGGAGTGAGCGCGGGATCTCCGGCGCTTCTGGCCTGCGCCAGCCACGGAGCGATCTTCTCATCGTAATGTCCAGGCTCTACCTCGGGACAGGGACCTTCGCCGGAATCGTAATAGCGGCTGAGTTCATGCGATCCGATCCGGACCAGGCGGCTGGGCGCCAGCCATACGTTCCTGTATTCGGCCATGGCGATCTTCAGAGCGCGCGCCATCCAGTTCCTATCGGCCGCACCGGCTTCGTACACGGAGCGCACGATGGATGTCAGAAACGGAGGCTGCGACCGGGTGAGGTAGTAGGTCCGGTTGGCGTTCGGAATCATGCCGTAGTGCTCGACCATGTAGAGGAAGTTGTCGGCCATGCCGCGCGCGAGATCGTGGCGCCCGTCCTGCAGCAGGCCGAGCACGATGAAGTAGCTGTCCCAGCAGTACACCTCGTTGAAACGTCCGCCCGGGACGACATACGGCACGCCGCGGATCCGTCCCTGCGCATTGGTCTCGAGCTTGAGACTGAGCAGGCCGTGGTAGCCGTCGAGGTTGCGGACGAATTCCGGCGTGATCCCGGCTGCGGGCGGCAGCACGACGACTTTGAGGGGCGGTGTGCGACCGTTTTGTTGCGCTTCCTTTTCGAGCGTTTGGAAATAGCGCACCGCGGCTGGATCCGAAGCCGGCACGTAGAGGTAATCGCCGCTGGTGACCACCTTGGAATCGACCACGACCTGGTCGATGTGGTCGGCGTCGATGCGCCGCGTGAGGGCGTCCCAGTACACTTCCCTGATGAGGCGGTGGGTGCGATCGACGATGCCTTCGTCGAGCCGCAATGCGTCCAGGGGCAGCTCCGGTTGTCCGCGCATTTCAGCGCGCTTGAGTTCCTGGAGGGCGACGGAGAGGCGATAGACATTCGTGAGCGTGCGGAGCACCTGGCCGTCGGTCGAGCGCAGTTCAAAGGCGGTGGTCCGGTCGCGGATGGTGATCTTGCGATCGTTGTCGGTGTCCTGTTGCGTTTCGAGCCGGCGCAGTGTTTCCGGGACGGAGAGCGTTTGAGCGGGAACGCCTGTGACGGCCATCAAGAGAAGGGTGATGCAAAGGGGCAGCGATACTGGTTTCACGGTGGAAACCATAACGCGAACGATGTGGATGGGGAAGAGGAAGGAGTGAAAACACCCAACATTCAGGGAAGGGAGCGCATTCATGCCGCTTCAATGTGCGACCGAAGCGGAAGGTTCGAGCAGGTCTGACGTGCCGATGCAAGGGACGTTGAAGCGACCTGAAGGTCGCGCCCCGGCGTTTCGCGCAAGGCCGACGGCAGATGACAATGCAGCCGAGCGCCAGGATACTCACGCTGATCGAACCGGTAGCGCGTCAATCGTAAATCGTAATCGCAATCGCCAGGTCACGCGGGCTTTTTCGAGCGAGGTCCGAAGAGAGCGGTGCCGACGCGGACAATGGTGGCGCCTTCTTCGATGGCGACTTCAAAGTCGCCCGACATGCCCATGCTGAGATGGGGCAGGGGCGCGCCGAGCAGTTCTTCAACCTTTTTCTTCAACTCGCGCATCATCCGGAACACGGGCCGCACTTTTTCCGGGTTCGTCGTGTAAGGCGGGATGGTCATGAGCCCGTGAATTTCAATACGAGGCAATGCATTGAGCGCGGGCAGGTCCGCCAGCAGTTTCTCCGGCGCATAGCCGAACTTGCTGGCTTCGCCGACGGCGTTGACCTGGAGCAGGACCGGCATCGATTTGCCGGCGGCGTCGGCGCGCCTGTTGATCTCCTCCGCCAGATGGAAGCTGTCCACGCTCTGGATCATTTCGAACAGAGCGACGGCGTCGCGGACTTTGTTCGTCTGGAGGTGGCCGATCATGTGCCAGTGGAGGCGGCCGGAGCAGAGCGGGATCTTGGCTTTGGCCTCCTGGACCTTGTTCTCGCCGAAGAGCGTCAGGCCGAGTTGCGCGGCCTGATTGACGATCTCGGGCGCATGGTTTTTGGTGACGGCCAGGAGGAGGACGGAGTCCGGTGCACGGCCGGCGCGTGCGCAGGCAGTCTCGATGCGCTTGCGGATCTCAGCGATTCTCGTTTCCAAATCCATGCGGCAAAGATAGGCGAGCGGGAGGAGAAGTTCCAAGTCGGGAACGGCGGGAACATTCAACATCCGACGCAATTCGAGGGATTGCATGCGGATCCCAAAGCACGCAGTGCTATCCACGTTGCTGCGGCTCATAGAGACCGCGGTCCGGAGCGCGGGTCTGCGACCGGCAGCAGCATATGAAGGTGTACGAGCGGAGGGGTTACATGCGGATCCCGAGTCACCGTTCCCGGCCGCGGTAGAAGCGCAGCGGATGGTTCGTCGCTTCGGGATCGATGAACTCGATGCGGTTGCCGAACGGTGTGTTGGTGAAGATGGGCGTCCAGATGCTGAAATTGGTGGTCGCTTCGATCACGTAATCGACTCCGTCCGCGCCTTCGAGCAGAAGGCCGAACCCGGCGCTGGTCATGCCCGAAGCCGCTATTCGGGTGGGGCCGCCGGACGCCGGCAGGGCTGTCACCTCCACGAAACAGATCTTGTTGTTTACCGCGCCTGCTCCGTTGCTGATGGTGAGCCGGCCGTCGCTGACACTGCGCACGCCAATGGCCTCGAACCAGCGGTTGCCGTTCGATGGCGTTCCGGCGAGGAGCAGGGTGCCTTCCACGTCGATCCGAAAGTCCCCATCAAAGAAGTCGGCGTCCCCCGACACGATGCGAATCTGGTAGAGTCCATTGGGGACGGCGATCTCCCACTGTGTGCCGCCGCCGGGTTTTTGCATGTGATTGAAGGTATCGTAGCGCGCGTCGTACGAATGCGAAGCGTCGCGCTGGCGGCTGTGGGCGGTGTTGTCGATGTCCCATCCGTAGGCGTAACCGTTGCCGCGGTCGTCATAGACCGCGCCCTGGTCCGGCAGATAACCGGCGAACAGTTCCGAAGAATCGGTCTGGAAATTCACGCGCGCTGAAAAGCCGTTTGTGCCGAGCGCGGTGTAAATGTTGACCTTCACCGGGGCCGAGGTTGCGGACGTGCCGAAGCTGTTGAACGCGACGGCGCGCAGATCGAATGTGCCGGCAGGGGGACCGATCCACAAAAACTCGTGAGGATCCGAACCGTCGCTCCCAAGGAGCGTCATCTCGCGCAGGAAGATCACGTTCGTGATCCCTCCGTTCTCAGAAGAAGCCTCCGCAACAAGCGGGATGTCGGCTCCGAACGGATAGCTCGCGCCGTCTGCCGGCGACAGCAGCGTTACTGAAGGAAGGGTCGGCGTTCCGGACGCGACGGTCACGTTGTCGAAGACGGAAGTGTTTAACGCGCCGTTGTTGTGCGCCGTCACGGCCAATCCGACGAACACCTGGTTCGACATGGTGATGGCAACGCTTCCGATCAGGGTCCAGGCGTCTCCATCCGGCGAGACTTCGGTGGTGAACGTGTCGCCGACGCGTGTGAGGCGCACCCAGTACGGCGCGCTCACGGCGGGTCCCGGAGTATGCTCGCTCGGGCCGGCGGTTGTCGGGCGGCGCTGAAACGCGGCCCCGTTGGCCGCCGAGATCAGCGCATACGCGTGTTTGGATTCCGCGCTCAGCGTTTCGCGGAACATCACACCCGCCTTGGCCCACGCGTCCGGGTTCTGCATCGACGCCACGCGCGCCACAATCTGCCCGTCGCCGGTGAACGGCATGTAAACGAAATGAAACCCGTCCGCGTTGTCCCAGATGTCCGCCCCCGATCCTGAAACAGTGAACTGTCCGCCTGCATGGGCGGCATCGCCGGGAATGCCGACGAAGCCAATATCGCCATGTTCCCACGGCGGGGGCAGAGAATTTGTTGGCGGCGGGAGCGTGCCGATCCATTGCTCGAGCAGCGCGACGGCGTTGGAATCGATTACGTTGCGCGCGAGCGGCGGCATCTTGATCGGGCTGAGCGTATTCACGCGCCGGTAGAGGATCGAGTTCGTGAGGCTTCCGCCGTGCACGACTTTCGCCGCGGGGTTTCCGAGGGTGTTGAGCACGGCGCCGTTGACGATGCCCTGATTCTCGAGGGGCGTGTCGAAACGCGCATCGAACAGGGCGGTCACGCCGCCGTTGGGCCGGTGGCACTGGGAACAGTTTGCATCCAGGTACGATCGCGCGCGCAACTCGAGCGGGGCGTTGGTGTCGCTCACGTCCACGAGGCGCCTGTAGTCCGGGATCGCCCCTTCATTCAGCGGGCTCGAGAACAGTCCTGCGTGGTTCCACGCCCGGAGCTGGTTGTCGGTGACGCCCGTGGCGGCGTAGTGCCAATCGCCGTTGAGCTGCCGCGTGTTCACGCCGAGCACGCCGCCGGACGGCGCTGTGTGACAGGTGAGGCAATCCTGCCGGCCCGGGTAGGACCACATCTGCGTGCGCACGCCGGTCGCCGTGGGGATGAGGAATGCCTCGTTCGTCATCGTATTCACGAGGTCCGCATCGCTGTAGTCCGGACGCCATCGGTACGTTGCCCCGTACACAAACCCGTCGATATCGCGAACCAGGATGCGGGTTTCCAGCCGCCGGAGGACGGACGCGTTCGTGTCATTGGCCGGGAGATCAAAGTGCTTGACGAACACCGTGCCATCGGGAAACGCCCAGGAACCCGTGGGAGAGAACGTGACGAACGTGTTGGTGGGGACGGCAATCCAGCGGGTCTTCAGCGCGCCATCCGACCACAGAGGCGCGTTCACCGCATACGGAATGAGTCCGGGCGCGGGCGTGAGCGTTGCGAGATCCGAGAACACGCCGGTTTCGGACAGCCGTTCCGGCAAGGGGCGTCCCGGTGGTTCTCCCGCTCGTGCGAGCTTGTAGATCCGCCCGCCGATGCTGCTCATCTGGCACAGGTAGAGTTCGTTGTCCGCGTCGATGCCGAACGAGGAAAGGCCGGTGTAATCCGAACCGGAGTTCGGGCCGTCGCCGCGGGGCAGGGTGGCGATGGCCAGTTTCGTGGCGGGCGTTGTGAACTCGTCCATCACCCAGATCGTCCGGCTGACATTGTCTCCGAAAATGTATCGCCCGCCGAGCTCGGCGGCGAATTCGTTTCCGCGATACACATAGCCGCCGATGACCGCGCGTCCGTCTGCGCGCGGATAATCCAGCACGGGCCGTTTGTCGATGCCGATGTAGGGCGGAGTCAGGTCGCCGTTCAATCCCTCGATGCGGCTCCACTGGAAATTCAGACCGGACTCGCCCGGCTCGATGATGTCGATCTCTTCGCGGGACCCTTCGCCTACATCGCCGATGTAAATGCGTCCGGTGGGAGGATCGATGGTCATGCGATGAGGGTTCCGCAGGCCGAGGCAGAAGAACTCTTCGAGGACATTCGGCTGGCCGACGAACGGGTTGTCATTGGGGATATAGTAATTCGCCGTGAACCCGAGGTTCGGCTGCCGCGGCGGCGGATGGCTGACCTCTCCGCCGCGCATGTCCACGTCGATGCGGAACACGCCGGAGAGGAGTTTGTTCGTGATGCTCTGGGAATTGCCGCTGTTGGCGTCGTCGCCATCCGTCCAGTAGAGGAATCCGTTTTCGGGATGGAAGAACAGCCCGCCGCCATTGTGCCATGCGTCGTCACCGGTCTGATCAACCAGCACGGTTTCGGAACCCGGAATGGCAACGCCGGACAAATCGAGGGTGAACCGGGACAGTCGGTCGTGATATTTGCCCGCTACGGTGTGAGGCGGGCGCGTGGTGGGGTCGCCGACGACGGTGCCGGGGGTGACCCATGTGTAATACACGAACATATGACCGTTGGTCTGGAACCCCGGATGAAACGCGACGCCGAGCAGGCCGGAGTCGTCCCAGCCCTGGCACTGATCGCTGATATCGAGCACCAGCGTCATTTCCGTCGTGTTCGAATGGTTCACAAAGGACCACACGCGCCCTTCGCGTTCCCACACGCACAGCAGGTCGGTTCCCGGAATGAAGGTCAGTCCGACGGCGTTGGTGAAGAGCAGATGCGGAAACGCGGGAACGGCCGTCCAGTTGGCCGTGAAGACAGGAGCGGTCTCGGGCAGGGCATCGTTCAGGAACGGGCCGACATCCGGGCGCGACGTCATGCCGTACGGTTGAGCCGGCGCCCACACGGCGCTCGCCCACAGCGTGGCCGCGGCAACGTGCACGGCAAATCTTCGGATCAAGGGCATGGGAAGGGTGTAGAGCGATGGATGGCTTGCGGGGCCAAAATTCCCTTCTTTGCGGGCGCAGGTCAAGCGAGATGAACAGGAACGCGCAAATGGCTTGCTTTCGCGGGCATTCCTTCTTTTCCTCTTCAGCCAACCAAAGGGCGCTTTAGAGTGTTGTCATTAACGGGCGGCCGGTGCCGCCTGACCCGCAGCAGGGGACAGCCGCGCCACGCAGAACGTGGCCATCTTGCGTCCCGAACGGAACCCGAATCGCAATCGAATTACACATGGCTTACAAGAATGTGACCCCGCCGGCCGGCGGAAAGATTTCAATCAAAAACGGCAAACTGAACGTGCCGGACAACCCCATTATTCCCTTCATCCGCGGTGACGGCACGGGGCCGGACATCTGGGCGGCGGCGGTGCGCGTCTTCGATGCCGCGGTGGAAAAGGCGTACGGCGGCAAGCGCAAGGTGGCGTGGTTTGAAGTGTTCGCGGGCGAGGCGGCGAAGAACAAGTTCGACGACTGGCTGCCCGAGGACACGGTTCAGGCCTTCAAGGAATACCTGGTGGGTATCAAGGGACCGCTGACGACGCCGGTCGGCGGCGGCATCCGATCGTTGAACGTGGCTCTGCGGCAGATGCTCGATCTCTACGTCTGCCTGCGGCCGGTCCAGTGGTTCACGGGCGTTCCCTCGCCGGTGAAGCATCCGGAGCACGTGAACATGGTCATCTTCCGCGAGAACACCGAGGACATCTACGCGGGAATCGAATATGCGGGCGGCACGCCGGAAGCGCAGAAGGTGCTGGACTTCCTCGCGAAGGAATTTCCGAAGCAGTTCGACAAAATCCGCTTCGGCACGAAGGCGAAAGCGGAGGAATTCTGGAAGGCAGTTGGAGAGAAGGATTTTCCGTCCGACGTGAAGGTCGGCATCGGGATCAAGCCGGTGAGCTACAGCGGCACGGTGCGGCTGGTGCACAGCGCGATCAGTTACGCGATCCGGTACAATCGCAAGAGCGTCACCCTGGTGCACAAGGGGAACATCATGAAGTTCACCGAAGGCTCGTTCCGCGACTGGGGTTACGAGACCGCGAAACGTTACTTCGGCGCGGTGGAAATCGACGGCGGGCCGTGGTGCCGGATCCCCGAAGGCAAACCGGGCGCCGGTATCGTGATCAAAGACTCGATCGCGGACATCACCCTGCAGCAGGTGCTGACGCGTCCGACGGATTTCGACGTGATTGCCACGCTGAATTTGAACGGCGATTACCTGAGCGACGCGCTGGCGGCGCAGGTGGGCGGCATCGGCATCGCGCCCGGCGGCAATATCAATTACATCAGCGGCCACGCGATCTTCGAAGCGACGCATGGCACGGCGCCGAAGTACGCGAACAAGGACCAGGTGAACCCGGGTTCGGTGGTGTTGAGCGGCGAGATGATGTTCCGTTACATGGGCTGGACCGAGGCGGCGGATCTCATCATCAAGGGATTGAACGGCGCGATCGGCAGCAAACGTGTGACGTATGATTTCGCGCGTCTGATGGACGGCGCGACGGAGATCAAGTGCAGCGAATTCGGCACGAATATCATTGAGCACATGTAGCGCAGGGCGGTGTTCTGCGGTATCGTAGGCGCCTGACCCGGATGTAGCGCAGGCATCCCGTCTGAGCTGCGCAAAACCGCCCACCACTCGGCGGCACAACAACATGGTGCGGTCTCAGACCGCGCTCAGACGAACATGAACAGATTGCATGTCTGCCGTTGTGCGGCCTTTGTTGGTTCGTTCCTTTGCGTTGTCCATGCGCATTCAGCCCTCGTTTCCTGGGATGGAGGCGGTGGTGATTTCTCATGGCAAAACGCCGCGAACTGGAGCACGGATAGTCTTCCCGGGCCCACCGACGATGTGATCATCAACGTTTCGAGCAACATCACGGTTGAATCGAGCGCCAATGTCACCATCGCGAGCCTGCAATGCAGCAACCACCTCGCTCTGTCCGGCGGCACGTTTCGCCTGAACGGCAGTTCCGTCGTGCAAGGAACGTTCTCGACCACCGGCACGCCCATGCTGATTGCGGCAGGCGCAGGAACGGAAGTGGTGATTGCCGGGGACGTGAGTGTGGACGGGGCCGCCTTCGAGGCGCGCGATGGCGCGGTGCTGGTGATTCCGAACCTGGCGTCCTATTCCAGAGGCCCGTCATGTGTGGCCCGCTTGTGGCGGGCGAACGGCACCAACAGCGTCCTTTCGTTCCCGGGTCTGACGTCCGTTTCCGGCGGTTCGTGCAATTTTCTCGAGATCGAGGCGCTGGCCGGGGGCGCGGTCAACCTTGCGGCGCTTGCGTCGATCCCGACGGGATTGGTTTCGGTGCTGGCCGACGGCACCAACAGCGTCGTCTCATTGAGTTCACTCCAGGAACCGTTGACGGGCGCGACGTTTGAGATCGAGGCCCGAAATGGCAGCCTGGTCGATGCCCCGGTTTTCCTGGGCGGACCTGATGTTCATCTTGTGTTGCGTTCGGGCGCGGCCATGCCGATTGCCCAGCTCACCCAGGTCGCTTCAATCACCGTGGACGGCATGGAACTCCTGTTTTCGTCGGTGACGAATGTGAACCGAGGGAATCTGATTGCCACGGGCGGAGGAAAGCTCTTCCTGCCGTCTTTGACCGCCCATGATCAGGGTACCGCGTGCGCGGTCAGCCTTTGGAGAGCCACCGGAGCGGGGAGCGTGATTGACGTGACGGGGCTGACATCGCTTGTGGGCGGGAGTTGCGGTTCGCTCGCGATTGAAGCGAGGTCCGGCGGCCAGGTTCTGATGACCAGCCTGCCAGCAATTGCCGAAGGCACGCTGTCGTTTGTTGCGGACGGTGTCGGCAGCCGGGTGGACCTGAGTGCAGTGTCGAACTCTGCAGCGACGCTGCGCAATGTGACGTTCGAAGCGGCCAACGGAGGCGAGGTGGCGGTAGGACCGATCGATGGGGGCGCAACCGTGATTGTCGTCCTGCGCAGCGGAGGCGTGTTTCCCATTGAGCAGATGACCCGGTTGAAAGGTGTGACCGTCGATGCGATGAACGTCAGCTTTCCTGCGCTGACGAATCTCGGCAATGGCGACGTCGCGGCGCTGGGCGGCGCCGTGCTGACACTGCCCGCGGTTGAAACGCACACGCAGATTCCCGGATGTGTGGTGAACGAGTGGCGCGCGCAAGGCGCGGGATCCACGCTTATCCTCCCGGCTCTGGTGTCGCTGACCGGCAGCACCTGCGGCGAGATGCACGTCGAGGCGAACCTGGGCGGGACCGTGCTGTTGACGAATCTGGCCATGATTGCCGAGGGCGCGGTTGTGTTTCACGGGGGTGGTGCAGACAGCGTGATCGACCTGAGCGCGCTGGCCGTCTCGACGGCAACGCAGCGGCGCGTGGGATTTGAAGCGGTGAATGGAGGTGCCATTCTGCTCCCGCAGTTCCCGGGCGGCGAAGAGGTGGATGTGCTGGTGGAATCCGGTGGAGCGATGGAACTGAGTCAAATGACGCAATTGAACGGCGTCACGGTGAGCGCCGCTGAAGTGGTGCTGCCTGTGTTGACGAACCTGGGCACCAGCGCGGTGGTCGTCAATGCCGGCGGCGTGGTCCGCTTTCCCGGCCTGACCACCTATGACATGGGCCCTCCGTGCACGGTGACCGCCTGGGAAGTCAGCGGAGCGGGCAGCGTTCTGGATTTGTCTTCCCTGACAAACCTCGCGGGCGGAACGTGCGGCACGCTGTCGATCAGCGCGAAAGCGGGCGGTTTGCTCAACCTGAGCAATCTGACCACGATCACCGGGGGCGCCGTGGCGTTCGTGGCGGATGGAACGAACAGCATCGTTCGACTGGACGCGCTGCGCGAATCGCTGGTCGTTGATGAAACGGTTTCTTTGACGGCGCGCAACGCCGGCGAGATTTTCGCTCCCGATTTTCCCGGCGGCTCGACGGTGACCGTGAGCCTCGAGACAGGTGGCGTCATTCCCGTGGTCCAATTGAGTTCATTGGCCGAGATCCGTGTGAACGGCATGACCGCGACGTTTCCCGGGCTGACGAATCTGGATCGCGGCAGCATCGAAGCCGTCAATGGCGCGATGGTGACTCTGCCCGCGCTCACGGGGTATGCGCGCGGGGATTGCACTCTGGCAGCGTGGCTGGTGAGCGGGCCAAGTGTGGTGGACCTGCCGGCGCTGGCGAGAATTGACACCGGCGTGTGCGCTGCGTTCGACATCACCGCGCTGAACGGCGGAATGTTGCTCATGGGCAGCGTCACGAACATCGCCGGAGGCAACGTGGACATCCTCGCCGACGGCGCGGGAAGCCTGATCGATCTGCATTCGCTCTCCGGCTTCGTCAACACGGTGGATCAATCCCGCCTGATTGCCACGAACGGCGGAACGATCCTGTTGCCGCAGCCGGTGGTGTTTTCCGGAGTGACGGTGGATGTGGCGCCTGGAACACCAGGGTTGCCGGCGCAACGCATCGGGACAAACACAATCCTGTACGGCGCGCCGTGACACAGTTACCGGGTCGAGGTCCGCGACACGACGTCGATGTCAAACCCGTGGCAATTCTTCAGGCGCGTGCCGTTGACGAATGCGTTTCAGGTGATTGCGCCGCGGGCGGAGGCGAACCGCGAGTTCCGCGCATTCGAGTTCGTGGCGGATCCGTTCGGGCTCGAGTTGACGGTGTATGGTGGAACGAACTCGCAACTGATTCTGTACGCGCCGGCCGGCAACGCGTTCGAAGTGGAATGGGCGCCTGGCCTGAACCTGCCTGTCGACTGGGAGACGATTGAGCATGTGGAGATGACAAACACGTTCCGCATTTTTGCTCCGGAACCGCTCCTGCCGCTGCAGAGGTATTTCCGCGCGCGGCCCGATCCGTAGACCCTGCCCGGTTGCTTTGGCGGGGCGAACAGCCCGCCACGCCGAAACTGAGCGACGGCGGGGCACGGTACGGATACAGAGAAAGACAAGGGCGTGTTGGGTGAACCGCGAATGAACGTGAATGGACGTGAATAGCGTGTGAGGCGCGGACCGCCGGCGTTTTTCCTTCCCGCTATGGGACGCACTGATCGTAAATCGTAAATCGTCATGGTCGTGCGAGGGTGTCGTGCCGTGCGACGGCTCCGAGGACGCTCGCTCACCATACGGCAGCCAATAGCTGCACCAACCTGTCAATCGTCAATCCAGGGGCAAGATGCGGGCGGAGTTGTGCAACGAAGGGAGAGTTACAGGGTGCTTCAGCGAGTACCGTCGGCTCGGCGAGCGTTCCGTTCTTTCAGCGGGACCTCGTAAACAGTTGTTCTGCGTATGAATACGGTGTCCGGATTTCGTTGGTTCTTCACAGTTGCCGCAGTGGCGGCGGTTTTCATGGGCGGAGCAGAGCGGGTTTCTGGAGCGGGGGCAACGGCGGTGATTGAGGTTCAGGCGAATCAGCCCGGTCCCGCTATCAGTCCCGATCTGTACGGCATTTTCTTCGAGGAGATCAATTGCGCGGGAGACGGCGGTTTATATGCGGAACTGGTGCGCAATCGATCGTTCGAGGAGCCGGGGAGAACGAGTTACTGGCAGCAGGTCACAACCGGCTTTGCCACGGGTTCGATCAGCGCGGATGCTTCAAAGCCGTTGAGCGCGCGGAATGTGTGGTCGTTGAAGCTGACGCAGACGTCGGGTGGCGGATCGGTGGGTGCGGCCAACCCGGGATTCTGGGGAATGCACCTGAAGGCGGGCGAGGTTTATGACGTGTCGCTGTATGCGCGCGGCGCGGAGGGTTTCACCGGGCCGGTGGTGGTGCGGCTCGAGAACAGGGACAGCAGCCAGGTGCTGTCGCAGGTGGCGCTGGGGCCGGTGCAGGCTGAGTGGACGCACTTCAAGGGCGAGCTGGTTCCGTCGGCAACCGTGACGGACGGGCGGCTGGTGGTTGCGCTGCTCCAGCCGGGCACGGTCTGGGTGGACGTGGTTTCGCTGTTTCCGCGCGACACGTTCCGGGGTCGGACGAATGGCTTGCGGCGCGACCTTGGCGAGATGCTGTCGGAACTGAACCCGGCGTTTGTGCGATTCCCGGGCGGCTGCTGGGTGGAAGGCGAATGGATGACGAACGCGTATCGGTGGAAGGACACCATCGGACCGATCGGCGATCGCGCGACGAAGACCAACCTGTGGCGTTACATGTCGAACAACGGCCTCGGGTATCACGAGTACCTCCAGCTTTGCGAGGACCTCGGCGCGGCGCCCATGTTTGTCATCAATTGCGGCATGGCGCATCGCGACACCGTGCCGCTCTCGGAGATGGAGGAGTACGTCCAGGACGCGCTGGATGCGATCGAGTATGCGAACGGCGACACGAACACGACGTGGGGCGCGTTGAGGGCGGCGAACGGGCATCCGGCGCCGTTCAACCTGAAGTATCTGCAGATCGGGAACGAGAACGGCGGCAGCGCTTACGACGAGCGTTACGCGTTGTTCTACGACGCCATCAAGGCGAAGTATCCGGAGATTCAACTGATCGCGTGCGTGTGGGGCGGCACGCCAACCTCTCGCCCGCTCGAGATCATTGACGAGCATTACTACAACAACCCGGCGTTCTTCGCGAACAACGCGCGCCGGTACGACACCTACAGTCGTTCGGGGCCGAAGGTGTACGTGGGCGAATACGCCGTCACGTCGGGCAACGGGAACGGCAACCTGATGGGCGCGCTGGCTGAAGCGGCTTTCATGACGGGTCTTGAGCGCAACTCCGACATCGTGGTGATGGCGTCGTATGCGCCGCTGTTCGCCAATTTGAATCACAAGGTGTGGAACCCGGACCTGATCTACTTTGACAATTGGCGGGTGGCGCTCACGCCTTCCTACCATGTGCAGAAGATGTTTGCGCGCAATCGGGGCGACGTGGTGCTGCCGGTGCAATTGTCGGTGACCGAGCCGCTGGAAACAAGCAGGGTGCCGCGCGGCGCCATCGGCGTGGGCTCGTGGAACACATCGGTGGAATACAAAGACGTTGTGGTGACGAGCAACGGCGTGACGCTGTATCAATCCGATTTCAGCGCCGGCGCCGATGAGTGGGACGTTTACAATGGCACGTGGAACACCGCGGATGGGGTGTATCGGCAGACGAAGCTGACGACCGATTGCCGCGCGACGACCGGCAGCACGGAATGGTCGGGTTACACGATCCGGTTGAAGGCGCGCAAGGTGAGCGGGGAAGAGGGTTTTTTGATCCTGTTCAACTGGCGCAACGACGCGAACTGGACCTGGTGGAACCTCGGAGGATGGAACAACACGCGGCATGCGATCGAGGTCTGCCGCAACGACAGCAAGTCGGTGCTGGGCCCGGCCGTGAACGGCTCCATCGAGACCGGCCGCTGGTATGACATTCGAATCGAGCTTTCGGGAGACAACATTCGTTGCTACCTCGACGATGTGCTCGTGCACGACGTGTCGTATCCCAAAGAGCGAACCGGCGCGATCGGACTGGGAACATGGAACACGGCGGCTTCCTTCACGAACGTCGTGGTGACCGAGGGAGACACGGTCTTGTATCAGAGCGACTTCACCAGTGGCGCGAGCGAGTGGAAGGTGTTCCGGGGAACGTGGAATTCATTGGACGGGCTGTATCGGCAGACGGCGCTCATCACCGATTGCCGCAGCACCACGGGCAGCACGAACTGGAGCGACTACATGATCCGGCTGAAGGCGCGGAAGGACAGCGGCAGCGAGGGATTCCTGATCCTCTTCCACTGGAAGGACAACGACAACTGGACATGGTGGAACATCGGGGGCTGGAACAACACCCAGCATGCGATTGAGGTGTGTAAGGACGGGTCCAAGAGCATTCTCGGCTCCGCGGTGGCAGGCAGCGTTGTGAGCGGCGTGTGGTACGACATCCGAATCGAGCTCATCGGCGACCGGATCCGCTGCTTCCTGAACGATGAGTTGATTCATGACGTGCGGTACGATTCCCCCATGCCGGTCATGGTGGCCACCAGCAGCTTCGACGAGGCCACGGGGCAGATCATCCTGAAGGCCGTCAACCTCTCGGAACAGCCGGTCGAGGCGAAGGTCCGCATCCACGGCAGGACCGTGGCACCCGGGGCGAAGGTGATCGAGTTGAGCTCAGAGGATCCGACAGTCGAGAACACGCTCGAATCGCCCGACAATGTGGCGCCGGTGGAATTCGAGTTCAACGGGGCTGGGGAGAGTGTCGATTACACGTTCCCGCCGTATTCGTTGACGGTGTTGCGTCTTCAGACGCGGCCCGTCTTGCCACCCCGGGCGAGGATCGATTGCGACACAAATCAGAACGACCTGAGCGCGTACCCGGACGGACTGCCGGTACGTTTGAGTTCATTCATCACGAACACCGTGTCGGTGGACTATGTGCTTGAAGGGGCGGACAGGCGTGTTGTTGCGGCCGGCACGTTGACGTTTGAACCGGGCGATCTCGTCCAGCGCATCGAAGTCCCCGAGTCGATTCGTCGGCCCGGGACGTTCCTTCGAGTAACGCTGGTCAATCCGGTGGGGCTCGAGCTCGATGCGCCGACGCATGCGTATTTCGCATGGCCGGCATCGGCGGACGAGCCGTTGAGATTGGGGCTGGGTCGGTTCGACGATGAAGCGTTGTTGTACTGGCTGGATGCCGAGGCTGAACTGCAGGCGAGTCCGGATGTGCGCGGACCGTGGGTGGGGCTGAGCAATTATGTGTCTCCGGTGATGCTGGACTTCGCCGATCCCATCCGGTTCTTCAGGCTGGAGCGACGGTAGGGAGGGTATCGAACATCGAACATCGAACATCCAACGCCCAAGGAGAACGGCCTGGCATTTACGAATGACCATTTGCGAGTGACGCGGGTGTGGTGGGATTCGTTGGCGGAGCTTGATCGACCCGCAGTCCGGAGCGCGACTCTGCGAGTCGCAGCAACACACGACAGCTCCGCGCGCTCAGGGATCCGTACGTGATTCTCCCGCTGCCACGTCGTTGCACGCTGCTGCGGGCACAGACCCGCGGTCCAGAGCGCGACCTTCAGGTCGCTTCAGCGTATTTTGCTCCACAGTAGTTGGAGTAGTTCGGTCGTCCAACTCGTCTCGCACGTGGAAGCGGCATGAATGCCGCGCGCGCCGGTTTGCACGTTTTACGTGCTCCGGTGCCGCGGGACAATTCCTGTCGCATATGCGCGGGGAATTGTCCCGGCTTGTCGCGGGCCGTTATTCGGTCGCGGCGGGGGCGTTGGTAACGCTCGTGGCGTCGGCCTCGGCGTCCGCCTTCTTCTGCTGTTCCTCGGTCGTTGGTTTCTTCCCGAACCGCCCGCCCGTCCACTTGTGAATGAGGTGGAAGTCGTTCAGCAGGCTGTAGATGAAGCCGGCGATAATGAGGAACAGAACGATCTTCGGCAGAATGCTCGGGCGATCGCCGAAGCGGTCGGCGGTCGGCGGCATCGAACCGGGCGGCAGTTCGGCGATCTGAGTGAGGGACTCGCCGAACGGCACGTTGATGCGCGCTTTCGAGTTCACGGCCCAGCCGTTGGCGTCGAGGATGGGGCCGAGGTTGCGTTTGCGGAGCTTCAACCAGGCGATAAGCATCGACGGGCCGGAGATGAGCAGGAGCAGGCCCACGGCGCCGAGGCAGATCTGCCAGAACGGCAGATCCAGCCATTTGGTGATGAAGCCGGCGATGGCGGCAAACGCGGCGCCAAGAGCTCCGAATGCCACGCCCAACGCCGCGACGGTGCCGACGTCCACCTTCTTCGGTTCGGGCTTCGCCTGGTCCACGTTCGCGGCGGTCGATGCCGCCGTGGTGATTTTTGTATCGGCGGCGGCTTCGGCGGCGGCGGCGCGTTTGGCGACCTGCTCCTCGATCAGGCGCACGAGTTTCTTGTAAGGCGCCCAGAATGCCTGGCGGATGCTGATCGGGTTTTCGATCACCTTTGTGATGGTGGCGTCCCAATCGCGTCCCTGGCGGTCATAGAACAGGCCGTTGCGTCCGACCATGAGATTGTCGGAGTCGCCGTTGGTGAACGCGGCGACGATCTGCCGCGTTTCGCCGGTGGCTTTGCGGGTACAATCGCAATAGGCGAGGTACGTGCCGGCGAGCCCGGCCATGGCGGCGTGGCGGGCGGCGTCCTGGACGGGCAACACGAGCGAACAGGCGCGCTGGTCCAGATACAGCGTGCCCGCCTGGAAGATGGCGGGTTCGCGTCGCTGGTAGAAATCCTTGAAGTTGACGAAATTGATGCAGAGCTTGTGCAGGTCGCGGACGTAGCGGACGAGCTTTTCCACGTTGGCGATGGAGGCGGCTTCGGGTTCGAGGGCCTTGTCGCGCTGGATGAGTTCGGTGATGACCGCTTTGGCGCGGCCCTTGAGCAGGGCGCGGATGCGTTCGATGCCGAGTGGTTCCACTTCGGTGCCGGCGCGCGCGGACATCCAGTTGTCGTATGGCGCGAGTTTCTCCTGGAGGGCGAGCCAATCCGCTTCAGTCAATTCGCTCTTGTCGCCCAGCAACGGCTTGACGGCCTGAGTGTAGAGCGCGGCGACGGCGGAGGCGTGAGCGGGATTGACCGGTCCTTTGAGCGGAAGCGGTTTGTTGGCGGCGACAGGCGCGAGCGGGAAGTTGGCCACCTCTTCCGCGGTGATGCTGAGATCCGTTGCCGCGATGGCGAGATACTCTTCCTCTTTCCGGTTCAGGATGGAGACCGAACGGGGATCGAAGGCGGCGAGGCGGCAGCGACCGAAGTAGTCATCGACCTTTGCCTTGATCGCCTTGACGGCCGCGTTGGCGGCGGCGGTTCCCGCGCCGGCGGGAAGAATTGTCGCTGAATTGGTTTCACCGGCTTTCGTCCAGGCGTCGAAGGCTTCGCAGGCCGCGAAGAAGGCGTCCACTTTGGGCTGGTCGATGCCGGGTTTTCCCGAACGGTCCGTCACCGTGCCCATGCAACGCGCGATGTCGTTGATGGCGGCTTTCGTTTCATCGTCGGAAGCGGCTTCCGGGATGATGACGCCGTCTCCGTTGAAGACGGTGTTGGAGAAGATGCGGTCGGCGTCGGAGACGTCGGCCATGGAGATTTCCGTGGCGTCCTTTTTGCCGAGATCGGCGAGGATCTGGCGCGCGGCGGAGGCGATGCGTTTGCCTTCGGGCGTGGCGTCGTTGATGGCCGAAATGGGGATGGAATCGCGGCCTTTGACGAGTTCGTCCGGGTTTTTGAGCAGCCCGCCGGCCCACTTGACGGCGGCGATGAGTTCGGGCGCGCGGATGCGTCCGTCGTGGTCCGAATCGACCAGCGCAAGGGTGCGCGGGTCGAATTCGAGGCCTGTGACGGGGCAGGCGAGCGCGACCCAGAGTTTTTGATCAAGCTGATCGAGGTTGACGAGGTCGGCGCCGGTTTCGAGGCGGACCTGGTCGAAGCCGCCGGCCCGGAAGAACCGCCAGGGATGGGTATTGTTCGCGTTGGGCTGCATGGTTCGATGGGGTTGTTTCGGGTGCGTGCCGCCGCGCCGGGATGCGCCCCTCGGCCTAGAACTTGTAGGCGATGGCCGTGACCCACTTCACGTCATTGGATCTGCGGCCGGGCGCGGGTTCGTTGTCGTAGGTGTCCTGGACGAAGCTGCGCAGGCTGAGCTTTTCGGTGAGATCGGACTCGATTCCGAGTTCAGCATTGATGATGTAGTTGTTCCAGTCATCCACCTGGGGCAGGAACTCAGCCGACTGCCAGATGCGGGCGCGGTCGTTGATCTTGTAGTTGAACCGTTCCGCGACGCGGAGGGTGAAGTAGCCGCGCTCGTCGCCCGCCACGTTTTCGTAGATGAACGCGGGACCGACTTCGGCGCTCAGGTCCATGCGCGGATTCTTGATGAAGTAATAGCCGACGCCGGGACTGAAGGTGAACCGATAGTAGATGTCGGCGACGTCGTCATGGAGCGCGTCGATGCGGCCGTATCCGAAGAGGCGGTCGTTGAACAGCCGGTTGTACTGGCCGAAGGCGTGGACGGTTTCGGTGGTCTTCTCGGTTTTGCCGTCGTCCTGGTTCTTGCTTTCGCCGTAGGTGGCGGAGGCGCCCAGGGAGATTTCATTCTGATCCCACTTCTTGCTGGTGGCGACGTTGCCGGTGGCCAGGGCGGTTTCGCTGTTGCCGCGGGTGAGGGTGAGACCGAGGGCGGCGCTGCTGATCCATTTGCCTTCGGTTTCGGGATCGGCGGCGAGCAGCGGCAAGGCACCTGCGAGAATCGTTGCGAAAGCGATGACGTGTATGTTCCTTTTCATGATGCTTGTAAGTTGGCGGTTGTTCTGACGTATGGTTATCGGTTCAAAAGATTCCCAACGGCGGAAGCGGCGTTGGACACGGCCGGATTCGACATCAGTTGCTGCAACTGCGCTTTGAGGTTGTCAACGGTTTTCTGTTGCTCCGGCGTGAGTTTGAAATTGGAAAGGTTCGTGAGGGTCTTGAGGGCGTCCTCGTAATTTTTCTCCGCGATGAGGGTTTTGGCCTTGTCGATGAGCGATTGAGCTTCGGCCTGGAGTTGCTCGGCCTGGCGGGCGACTTCCGCGCCGGCCTTGTCGGCGGTTTGCTTGACGCCGTCCACCACCTGTTGGGCGGTGTCCTTCAGGCCGGCGGCGGTGTCGGAAAGGGTCGATCCGCTCTCGGAGGCGCCGGCGCTTCCGGAGTCGTCCTGCCGGTTGCAGGCGGTGAGCAGCGCCACGGCGGCGCAGAGTGCGAGGGAACGTGCGAGCGAAATGCTTTTCATAAGTAATGACGGGTTGGTCGTCGGCGCAGAGTTATCACAGGCAATGAACCATCTGCAAGGCTTTTCCGGGTGCGAGACCGGTTTCGGGGTCGCGCGGGCTGCGGATTTCGGAGGCGTCTTGCCGCCGGCTGCACTGCTGCGGACAACGCGTGGCAACCCGCTGGCGCGACGCCGGGGCGATGCCTGCGCTACGGGAGCGCGCACCTAACGCCTGTTGAAAGGCAGGGGACGTCAGACCAGCTCGGGTTCTTCGATGTGCCGCGGCGCCGGGACCTGCGGCGTGCCGTCCGGCGCTTCGGGGTATTCGAAGACCTTTCCTTCGTAGTTGCGGATAACGACGCGATCGGCGTTGTGGCTGAGAACGTATTCGGGGCTGACCGGCACTTTGCCGCCGCCGCCGGGAGCGTCGATGACGTAGGTGGGGACGGCGTAGCCGCTGGTGTGTCCGCGGAGCTGTTCCATGATGTCGAGTCCTTTTCGCACGCTGGTGCGGAGGTGAGCGGACCCGGCGATCAGGTCGCACTGGTAGATGTAATAGGGTTTGGCGCGGCACATGAGCAGCTTCTGCACGTGGGCTTTCATGACGTCGGCGTCGTCGTTGACGTGCCGGAGCAGAACCGACTGATTGCCCAGCGGGATGCCGGCGTCGGCGAGGCGGCCGAGCGCGTCGCGCGCTTCCACGGTGAGTTCCCGCGGGTGGTTCGAGTGAATGCTCATGAACAGCGGATGAAACCTGCGGAGCATGGCGCACAGCGCGGGCGTGATGCGCTGCGGGAGAAAGATCGGGATGCGGGTGCCGATCCGGATGAATTCCACGTGGGGGATGGCGCGCAGCTCGGAGAGCAGGCGCTGGAGCTTGTCATCGCTGAAGAGCAGCGGATCGCCGCCGCTGATGAGAACGTCGCGGATGGTTTTCGTTTTCCGGATGTAATCGATCTGCTGGTCGAACTGCGGATGGAAGTCGTATCCGGTGGCGTTGCTGACGAGGCGGGACCGGGTGCAGTAGCGGCAATAGGCCGCGCAGCGGTCCGTGACGAGGAAGAGCACGCGGTCGGGGTAACGATAAACCAGGCCGGGAACGGGCGAATGCGAATCTTCCCCGCAGGGATCGATCATCTCCCAGGGAGCGGTATGCGTTTCCTCGATGCGCGGCACGACCTGCCTGCGGATGGGGCAATTCTCATCGGCCGGATCGATGAGGTTGAAGAAGTAGGGCGTGATGGCCATGGCCAGCTTGTGGTTGGCCAGTTGGATTCCGGCGTATTCCTCCGGAGTGAGCGTGGGCATTAGGCGCTCCAATTGCTCCAGCGAGGTGATGCGGTTTTTGAGTTGCCAGGCCCAGTTGTTCCAGTCGGAATCCGGAACGTTCCGCCAGAATCCGCGGCCGGGTGAATGAAACTGTTTCAGTTGGTCGAGCAAGCGTCGTGATGGAGGCTCCTCCCCATGGTCCCGTGAAGATGCGCAATACATTGTCTGTTTCTTAAAAAAACGGTTAGCGCACTATAGTTTTGAACCTTCTGCTGTCAAGCGACCCGCTCAGAGCATTTCGCGTTCGAGGCGCGCGACTTCCTTGCGGATCATCTCCATGACGCGGTGTTTGGCGAGGTAAACCTGGGCGACGGAGATACTGAAGGTTTTGGCGACTTTTCCGGGAGGCCAGCCCTTGTTCACGTAAACGTCGAACACCTGGTAGCGCTCCGGGTCGAGACGCCGTCTCACGCGCTCCAGCGCGGCGTCCAGGAGGTTTTTCTGCCATTCGTCCTCCCAGATCCGGTCGATGGTCGCGCCGGACGGGTCCGCGGCGCGCTCGATGAAGGACGAAGGGTCGCCGTCGTGGAGATCGGGCCGGGCGGCGTGGTTGCGTTTTCGGAGCTGGTCGGTGATGCGCCATTGCGTCATGTTCAGCAGCCAGGTCTTGAAGGAGCCGAGCGCAGGGTTGTATTTGAAGCCGGGGATCTGGCGCGCGACGGAAATCATGGTGTCCTGGACGACGTCCTGCGCTTCGGAATCGGTAAGGCCTCTTTTGCGCGCGAAGGTGTAGATCAGTTTCCAGTACGTGTCGAAGAAGTCCTGCCAACTGGCCTGATCCTGCCAGTCTTTGAGGCGCGACAACAGGCTGGCGCGCGTGGGTATGGCGTCGTCCCGATTCTTGTTCCGATTTCCCGGCATGACTCACTAATGGAACCGGAAGGAGGTCATGGCAAATAAAATAGCGAAACAGCAGGTTGAGTGATTCGGACGAATATGATTGAATCCGCCACTGCCCGTTGCATGCTTCCGGGCCGGACGGCATCGGCGCCGTGCTGGCCGTGGGCCGATGAACCTGACTAAACGGAAAGGGAACGAGTGAAGATCGGTCTTCTGACTGCCAGGGCGCGCCTGGCGGGGATAGTGATCCTCTGCTGGATCACGTGGTGCATAGAACCCCAGGCGCAGGGCGAGCCCGCCGCGACCAACGAGATTCGGATTGTTGAACTACAAGGCATTGTTGAAGTTTCACCCGCCGGCGCGCGCACGTGGGTGCTGACGCAGACCAACCAGTTGCTGTATCCGTTCGATCGGTTACGCACCGGGACGAACAGCCGCGTGGCGTTGCGATGGTCGGACAACACCATCGTCCCGTTTGGACCTTCAACGGAGCTGGAGGTCCTTCCGCCGCATGCGCCCGGGGCGCACGCCGGCCTGCATCTCATTCGCGGGATCGTCTCCTTTTTCCACCGGGACAAGCCCGGGCGCATTCGTGTGATCACGCGCGGCGCGGTGGCGGGCGTGGAGGGCACGGAGTTTGTGATCGGCGTGGACGCGTCCGACCGCACGCTGCTGTCGGTGATCGACGGCCGGGTGCGGTTCGGGAACGAGCAGGGGACGCTGGTGTTGACCAACGGGCAACAGGCGCACGTGGACGTTGGCGCGGCGCCGGTGCGCACCGCGGGATTCATCGCGAACAACGTTCTTCAGTGGAGCTTCTACTATCCTGCGGTGCTGGAGCTGAGCGAACTGCCGTTGACGGCGGACGAGCGGAGTGCGCTGGCGGAGTCCATGGAAGCCTATCAATCCGGGGATCTGCTGCAGGCATTGGAGCGGTATCCGGCCGGCCGGTCCGCGGTGTCGGATGCAGAGCGGGTGTATTTCGCGGCGCTGCTGCTGAGCGTGGGGAAGGTGAACGAGGCGGAGACGAATCTGACATCCGTCGCGGGCGCGTCGGAACGATTGGAACGGCTCTCGGGCGCGCTGCGCGTGCTGGTTGCCTCGGTGAAGCGGCAGGAGATGGAGCCGCAGTATGAGCCGCAGCTTGCGAGCGAGCTGCTGGCGGCGTCGTATTACGAGCAATCGCGGGCGTTGCCGAACGTGTCGCTGCCGGCGGCGCTGAAACTGGCGCGCAAGGCGGTTACGAACGTGCCGCAGTCGGGTTTCGCGTGGGCGCGCGTGGCGGAGCTGGAGTTTTCATTCGGGCGACGGGGGAGGGCGGAGGAGGCGCTGGAGCGGGCGTTGGAGCTGGCGCCGCGCAACGCGCAGGCGCTGGCGTTGAAGGGGTATCTGGCGGCGGCGCGCGGCCGGCCGGGCGAGGCGGTGGAGTGGTTCAATCGCGCGCTGGGGGCCGACTCGGCGCTGGGGAACGCGTGGCTGGGGCGCGGGTTGAGCCGCACGCGCATGGGCGACGTGGCGGGCGGGCGCGAGGACCTGCTGGTGGCGGCAGCGCTGGAGCCGCAGCGGGCCGAGTTGCGGAATTATCTCGGCAAGGCGTACGCGAGCGGAGGGGACCTTGAGCGCGCCATGGGCGAACTCGAGATCGCGAAGCGGCTGGATCCGGATGATCCGACGCCGTGGCTTTACTCGGCGCTGGTGAATTTCGAGGACAACCGGATCAACGAGGCGGTGCGGGATCTGGAACGCTCCAAGGAGATGAACGACAACCGGAGCGTGTATCGTTCGCAGCTGCTGCTTGACCAGGACGAGGCGGTGAGGAGCGCGAGTCTGGCGCGCATCTACCGGGACGCGGGGATGGAGGACGTGGCGTTTCGCGAGGCGGCGAGTGCGACGAGCGCGGATTACGGGAACTACTCGGCGCATTTGTTTCTGGCGGACAGCCTGAATCCGGGATTCAACCTTGTGAGCCGGCGCTACGAGAGCGCGTCCTTCAAGGAGTTTCTTCTGGCGAACCTGCTGGCGCCGGCGGGGGCGGGAACCTTTTCGCCGGCGTTGTCGCAGGCCGAGTATTCGCGATTGCTGGAGCGCAGCCGGCTGGGGCTCTCTTCGAGAACGGAGTACTGGAGCCGCGGGCGATGGGCGGAAAGCGGGGCGCAGTACGGGAACTTCGAGAAGTTCAGTTACGATTTGTACTGGGATTATCTCCAGGATCCGGGGCAGCGGATCAACAACGAGGTGGAATTGCGGCGTTTTGGTGTGCAGATGAAGCTGCAGCTCACGCCGGAAGACAGCCTCTTCGCGCGGGTGAGCACGGTGGATCTGACGTCGGGAGACCTGTTCCAGTACTACGATCCGGCGTTTGCGAGTCGGGAATTGCGGGTGCACGAGAAGCAGGAGCCGCTGGTCCTGATCGGGTATCATCGGGAGTGGAATCCGGGCGTTCACACGCTCGTCGCGGTGAGCCGGTTGCAGGACACTTATCGAACGACGAACGCCGCTACGCCCATCGTGCTCGTGGCGCGATCGGAACTGAACGATGTGGAGGCGGTGCTGGGGAGCAGCATACGCGAGCGGTTCAGGGGAGAGGCGGTGATGTATTCGGCCGAGGTGCAGCAGATCTGGCAGACGCCGGCGACGGCGACGGTGGTCGGCGGCCGTTTTCAGTACGGGGAACTGGATTCCGAGGTGATTCAGAACAATCCGAACCAGTATGTGGAGTTCTTTCCCATGCCGCCGGACAACGCGCTGGAGCAGGATCTCGGCTGGTTGATGAGGCGATGGACGGCGTACGGGTATCATTCATGGCGTGTGTTCGAGCCGCTTCAACTGGTGGGCGGAGTGACTTATGACCGCCTGGAAATGCCGGAGAACTTCCGGATGGCGCCGCTTTCGGCGGACACGACCACGATCGAGCGGGTCTCACCGAAGGCGGGAGTGATCTGGACTCCGCTGAAGGACACGACGGTGCGGTTTGCCTACACGCGTTCCCTGGGCGGGGTGACATTTGAGCAGAGTCATCAGCTTGAACCGTCGCAGGTCGCGGGTTTTGTGCAGTCGTATCGGAGCATCATTCCCGAGAACGAGGCCGGCGCGCTGTCCGGCGCGCGGTTTGAAACGTATGGTCTCTCGCTGGAACAACGTTTTAAAACCGGAACGTACCTGGCGATCCACGGGGAGATGCTTTATTCGGATCTCCGGCGGGTGGGCGGCGCCTACGATGTTCTGGAAACCGAAGACTTCGCGCTGCCGTCGAAGCTGCGGGAGGAGCTGGATTACCGGGAACACTCGCTCACGTTCACGGCCAACCAGTTGCTCGGAGCGCACTGGTCGCTGGGCGGGCAGTATCGGCTCAGCCAGGCGGTACTGAAGAATGATTTTGTGGACATTCCCGATCAGATGTCCGGGTTCCTGGTCAACTTCGTTCCGCGGCAACGGCGTGAAAGCGTGCTGCACCAGCTCACCCTGCATGCCGTGTTCAACCACGAGTGCGGCTTTTTCGCGCGGTCGGAGGCTCTGTGGCTGGCGCAGAGCGACGAGTCCTACGCGCCGACGCAGCCCGGCGACGATTTCTGGCAGTTCAATGTGTTTGCCGGCTACCGGTTCCCGCGCCGGCGGGCCGAGATTCAGCTCGGGATATTGAACCTGGGCGATCAGGATTACCGGCTGAGAACGCTCAACCTTCATTCAGACCTGCCGCGCGAGCGAACGTTCGCCGCGCGGCTCCAGTTCGATTTCTGAACGGTTGCGTTGCTCAGGGTTCGAAGCCTTCCAGAGTGATCGGGTAGGCGTTCGTCCCGGGAACGTTGTCCGGAAAGAAGATGGCGAACCTGTATTTCGGGCTTGGGGCCGGATCCGGCAGGACCACGGTGGTCTGCGCGCAGCCGGAGTCGAAGTATTTCCCCGAGTACGTCAGGGTGGTGTCGGAGCGGTTGAGATCGGTGGCGGCGTGATAGGTCGTGTTGGTGGAGGGCACCCAACCCCAGCCGAGGGAGCCCGATTTTATGTAGATGACGTATCCGGCATAGGCCCCGGGGCACGTACTCTGAGTGCCGCCGCTGGCGATGACCGGGCCGTACAGGGTGAAGGCTCCGTTGTCGCCGCCGCCTGACAGCAACGCCATGGAACCGTTGAAGGCCGGACCGGATCGCGGCGCGCGGCGCTCGCCCGCGCCATGAACGACAACGCAGAGCGCTGCGGCGCGGGAGAACTCGAACTTGTCCGCCTGCGCGACGCGGCAGAGATAGAGAGTGACGTCGGGGATGCCGACATTCGTCAGGGTCAGTGTGCGATTGGTTTCGCCGGACAATTCAACGTAATCGTTCACGTTCCAGCGGAACCATTGGAATGTCAGTTCGCCAAGCCGCGGTTCGACGCTGAAGGTGACTGTGTCGCCGGGTGCGGCTGTGAGGTCTTCGGGGCCGTCGGCCAGTTCGCCGGCGGAAGCGGGGGAGAACGCGATGGACAGGAGCACGGCCGCGAGAGCCGTGGGGCTTGGAGAGATGTGTTTCATATGTTTATTGGTTCCAATGGTCACGTGCCGGCTTGCCTTGTTGGTGCCTTGCGAGGGCGTGAGTGGCCGGCAACCGGTGCACGATGTGTTGAACGGGACACTTTACACCGGATCGGCCGTCGTTCATGAAAAAAATGCCGAAATGAATTGGCTGGTGCTTCGCGGGCATTCCTTACAAGTTGGCGGGCGTTCCGCAGTGTGAATTGGGAAGCGTTCAGTCCATCAACGAAGTTCCGTTCGGTTGCGGGGGCAGTCCTCGTGACGCTGACAGGCCTTCTGCTGACGTTCACCAACCTCGGCGATCCGTGGGTGAACCGCAGCTACGACTATCTCTTTCGCTTTGGCACCCGCCCGGCCACCAACGCGGTCGTGCAGATCCTCATGGACAACGAGTCGTACGACTACTTCGGCCAGGAGCGCGGGCAGATCTGGGACCGGGCTTTGCACGCGCAGTTGTTGTCGAAACTGGCGGCGGACAACGCGAAGCTGGTGGTGATTGATTCATTCTTCCGCGTGCCGAGAGATCCGGAAAAGGATGCGTTGCTGGCCGAGGCGATCCGGAAGCACGGGCGCGTGGTGTTGATGGCGGAACAGGCGGAGATTGTTCATCCGGAATTCATTGCGGCGCGGCCGACGCTGCCGGCGGACATCTTCCTGGAGGCGGCAAGCAACCGGTGGGGAGTGGCATGGCTCGATCCCGACCTCGACCGGATCGTGCGCCGGCATTGGCCCTTTCCTTCTCCCGGGCCGTATCCAGGCCTTGCATGGCGGGCGGCGGAGTTGTCGGGCGCCACGTTTGACCGATCCGTGCGGGAGCGCTGGTTGCGTTACTACAGCAAGGACGCGTCGTGGACCCGTTTGAGTTATCGGCTGGCGTTGTTGGACCAGGCGCCGGGATTCTTTCGCGACAAGGTCGTGTTCATCGGGACGCAACCGGCGACGTCGGTGGCGGATGGAGAACGCGATGAATTTGAGACGCCGTTCACGCGGTGGACGGCCGAGTCGAGCGGCGGCGTTGAGATCATCATCACCGCGTATCTGAATCTGGTGAACAACGAATGGCTGGAACGGGCGCCCTGGTGGATGGAAGCCTTGCTCGTGACGGCGGCGGGAATTCTGTCGGGCGGGTTCCTGTGCCGGATGCGGCCGATGGGCGCGTTGGTGACCGGAACGGCGGGCGGCATCGCGGTGGCTTTGGGCGGAGTGGCGTGGGGACATCACCAGTCCACGTGGGTGGCCTGGCTGGTGATTTCGGGCGCCCAGGTGCCGTGCGCACTCGTGTGGGCGCTGCTGATGCCCGCATTCCGGCGGGTTCGGGAGACGATCACGGTTGCCGGCTCGGCCGGGGCGGAGCCAACGCGAGCACTGCGGGAGTCCGGGAGCGGCGATGAAGGCGCTCCTGAAACGCCCGATTACGAGCTGGTCCCGAAACCGTTTGGGGAGGGGGCGTACGGGAAAGTGTGGCTGGCGAAGAATGCGATCGGCGAGTGGCAGGCATTGAAGGTGGTGTACCTTTCGCGGTTCCACAACAACCCGGATCCATTTGAGCGCGAGTTCAATGGGATCAGCCGGTACAAACCGGTTTCAGACAAGCATCCCGGGTTGCTGCGCGTTGACTTTGTCAGCCGCAAGCGGGAGCGTTGGTTTTACTACGTGATGGAACTGGCGGACGCTTTGGAGCCGGGGTGGGAGGCAAATCCGGACCGGTATCGGCCGCGCGATCTTTCGAGCGAGCGCCGCAGAGCCGGCGGACGGTTGCCGCCGCTGGAGTGTGTCCGGATCGGATTGCAACTGACCGATGCTCTGCGTTTCCTGCATTCGCAGGGGTTGATTCACCGCGATATCAAGCCGTCGAATATTCTGTTCGTGAAAGGCAGGCCGAAGCTCGGCGACGTGGGCCTGATATCCGAAATTCGGCCGCCGGACCGGGAGAGGACGTTTGTGGGCACGCCGGGTTACATGCCGCCGAGTCCGGAACGGCCGGGGACAGTGCAGGCGGACATTTATTCGCTTGGAATGGTGCTCTATGTGATGGCGACGGGGCGCGACGCAGGGTTGTTTCCCGAAATCGCGACGACACTGATCGACTCAAAGGAAGCGGCGGATTATCTCCCGTTGAATTCAGTGATTCTGAAGGCATGCGATCCGGACCGGAGCCGGCGATACGCGACGGCGGATGAGATGCACGCGGCACTGCTGGAGGCGGGCCGGAGGCTTGAAGAATCCCCAGGAATAGCGGGCGGATAGGGGGTTGCGTCGAAAAAATCGAAAGAGACTGAAAGAATCGCGCTGATGGTCCGTATAACAAGAGTGCAAGCTGTGGAATCAGCGTCCGCCCATCTTGGGGATGGTCACGGGCTTAAAGGGGTTGGGGCCGGATTGATTCCTCCAGCGCAGGGCTGTTGCCTGGCGACGGGCAACAGCCTTTTTATCGTCCCGAGGGGCCGGCGACCAGAGCGGCCCGGATTCGGGAAATCATGCTGTGCGGCGGAGTGTCCTGTGGAAAAACGGTATCCACACACTGCGTTACGGAGGACGGGAATTCGTCCTGGTTACAGCCGATGGCGCTCGCGAAGACCCTGAGGTTTCCCTTTTCCGCGCAGATTCGCTGGCAGACGGTCACGTCCGGCAGTTGCGCGAACAGCAGGACGATGCCGCTGAACTGATAGGCGGGCGAGTGCAGGGCTTCGAGCGCTTCGAACTCCGGCGCCACCGTCACCACGTAGAACCCGCCTGATCGCAGCAGGTCGGCCATGCGATCGCGCATTTCGCCGGGGTGCCCGACCACCAGCAGCGTGTGGCGGCGGAGAAAACTGGTTTCCGTCTCGCGTTGAGCTTCGGAGAAATCGGCCTGGGCAAACCAGATGTGAAAGGCGGTTCCTCCCTGTTCGCGCGTTTCCACCGAGATGGCGGCGCCATGATTCTCCGCGAACACGCGGGCATTGTAGAGGCCGAGACCGGATCCTTTGCCCAGCGGCTTTGTGGTGAAGAAGGGGTCGAAGATGGATTGCAGATAGCGCTCGGGAATTCCCGCGCCGGTGTCGCGGACGGAAAGCCGCACCAGGGGGCAGCGGGGGTACTGGCCCCGCAGCGGCGGCGTGGCGGGGGGCTGATCGTGACGCGCTGTTTCGACAGTCAGCACGCCGCCGTTCGGCATCGCATCCGCGGCATTCAGGGCCATGTTCACGATCACCTGGTTGAGTTCGACTGCATCGACGTAGATGGGAAGCGGGTCCGAAGCGAAGGCGCGGTGCATCCGGACGCGGCGACTCAGCACCTTTTCCAGGACCTGCATCAGGGAGGACGCCAGTTCGTTCAGATCGTGGTAGCCCCGTTCGCCGGGTTTGCCGAGATGCAACTGGCGAATGCGCTGTGAAAGCTCATTGGCCTGCGAGGCGGTCTTGCGAATCAGTCGAAGGGCGTTCCGAAGCGGTTCGTGTTCGGCGCATTCGGATTCGAACGTTTCGCCCAGAGCGACGACGGCGGTCATCACGTTGCCGAAATCGTGGGCGAGCCCCATGGTCAGCGTGACGAGGTTCTCCCTCCAGGACATGTCCAGCAGGCGCCTTTCCGCGATCGTCTGGCGGGTGACGTCGAGCCAGATGCATTCGTATCCGGCGATGCGGCCGGAGCCGTTTCGGACCGGTTGCCGATGCTCCCAGACGTACGTGACGCGTCCGGTTCGGCTGTGGCGAACGCGGTAGGTGGAAGCAACGCCTTCGGCGGCCGTCTCGAGCCGGCGAATCGTGTTTTGCAGGCTTTCGGTGTCGGCCTCGTGAACGATCTGCCAGAAGAGATCCGGTTGCGTGCGCCAGTCTTCCGGACTGATGCCGGTGATTTTCTCGATGGCGGGGCTCGCCACCGGCAGGGTGAAGTCGGGGTTCTGGCTGAAAATGACGCCCGGCCAGCGCTGCATGAGATTTTGCAGTTGCGCTTCGGCCCGCAAAAGGCGGGCTTGAACATTCTCTTCCGGATTGGAGCCTGGAGAGGGGGCTCCCGGACAGGAGCGCGAGTTTGAAATTGCCATAGTCTGGTTCAAAACGACTGATCAGGATGAACCCCTCACCAGACGCAGCGGGATTAGAGCGAATTCAATGGAGAGGAACAATTGAAAACGGATCTGCGCCTCCGTGCGCTGGTCCCTTCAGGGCCCTTCGAGAGACGAATCGCGAGCCGCCGGGCGACGCGGTCAAGCACGGCCTCGGAAGGATAGCTCGGGTCGGCAATCAGGGCCTGCGCCCGTTGGAGTCGATCCATTCGGGCGGCCGGCAGGTCGGGGGTCTGACCCGAATGGCGGTTGGTTTGCGCCGCGTGATTTCCGGTACTTCGGCCCGAACTTGCTGTTGAGGTAGTATCGGTTCTGGTGAGAGATCTCCAGAAACCGATGTCGATGGTTCATCAGGCGTGGGTAGGGTTTGGGCCG
>Ga0116168_1000028_pt1 | contig 155752 bp, 155 predicted proteins | sample AD_UKC129_MetaG_FD_89795 | JGI IMG/M metagenome (GOLD analysis project Ga0116168, IMG submission 89795) | Active sludge microbial communities of municipal wastewater-treating anaerobic digesters from Canada - AD_UKC129_MetaG | ecosystem: Engineered > Bioreactor > Anaerobic > Digestate | place... | reverse complement strand
TTGATTTCGTGTCCACCGCCCACTGTCACACAAGGACGGCGTCCGTCTTCTGGATTGACCCTGGAAACCACAGCAATCTGCCCGTTACTCAAACGTACTCTCGTGCCAACCGGATACTCGGCCACACATTTTACCAAAACTGCAACAGCAAGGGGATCAAACAAACGTCCAGCATTACTCCGCAGATAATTCACAGCTTGCCGTGGACTGAGGGCGCGGCGGTAGACCCGTTCGGAGGTCATGGCATCATAAACATCCGCCACTGCTACAATCTTGGACATCTCAAGGATCCCCTCATCCGAAAGGTTCCGGGGATAACCGCTCTTATCCAGGCGTTCATGGTGTTGGTAGGCAATGTTGGCGGAAACCGCCGAAATATCGTCCCGGCCCCGCAAGAGCTGGAAACCAAGGTTGGCGTGCTCGCGCATCTGGCGCTCTTCGGCAGCATTCAAGGCACTCCGCTTCTCCAGGATCGCCTGGGGTATCAGCAACATTCCCAGGTCATGAAAGAGGGCGCCTATCGCCAATTCCCTGAGTTTGATCTCGTTATAGCCATACATAATCCCCATGAGGACCGAAAGCACCGTCACGTTGATGGAATGACCAAATAGGTAGGCGTCATGAATCCGGATATCCGTCCAACCAACTAAATTGCGGCGATGGCTAAGCGCCTCATCAACCAAGGCATTCAGCGGCTCTTTTACGCCTCTCCACTCCAGGCCGCGTCCGGCTTTTATCGATTGATACATTTCATAAAAGGGTTTCAACAGCATTGCGATGGTCTTCTCGGAGATAATATCCTCCACCAGCGGCGAGGTCGGTGTACTGACATATACGGCCGGTAGACCCTTCTCCGCCAACCTAGCAACAACTTTCGGTGTTACCGCTGTCCCGGCGGCAACCAATACCCGCCCGTCCGGGTTAAAGACCGTCCGCGCCAGCTTCATCTCGGGGGTTAAATCCTGCAATAAGACTTTACGCATGTCCAAGTGTTCCTCCCTGAATCTCCAGAATGGTTTGCTGTTCTTCCTCTATCTTTCTTTACCCGTCTTTCTCTGCCGGCGTTGCAGCTCACGGTCCAAACGCCAGACAAAGGCAATAACCTCCGCCGCGAGCTGATAAGCCTCGGGAGGAATAGCCTCCCCCACCTCCGTCGCAGCCAACAAACTCAACAACTCTTGATCAGCAACGGCAGGGATCCCCGCTTGTTTGGCCAGTTCGACAATGGCTTCGGCAATGACCCCTTTGCCTTTGGCCAGGACCACCGGCGCTGCATCTTCTCCCGCTTTATACCGTAAGGCCACAGCTTGTTTCCGTTCTTCCATCTCACACCCACCCATCCACCGAAACAGGTGGGCTCGTCCCTGTCTCCCTTGCTTTTACGGTGACATATATATGAAATCCTGCCGCTTCGAGGCGCGTCAGCCAGTTAGGCAACTCAATCCGGAAGAGATCAATAACTTCAGGCGCCACAATAAAGGTCAGGTTACAGCATTGTTCCTCCCAAAAGCCCTTAACCTCCACCAACCCTAAGTTGGGCGGGATCAGTTCCAAAACAAAACCGGCCGTAGACTGTGCTTGCCTGTTGCCCCCCTGTTCAACAGGCCAGTGAATCTCTCCTCCGTCTTTAGTTTGCCAGACAACCGGACTAATAAGCATAGCCAAGTTCCGCTCAGTTCCCTCCGGTCCTGTTTCTTGAAACTCCCGGAAAAACTCTGCCAACCCCTCCACATCCTCCGGATCCACAGGAAGGGTCCTGGGCTTACCGGGGAAATCTTTCCGGTATCCTGGGAAAAGTTGATAAATGGTGAAAAGCACCGTTTCGGGAGTTACCGGCAGTCCTCTGGACATAAGGTGGGCAACCACCCGCGGGTTTAAGACCACACCCCACTGCTGCCTGGCCAGGCGTAAAAAACGCTCCAATTGTACTAAGTTTTCCCGGCTAACAGCCATATTCTCCAGCAGCAAACCCTGGGCCAACTCACGCCAGAATTCAGTGGGTTTAAAACCAAGGTTCTGCAATGTCCCAGCCAAACGGTCTTCACCCGGATTAACCACCCGTAACAGCAACTGCCCATTCTCCCGGCCGATGATTTGAAAGGTCATCTCCTGGTTGCAGGGCAGATCGGCCATCAGTAACTGGACCGGCCACTGCTGGCCTTGGGTTTTTAGGACCAATTCCTTTCCGTCCCCGGTCCGGGCCAATTCGCCCCGGATTAACCCGCCGGACGGTGGGGCCGTTGCCGTTTTGGCACCGGGGATATTACCGGGAATGGGTCCCTGGATCTTCAACCCGCTTCACCATCCTTGGGCCACGCCAGTGCCAACTGTTCCTCGGCTGCCAACCGGAAGGACCGGCGATGTATGGGTGAAGGACCATACTTCGCCAGGGCCCGGTAATGGGCAGCCGTCGGATATCCTTTATGCTTAGCAAAACCATACTCCGGATACTCCCGGTCCAACTCCTCCATCATCCGGTCCCGCGTTACTTTGGCAAAGACTGAAGCTGCGGCAATAGATAACGACAAGGCGTCGCCATGGACAATCCCCTTTTGGGGCAGGTTAAGCTCCGGCAGTGTCAGGGCATCGATCAGTAAAAAGTCGGGTTGCTCCGGCAGCCCGGCCACTGCCCGCTGCATCGCCAACTTAGTGGCGCCCAGAATATTCAGGGCATCAATCTCCGCTACAGTGCCAATGCCGATGCCAAAGGCCACTTTCTCTTGCAACATCAATTCATAGAGGCGCTCGCGGGCAGCGGGCCGCATCTGTTTGGAGTCGTTCAAACCGGGTAGATAAATATCTCTGGGTAACACCACGGCGGCGGCCACCACGGGGCCGGCCAGCGGTCCGCGCCCCGCCTCATCTACACCGGCAATAACGCGGTATCCCTGGACGACCAGTTCCTTTTCAAAAACAAACATCTTCAACTGTCGCTCCCGCTCAAGGGCTTCGTCGCAAATGATCCGTCTGCCCATCCCAGTGCCTCCGTTACATACCCTATATTTAAATATCGTCCCAAATTGTCGAAAACTAAAGGAATTATTCGCCGTTAATGATAAGTCACCTGCTTATAACGGGCTTTTTTACAAAAGATTCAGGAAAAAACAGGCGGTCGACAGCTTGTTTTCCGCCAGCAACTTGCATCGGACAAAAGAAGGGGACGTCGCAAAAGAACGTCCCTTCACCATTAGTTTCCTTTAGCATTTGTGGTTCGACCTAAGGAAGGTCGGACTCGGGGAAGAAGCCAACGACAAAGTCCCAGATCTCATTGGCCGCGTCGACAATCTCTCCCAGATCTTCAATATCCAGGTCCTCCACGGGACTCTCTACAATGAGGTACTCCACGGTCTCCTCCAGGTCAGCGAACTCCGCCTCCAGTTCAACACAGCGATTCCAGAGCGCCCGCAGGGAAGCGCCGGCCGGTGCTTCCTCACCTTTTGCCTGAATAAAGGCGGTAAAAAGCAGGGTGGCCGATTTTTGCGCCTGGGCAAGAATCTCCGCCAGATCCGCTTCTTTCTCCAAACCTGTCTCGGCAGCACTTAAAGCTTGGTCCGCTTGGTCCAGTAACTCCGCAACTCTGGTGGATGCTTGTTCCAATTTCACTCCTCCTTTGCAATCAAAGCTAGCAATTCGTGTAGCCAAAACGGGCAAAAAATCTGACTGCCAATAGTATTCACTTTCCACCGGCTTTTTACCTTCCAAAGAAACAAACGAAAAAATAAGACGGGTTATATTTGTCCCCCGTCTTATCATAAAAAACCACTTATCCGTCATTCCCGGCCGGGCGCCGGGCACCCGCCACATATTACCCGACACCAGTAACCAAGCAGCCACCTTATTATCAGTAAAAGTGTTTACTATTCATATGTTCCTGCACTAAGTCCAAAGCCTCCCCGAAGCGTTGGAAATGGACAATCTCCCGCTGCCTGAGGAAACGGAGGACATCGGTAACATCCGGATCATCCGAGAGATTGATCAACCATTCATAAGTGGACCGCGCTTTTTCTTCTGCGGCCATATCTTCCTGAAGGTCAGTGACGGGATCACCCTTGGATTGAAGGTAAGCCGCAGTAAAAGGCACACCGGCGGCACTAACAGGGTAGACGGCCTTATCGTGGTCAGCGTAGTAAGCCCCAAAATCGCTCTCTTTTATCTCTTCAATACTCGCGTCCTTTGTCAGTTTGTAGACCAAGGTGCCAACGATCTCCAGGTGAGCCAGTTCTTCCGTTCCGATATCGTTTAAAATGGCCACTGTTTCCCGGGTGGGCATATGGAAGCGCTGGCTCAGGTAACGCAAGGATGCGGCCAATTCCCCATCGGGACCGCCGTATTGGGTGATAATATACTTGGCCAAACGGGGATTAGCCTCCCGGACTCTCACGGGATACTGCAACTTTTTTTCATATACCCACATGCTTCCTAACTCCTTCCGTAATCAATCTGCCAAGGCCATGGCGTTTCCACCCATCCCCAGGGGATCCGCGGCGGTGCATCGCTACAGGCCATCAAGGGGCCATAACACTGTTCGTACTGCCTACGCAGGGCCTTCGACTGACAACACAGGTTATTAAAATCCATCAATGCCCGCTGGTCACAAGGATGGGTGTCCAAAAACAAATTCAGTTCAACCAGGGAAAAATCAACGGCCATGATCTCCTTGAGTAACCGGAGTTGTTCTTCGTGCATTATAACAACCTCCTATTTACGGTAAGGTACATAGGGGCGGTAGAGTTCAGGGAAGATCGTCCCCCGCTCCAGGCCAACCATGGGCGGCCAGCGTTCTACATATGCTTGAAACGGGACATAAGCCCGGGCCAATTGAAATTGCGGCATCATTTGATCCACGAAAATTCCCTCCTTATCCATCACGAACTGCTTTATCATATTCCCGCCCTGTCCCAGATGCGATAATCCACAACAAATATGCCTTTTGCCCATAAGGAGCCCCCTCCCCCGCCGGGAATAGAAAATCCTGTGCCGGGGGAAAATGAAAAGCAACGGGAGGGAGTGGCATGAAGTTTATCGGACGCTTGGCCGACGGCCTGTGGGTCTCGGGACAAACCCAAGGTTTTGATCTCTACACAGGCTGGATTGATCTGCAACTTGAAAATCTAGGCTTCGAAAAACAAGTTTGGGTCGATCTCACCTTTATCCAAGCAATGCTCGGCCAGGAGACCACCCACCGGGTCAGTATCCCGGCGGTGTATAAAGAAACGCTTCCTAATAACAAAGAACGTTGGGGCTGCCATACCCCGGAGTTCCCTCCGGTCTTGGAATACCCGGGCATCCTCAATCTAACTCGGCAGGTAACCTATAAGCCCCGCATGATTGTTGGTGGCCAGGAAATTGTGGATTTGGAAACCTATATTCTTTTTCAGTACACACCGGAACTCCACAGGCAGCAGGATTATCGCTTCCCCGCCGTTTCTCCGGAACTTGTCAGTCTGCCTTGGCACAATCCGTACCAACCGCCGGCTCCGCGCTGAGAATTGCCGGGAAATAATCCAAATTAAAAAAAACAAGCCCCAACAGGGCTTCGTTTTTTACTGTAAAAAATATGGTCTTTTTGTGGCGTCTTTCGGTCAATTACACCAAAGGTTGATGCTGCACCATGATGTAAAAAACTGCTTATCTGGGAAGATGCCGTTAGATTTTGTTAACATCCATAAATTTTCCTTCTCGTTTTCCCTGGTACAACCCACAAAACCAACGTTTTTCCCCTCAGATAAATTTTTTTAAAAAATAGTTACCAGCGGGTCCTGGACAAACGTATCATTCCTGCCATTTCCCAGGCCTTTTGCCGTTTTTCTGGAAAGGAAACCTGCTATAACCGTAGAATCTCCCGCATTAATTGAAAGGAGGAGGAAAACCGATGAGATGTCGCTGTTCCAAACAGGGTGACCAACTTCATCTGGAATTTGTCTGGGACCTCTTAGCTGAAATTGCGCGCAACAGTGAGCCGGCGGAGGCCTTCGAAGCCTCTTCCTTAGCTTTTCGTAAACATATCACCGTTGGCGAACCGTCCCCCCTTTGGAATGCCCTCACCGGCCGGGAAGAAAACCATCATTAATACAGTTCATTAATTGCATAATTCGTTACCAAACCCCATCTATTCTATCACCGGCTCTTTTTACTTCAACCAGTATTCAGGGGACCAGCCCCCGAAAACCCGGTTAAGGAAATAACCCAGGTTGGAAAAGAGATCGAAGAATAACAGCAAACCCATGACCACCAATAAAATCCCGGAAATCAGCTCCACCCAACGGGCATGCCGGAGAAAAAAGGCGCTAAAACGCCGAAATCCAGTCATGGCCACTGCCAACAAGAAGAAGGGGATGGCCATCCCCAGAGAATAAATGCCCAAGAGGCCCAAGCCAACCAACGGTTGCGCGGTGCTGCCGGCCAGAGCAAGAATGCTTCCAAGTACCGGCCCAACACACGGCGTCCAACCAAAGGCAAAAGCCATTCCGGTTAATAACGGCTTAAGAGGGCCAACCCACTTTTTCTGCAACAACGGCCGGTTTTCCCGGTACAATAGGCCCAACTTGAGCAATCCCATTTGGTGCAAACCAAAAAACACAACAACAGCACCCAAAACCCGGCCAAGTATCCCGCGGTAGGTCCGCATAAATTGGCCAACCAGGGAAAAAGCCGTCCCGAGCAGCATAAAAACCACGGAAAACCCCAGCACAAACAGGAGCGTCACCCAGAGGCTTCTTTTTTTTGTCACCGCCTGCCCGGTGACGCTGCCCGTCAGGATACCTAAATACCCGGGAGCAACTGCCAACACACAGGGAGAAAAAAAGGAAAGCAGCCCGGCCAGCAAGGCAATTCCGACATGGGGGGTCTCCAGCATCTTACTTACTTTCCTTTAAAACTTCTTCAACAACTGCTTGCAACTTTTGGTAGGAGGCCGCCCCCTGGATGACATGGCGGATCCTGCCGTTTTGGTCCAAGACATAAGTCGTCGGAATGCCAAATACCTGATATTTGGTAGCAACCTGGTTCTGGGGATCAATTACAATGGGGAACTTCATCTGGTTGGCCGCTACAAATTTCGCCACAGCCTCCGGATCCTTCTCCAAATTGACTCCGATAATCTCAACCGATTTATGCTTATACTGACTGTAAAGCCGGTTCAGATCAGGAATTTCCATGCGACACGGCGGGCACCAGGTGGCCCAGAAATTAACAAGCGTCACTTTGTTTTGGGAGTAAACATGGCGCAAGGATACAGTGTTTTCCTTCAGATCTTTCAGGACAAACTGAGGGGCGACGGCACCTTTCTCCGGAGCCTTGGCCTGGGCTCCTTCCATATTCATAAAGCCCGAGCCAAGGAGAACCGCCAGCAATACCACAAGCAGCCGTACTTTTCGTATCATATTCTCCGCCTCCTTTAACCTATTGTACCATGGGTATGTTCAAGAAGCAAAGAATACAATTGCTGGCAGACTTTGTTGAAGAAATATGCATTCTTCCGCATCATACGGCGATAAGTAGAATAGTAAAGAAATTTTCTCTTTAATGAGTAATGGTCTAAAATGAAGAAGGCCCTAGCTGATTTGCATAGGACAATACTCGTTCCAGCACCCGTTGACGCAAGGCGTCAATGGCGGCAAAATCCATGTGCGGCACATAGGACTCTTCAATTTTATCGTGGAGGCACTTGGCTTCCCCCAGGGCCTCGACGCCGGCGTTAAAAAGCGCCAAAAACTCCCGGCGGTCCTTTTCGATCCACTCCCTACTACGTTGCACCACAGGGTCCAGGGTCTCATCCATATCCACAAGCAAAGCGGGCTTTACCGGACCGGCATAGGTATGGGGCCAGACTGAAGTGGTTATTCCTGTTTTTAACTCCGGCAGCCACAGGTGTTCAATTTTCCCCGGGTCCAAGGCACAGTGCAAGACCTCCGCTGATAAGCCGCAGGTTACTGCTGCAGCCAAAAGCTTGCCAAGGAGCGTGGATTTCCCCGTTCCCGGCTCCCCGGTAAGAATGACCATTCGCGCCGCCTTGCCAAATATGCTGTCAAGATAGTTGATGGGCCCGGCAGGGGTAATGGCCGAAGCAAACAAATGCCGCTGCCGGCCGGGAACGGCGGCGGCACTACATTGACCAAAGAGCTCCTGCTTCAAGGTTTCGGCCTTCTGGTTGGCAATACCGGGAATAAACGCCTGCTGATTTACGGCCTCCCAATCATGATAAATATGAAGGGCAGCCGCCAGATACCGGTACGCCCGGGCAAATTGCCGGCCAATATCTTGGGTGAGCCCGACAACTTTGGCCTTCTCCACCACCATTTTCCGTTCATCCCAGTAATCGCCAAGGTGTAAAATTTCATCGACACAGCCGGGGTACTTCGGGTCCACGATATGGGGGGCCGTCCCGTCGAGAAAAGCAATCTTTATGGCCGGAATAACCATACCGTCCAAGGAATTGGGATCAGACGAACAATGATGATATTCCAGATCATATCCCCGCTTGGCCAATTCTTCACCCAGGGCCTTCATGAAAGAGGACTTGCCGACCCCCGGCCCGCCCTTGATGATGAAAATCCGCGTAGCCTCTACGCCGATGATCTGGTCGTAAAAGGAGTAAAACCCCTGCGCTGTATTGCCCCCGGCAAAGAAGTGTCTGATACGGCCTGTCACCGGGCAATCACCTCATTTCCTAAAGTTTTTGTGACCAGCTTATGCCTGTATCCCTGGGAGTGTGAAAAAAGGCCGTCTGTTTCATGGGGAGAGAAGGGTTTTGTTTGCGAAAGCGGAATAGTTATCAAGTGTAACCCTGTGTATTGTTATTGTTAACACCTTTGTCTTTTTTAATATTTATACTTCCATGTTTTCGGCCAAAAGGGCAAAATTCCACCAATCTCCAGAGGAACGGAACTCCCGGATGGCTAATTAATCTAATCTATCATAGACTGCCTATTTTTCTGTGGCGTTTTCCCTCCTATTTGCGGGAACTTTTGGTTATTTTTTACGCTATTAATTGTAAGTGTCAAAATTACACTAGTTATTTTATCCCGGAAGAAACAAGTGTTAATCGGCTGGGCTGCTAACCCAAAAACAAAGACTGTCCCTTGGCTTTCTTTTCTTCCACCCGGATGTAATTGTCCATCTGTACACTGTCACAATTGATCTCACCCTCCGGCGGGTTGGAGCAATTGCCAATGTACATTGGACGTTGCACAGTACACTAAAGAGATGTTTTAAGGAGGAGTTCACATGTGGTCGGTTCTTGTTAAAGGTGGTTTTATCATGATTCCGCTTTGTATCTGCTCCCTGGTTGCGCTTTATGTTATAATCGAACGTCTGATTTTTTACGCTACATATACAGAAGACGGCAAAGCTTTGCTTCGACGGATTCGACCGATGATCGCCAACGGCCACTGGGACGAAGCCCGCAATCTGGTTTTTTCTCACCCTACCGATGCCTATGTCCGGGTTTTATCTGTCGGACTAGACAACCGGGAGGCGATAAAAAACGGTGAAGAAGCTGAGGTGCAAAATGCAGCCCAAGAAGAGTTAACAACTTACCAGCGGGGTTTAGGAATCCTCGATACAATTGTGACCGCCGCGCCCATGCTCGGCCTGCTCGGAACCGTTACCGGGATTATCAATAGCTTTCAGGTCCTTTCCACTACCTTTGGCAGACCGTCGGCCCAAAGCATCAGTCAAGGCATTGCCGAAGCGCTAATCACCACCGCTGCAGGACTGATGATTGCCATCCCTGCCCTGTTCTTCCTTAATTATTTTAACCGTAAGGTGGAGACACAAGCCCAGAAACTTTCCCAATTCGGTCAGGCCGTGGTGGATCTGATCCGTGGAGGTGGCACCGGTGAAACTAACCATTAAACCCCATAAAGCCCGGATCGAGATCATCCCACTCATCGATGTCATCTTCTTTTGTTTAACCTTCTTTATGGTTTACGGTACATTGGAAACCCAGAGTTCAGCCATGAAGATCGATCTACCTAAAACCGTACATGTGGGAGATCCGGCCAATACGACACTGATTGTCAGCATCCGGAATGACGAAACCATCTGGCTGGGCGATAATCAAACATCCCTGGATGAACTGCCGGGTAAAATCCAAACTGAGCTCCAGCAGGACCCGGAGACCATGGTGGTGCTCCATCCCGAGCGCAAAGTTCCCTATGACCGATTGGTCTCTGTCATGGATTGCCTGGCCCAAGTAGGCGTCAACCATCCGTTACTCGGTGTCGAACGCAAAAAACTAACGGAGGAATAAAGCCATGACCCTTTCGGAAGACAATAAACGCCAATTCATCTCCGGGGCGGCCTCCCTCCTGATCCATGTCGGGCTGTTACTTATTCCCATAGCAGCCACACAACTGCCGCCGGGTGAGGCGATATCCGGCTACATTGCCAGCCTGGTGCAGATCCCGGAGAGTTCCGGTGTATCATCCGGAGCAAAACCGGCGGTAACTGGAGAATCCGCACCGGTGGTTGTTCCGAAAAAAACCGCCCCAAAACAAGCAAAGATCACACCACCCCCCGCCACCCCTTCCCCTGCCGATATCCGGGCAGAAAAGAAGGAGCCGGAAGAAAAAAAGGAAACCGCCGCTACCATAGCAGGGAATGGCGGGAACGGCACGGCCCGGTCCGAACAGGGCACGGTCGGCGACGGTCAGGGTACAGGACCAGCGGCGCCGGCTCGCCCGGCTTTGGGTGACGGCAAAGGCCAGATTGTCTCCGGAACACTGCCGGCATATCCCAAGGCGGCTCAGAACGAGATGAGCACCGGAACTGTCCGTTACCGGCTTCATATCGATCCCGACGGACAACTGCGTTCTGCTGAGAACATCATCTCCAGCGGCGATAAACGGCTGGATGATGCTGTTTACCGTCAAATAAACAGAAGTTGGAGGTTTGCAACAGCGGAGGTCCCCTACTTTTTAGAGCTTGATTTTATCTTCTCCGCTGACGGCAAGGTTCGCGCCGAGCATGTCCGCGCAGGCTGGGAGGATGAACTTTAATGAAACGATACCTATTGCCATTGGCCCTGTTTCTTGGGATCAGCAGTGCGTTTGCCCAAGAAGCGCCGTACATAGAACTGACCAATGACCATCTGCGGATCTTTGTCACCCAAACTGAACAAGAAATGGGCCGTTTTGCCGTAGACACCACCCAAGGTGACCCGGCCCGGGATGATGACAATAACAAACCGCTCATCTATGGCCGGCCCGTGCCCTGGACATCCTACACCACCATTAAGGTGGATGATAAAAACTATGTCTTTGGCGGGCCCACCACACGGCGGGCCGGTTCCCAGGGCTTATGGGGCAAAATGATCGCTGCGCCCCACCGGGACGGCGCCGAGATTGTCACCGTCTTTGAGTATGAAGGACTTTTGGTGGAACAACGGATCGGACCGACGGTCAACCCCTACTCCGGTTGGAACGACACCGCCCGGATCCGTTACCGCATTCAAAACCCCACCAATGCGGAAAAAACCGTCGGCCTGCGCGTTGTCCTCGACACAATGCTCGGCGCCAACGACGGCGCCCCCTTCCGCATCGCCGGACAAAATATTCTTTCCCAAACGGAGTTTGCCGGCAAGGATTTGCCCGACATCTGGCAGGCCTTTGACTCCCTGGCCTCTCCCTCGGTCATTGCCCAGGGCGTGTTGAAAAAATACGGGGCCAGCACACCCGACCGGGTCATCCTGACCGACTGGGGGACCGCTGCCGACCATCTTTGGCATATTCCCCTGGAGGCGGGCAAAGACTTCACCCGCGCCGGTGAAGACGAAGCCGACACCGCCATTGTCCTTTACTGGAATGTCGAAAAGCTGCCGTCTAAGGCCAGCCGGGACATTACCATCTTGTACGGGCTTGGCGGCGTCTCCCTGGCACCGGGTGCTTCCTTCCTCGGTATTGCCGCCCCTTCGGAGATCATCTATGATCCCGTGGAAGAACGGCATTATCAAATTCTTACCTACATCGAGAACAATACACCGCGGTTAGCCCATAATGTCCGGGTTGAACTGCAATTGCCGGCAGGTTTGTCCCTGTTGGACAAGGCAGGGTCCGTCGTAATTCCGCAAATGGAACCAAAGGAAACCCGCCAAATGCTCTGGACGATTAAGGCCAACGGCAAAGCCTTTGGCAAGACGGAGATTGGCCTGAAAGTAACCGGGGACGATCTCAAAGCCAACCAGCTTAAAAGAAACGTCGAGATCATCGGCCCCCCTACCCTCCAAGCAGAGTTCAAACCTTTCTCCGTTTCTGGCTGGAAGGGCGAGCCTTTGCGCCTGGAAGGCCGGGTCTTTAACACCGGCGGTTCCACCGCCCGGGATATCTGGGTAAACCTGGAGCTGACGCCAGGAATCCGCTTGGCCGACGGTGAAACATCCCGTAAATATGTGGAGGATCTCCCCGCCGGCAAGGAGGCTCAGGTCCATTGGTGGATAATCCCGGAGACACCAGGCAAAGTTGGTGTCGCCATGACCGGCAGTCATCGTGGGGGAACGAAAAAACTGGCAACGACGACGTTAAATTTACCTGTGATGGAAGGGGCACTTAAGCTTACTTCCCTGCCCAGCGTCTCGCCGGGGGAAGCCTTCTGCCTCGAAATCCTGGGTGAACGCCTGCCCCCGCTGGCCAAATTCTCCATGGACCTTCACTACGATCCCTCACACTTCAAAGTACTACGCATCGCCCGTGGGCGTTTTGGCATCAATGACCAAGAAGCCCGCTGGATACCGGGGACGGATGATCCGGTGGTGGGAGTTGTGCGTGGCATCACGGCAGAACGCAAAGAGCCACTCCGTGAGGGCAAGTACAGTCTTGTCCGCATCTTCCTGGTGGCCCTCCGGCCGGGCGAGTCCCGCATTGCCATTGAAAACCTGCAGTTTCAACCGACGCTTTCCGGCCGGTTACCGGTTTATTCGCCAAGCATAACTATTAAAATTAAGGAGGAAAAAGAATGAAACTGATGAATCGTTGGTTGACCCCGGTGCTACTTACTCTGGTTCTTAGCCTGACTGTGGCATTCCCGGCCATGGCCCAATCCGCCAAACCAACAGACGTCCCCCCTAACCATTGGGCTTATAAAGCTGTCGTAAGTTTGGTGGAGAAAGGTTACCTGACCTATTACCAAGACGGAACCTTCCGTGGCGACCAACCCATGACCAGGTATGACGCGGCGGTCCTGGTGGCAAAGATCCTCAACGAAATGGCCCTGGGCAGTAAGCTGACAACCAAAGAAGATGTGGCCACCATCAGCAATCTTTCCAAAGAATTCCGCGATGAACTGGTAGCCTTGAGCGCAAAGATGAATCTCTTCGATGATCGCTTAAAATATCTGGAAGGCGGTTTACGTTTATCCCAGGATGACCTGGCCCGTTCGGAGAATGATGCACAGACCTTGCAAAAAAAGGCCCAACAAATTATTGCTGAGATCCTGGAATTAAAAGACCGCGTCGGTCAATTAGAGACCAATGACAAAGCAAAAACCGAGGAGATCGAAAGACTGCGCACCCAAGTCGCCCAGTTGGAAGAGACCACCGAAAGTCAACGCACCTGGAACATCATCCTTGCCATCTTAGCCATTGCCGGCCTGTGCATCTAAAAAGGTCCCTAAATAAAATCAAAAAACATCCCTTCCTAAGAGAAGGGATGTTTTCTTTTATAAGTTAGCATTTCTTTTCAGCACCGCCAGACCTCATTTGGAGTAGGTGCTTTAATACTGCGTCAGCCAACTGCACCTGCTCAGGCTGGGGTTCGGCCACAAACAGCCGTTGCCAACGCTGGCTTACCTTCCACCAGCGGTGGGCCCATTTATCCCCGGTTTTCAACCCCCGGTACAGCCTTGGCCAGAGCCACTTGAACACAATCCCTGCATAAACCGCCTCCAAAACCAGGAGGATATGGAGGGGCCACGGCAAAAACAGCACCAAGGCACCCGGCAGCAGAAGCAAGATTAGGTTACTGCCGCAACCTGGGTGTAAAATCGCCGCTTCCCGACCCTCCAGCACATTTGCAACCATATGCTCTGCTCCATGAAACTGCCGGTGCACCTTGGACAAACGGCCGACAAAAACAATCATAATCAGGATCTCCATGACACCCAGGAGGTTAGCAACGGTAGAACCCCACTTTGTATAGGACAGGAGTTCCAATCCCACAACAACCAGGATGGCCCAGCGCTGGACAGGAGAAAACCGCCAGTACCACCTTCCCCCCGGCTGAAGTTCCCAACGGCCGTCCGGCAGGATCCGTCCTGTCACACGGTGTTTCCCGTCGGTAAATGAAACGCCGTTAATCATGGCAAAACCCCGAATCACCAAAAAGCCGGCCCCCTCTAAATCCAAGATAAAGCAGGAAGGATCCAAAGACGGAAAAACCGGCTTTGCGTCCCCCGTTAGCATTAGTTTTCTATGATGTTACAGAGCGCCCATTATTGCCACGGCTGACTTGTCATCGTTTAAGCGGCGAGATCTCTCTTTGCATGGTACCGGTCCTGAGGATCTCCTCAATCTTGTAGGTCCCCATCTTCCGGGCATAGAGAAATCCGTCCCAAGCCGCCTGGGCCAAACGACCATCGATCAAGTAATCCAACAACCATTCCCCAGCGTATCTTGGGTCCTGCTGGGGAATGCCGGCGCCAATCTCCCGAAGCCATTGCCGGTTATAAACCTCATGGGGTCCGATACACGGCGCCATGACCAAGGGAAGGCCCAGGCCACAGTAGAAGGACAACTCCGAGGGCTTGGTCCACAAAATATCCGTTGTGTGCAAAATCCGGCTGAAATCTGCAAAGTAGTCCTTAGCCAAAGGTTGGAAGATAACTTGCACCCCTTCATGGTTGGCCAAACCGGCTTTGGCGATGATCTCCCGAAAATATTCGGCCACCTTCGGGCGCACACCAGCCACCAGATTCAAACGGACTTTACCCTCCTTAATCTTCCCCGTTAAGCTCCGCAAAACATCCCTGGCAATCTCTGCTTGCGCCCCGGCGCCGCCCACCGTGTAGGTAATGGTCAAGGGATACGTCTCCTTATCTTCCCTGATATCCCAACCCAAATAATACTTGGCCTCTTCCCCATGGATGGTACGAAAACGCCAGGTGGGATCCAGGCGAATCAGGCGTTTCCCCAGGTCATGCCGGAGAATGCTCATGTCTGGGCCACCAATATTCTCCTTCGGCAAGGGAAAACCCGTTAAAAAAATGCGTTCATCGGGTACGCCGTACTGCTTTAACCGCCGCATGGTGTGGCCGCAAGGGGCAAAAAATATGGTCCTACTGCTCTTGGGATTTTCAGGAACCCAGACCCGGTTGATATCGGCATCACAGATAATGGAATAGACAGGGAGATCCGTCAGTTCCTCTGCGGCCACCGCCGCAGCATAGAAAGAAGCAATGACCGGCAGTCGCTTCGTCTTTAATTTCTTCGCCAGCCCTTCCCCCAAGCCCCGGTGAATTAGAAACGACAGGGATTTTACCTGAAACGAAGGTTGGGACAGATCGCGGAAGGGATAATATGGCGATATATTCTGCAAACGTTCCAACATACTAAACAAAAAATGGCCAAAAACCGGTACATTACGCGTCCTGGAGATAAACTCATAGGATTCCCGGAACATTGCCCACAAAAGCCGTTCTTTCTTGGAGTCAATGGCTTCTTCACCAAATAAATAAATCCCTTCGTAGGCAATATCTTTAAGCGGATAGGCGGCACGTTGATGACCTAAACCCATGTTGGCTGAGATGACCCAAGCAACTTCGTTTGTCAAAAGCTCTCCCCCTTACAAGCTCGAACCTTCCGGCATGATCCCGTCCACTATTTTATCGACAAAAATTCAACCACCTTTAACCCGATGAATGGCCCCATCTACAAATTAAGCGCTGTCAAACAGCATGCGACAAAAAGAAAACCCTTGAAGCCCTCATTTTCTCACTTCAAAGGTTTTCAACGGGCAATCAGTAAGGTGAAATTATCGTAATTAATTAAACCGTTAAAGCGCCTTTCCAGTTAATTTTTATGCCGTTAATGCTCTTACCCCAGGTAAACCGGATATAAGCTTCCGCCGCCAACTCAAAACTATCGTATTGGTAGGCTTTGCTCTCAGAAAGCATAAACGCATCCAAATCCCGGGCTTTTTGAATGTAAAGGCGATAAGTTCCGTCATTGGCGCGTTCCAAAATTGCGCCGTCATAGACTTCCTCGCCCGGTTCCCAAAGGGTGGCGTCAATCGGGAAAAATTTGTTATCACCCATGGCCTTTTGGATACCTAAAACCAATTCTGTAATGGGAATACCGCCGGCTTCAAAGAATTTTCTTTCCTCCGAATCCAGTTCCCCGGTGACCAACAATTTATTAATTAATTCAATTTTGGTCATGCGGTACTCATCTCTAAAGAAAAGGCGGGAAGCTTCGGTTAAATGCCCCGGGACCTTGGTCAAGAAGTTCTGAATCAGTTCAGAAACCTCCGTACTGGTAAATCTCTCCGGAGATTGGTAAAATTGCCCCAAGCGAATTAGTTCTTCAAGCCAGGCTGTCATATGAAAGGCAACGTTTTTCCCCAACTCCTCTTCGCACTTTCCTGATTCAGCCAAAGACTTTTCAATCTTTTCCCTAATTCGTGTTGGTTCAAAACTCAATTTCCTTCCACCCCAAACTGTTTTTTGCTAAGAAACTTTTCTCTTTTATCGCCGGCAAACAACTGCAAGGGATAATCCCGCCGCTTATCCGTGACCTCTATGGTTATCCCCTGTGTCAACCAGGAAATAGAGCAGCTGTTCTCCCAAAGGCATCGCCTCCGCTTCATTTTTTATCACGTTACGTAAATTGGCAAAGAACCTCAAGGATATCTTCTCTGCTCCCTTTTTTTCTTTATGTAACATAACATTTATACCATTTATCCGTAAATTTTTCAATAATTTTTTATTGCTATAATCAATTTAATCTATTTGCTTGGCAGTACATCAACTCAGACTGTAAAGATAACGTAATAATACTCCTCCCAGTAAAGCCACAGCCGTACTGGAGAGGGTTCCAACCAGGTAATACTCGGCAAACTCTTTCTGGTTCAGCTCTTGGTAGCGGGCAATGGACTTGGCGGTAAGCACAAATGCCACAGCGCCAAAGGCGTCCATGGCAATGAAAATAAGTAAGATCATCCTCTCAACCATACCAATGTAACGTCCGGTATCGAGGATTCGGCCAATGCTCCGCTCATTGTCCGCACTTAAGGAAACCGGGGAAGTATCCAAGATTTTTCGGACAAAAACAGCTCCGCCATAAATAACGGCAATAAAAATTGCCAGAGTAATCACTAAGTCCTCATTTAACATCGGAAGAATCGTCTGCATAAACCATGAACGCCCCGGCTCAGGTAACACGCCCGCCAAAGACCACCGTACCACCGGCAATGAACCGTTGATGGGCAACCAATACACCCAGTAGCAAAGCAGTACCAGCAAATGGAGCCCCTGGTCAACAAGGAAAACTATCGCCTCAGAACAAGAACCAAGTTTGCGGGTAATAAAACCTTTGATGGCATCCTGGCCGATATGCAGGAGACTCAAAACGGTCAGAGTAAGAACTAAACGTGGGTGAAGCATTTGGGCGAATAACACCAAAAAAGTACCCAATACCAATACGGCATGGAGGATATATCCGGACAAACGTCCCTGATCTTTTTTCCTGGCTGTGTTCCTGCCTTGCAGCAAAAAATCGGCAATGACATGGGCTAACACCAACAGCCAAAAGCCCAACGCAACCGGCCTCCTCCACAAACCTAATACCTAGTGGGACCCGAAATATTCCTCCTGAACCCATCGGCCAAGTTCCGTCTCTGCCTCCCGCACCACGTGCCACCGTGCCGCTCTACACCGCTTCTCCACATTTTGTGCCGTAATTCCCAGGTACTGTGCAACGGCTTTGTATGTACCCATTTTTTCATAAAGAGACACTGCCTCCCATTGACTGGGAGTCCAACGTGATTGAATTACACCAACGGTTTTTAACAAAATGTTCAGTTTCCCATCAATGTTCTGCCGATCGGAAACCCATCTGGTTACAGCCCATTTCAAATTTTTTACTTCTTCCAGGGCTTGACGGGCCCGGTGAAAAGCCGGTCCATCCATCTGCCACGAGTCTTTTGGGTTAAAGTCCGTTGTAATTGTACCAACACCTAAACCAACCCGAATAATCAGCGGCCGAATTGCATAACGGAGCCGACGGATCATCTTGGCAAAATCTGTCGGTTCAGCCAAGACCCCCTGTATTTCGTCTCCCCGTGATAGACTGGGTAAACATAGAAAAGCTTCCGCGTATTCCTGGGCAAAGGTTTGTAATCGCCTGTTTAGCTCCTGCTGTTGCCATGGCTGATCTTTAGTCCTTCGGGATCCGACAATATCCGCAGTAAAGACCAGAAAATTATCGGTCATTTTCAACATCACCCTTTCTAAGGTGATCGTATTAGTTTCACCAACTTAAGGGTGATTTATACATCGAAAAAGAAATTTTCTTTAACAGTTTTGATAACCCATACTTTATCATCCTAATAATTAGTTTATATTTCCTTTTAATTGATAAAACTCCTCCTTGAATGGAGAAGTGCTTTAAAGAAAAGTTAAATTTCTACACTAATCAAGAGAGGAAAAGGAGAGTTATCCCTCCCCCAAAAACACGGCCCATAGCGGGCGCCTCACCTATAAAACACAAAACGGAGAAAACACGGGCGATTCTTTCTCCGTTTAAATATAAATCAATGGGGTTTTTCTTTCACTTTCGCCCAAATAAGTTGGGCTGGCGCACCCCCGCCTCCACCCCAGCGGGCCAACGAAGCTTCATCTTGGCCGCCGTACTCCTGGGTGTTAACCAGCCAAGGCCAGAGAGATAAAGATCACAACCAGCGGGTACCGTAAAGTCCTGTTCCTGCCAGGCTAGGTTTTTCTTGCACCCGTCACAAATACTGCCGAGCCAGCCCGGGCTATTGGCCAAAAGTTCTCCGGCTTTCACCGGATTGGTTACATGTAAAGCAATGTTCTCAGCCGGATAAACCGAGAAATTGCAGGAGTCCCCACTTGCCAAAGTCAGCATGGCATACGGTCCAAGCATCAAAACCCCGCCGGGCGAAAGTTGTAGGAATTTTGAGTGCACTCTCTCCTTGACCACTAGCCTACCGGCGCACTCAGGACATACCAGGTCCGTCAGGCGGGAGCCCGGGGCCCAGCCCGGGGTATCATAAAAGGTCATGTCCCTTTGCCGATCATACCAATGGGTGACCCCTTGCGTGGTTCCCGGAGCACTGGATACTGTAGGCCGGACCGCATCTTCCCCTAAAAACCGGGTCAGCAGGGACGATTTCCCCACATTCGTCACGCCGAAAAAACCGATGCGATGATGTTTTCCCCGGTTAAGAACTATCTCCTCCCGAAGCCGGGTTAGGCCCCGGCTTTTCTTGGCACTAACCGGAATCACTCCACGCAAACCTAGGTCAGGCAGGCGTTTTGCCCAGATTTTCTCGGCAATCGTGGCCACTTCGTCAACTGGAGTCTTGGCCGGAAGCAGATCAATCTTATTCAGGGCTACCAGTACAGGAGCTTTTATCAGCTCGACCCAACCCGTAGCAAAGGAACCTTCGAGATCAAAGACATCTGCAACCAAAACGGCCAGATCGATCCCTGCCATTGCCTGCCGTATCACCCGTTCGATCTTAACTGAAGACCGGCCAGCCGACTCCAATTGTCCATAATGCTTTAACCTGTAACAACGACGGCAGATGGCATCAGGTCGTTCCTGCGCCTCCGGCGGCAGGAAACCGGGGGCTCCCGGATCGGTGGCTTGAAAAGGTGCACCGCAGCCCGGACAGTGGGTCTTTTTCATCGTAAGATCCCCTTCCGCCGGAAACGTTTAACCACAATGCGTTCTAAACGGCGAACGGCCTTGGTGCTAACAAACTCCTCATCACTGATGGGAGTGGTCCACACCGTGTATAAATCCAAGCGGTTACCACCCAAAATGTCCGTGAACAACTGATCACCGATCACGGCGGTCTCCTCTGGCTTGGTTCCCATCAGTTCCATAGCCTTCCGGAAGGGCGACTTCCGGGGTTTGACCGCACGGGAGACAAAAGGCAGTCCCAAGCTGTCTCCCACCTTTTTAACCCGGTTTTCCAGGGCATTGGAGAGGATGCACATCTTTAAACCGGCGGCCTTCATACTTTCCACCCACTCTGTCATCTGGGGATCCAAGGAATCTCCTCCCCAGGCCACCAGGGTATTATCAAGATCAATAATAACGCCGCGAATTCCTTGACAGATAAAGAACTCCGGCTTAAGGTTAACAACGGACTCAGCTTGCACCTGAGGACAGAGTTTTTTTAGCATAACCGTCCTCCTTTTCATTTTTGTCGCCATTTACCGCTACTTGCCGGGGTGTTCCCAACAGTTAACCCCGTGGTAAGAATAAAAATATTCTTCAATTATTACTCAACGTCCTGCTTAAACGAACCGGGCTGTTGTGCAGGTTTTTGAGCTTGTTTTGCCAGATCCGACAATTCCCCGGGAGTAAAATAATAGGTTGTCCGGCAAAAGTGGCAGACTAACTCGGCGTCCTTGCCTTCGGCGGCCAAATTATGTAGTTCATCAGGACCTAAACTGATCAGGGCCCCCAGCAACCTTTCTTTATTGCAATCACAGGCCAAAGCCACCGGCAGATCCTCCGGTTCGGAGTCAATCTCCCCGCCGAGTAACACTTCCAGCATCCGCCGGGAGTCGGCCCCCTGGGCAATCCAAGCGGAGACATCGGGCAGGCTGTTAATAATCGCCTCCAAAGCAGAGATGATTTTGTCGTCGGCGCCCGGCAGCACCTGGATGATAAAGCCACCGGCGGCCAAAACATGCCCGTCCGGCGCCACCCGCACACCAACCCCTACTGCAGACGGCGTCTGTTCGGAGACCAAAAAATAGTTGGCCAGATCTTCGCCGATCTCCCCAGAGACCAGTTCAACAACGCCCCGATACGGCTCACGTAAGCCCGCATCCCGGATGACACAAATCTGCCCTTTACCGACTGCCCGCCCCACATCCAGCTTTCCCCGGACATTCAAGTCCAGATCTACATGGGGCTCATCCACGTAACCTTTGACATGACCCGTCCCATCCGCCACAGCCAAAATCCGCCCGACAGGACCGTCCCCTACCACCTGCAGGGTAAGGCGGTCTTCCGGATCCCCCATCGCGGCCATAAGGGCTGCCCCGGTCAGCACACGACCAAAAGCCGCTGTGGCTGTTGGCCAGGTATCATGGATGCGCTGTGCCTGATCCACCAGTTGTGTTGTTACCCCGGTATAAACCCGGACCATCCCGCCAAAGCCGACAGCCCGGGTGATTGCATCTCCCATTAATGTCGCTCCTTACTGTGGTGAAATGACCATCAATCCAGAACAATCACCGCGAGTAACTCCAATGGTTCGTCCCCGATATTGCGCAGGGCATGAACCCCTCCTCCTCCGGTGATGGAAGAATCGCCTGGGACCATGGTATAGGTCTTCCCGTTTTCCTCTAAACAAGCTTTACCGCGAATAATATGATACAGCTCCCGTTCTCCGGTATGATCGTGGGGCCCAATGGACGCACCCGGAGGTAAAGTAATCCTGGCCATCATCCGGCAATGGGGGCCAAGTTCGTCCTTGGGAAACAAATGGCGGATGGCAACGGTTCCGTCCCCGCCCCGCATCTTCTCTCGGTATTCCACTTCTAAGCCTTTTTCATCACGGAACATGCTTCCACCTCCGGGGTGTACTATTCGCTAAATCGTGGATGTCTCCTTCTTCCGGCCGGTGAGTTTCCACGAAAAAAACAGGATTGGCGCCTGGCTTGGCGTCAATCCTCTCCTCTCACCTTATCGCGTATCGGCAGTTTTATTCCCTTATTCCCGGCGGGATTTTGGACGCTTTCATCCTGGACCTCTTGCGACTTAACCTCGCGGGGATTTGGACGGCCCCTGTGCAGCTCAGCAGCAGCTCCCACTTCTTTACCGATCTCGTCGGGGACGATTTGTTCACCCAAAACCTCCTCACCTCCCCTTTTAGGGTAGGCCAAAAATATTAACTCTATCCTTAACCATTACCGCTTCTTTACTTTTTTGCCCCCGTCTCCTGCGGGGAGATTCCCAGTTGCGCAAGAACCCACTCCCGCCATTTCTCCAGGCCTAATCCCGAACGGCAACTGATACTTAGCAGTTCCACTCCCGGACGCGCCGCGCGCAACCCCCGTTTGAAACGGCTTAGGGAGAAGTCGGTAAAAGGCAGTAAATCCAGATGATTTAAGACCACAATGTCCACGTCCTTTAAAAACCCGGGGTATCTCTCCGGCCAGGCATCGCCGAGAATAACCGGTTGGATCCAGACCCGGGCCTCCCGTCCAAAACGGAGGCGCAAAGGTGCTCTCATCCGCTCCTCCAGGAGAACAGCCCCACCGTCCACCGGTGATGGCCATAATTCAAACTCCAGATCCCGGGTGGGGTTACCCTCGGGCACGGCAAGGATTGGCAAACCCAGGCGCTCCAAATAGCGGGCATCCTTCAGGGCAACCTTCCCTGTACGGTAGGCGACCTTCAGTTGAATTCTCCCGCTTAATACCTCATGGGTCCGCCGGATCAATTGGGTTTTGCCGCAACCAATTAAACCCATAAAGCGAAAGAGACACCGGCCAGCGATATACAGTTCATTAACCGGTTGCCGGTACTCCGGAGTCTCCGGACCACCCATCAACCTCACCCGCCTCCATTAACGGCAAGCCTTACCTGGTCCCGCTAAGGCCGGGAATAAACCGGGCATAAGCTTCATCTAAATACTACTATCCAGTTTACGCCAGCTAGACGGTTTTAGAACATCATTGCTTAGCTTCCAAGGTCAACGGGAGAAAGACCAGGGACTGGCCCTGCCCACAAAAAAACAGGGATCCTTTGGTCCCTGTCCTCTTCAAGTTCGTAAGGGTTTATTTCATTTGCTCAACTCGATCCAAATCAGCGTTTTTCCCCAGCACCACCAGGTTATCACCGGCTTGAATGGTGGCGTCGCCACCCGGTGAGATCAGCAAGGAGCCGTCGGTGTGTTTGATCACAATAATGGTAAGGTCCGTTTTGTTACGGAGATTAAGCTCCTTAAGGCTTTTCCCCACAAAGGACTGGGGTGCGGCAATCTCTTCAATCCGGTAACCTTGGGCCAGTTCAATATAGTCCACCAGATTGGCGGAAACCAGGTTATGGGCCACTCGTTTGCCCATGTCCCGTTCGGGATAGACTACCCGGTCCGCTCCCACCTTCTCCAGGACCCGCCCCTGAATCTTATTGAGCGCCTTTGCCACCACATAGGGAACACCCATTTCCTTTAGGAGCAAGGTGGTCATGATGTTGGCCTGTACATCTCCGCCAATGCCCACCACAGCCACCTGGAAATTGCGCACCCCCAACGATTTTAAGGCATTGGCATCGGTGGCATCCACTTGCAGGGCATGGGTAACCTCCGGCGCCACATATTTAACCCGCTCTTCATCGATATCCACCGCCAACACTTCCTGGCCCAACTTGGTCAGTGTCCGGGCTACACTGGTCCCAAAACGGCCCAAACCCACGACAAGATAAGATTTCATCCCGAAATCCTCCCTTTTAGCCAATAATCACGTTTTCTTCCATATACCGCACATTCCCCGCCTGCATACGCTGGGTCAGGGCAAAGGCGATAGTCAGAAGTCCGACACGGCCGCCAAACATCATCATGATGAGCATAACCCGGGCAAAATCCGACAAATAAGGGGTAATTCCCGTGGTCAAGCCAACGTTGCCAAAGGCAGAAGTTACTTCATAGAGAATCTGGAAAAAACTAAACTTCTCTGTGATACTAAGCAGCATACTGACAAGGAAAATTGCACACAAAGCAATGGTAGTAACAGATAGAGCCTTATAAACAACTTCTTTAGGCAGGCGGCGTTCATAGAGTTCCACATCTTCCCGGCCTTTTACCGTCGCCCGAACAGTGACCAACAACACACCGAAGGTAACCGTTTTAATCCCTCCCCCGGTGGAACTAGGTGAGGCGCCGATAAACATCAGGACAATCATGAGAAAAAGTGATGCATCCCTCATTTCCCCAAGGTCTAGGGCTCTAAATCCCACCGAACGCGGGGTAACCGACTGGAAGAAGGCGGCCAGGATTTTACCGGGCCAATCCAGCTTTTGGAGGGTGGCAGGGTTATTAAACTCCAACAGCAAAAAGAAGATCGTACCCAGGGCCAACAATAAGCCAGTAATCAGCAATACCAAACGTGTATGCACAGACAGGCGTTTTTTCTCCTTTTGCTGCGCAAGCTCAAAGAGGACAGGAAAGCCCAGGCCGCCAATGATGGCCAAAGCGGCAACAGTCAGCATAACCCAGGGATCAGTGAGATAATGGGTGAGATTGGTAAAAGGCCCGTAGACAGGGCCGAAAACATCAAAGCCCGCATTGCAAAAGGAGAAAACAGCATGGAAAAAACCATAATAAACCGCTTGTCCGAAGGGAAAATCTTTAAGAAAACGGAGGGATAAAACAATCCCGCCCATAACTTCCATAGCCAGGGCAAACAGGACTACTTTCTTGATTAAACGAACTACCCCTTCCAGGTCAGACTGACCCCAGGATTCTTGAATCAGAATCCGTTCCTTAAGTCCGATGCGTTTGCCCAAAATAAGCGCCATCAATGTGGACATAGTCATAACACCCAAGGCGCCAATCTGACACAATGTTATAATCACGATCTGGCCGAAGGGTGTAAAAGTTGTCCCCGTATCCTGAAGGATCAAACCGGTGACACAAACAGCGGAAGTGGAAGTGAAAAGTGCATCCAGCCAGCGAAAACGGCCGGCATATGTAGCAATCGGTAAGGTTAACAAAATGCTTCCCAGCAAGATAAAACCGGAAAAGCCCATCACAAAGACTTGGGCGGGCGTTACCCGTTTAAAAAGGGTGCGAAGCCATTGTCGCAAACCGACAAACCTCCCAAAGATCGTAACAATAGTAGGATTATTTTATCATAATCCTAATTTCTCAGAAAAGCAAATCCAATCTTCCGGATTTTAACCAACTTATCCCTAAATTACCAATAAAACTTCCTTAGATTCAGGGAAAAGATGCGTGGCCCCTTAAAACCGCGGGCACTTATTCCTCATGGGCGCCGGTAGTTTTTCCCCCAGAGCACCCGGTCGTGGCCGGCCAAGTCCTTGAAGGATTTGGTCTCGGCAAAACCTGCCCGGCGGAACAAATCGACCAGGGCGGGTGCTTGATCATAACCGTGTTCCACCACCAACCCCCCGCCTGGACGCAGTGTATCCGGCAAACCGGCCAAAATTTGGCGGTAAGCAGCAAGACCGTCCGGACCACCGTCCAAAGCCAACAGCGGTTCCTGGCGGACCTCCCGGGCCAAGCCGGGCATCTCCTTGGACGGGATATAAGGAGGGTTGGAGACCACCAAATCATAACCCTCCGCCGGGCGGACCTGGTCCAAGGCAGCAAAAAAATCCCCCTGGAAAAAGCGGATGTTTTCCTCCGCTGCCAACTGCCGGGCATTGTTTCTGGCCACGGTAAGGGCCTGTTCAGATAGGTCACAAGCGTCCACCAGAATGCCTGGACGGAGTTTAGAGAGGGAAATGGCCACAATGCCACTGCCGGTACCCAGATCGGCCACGCGGAGTCCAGCTGCTTGCCCACCCGCCATCTCATCCAGGGCGGATATCGCCACTTCTACCAGGAGTTCCGTCTCCGGCCGGGGGATCAGCACTCCTGGTTCCACCTGAAAATCCCATTGCAGAAAGGGTTTTTTCCCGGTGATGTACGCCATGGGCGTCCCCTGGGCCCGCTGACGCAAGACATTACGGTAGGCATCAATCTCCTGGCTGCGCAAAGGGCAATCCCAATTTTGGTAGATCTTGATCCGGTCCCAGCCCAAAACAAAGGCCAGGAGCAGCTCCGCCTCAAGGCGTGCAGCAGGCAATCCCAGCCCGGAAAAGTATTTGGCGGTTTTTAAGACTGCGTCTCCCACCGTTAAGTTCATGCTTCAGCCCTCTGCAACAGTTTGGTCTGTTCATCCAGGATCAAGGCATCAATGATCTCCTGCAAGTCCCCGGCTATAACAGTATCCAGCTTGTGTAAGGTGAGCCCGATCCGGTGATCGGTGACACGGTTCTGCGGGAAATTATAAGTCCGGATCCGTTCACTACGGTCGCCGCTCCTGACCAAATCCCGCCGGGTCTGGGACAACTCCGATTGTTGCTCGGCGATGGCTTTGTCCAACAGCCGCGCCCGCAGGATCTTCAGGGCTTTTTCCTTGTTTTTCAGTTGGGATTTCTCATCCTGGCAAGCCACCACAATTCCCGTGGGAAGATGGGTAACACGAACCGCCGAATCAGTGGTGTTGACGCTTTGCCCGCCATGACCAGAAGAACGGTAAACATCGATGCGGATATCATTGGGATCAATGGTCACATCCACTTCCTCGGCCTCCGGCAACACAATGACGGAGGCGGCAGAGGTATGAATCCGCCCGCCCGCTTCCGTCTCCGGCACCCGTTGCACCCGGTGGACGCCGCTTTCAAATTTTAAAGCACTGTAGGCGCCAGCTCCCTCAAAGCTGACAATAATCTCTTTAAACCCACCAAGTTCCGTGGGGTTTGTACTTAAGATCTCCATCTTCCAACCCCGTGACTCACTGTACCGGGAGTACATCCGGAAAAGATCCGCCGCAAACAAGGCCGCCTCTTCCCCGCCGGTCCCCGCGCGAATCTCCAGGATCACGTTCTTATCATCATTGGGATCCTTGGGCAGGAGCAAGATTCTCAATTGTTGCTGCAGGCTTTCCTTCTTGTTTTCCAGTTGCTTGATCTCCTCCCGGAGCATACTCTCCTCGCCTGCATCCCTTGTCTCTGCCAACATCTCCCGGGCCGTCACCAGATCCTCCTCAACTCCCCGGTATTGCATGTAGGCAGTGACAACCTCCTCCAGCTCGGAGTGGGCCTTCGCCAGACGTTGCATCTGCCCGGGGTCGGCAATAACCTCCGGATCAGCCAATTTTTGACTCAACGCTTCATAACGCTCTCGTAGGGCTTCCAATTTTTCTATCATAGATCCACCTCATTAGAGACTTGCAACAAGCAGGAATTTCTTAAGCAGACAGTCCCGTTTGACCCTCACCGGCACTGTGTTCAAGCTCCAAAGTTCTTTTTAAAGCGGAAATTGCCACTTCCAACATGGCATCGTCGGGCTCACGGGTGGTTATTTTCTGCAGCCACAGGCCGGGCAGGCTTAACCAGCGCCATAAGAAGAAATCCTGATGCCGGCCGGAGAATTTGATTAATTCGTAGGACAAGCCAGCCACCACCGGTAAGAGGGCAATCCGGTAACCAAAGCGGAGGAGAAAAGTATCGGCTTTTAAGAAGGAGAACACAACGGCACTCACCAAGATGACAAACAAGAGAAAACTTGTGCCGCACCGCGGGTGAAGGGTGGACTTAGTCCGGGCGTTCTCCACAGTTAATTCTTCTTTAGCCTCGTAAGTGAAGATGGTCTTATGCTCCGCACCATGGTAAGCAAAGACCCTTTTGATCTCTTTGATCCGGGAAACGGATAAAATGTAAAGGATCAAAATAAGGCCCCGGATGACACCCTCAAGCACATTTTGGTAAAAAACCGATTTCACCACGGCACCCGCCAGGTTACGCACCCACAACGGCAAAGCAACAAAAAAGATGATGGCAACACCAAAGGCCAAGAGCATCATCAGAGTCATTTCCAGAGGTGAAAGTTCTTCTTCCCCTTCTCCCTCCATAAACTGATTGGCGGAAAAGTTGAGGGCGCGATAACCAAGGACAAAGGATTCGAAGAGGGCTACGACACCACGAATCAATGGCAGCTTAAAAAAGCGGCTGCGTTGCACGAATGAATCCAGCGCTTCCCCATGGACAACAATCTCATCCGGGGATTTTCGCACGGCAATGGCATAGTGGTGCGGGCCCCGCATCATGACACCTTCAATTACAGCCTGACCGCCATATTGAAAGGGGCGTTTCATCTTAACACCTCATTTAGGATTAATTAATAGTCAAAACAGAGCCCGTTGAAAGCTCTGTTTTTCTCTTTTGCTTATTTCTTTTTTGCATCAAAACGTTTAAGGAACTTTTCAACCTGGCCACCGGAGTCAACAATTCTTTGCTTGCCGGTAAAAAGCGGATGGCACTTGGAACATACTTCCACCCGGATCTCGTTTTTGGTTGAACCGGTCTCAAAGGTCTCCCCACAGGCACAAGTAACTCTTACCTTTTTATACTCGGGATGAATTCCTGCTTTCATTCTTTTATCACCTGCCGTCCATTTTTCAACTTCTCAATTATAGCATAGGGGTAATAAGCACGCAAGCCCATTCTGGATTTTACTGTGGCCCTTCTGCTAAAACCGCCAGCGTAATCTTGGCGCCACCATTATCCCGGACCAAGGCCATCAGTTGAACCACATCCTCGTAGGGAACCTGCCTGTCGGCCCAGATCACCGTCTCCATCCGCCCGGCCAACTCTTGCTTCAAGGCTTCCGCCAGCCGTTCCTTGGGAATAATCCGATTGTTCAAGCGGATCACCCCTTGCCGATCCAGCACTATGTGGAGCAAGTTGTTAGAATCCTGCATCTTTTCAGCAATAGGAGCTGTCCGCGGGAGATCCACCCGGAGTTCTTGGGGGACCGCCTGCTCAAGAGAACCAACCACTAACACAAAAGCTAGGATGTTAAAGAAAATATCCACCAACGATGTAAGGGGAATCTCCGGCAGCCGGCGGGCTTGGCGTTTCAACATGTCTTCTCGCCTGCTTCATCCACCAGCCGCCTGTTGCATTCATCGACAAATCCATCGATGCACCGCCCCAGCAGATGATAGACGACTAAACTCGGAATGGCGATGATCAACCCGGCAGCAGTAGTAATTAACGCCTCGGCCAGACCCTCACTCAAACCTGCCTTATTAAGTTGGGTCACTCCCCTGCCCATCAGCTCAAAGGTGTCAATAACCCCCAAAACAGTCCCCAGAAAACCAAACATGGGAGCGACGGTGATGATCACTTCCAAGACAGGCAAACCTTTACTCATCGCTTTCACCAAAACGCTCAAGGCCTTTTCCCGTTCCGCTGCAGGCAGCTTTGCCCCGGCAATGGCCCGACCCTGCCGGAGCAAACCAGGAAAACTCCATAACCGCTCCAGAATAATTCCCAGGGCCACAATGGAACAGAGCAGCAATGGATACATCACCGGACCACCTTTAATGAACCACTCCCACATTAACATCACTCCCATGCCATCATCAAGGTGCACAATAACCACTGACTATTCAGAGCAGGCCTCATTCCAAGCGGAAACGCACCGCCCGCTGAACCCAGACCGCTGTCACCACCCCGTTGCGCTGAGCGGGGCGATAGCGCCAATGACGGGCGGCCGTCACCGCAGCCTGGTCCAAGCAGGCCCGGCCCGACGACTGAAGCACCCGCACCTTGGCAACCCTGCCGTCTTCACCAACAAGCAACTCCAAGACCACCCGGCCCTCCCAGCCGTTAAAACGGGCTTCATCCGGGTAGACAGGAGGTAAATCCCGAAGCAGCGTCGGCGGGTTATAAGCCCCTGCACCATGACCTGGCTGATCCACAGCTGAAATGCTGGCACTAACCCCGCTTTGTTCCAGCTTGTCCGGATTTGCACTCTCAACTTGCGTAGGGACTCCGGCAATAAAATTCTCCTGTTGAACCGGTTGCTCTCCATTGGCCACCGGTGCTGGTCGCTCGATAACCGGCGTCCTCTCTTCCTCTGCGGGAGCCGTGGCAACTCTGGCCAATGCTGTGGGAGGGATATCCAGGGAACTAACAGGCTGGACCACTTGGCGCGGCCGTTCAGAGACGGCACTGTGCCGGTCCTTGGCCACCGGCATGGTTGGACCAGTACTGCCCGCACCACGTCCATCCGCCGTTAGCATAAGACGCAGGATCGGGGGACTTTTTTCGGTCGACGGTGCACTCTGTCCGGACAGGCCAAGAAATAGCCCCACATGCACCAACACGGAGACGAGCATTGCCCAACGCAGCCCCTTCAACGCACCCGCTCCTTCCTGCCATAGTTCAACAGGCCATTGGCCAAAAGGTTCTTGCCGTCAACCATCATTGAAACTTCAAATCCATTTCCAGCCGGAAGTTCCTGCCCGGCATGGGGTAACCGGCGGAAAACTCATAATCACGGTCCAAGGCATTATTGACACCTAAACGAACTGTCCAGCCAGTTTTGATCTTGTATGTACAAAGCAGATCAAGGATTACAGAGGTCCCCACATCACCATAACCATCAAAGTAGCGGGTGAACATGGCATAACCCCAGCGCTCTCCACTGTATTTCAGGTGCCAAGCGGCACTCAGCGGCGTCCGGGTGTCCAGTTTGGTATCATAGTTCCCCGTCACTTCATTCAATTCTTTGGCATCCAGGTAATGAAGCTGAAGGCCAGTCGACCACTGTTGGTTCAACCGCCAAGTCAAGCCCAGGTCAACTCCTTTCATCCGGACCCGGCCAAAATTCTGCGGTGACCAGGGATCGTTCCATGGATCGCCGTCCCCGTCATCCTCCGGCCGCCATTCAATCAGATCAACAACACTGGTCCTGTAGCATGTTACCTTGGCCAATAACCTATCCAGGTATTGGTACTCCAACCCGGCTTCCCAGGTCTTGGCGGTCTCCGGTCTGAGGTTGGGATTACCACGGGACCAGGGATCCTCCGGCCAATAAAGTTCGTTCAAAGTAGGCACCCGGAAAGCCTCGGCATACATGGTTTTGAGAACCAGTCCCGGTTTTGCCTGATAAACCACGCCCAAGCGTGGAGAATGATTGGCGCCGTAGTCGGAGCTATGGGCCCAGAGGTCACCCCCGTATACTTTCAACTTCTCCCGGGGCTGCCAGGCCAGTTGAAAAGCCAGGGATTCAGCGGTCCGATCCTGTTCACCCACGGTGTTGCTGTCAACGCCGGTCCGCTCCCATTTCCCGACTGCCACCAACTCCAAACCCTTACATAGCTCCCAAGCAGACTGGGCCTCCAGTCCCCTGCGGTAGGCTTCATGATCGCCAAGGCTGAACTCATCCCTATAGAAACTGTCGGTTACAACCTCATAGACGCGAAAGAGCGTCTCTCCACCCTTGTGATTTTTACGTGCCGTCAGGTAAAGGATTCTTTGGCCGTCTTCCTCCTGTGCCGTTAGACTCGGGTAGGTGATGGAACCGGGCACTCCCTTGTCATCCTTGTACCGGTAAAACCCGAGATCAAACTCCCAATTGCCCAGTTTGGGCCGGAGATTCAATACTTGCCAGTTGGCTTCATACTCATTGTTGGGACGATAACCGTCGGAGGAGGCGGCACCCAAATGGAAGGATCCCCACTGCCAGGCATGGGAATATTGGAGGGAACCGCTTTCATAGCTTTCCCCGCCCAAATTCAGCCGGTGGCCCTGCCAATCGTCCTTGGTCATAATATTGATCACACCGCCCATGGCATCCTCGCCGTAAAGGGCGGAGAGGGGGCCTTGCACCACTTCGATGCGGTCAATCACATCAAGAGGGATAAAACTGAGGGAAGCCATGCCGATTTGCGGATTGACCAGAGGTATGCCATTCAAGAGGACAAGCACCTGCTCACTGCCGGCCCCGCGTAAACTAACGGAGGAGACAGCCCCGCCATAGCCCGAGGAATTAACTTGGACGCCCAGATGGTAAGAGAGCAACTCAGCCAAGTCCCGGTGGCCCGGGTTCTCCGCCAACTGGTCTTCGGTAATGACATGCACGCTTCCAGGAGCCTCCGAGACATGCACCGGCATCCGCGTCGCCGTCACAACCATTTCTTCTCCTTCTTCTGTTTCCGTATCAGCCGGCGCTTCCGCCGATACCTGCGCCGCAGCAGACAAGACACCCAGAGCAATCAACAACAATATTTTCCAACGCATCTGCAAACCCCTTTATCTTCAAGATCTTTTCTTCCAAACAAAGCTTCGGAGCCTGAACCAAATGAAAAAGACCCCGCCTGCTTTAGGTCGGAGTCGCAACTTGGTGACGCACACGGATCACTCCCTTCCCCTCGGAGGCGTGACTTAAGTTAGCAGGCAGGTCTCCTGGCTCCAGTTCATCGCTGTTACCGTCTTCCCGGAATTCCTCCAGTGACTTATTGGTAACAACTCCCTGTTACAGTGGCGGGGCCGCGCCGGTTTTGCACCGACTTCCCTATTCTCCCCCTCCCGGGGGCACCTGCAACCGTCCTTATGCAATTTTTAGCTACATATGGGGTTATGCCGGGCTGGTTCTGCCCGATCCCCACGCCAAACTATTTACCAATTCATTATAAAAAACCTCGGGCGCCTGTCAAGAAAGGTCCTCCAGCGCCTAAAAAAGGATCCTCCCCCTGGCGCTAGGAAAAGGACCCAAAATGAGGATGGTTATGCTCCTCCGGTTTTAAAATGAAGTTGTGCCCCCGGCGGACAAGGAAATTTATCGGTAACGCCAGCGGCGGTTTCCAAAACTTTGGCCGCGTTTTTCACGGTTATGCCGGGTTTTCCGGGAGGAACGTTTCGGTACACCGCCAAAACCCGGTTGTCCTTGTCAAGAAAGACAAGATCAATGGCAAACTTCATGCCAATGGTGTGGACAGACCGGCAGGGCGCCAAAAGCAGACCTTCCTTTGGCGACAAACCCTCCTTACCCAGCAGGCCTTTGAGTCGCAGCCAAAAATTGTCGGCCAACCGGATGTGGAGGACCGGCGTCCCTTCCTTGGTTATTAATTCAACATACTTGCTCATTTCATCACATCACTGTAAACCAATGTTTTTGGCTTGATCAAGCATCTCCAGCACACCGGGGCCCAGCAGGACAATGAAGATGGTGGGGAAGATAAATAGAATCATGGGAATCAACATCTTAATGGGCGCCTTCATCGCGCGCTCCTCCGCCTGTTGCCGGCGTTTCATCCGCATCTGCTGCGATTGAATGCGCAAAACCCGGCCAATGCTCACGCCCAACTGGTCGGCTTGGATAACCGCCGCCACAAAGGTTTGCACATCTTCAGTCCCGCAACGTTCCGCCAGTTCCCGTAGGGCCTCCCGGCGGGCCTTGCCAATCCGAATCTCCTGGAGCATCCGGCGGAACTCCTGGGTAAGCGGGCCGGTCGTCTTCTCCACCATCTTCAGGATGGCCCCGTCAAAGCCCAGTCCCGCCTCGACACTAACGGTTAACAAGTCCAGTGCATTGGGCAGTTCCCGGTCGATGGATTTTCGCCGCCCAGTAACGGCCTTTTTCAGCAAAAAGCGGGGAATGACATTGCCTAAGCCAAACAGGCCGATGACCATGATGAAATTAGCCTTATCCCCCATAACCCCAAGTAGCAGTAGGGGTACAACCACTCCCACAATCAGGCGGCCCACCACATACTGGGCTGCGCTCAGGTTCCACGGCCGCCCGGCCCGCTCCAGGTCGGCATCGATATGCTGCAGAAGGGTGGCGGGTGTAAACCGGCTAATGGTTTGGTCCAGCTTCGCCAAGACGGGACCGAAAATCCGTATCAGCAGTGGTTGGGCCAAGGGCTCATCAGCATTGTAGATCTCGTCCCTGGCTTGAATCTGCTGGAGGCGGGTTTTAATGGCAGTATTGGGATTCCACAAGATTCCCACCAATAGTTTTGTCAAGAGCATAACGGTAATAAAGGTAGTTGCCACCGCCAATAACGCTGTTGTCGACATCCCGCATTCTCCCCCCTCACACGTCAACCCGGATAATCTTACGGATCACCATCAGTCCCATCACCATGGAAAAGAAGGCGTAAGCCAACATCGCCTGTCCCCGGGGGTCTTTAAACAACCGGAGAATGTATTCGGGATTGATCATTAACATAAACAGGCTTAACACCACAGGTAAAAGACCGATGATCATCCCGGACAAACGCCCCTGGGCCGTCAGTGTCTTAATCTCTCCCTTGATCCGGACCCGTTCCCGGATGGTGTTGATAATATTATCCAGAATCTCCGAGAGGTTACCACCGATCTGCCGCTGGATCAACATGGCCGTCACTACCAGATCCCAGTCGGAGCTAGGCACCCGCTCCACCATCCGGTGGAGCGCCTCTTCAGTAGTCATACCAAGATTGATCTCCTTCAGCACCCGGGCAAATTCAGTCCGGATGGGCGGCGGCGATTCCCTGGCCACCATTTCCATGGTCTGCAAGAAACCATACCCGGCCTTCAGGGAGTTGGAGATTAACACCAGGGCATCGGCAATCTGGGCGTTAAAGGTATGCAGCCGTTTCTGTTGCAAGTGGTGCAGCCAGATAATGGGCAGCGCTCCGCCCACCAGCGCGGTGACAAACACTGAGACCGGATGGGGGTTGACCATCAGACACAACAGGGCAGCCCCGAAAACAAAGGCAAGATCAAGAAAGAAAAACTCATAACCTTTCAAAGGGATCTCCGCCTTCGCCAATTGCAGATCCAGCCAGTGGACCAACGCCTTCTTTTCAATACTCTTACCAAAGGCGCCCAACATCTCCCGCATGGGATTGGGGCCGTTAAATACATCCTCCGCTGCAGTGGCCTGGCCGCCATCGGCACCGGTTATATCCATATAACGGTCCATCCGCTTTAATACCTTCTGCCGGTCAGAGGAAATTTGCCCGGCAATGGCCAGGACAAGAAGGAAAACCGTGATAAAACAAGCTATGGCGGCCAGCATCAACAAAACCTCCTTCCGGGCAAACACTGGAGCAGAAGATTAGTAGACCGCAAAGAGATCCGGCGGCAATTGGATACCGGAACGTTGAAATTGATCGTAAAATTTCGGGCGAATCCCGGTAGGTCTGAGCCTGCCAATGATTCTCCCGTTTTCATCCACACCCCGTTGTTCGAAGACGAAAATATCCTGGAGAACAACGGTATCACCCTCCATGCCTTGGACTTCAGTGATGTTGACAATCTTGCGGCTGCCGTCACGCAAACGGTTCTGTTGGATGATCAGGTCAATGGCCGAAGCGATCTGTTCCCGGATGGCTCGAGACGGCAATTCCATCCCTGCCATCAGCACCATCGTTTCCAACCGGGCAATCATGTCCCTGGGCGAGTTAGCGTGGCCGGTGGTGATGGAACCGTCATGGCCGGTATTCATGGCTTGTAGCATGTCTAAGGCCTCACCGCCCCGCACCTCACCGACGATAATCCGGTCCGGCCGCATCCGCAAGGCATTGCGAACCAGGTCGCGCATGAGAACTGCTCCTTTGCCCTCGACGTTGGGGGGACGGGTTTCCAGCGAAACCACATGTTCCTGGCGCAGTTGCAACTCAGCCGCATCTTCAATGGTGATGATCCGTTCATCCGGGGGAATAAAAGACGACAAAACATTTAAGGTTGTGGTTTTACCGCTGCCGGTACCCCCGGAAACCACTATGTTCAGCCGAATTTTGACACAGGCCTCAATAAACTTGGCCATCTCCGGCGTCAGGGTACCAAAGTTAATCAGGTCATCAACGGTGAAGGGGTCCCGGGAGAATTTACGGATGGTGATGGTTGGCCCTTTGAGCGCCAAGGGCGGGATAATGGCGTTCACCCGAGAACCGTCAGGTAGACGGGCATCCACCATTGGGCTGCTCTCATCGATCCGCCGCCCAATGGGCGACACAATCTTCTCAATCACATGCAAGACGTGCTCGTTGTCACGGAATTTTACCGAGGTCTTCTCCAGCTTGCCGTTGCGTTCAACATAGACAAGGTGTGGCCCGTTGACCATCACCTCCGAAACCGTCGGGTCCATCAACAGCGAGTTAATCGGGCCAAATCCCAAGACTTCGTCGGTGATCTCGGAGATAATCTTCTGACGCTCCGCCCGGGTCATGGTCGGATGCTCGTTCTCCAAGATAAACTGGACCACCTCAGCGATCTTCTCCTGCAACTTCTCCTGGATCTCCGGTTCGTCGCTGCGGTCCAAAAGTTCGGCTTCCACCTCTTTCATCAGGATCTCCTGCACCCGGTGCTTTAATTGCCTGCTCACATCCACCGGTTTGCTGAGGTGGGAGATTAATCGTTCCTGGCGTTCCGAACGTTCCGGTCGTTCGGCCAAGGTTTCCGTCGGCCTTTTCTCGCCTTCATCAACCGGACGTTTCCCCTTATCCAACCTTGCCATCAAAGACATCTTGCATTACCTCCCTGAACGACTGAACCATGGAGTTTTCTGTTTCGCCGGTTCCCCTTTTCCGGGATGAAATTGGTTGTTAATCTGTTGCGCCAACTCAAAGATGGCTTGGGAAATCGGACTTTTGGGATCGGATTGGACGAAGGGGATGCCCCGGTTGATGGAACCGACAACCACCTTACCCTCACTGGGCAATTGACAGGCAACCGTGTAAGGAACACTGCCGGTTAAATCACGGACGGAGACACCCATCTCTGCCGTGGAACGGTTCAGAATCAGTTTGATCCGGTCACTGCCATAATGCAATGACGCCATAACATCCAAACCCAACTTGATATTTTTAATCGTCGGAACATCCAATGTGGTCAGCATATAAATAAGGTCGGAAGCATCCAGGGCGGCCAGGATCGTATCCTGGAAGGACTGGCATGTATCAACGATGATGTAATCATAGTTATCCTTAAGAATATTGATGATCGCCTCAATATGACGCCCGGTGATAATCTCCGCATACTCCGGGCGGAGGGGCGCCGGCAGGACCCGGACTCCCGAATCATGTTCGATCAAATGCGCCTCCACCAGATCTTTATCCATATGCTCCATCTCACTGACCAGATCAGCAATGGACCGCTTGGGCAATAAATCAAGCAACATGGCCACATCGCCAAACTGAAGATCCAAATCCAACAAAACCACACGTCTTTTGGAGACTTGCTGCAAACTTACGGCAAGATTCACGGCAAAAATGGACTTACCGACTCCGCCCTTGGTGCTGAAGACCGTAATGACGCGTCCCGGCTCCCGGACTGTCTTCGCGCCGTCCGGTGGCAAGCCCTGACTTAACCGACGTTTGCATTCCACCTCATAGACCCGGCGTATAGTTGCCACCAAATCATCGCCGCTGGGCGGTTTGATCAAATACTCCCGGGCGCCTGCCATCATCGCCTTCCGCAGGTATTCCTGTTCACCTTGGACGGACATGATGATAATACCAACTTGCGGCATCTCCATGGTTAGTTTTTCGGTGGCAGTTATCCCGTCCATGACAGGCATATTGATATCCATCAAGACCACATCCGGTTGAAGGCTGCGGGACAAGGAAATGGCCTCCTCGCCGTTGCCGGCTTCCCCCACCACCTGGATGTCATCTTCCAACAGCAAAAGCTTACTGACATTTTCCCGGGTTTCTGCCACATCATCGACGATGAGGACGCGAATCTTCTTGGAACCCACCTTATTTTTCCTCCTTCGAAGCCTATTGCTGATCAATGCTTCTCGGCATCTGGGCATCTTTGGGCAGAATACGATCAATGCTAGGCGATTGTCCTACCGGTACAATCGTAGGAGTAATAAAGATCACCAATTCCGTTTGGCCCTTGCGAAAATCATCACTGCGGAAGAGTTTCCCGATCACAGGCAGATCGCCCAGGAGCGGGATCTTGTTGGTATTTTGGGAATCCTCCCGCTGTAACAGCCCGCCCAAGGCCATGGTGGAACCGCCTTGGATCTTCAACTGGGTCTGCGCCCGCCGGGTAGCGATGGCCGGCACCTTCATATCATTGGTCGTGATTGCATTGGACCAATCCAGGTTGGACACTTCAGGGATGACAATCAAGTCGATCATTCCGTCCTGTCCGATGCTGGCTTTAGTCTCTAAACGCACACCATATTCCTTCCAGGTTATCTCCACGCCATCCTTGGTCACAACCGGAATGGGAATTTCCCCGCCCACCAGAAACTGGGCGCTTTTGCCGCTTTGCAGCAAAATGCTGGGCGCCGCCAGCAAACGGGCCCGCCCGTTTTCAAACAAGTGGGTTAAACGAGCGCCAATCGGAGCAACGCGGCGCTGGTCCCAAACATGTTCTTGTTCAATGTAGTCGTATTTATTGGCTTCAAACAGGTATTCCCAGATCATCGAGGTACCCACTACTTCACCGCCGGTGACGTTCATCGAACCCCATTGAACACCCAGGGACTTGAGGTCATCCACACGGACCTCGGTCACCAATGCGGCAATGTGAACTTGATAGGAATCCTTGACGGTCAAAAAATTGTGGACTACTTCCCGGTAGGATTTGGCAATGGTCTCAGCCCTGGCCAATTCCAGATCGTTGGCGACAATCCCTTCCAAGACCACGGTCTTGGCCGTTACCCGCACTTGGACCGTGGGAATGCCGATAATCTGGCGGATCTCATTGGCCAGGGAAGAATAATCCTCGGCCACTTCCACCCGGAAGCTGGCGCGGCGTCCGCCGTACCAAATATGGACGGTAGACAAGCCAACAGCCTTTGCGTTGACCAATACATCTCCCCCGGTAGTGACCACCACCTCCACTGCCGCTGGATTGCTTGTGGCCACCCGGGTCAGATCTTTATAATGCAGCACCTGGGATTCGCCGACAGTCATAAAGAGTGTATCCTCAGCCAATCCGGGCAGGGATATAAACACGAGCGCAAGAGTCAGCACCATAAGACGCAGGATCATTTGTCGCATTTGGACACACCCCCTTAATCGACATCGACGTGACTGATTTTAGCACCCGAGATTACTTCCACTTTATTCGGCTTTTTCGGCGCCACCGGTTGGGGCCGGTAAACAACCTTCTTTACCTGCTTCGGCTGTTTCTTTGGAATAACCAGGTTTTTGGTGTAGAATGGTTCCACCTGCTCACTTTCTACATAATTGAGGGGTCTAAGCACCAGCCGCAACTTACCGTTTTCTTCAGCCAAGGCCAGTTTCTGGGCTTGTTGCAGATTCACCGCCAAGGTCACCGAGGAGGAAACCTTACCTTTCTTCGCCGCTTCGCCGGCGGGCGACTCCATTTCCTGGGCCGCCGCCAAAACCTGAACGTTTTGGAGCAGCGTTATTGTAACTTTCTCATCCTCTTTGACCACGCCTTCATTCAGGGTCACCAAAACATCCACCAGATCGCCGGGACGGACAAAGCCACCAACGCCCACTATCTCATCGACTTTAACGGTCATACCCCGGTATCCCTGGGGGATCATTAAAGGCAATCCCAGCAACTCATCTTCCCGCAGGAGGCGCCCTTTGCGAATGGCTTCACCAGCCAAGATCTCCGAGCGGGTGATTTTACCCACGGCATCCTTGCCGGACCTGGCCGCATCGCCGGGAATGGCGTTAACAGGCACCGCTTTCAACTCCACCCAATCCGCCTTGATCACAGTCCGGGCAGGAATAGTCATCTTGGCCACCAGGATCTGGGCGGTGGGAATCTCTGCCGGCTTAACCTTTGATTGTTCCTGGATGGTACGATGAACAAGCCACGCCGAGACCGCTGCCATGATGAGCGCCAGGAGCCAGACGATTCGGTTTTGTGACATGGTACTCCCCCCGTTTTATCTAACAATTTAATATCAACTGCTTTTACTTTTCCATCATCATGGTCGCTTGCCCGCTGACCGGGAAGGGGTTTTGCAACAAGCCGGAGATGATGGGGACAATCAATGGGAGTTCCGTTTGAACCTTCACTGTTACCGGATCAAACTTTTGCCTTGTCGACGGTGTAATGGTAATATCTGAATCTTCCAGGTTGAGCTGGGTCGCCACCGATTTTACCGCAGCGCGCACCTGGGCATCCGAGTAACCAACTGCCGCCACCCGTGCACCTTGCCGCGCTGCATTATCCAAGGTCAATTGGGCGTGGAAGATCCGGCCAAACTCCACCAAGCCCATAAACAGCATAAGGAAAAGTGTAATGACCAAGGCAAACTCCACCATAGCCGAACCCTTTTCCTGCCGCCAACAAATTGTCATCTCCTTCACCCCCTCAAATCAGGATCCGAAGAAGCGAAAGATTAATACGCCAATGGCCAGGACCACACCGTAGGGAAACAACGACTCCCTTTTTTTCTCCGGCCGCAAATCCGGCCGGTCGGCCTTGTCTTGCCGGAGGTTCTGCAACATTAGGAAGAAGCGCCAAAACTCTTCCTTTAAACGCCGCTGCCTGAGGAGGATGATGACAGAAACCAAACCGCCTAAGACCGCGCCGTATAACGTGGACCAAAGAGCGAAACGCCAACCTTTTAAGGCGCCAATCGCCGCCACGAACTTGAGATCCCCCGCCCCCAACCCGCCATGATAAAACGGGAGTAAAAGGACGGCTGCGAAGAGAACCCCTCCGATGGCATCCAATGTTCCACGCCAGCCACTGGCAACAGTTTGCAGGATAATACCCACAATCATCGCAGGAAACGTTAACCAGTTGGGCAGGCGACGCCAGCGCAGATCCGTGACCAAGCCGGTCAGGACAACGATGAACAGAATAACATCGGAGGCTGTGAAGATTTTGTGGTCCAAAGGGTTCCCTCCCCAAGATTAATTGGTTATGTATCCACACCGGATAGACTGAGAAGGGGTAAGACCCCGTGCTTGCAAGTCTTACCCCCTCTTTCCCACTAATGTGCGTTCTCCGGGTGTGCTAATGACTCTCCTGATTTATGAAAGATGGCGCTTAGTCCCTCTTTGATTAGGATAATCAGTGAAATCACGGCAATGGCAGCGATTGCGATGATTAGTCCGTATTCCGCCATCCCTTGGCCCGACTCATCCTTCAGGAGACTTTTTAGCATTCACCCCAACCTCACTTTGTGTGGCTTCAATCACTGGCCGGCGCTCTCAGGGTTATTGACAGCTTCTTCAACCTTGCCAAAGAGGTTGCCCAAACCGCCCCGCATTGCCACTAAAGCAGCGATCAGGACTACAGCCACCAAACCGATGATCAAACCATACTCCACCATGCCTTGCCCTTCTTCTTCTTTAAACAAACGACGCAACATTTTCCTCAACCTCCATATTATATATTTTGGGACTCCCTTCAAGATAAAACCGGTCTGTTGCCTCCCGGCGTTCCCTCCCTCCAAGTAAATCTCGATTAAAAGTATTACAACAAATCTTTGCCTTTGCTTCCGCGTCGGATTGTTAATTGGCTTGTTGTTTCTTTCTGATTCTTATTGTACCAGTTAGACCGGGGAGTGAACATCCAGCCTGAGACTCATTTTCACCCGGGACTTTAGTCCCAACACCGCCCTTGATACGTAATTGTTATCGGCTATATCAGTCATTTACTTTAAATTTTTGTTAATAAATTTTTGTCCACCCCGGCCTTATTCCACCAGGCTGATTTCGCCGCCAGGAAGTATGTTGGTGGCATTGGGATCGTAGATGACCTTGATATTGGAGCCATTAAATTTGATCTCATTGGCCACCACGGAACCGTAAACCGTAATGCTCGAACCGTTAATCTGAATTAACCCGTTGGGCGCATATAAGATGCCATAGATCTGAATACTGCTGCCATTAACATGGATGTCACCGTTTTGACTATAGAGACAGACAGAATCACCGGCAGTGGCATACCTGATGCTGCTACCATTGATATGGATATTATCCGTGGTCAAAATCGTCCCGTTACCCCTGATGGTACTGCCGTTGATATGGGCTGAACCATTGACCACAATATCACCATCAACATCAATTGAACTGCCAAAGAGATGGTCGGTATCGTAGATTTTCTCTGCATTCAAACGAACTTTCTCGCTAAAATCCGGCATGGCCAAAAACTCCGAGTACTCCTGCACGGCACCAATACTGATACTGCTGCCGTTACGGCGGAAAGTGCCAACTGTATCCATTACCCCGGTGATGGTAATCGAAGAGCCATGAAACTTAGAGTTCCGGTTGGAGTGGGCTGAGCCATCAATATATAGGGAGGAACCATTAAAATTCAGATCTTGATCCTTACCGCCGGAGAAAAGGGCAAAATCAAACACCCGTGAGCGGCTGGTTGCTGCAGCCGCCCCGGCCCAAACTTCCATGGTCCGAATCCCGAGGACCGGCGCAAAAAACAGCCTGACTTGGCGGGTAATCTCCACCCGGACCCGGTTGTTGGGGAAGGTAACATCCACCGCATCCGCATCCTTAACACCGTTGAGGCTGCAGTATTGCCGGACGCGGTCCCGGGCGGCAGTGGTATCCGGCATCTGGTAAGCGCCGGCCAGTGCCGCGGCATCAGCGGCCCTTTGCAACTGGGCACGGTTTAAGTAGACCAAACCTGCATCGACCACCATGGCCACCAACCCCAGGAGAAAAACGAAGAGCAGAGCAAATAAGACGAGAATCGCACCTTTTTCGTCCCTTAACTCACGCAACGTCTCCTTCATTCCCATCACCCCTTTTCCCCCGGCTAGCAAGGAAGAACAATGCAGACTCCTCTTAGCTTTATCATAACATTTTTTGTTCACAAGCAGTATCAGCCCAAAGACTCAATTCACCCGGGACTATGGACCTATTCTCCTTGCGTTCGGAGAAGAAAAAAGGCCGTAACGGCCTTTTTATCCCTATTATTTTTAATTATTTAACCAAACCCTTCTTCAGGGCATATACCGCCAGTTGGGTCCGGTCGGTCAGATCCAACTTCCGCAGGATGCTACTGACGTGATTCTTTACTGTTTTTTCTGAGATAAAGAGTTTTTCGGCAATGGTTTTATTGTTCTCCCCCTGGGAGATTAGCTGCACAATTTCCATCTCCCGTTCAGTTAACCCCAGCTCCTCCGGGGTGAACTGATTGATCTCCTTGCCCCGCCAGATCTTGAATTCATCCAGCAGGCGCACCAGCAAACTCGGCTGGATATAGGCCTCGCCCTCGGCAACAACCCGGATGGCCTCAAACAAGGTGGCCGAGTCCACATCCTTCAGAACATACCCGGTGGCACCGGCCCGGATAATCTCGTGGACATACTGGTCATCGGTGCATACGGTCAGCGCCAGGATGCGGATGGCGGGATTTACTTCCCGCAGGCGTTTTGTGGCTTCAATTCCATTAAGGGCCGGCATATTAACATCCATCAAGACAACATCGGGTTGAAGCTTTAAGGCAAGCTCCAAGGCTTCTTGCCCGTTCTTCGCCTCCCCCACGACTTCGAAATCCGGCTCTATGCTCAGAAGCTTAATCAAGCCTTGGCGCAGTAACTCATGATCATCGGCCAGCAGAATCCGGATCGACATATCCGTAACTCCTCCTAAACAATCCTTAACCACAGGGTGTTATTCTTCTGTTACTTTCCCTTCTTCCTCATTCTCCACCGGTGTTATCGGAATAGAAACACGGATGGTCGTCCCTTTCCCCGGGGCAGAGGTCAATTCAAACTCTCCGTTTAACAACTCCACCCGCTCCTTCATGGAAAGAAGCCCGAAACTTTGTTTTCCGGCAACCTCTTTATGTACTTTCACCGGATCAAAGCCGCGGCCTTTATCGATCACGCGCAGGTTGAGACGTTCCTTTCCAAACTCCAAGACCACCGTGGCCCGGTCCACTTTGGCGTGTTTTTTGATGTTGTTCAATGCCTCTTGGACCAGACGAAAAACGGTTACTTCCACGGAAGGATCCAGACGTCTGTCTTCCCCCCGGACGGTGACAACAGTTTCGAGCCCCTCCCGTTCTTTAAACTCCTCGGCATACCGGCGCAGGGTAGGCGCCAAGCCCAGGTCATCCAGGGTCATGGGACGGAGATTAAAGATAATGCGCCGGACCTCTTTGAGACTCTGTTTTACCACTTCTTTCAGTTCAGTGAGTTCTTTGTTGATCTCCGGTCGCTTGTTCTCCAGCAATTTTTCGCAAAATTCAGCCCGGAGCACCACATTGGCCATGGCCTGCGCTGGTCCGTCATGGATCTCCCGGGCCACTCGCCGACGTTCGTCCTCCTGGGCAAGGATGATTCTCGCTCCCATCCATTGGCGTTCCTGGGTGCTGGCATTGGGGTTGGAGTTAAAAAAGTTCATGTTTCCTTTTAAAAAGCTCAAAGCCAAGTCTACTTTGGAAACCAGATCATCCGCCTTTCTTACCATATTGTCCATGCCGGCAATGGACCGTTCCAGTTCATCCCGGCGCTTACGCATGTTTTGCTCCTTTTCCCGTTCCACAGCCAGTTGAACTTGGATCTTCTGGGCATTTTCATAGGCAGCGCGGATATCCTCATCGGTATACTTGTTAAAATCCCGACTCACTTCCATCAGGCGCACCCGGGATCTGCGGTACATTAGTTCCAACCTGTCAACCTGGTCAATCACATGTTTAAGCTCATTACGCAGGTTCTCCAATTCATTCTGCAGCCTGCGTTGTTCACCCTTGGCCGCTTCAGCGATCTCAAAAATATCTTCTTTACTATGTTCAATAGCATTTAATGTTTCATTAATAATCCGGTCGAGCATAACTTGGTCCACTGTTACCTGCGCCTCTGTTGCCATCGATTTCACCCCGGATATGCCGTCTCAACTTGCTGTACATTACGTTATCGGTTTAAATCCCGCCACACTTTAGGCGGGAAAACAGAAAGCACCTGAGGAAATCCCCGGGTTTACTGACTGCCCGCAGCAAACAAAATCAGGGAAAGAACAGAAAAACCGTCCCTGTTACCGGGACGGCTATTAATCTTGTTTCAATTGATAGTTGCTGTTTATTCGACCACCGGAAATCTTGGCCCTTCCGGTTGAAGATCAGTCCACAAAGGCCGCATAAATAGCCCGGACCGACCGTTCAAAGTCTTCGGTTTCAACACCCACAATAATATTGATCTCACCGGAACCCTGGTTAATCATGCGCACATTAATATTCTCTTTGGCCAAAGCGGTAAAAAGCTTCGACGCAATACCAGGGGTATAGGCCATTCCCCGTCCCACCGTGGCAATCAAGGCCATGTTGGGATGAACTTCGATGGAATCGGGTTTAAGCTCCCGCCGGATCTCATCCAGAACCCGGTCCAATTTACCCTTGAGTTGGGCGTCGGCAATCACCAGCGACATGGTGTCAATCCCGGAGGGAATATGCTCAAAGGAGATATTGTTCACTTCCAGGATGGACAGGAGTTTGCGGCCAAAGCCCAGTTCGATGTTCATCAAAGCCTTTTCAATGGCAATGACGGTAAAATCTTTCCGCCCGGCAATGCCGGTGATCGCCCCCGTCTTGGGCGCGGGTTCCAGATCCCGGACGATCAATGTGCCGGGATCCTCCGGAGCATTGGTGTTTTTAATCCGCACCGGGATACCGGCTTCCCGTACAGGGAAGATGGATTCTTCGTGGAGAACGCTGGCACCCATATAAGAGAGCTCCCTAAGCTCCCTATATGTCAGCTGTTGGATGGTCTTGGGATTCGGCACAATCCGCGGGTCAGCCATGAGAAAGCCGGAGACGTCCGTCCAGTTCTCATAAAGGTCTGCGCCAACCCCCCGGGCTACAATGGCGCCGGTTATATCCGAACCGCCACGGGAGAATGTTTTGATTTCGCCGCCGGGTAGAGCACCGTAGAAACCGGGAATGACCGCATGGGAATGCTTGGATAAGCGCTCACTCATGACTGCTTGGGTCTTTTCTGAATCAAAGATGCCATGTTCATCAAAGAAGATGACTTCAGCAGCATCCACAAAGTCCCAACCCAAGAGTTCCGCCAGGATCAGGCCGTTGAGGTACTCCCCTCTACTGGCGGCATAGTCGGCAGAGGCGCCTGCGGCAATATTCCGTTTCACCTCTTCCAAGTGGGGACGGATATCCATTTGCAGGCCCAGGTCCCGTACGATCTCTAGATAGCGCTGGGCAATAATCTGGAAAACATCGTCAAAGGGCACACTTTGCTGAACATGGGTATGACAGAGATAAAGCAGGTCAGTAATCTTCTGATCACTCGGGGTCCGCTTGCCAGGCGCCGACGGTACGACATACCGCCGTTTGGCATCGGCCTTGAGGATATTTTGGACTTTGCGGATCTGGTTCGCATCAGCTAAAGACGTTCCACCAAATTTCGCCACAGTAATGCTCATAAATCTCAACACTCCCACCGTAAAACATAAACACAATTCATCATAAAACTACGGTCAAAAAATGTCAATGGATTGGCTAGAGCAGACAAGGAAGAAATCACCATTATTAATTTCCGGCAAACTATAGGCAGAAATCAGGGGTTCCCCCGTCCCTGCCTAATCATCCACGCGCTGGATGCCGTAGAAAACCCGGACCGCCCATTCTCTGAGCCCATCGGGCAGGAAGCGGCCAAGCCAAGGAAACTGCCGGGAAACAAAATCGCCCGCGGGATAATGGCCGCGCAGTCCCGTGGCCTTTCGAACAACTTTTACAATGGTTTTCGCCACAACATCCGGCGGTGGCGCCACCTGCATATTCCGGTCAATGACCCGCCATGCCGCATCCCGCCACTTCCGGTAGGGCGACTCGCCCGCAGCAGCGCCAAACTGGGTGGCATCATTGAACCTGGTCTTAATATCCCCGGGTTCCACGGAAAAAACCCGAATGCCAAAGGGGTGCAGTTCCTGCCGGAGGCCCTCGGTCAACGCCCGGATCGCAAATTTACTAGCGGAATAGTGTACCTGGAAGGGGATGACAAAATGTGCCGCCAAAGAACTGACATTGATGATCGTTCCGGCACGCCGCTCCCGCATCCCCGGCAAAACCGCCTGCAGTACGCGCAAAGTTCCGAAGTAGTTGGTCTCCATCTGTTGCTTGGCCAGTTCTACCGGTGTCTCCTCAATCGAACCGAAGATGCCGAAGCCGGCATTGTTAACCAGCACATCCAAGTGGCCAGCTTCCTTTAGCACCTGTGCCACGCCTTGTTTTACCGATTCATCGGAGGTCACGTCCATCTCCACAAAACGGACGCTGTTCTGCAGCTCTGCAGACAACTGCGCCACCCGGGACAGGTTACGGATAGTCCCCCATACTTCATAACCAAGTTTTTTCAGTCGAACGGCCGTAGCAGCACCAATACCAGATGATGCCCCCGTCACCAGCGCAACTTTCTTATCCAATTCCAATCCACCTCACTTTATGCAAATTTAACAAGCCCGCCAAAAATTTGTGGTTACCTTATAACAAATCTTTCTTTTGTTCGCGGCTTCTTAAGCAAAACCCTTCTTACAATAAGCATGATACTGTAATTTTTACAGGATCCAGGATTCTCTTGTCGAAATCCCTTTCTTAGAACAAAAAAATAATGAAACAAAGAGGTGTCCTGTTATGTCCGGAGACATGATCCAATGTAGCAACCTGAAAAAAACTACGGACATAAGAAAGTCCTTAAAGGGGTCGACCTTAATATACCGCCGGGGACCATCTATGCCCTTCTGGGGACAAACGGCGCGGGCAAAACCACCCTCATCCGTACCCTGTTAGGCCTAATCCCCAGGTCCAGCGGGAACGTGAATATTCTGGGCAGCGATCCCTGGCAGGCCGGTCTCAACTTACGGCAACGCATCGGCTATGTTTCAGAAGAACAGGGACTCTATGGCTGGATGAAGATCGCTCAAATCATCAAGTTCTGCCGCGACCTTTATCCCAAGTGGAACAGTGGGTTTGTCGCCAGTTCCCTGCAACGTTTCGGTTTAGCCGAAAATACCCGGATCCGTACCTTGTCCAAGGGGCAAAAGGTCCGCTTGGCGCTCATCCTAGCCCTTGCTCCCGAACCGGATCTGTTAATTTTGGACGAACCTATGAGCGGGTTGGATCCCCTGGCCCAGCGCGACTTCCTGAAGATCCTCCAACAAGATGCGGAGCGGACCGGACGAACCATCTTCTTCTCCACCCATGATTTGCATGATGTGGAAACCATCGCCACCCATGTGGCCATCTTATTTAACGGCCGGATCCAGGCGACCGGAGCATTGGATGCTGTCCGGGCTTCCATCCGGCGAATCCGGACCACCGGCCAACTGAAGAATCTCCCCCCACAGGTCAGGGAGCTTGAGGTGAACAAGGACGGAGGGGTCTATCTACTCCCCGCCGCCGACCAGGCTTGGCCGGAGATAACCGGTGCCAACGGGGACTGCCAAGTGGTGGAGGATTCCCCTGCCCTCTTGGAAGAAGTCTTCCTCTATTATTGCGCCGGGGGGGACAAGGCATGAAATTCCCCCGCCCGTTACTATTAAAGAAAGAACTACACCAAAATAGCCTGTTCTATCTTTTCCCGCTCCCATTTGTACTGGCCTTGGCCGTTTTGAAAATAACCTGCGCCTTTGCTGGCTTGCCCTGGCTCATCCCCCTCTTCTCCGTGGGGGTTCCGTTTACATTAGCCGTGGCGTATGGCCTGCAGGCCTTCGATATCGAAGAAGATCAACAAACAAGGGACTTCCTGCTGGTAAAACCCCTGTCCATTTTAAGAATCGTGACGGAGAAATACCTGATCGGCCTTACTATCCTGCTCTTCTGGGCGGTTACCTTCTGGTGGCTATGCGGCTCAAGCTATTTCGAATTGCCACAAGCTCTTTCCGTCGGAAGCTGGGCAGGATGGTTAATCCTTGCCGGGATCATTCTGACATACAGTTGCAGTTTCCTAGCTGGTCTCTGGATCCAGGGACCCAAAAAACTCTTGGCTGTCCTTCTATTAACCCCATTGATGCTAGGCTGGGCCTTCCTTGCCTGGTCTTCCTGGGCCACCTTTTTCTTGCATAACTTTACATTACAACAAACTTCCTGGGTAATCCCACTCTTTCTCATAGTCATCGCTTTTGCTGTCAGCGGTTCCATTATTCTGCTTACATTCCAGACAGTTATCTGGCTCTTGCAGCAACGCCCATCCCTCCGGGAAACGCCGGGACTAACCTGCTCCATCCTCCCGCCGGTACTCCTGCTCCTGTTAGGCCTATTACTGAACTTGGCTTTGGCCGTACCCCTTCGGATCAGCAATTTCATCGGAGCGGAGCTCTTCGGTTTGGAGAAACCAGCCTTTTGGACCCTGGAGGGTGCCTGGAACCCCAGGAACAATCTCCTGGCCGTCAGCGGCCCCAATTACCGGATCGCCTTGGCTTCTCTCGGTAAAACACCAAAGGTCCTCTACCAAAGCGACACAGAGAAAAAGGGAATAATACCTGTTTTAGCTTGGTCTCCCCGGGGAGATCTCCTTGCCTTTGAAGAAGATGGCAAGATCTATCTATTAAATACCCGCGAAAAGCAAAAACCTGTCTGGGTTGGCAACGGCACTAATCCCTGCTGGTCACAGACGGGTGAAGCTCTCCTTTTCGCCAGCGCTGAGAGCTACACCACCGAAGCCCCAACCAAAGAACATTCCATTCTCCTCTTCCACCAGGTGTTTTACCATGTGGACATAAAAACCGGTATAGTCCGGCCATATCTGGAGTTTGACGCTGTCGGCAACCATTGGACCTGGGATGATGCCAACGATGCCATCTGGTATGTTTCTCCCGCCGGTGAACTGGTCCGCGTTACCCTAAAAGAAGGTTTTTCTTTTCACCCCGTTCCCGGGGTCCCCTCCGGCCGGCCTATTATCTACGCCAGGTTTTACCGGGTTAACCATCCCTCGCCCAAATTCATCGTTACCCTCTATTATCTAAACCAGAACAAACGGCAACATGTTGATGTTTATTTCTACCTTCTCGACCCGGTTAAAGCGATGATCAAACCCTTGCACCACGAATCCGGTCTAAACTTGACAACACTGATTCTCCATCCACAGACCGGAACCTATTTACTCGGTCGCAACGGTGCCTTTACCAAACGGCAAATTCCAAAATTCCGGGAGGTTCTCCAATGACAAGCAACATCTTGTACAAAAGCACCCTCCGGCTCTGTCAAAAAGAGGTCGTGCAAAATCTCGTTAATCTGCTCTTCCCGGGTCTCTTCTATCTGCCCCTGGCTATTACAGCTTTTCTTCGCCAAGCCCCGGTCCCCTTCGGGCCGGAACTCTCGATTGCTGCATTAATTGCCAGTGCAGTACTGGCAATTGTCTATGGTTTACAGGGCTTTGCCCGGGAAGCCGACAAGAAGACCATGGACTTTATCTTGTCACGCCCCATCTCTCTTCCGGTCTTGATCGGCGTTAAGTTGCTCTTCAGCACCGGCGTTTTTGCCCTTTGGTTGTTTTTATTCCAGTTCGTTGTCGACCTGGACCTGTCCAAGGTTCCTTTTCCCACCAAGCTGGATCCAAGTTGGTGCGGGGTCGTCCTCATCATGCTCAACAGTATGGGTTTTATCGCCGGGTTAATCACCCGTGGCGCGGAAAGATTGGTTGTTACCGTGGTCCTCACCGGGCTTGTCGCCGGCTTGTCCTATGGCGTCTGGCTGCAATGTTTTGACCTCATGTCCGCCCGGTACTTCTGGTTTGATATCCCGCCCCATATCTATGGCCTAGTTGCCCGCATCATCCCATGGACACTCCTGCTACTCAGCCTCTGGATCCCTTGGGTCCTTGTCCTTTGGTATCTTAAAGGCAAACCAAATCCCCTGTGTTTTCCAGCCTTTCGCCGTTGCTTTTTCCTGTGGGCGGTTACCTTCCTGCTAACTCGGCTTGCCAGCTTAATACTGGGTCCAGCGCTTTGGCCCGCCGACCTGGAAATCCGCGAAGGCGACTGGCACCTTCGTTCCGGTTTGGTTCTAACCGCGACGCCACCTTTCAGCTACAGCAGGCAAGGGGGCAGTTCTCTCTATCTGGCCAAAATCAGCGGAAAACCCTACCGCATCTATACAGGCAACAAAATCACCAACCCCCGCTGGTCGCCTTTGGGTGATGCCCTTGCCTTTGTTGAGGACGGACAGATAAAAATCTACCATCGTGGCCGCACCACAGCCCTTGGCCAAGGCAACAACCCCACCTGGTCCGGCGACGGTCGGAAGCTGGCCTATACTTTGCAACTGGAGAAGGACAAACAGATCCAGCGGGTATATGCTCTCGACCTAACCAGCAAAAAAACAACCCTGCTAGGAACCATACCCTCCGGCCTGCTGGACCTGGTCTGGGACTCCGACCGCCAGCAGTTATATGGGGCCCACCAGGACGGGTATCTTTATCTCATCGACCTGGCAAAAGAAGAAAGTAAAAAGATCAAAATCCCTTCACCAGTTCAGTTGGCAATGCGACACCCCCGTCTGGTACAAACACTCGCCGGTGATATTCTCCTAAGCCTGGCAGGTGAGCATGAGGTCCAAGTCTATTCCTACCAACCGGGCCGGGACCGGCTAGTGCTATTGGAGACCAAATCCGGCCGGGAGGTGGCCACAGTCACTCAGTCCTTCATCTCCCCGGACGGAGCGGGATTCCTCTGGCCACGAATTGATGGAGCCTTTGAGTACCAAGGAATCATTCCGCCCCATGATCATGATCATCCTGGGCACGAACACTGTCTTGACAATCATCACCATGAACACGATGAACATGACCACGAAAATGATGAATGACCACAGAGATCAATATATAGTCAGGACCATCTTACATTATTGCTGCTATTGCTGCCCCCGGGCAATGGAGAAGTGGGGACCATGGCCAGTCCCCACTTCTCTTTTTTATTCATCCATTCATCTGTCCCGTCTAGCCCTGGCTGTTTTGGGCAAAAGCTAGCCTTAGGTCAGCCAAATCCGCTTCGACCATGGTTATAAGCTGCTGCGCCTTTTGCTGATCCTTAACCTTAATCGCCTCCTCCAGCTCCTTCAGGGAGTTTTCCAGATTCTTGCCCACCTCTTTGGCACCCACCTTTTCCCCTTGGGGCTTAAACTTTCGCCAATTATCCGGGGCTTTTTTCACCAGGCTACCCGCAGTCTGCCAGTTTGCCACCGTCACATGAAGTGCAATCTCCCGCATTGCCGCTTCCATTTTAAGCAATTCCGCCGGAATGACCGTCTTGAATTTCTTGGTCAGATCCGGTAAAGCACCGGTGATTTCGTTGGCGTGTTCCCTCATCTTAAATAGGCTTCGGTTCTTTATCGCCGCCTCCAACCCCGCCAAATGCATCTTTACAACCATCCGTTGCTCCGCCGGTACTTTTTCCCGGTCCAACTCCTGCTCCCCCTGTTGCCAGAGGCTTTTAAGTTTATTGAGGCCCTGCATAGCTTGGCTCCAATCACCCCCGGGAAGATGGTAAAGGTCTAACGCCGCATCCTCCATCCTTTGAAAAACCGCTGGCATCGACTGCTTCTCTACCTTCTTGCTCTGACGTTGCGGTGCGGGACGGACTTTCTCCTCTTCGCCCAACAGGCCGCACCCAAGGGTGAACAAGACCAGCAAAAACAAAACCGGCAGTAATTTACACGTATTTATCTTTATCCAAATCCTCATCTCCATCATCCTCCTCTTTTCGGACTCTTTCTAGTCTCCCGCTAAATCCACCATCCTATCCTACATAAAACAAGGGCCGGGAAGCCGAAGACTATAAATAGTCTTTGGTTCCCCGGCCCGTTCTACCACAACAATACTAACTATAAGCCAATCTACTTTTTCTTCCTCGACTCCTTGATTACCAGTGGGGTTAGGTCTTTTTTGGCTTCATTGTAAACGTAAGTTTGATCCACTACATAACGCACCTTTTCCTTCTGTGCCACCTTGGCAATGAGGTTATTTACCTTCTCCTCGGTTTCTCTTTCCGCCTGTTCGATCTTCCGTTGAATCTCCCATTGCTTCCGGTCCAGCTTCTCTTGGGTTTGTTCCGCCAATTCCTCGGCTTTCTTCCGATACTCCTTAAGCAGGGCTTCTTGATCTTGCCCACTCTTTCCGGCCTGTTCCTTTTTATAACGCTCAAGCAATTCTTTGCTGAGCTTGTTTTGCTCCTTTAAAACCACTTGGGTATAGTCGGCGTACTCCGCCTCCAATTGTTTTTTTAGTGTGGCTAGTTCTTTATACTCCACCAGGTTTTGCTTTATAGCCTCCCGGTTGAGGACGGCAAAATCGATGGTCTTCCTCCACCACCAGGCCTGGGCCGTGTTGGACCCCACCGCCATCGCCAACAGCATTAATAAGGCAAAAACCTTTCCGGTATTAGTCTTCTTGGTCATGGTTTCCCTCCGCTTTTTATACATTATTACTAATAACCCCTCTAGAGTGGGCAGAATTTTACGTTTATATTCCACTTATTTTCTTTGGATTCCTCTTCGTGGACAAACTTTTCCGCCAGAAGTTTTTTCCCGGGAATGAGCCGATGGAGGATATTGTTAATTTTTTAACTGATTCTCTTCAGAAATCTTGAGAAGATACTCCAAACGTAGTATAATTCAAGTATATTAAAGCCCGTTACCTGTTAACAAAAGGGGAGTGAATTAGAATTGGCAAAGAGAGTCTTTAATTTCAATGCCGGACCAGCAGCATTACCGTTACCCGTCTTGGAAGAAGCCCAACGGGATCTCTTGGATTTTCAAGGTACCGGCATGTCGATTCTGGAGATGAGTCATCGTTCCAAAGAGTTCCAACCCATCGTGGAAGAAGCCGAAAACCTGTTTAAGGAACTGCTTGGCGCCCCCGCCGATTATCGTGTCTTATTCCTGCAAGGCGGCGCCAGCACCCAGTTTGCCATGGTGCCCATGAACTTCCTGCCTGCCGGCGCCACCGCCGATTACATTCTGACGGGCACATGGTCCAAGAAGGCCTTGGATGAAGCCGTAAAGATCGGTGATGCCAAAGTCGCTGCTTCCTCCGAAGAAACTAACTTCGACCGCATTCCTGAACTAAGCTCTGTAAAACTATCCGATTCCCCCGCTTACATCCATATTACCTCCAACAACACCATCTTTGGCACCAGCTGGGTCAATCTGCCAAACTTCGGCGATATCCCTCTGGTAGCGGATATGTCCAGCGATATCCTGTCCAGGCCCTTTGACGTCCGGCCCTATGGACTGATCTACGCCGGCGCCCAAAAGAACCTGGGACCGGCAGGTGTGACCGTAGTGCTGATTCGCCCCGACTTTTTAGAACGGGTGCCCAAAAACATCCCGACCATGCTGCGCTATGACATTCATGCCAAGAACAATTCGCTCTACAACACACCTCCCGTCTTCAGCATCTACATTGTCCTGTTGGTCCTGCGCTGGCTCAAGGCCCAGGGCGGCCTCGCGGCCATGGAAAAACTCAATAAAGCCAAAGCAGCCCTTATTTACGACACCATTGACAACAGCGGCGGCTTCTACCGTGGTCACGCCCAAAAGGACAGCCGTTCTCTGATGAACGTCACCTTCCGTTTGCCCAACGAAGAATTGGAGAAGAAATTTGCCGCTGAGGCAACCCAAGCGGGTTTAGTCGGGTTAAAAGGCCACCGTTCTGTCGGCGGCATGCGCGCCTCCATTTACAATGCAGTTCCCCTCGAAGCCTGCCAAGCCTTGGCCGATTTCATGAAGGAGTTTCAAAAGCAGAACGGTTAATAGTTAATAAAAGAACTCTGCTCAAAAGAGCCGGCCTAATGCCGGCTCTTTTTTCTAGAACGTTTCTCCCATATTTTAAAACGCACAAAAAAGCCTTTTGTTCCTTATCCCCAAAAACAGGATAGCTTTTCGCCATTGCCACCCGGCAAATATTGCCGAAAAGTAACCCATGCCGAATCTTTAAATCTTCCCCCACCCCAGTCACGCCTTTCGTGGGGCATTTTATCGTTCGGATTAGCCCATAAAAAAGAAACCCCTGGGGGGTTTCTTTTTCTGCCATGAACTGCACCAAATTGCACCCATAACCTCAAATTTGCAAGTCGGTATAGATAGGATATCTGGCGCAGAGTTCCTTCACTTCCTGGCGCACTTGTGCCTTAATTGCCGCGTTATCATAATTCTTGATCACCCGGTCCATCATGTCGGCAATTTGGACCATCTCGGCCGGACCCATCCCCCGGTTGGTCAGGATCGGGGTGCCAAAGCGAATCCCACTGGTGGTTTTGGGTCCCTTCGGATCAAAGGGAATAGTGTTCATATTCAGCACAATCCCCGCCTCTTCCAACGCAGCGGCCACCACTTTACCCGTCAGATCCAGCGGACGGAGATCCAGCAGAATCAAGTGGTTATCCGTACCACCGGAGATCAGACGATAACCCCGGCGGAGCAACTCGTCGGCCAAGGCCCGGGCGTTCTCCACGATCGCCTGCTGGTACCCGCGGAAGGCAGGGGTTGTTACCTCGCCCAAAACCGCGGCCTTTGCCGCAATAACGTGCATCAAAGGACCGCCCTGCAAGCCGGGGAAGACCGCTTTATCGATGGCGTCGGCATACTTGGCTTTGCACAAAATAACGGCGCCCCTGGGGCCAGCCAAGGTTTTATGGGTGGTAAAGGTGACCACATCAGCGTAGGGCACGGGGGAAGGATGCACACCTGCCGCCACCAAGCCGGCAATATGGGAGATATCCGCCAAATGGTAAGCGCCGACTTCATCGGCAATAGCTTGCCATTTGTCAAAATGAATGGTCCGGGGATAAGCCGTCGCTCCGGTGACGATCATCCGCGGCTTCGTCTCCCTGGCCAGTTGTAGCATTTGGTCGTAATCAATCTGCTCAGTCTTGGGATCCACTGAATAATGCACCACATTATAGACTTTACCGGAAAAGTTCACTTTGCTGCCATGGGTCAGATGCCCGCCTTGCTTGAGGTCCATGGCCATGATGGTATCCCCGTCATTGAGCAAGGCAAAATAGGCCGCCATATTAGCGCCGGAACCGGAGTGGGGCTGGACATTGGCATGTTCGGCGCCAAAAGCCGCCTTTGCCCTTTCAATGGCCAGGGACTCCACTTTATCAGCGACACCACAACCCTGATAATAGCGGTTACCAGGGTACCCCTCAGCATATTTGTTGTTGAAGACATTGCCTAAAAGTTTAATCACAGCCGAACTGAGGCAGTTCTCCGACGGAATCATGGACAAGGTGGTTTGCTGCCGTTCAATCTCTTCGTGTAAAAGGTCTTTGAGCACAGGATCAACTTGGGGGTTAAAACGCATGGTAGGTCTCCTCTCTTTTGTTTGAATTGAAACAACGCTTAAATAAATATAGAAAACCCGGGGGAAAATCCCCGGGTCATTACGAACACGTGAAAAGGAACAAGGGTGTTACCCTACACCTTCCCCTGTCCTTTGGCCTGAGAGATTAATCCCCTTCGGCGCCCTTGCGGGTCTCTCCAGAGGTCCGTCCGGCAGAGATCATCAAACCTGAGAGTTTTCCCCCTTCGGTGGGTCCCGTGGACCGCTCTCTCTGCCATCATCCGGAAAGGTTTTCAATTAACCCAATTATATATTGCTTGGCCAAAAATGTCAATGTCAGCGGTTTCCCCGATGAGACCGGTAAAACGGCCAACCCGGCCCAGGCAGGATGGTGGAAGAATTATGCGGGTAAAACGCCTGATTTACTGCTTTTCCGCGCCAAGGCTCCAAGCAGCTTCATAAGATAAACGGGAGGTGAAAACATGAGTGCTTGTTCCGTTCTCCGCAGCATTGAACGGGTTTCCCAATTAGTCGCCGATTTCTTAGGAGCTCCGAACACTTTAACCCCTGCTCAAGCTGCGAACCTCTCCCGTGAGATTGAATTAGTGCGTGGCAGTGTCCGCAATCTCCCCTTAGCAACCGCACCAAAGAACGATATCCTCCGGCGACTGAATCAAGCCCAGTTCCTTTTGGCCAATCCGACATTATCAAGGGTAGATACCTTGCTTGCCGTCTTAAATATCCTGAGTTTGGCTGCTTTGAAAGTCAAAAACCGTCGTCTCCCTTGTCCACCAGGACTGGTAATCGTTCATCCATCCAACCGGTTCTCCACTGTTTGCCGCAGTTGCTTCTGATTTTATCATCCCACTTAGGTACGGGGTTGGCAACCGGTGGTTGCCAACCCCGTTTTTCGCCTTTTCGCTACCGGCCTAGATCAGGTCAATAACCATTCTGCTCCTCGGTAAAATAATTATGCAACCGCTCGGATCAAGTAGAAGGGATGAATACCCTCCGCCGTTCACAAGAACAACGCCCACGCCGGGCATATCGCAAATAAAAAAAGAGATGGTGACAGCATCTCTTTTTATCTTGAATATTGGTGCCCAGGACCGGACTTGAACCGGTACGGTTGCCCATACGCCCCTCAAACGTACGCGTCTGCCAGTTCCGCCACCTGGGCACTTATCACAAATGTTATTATAACCTCCAAAGCAGGTTCTTGTCAATATTTCTTCTGCGGGCATCGCCTTGAATTTTTTGGCTTTACCCGCTCTATTGCCGACGGTTCTCTGTCGCCACTACCAGATTGGCAAAGAGCTGAACTTGGACATACTCCTCCAAGGCCCGGGGCACCGGAATAAGCCGTCCTGCATGCCCGGCCATCAGTTCCGGTGCGGCATCGCCCGCCCCCCAATAAGATAACCGGCGTCAACCAGAACCGTATCTTCCCGGACTAACTCCGGGCCGAGAAAGCCCGGCTGGCCCAGGGCTGTAACAATAATCTCTCCTTGCCGGCAGAGGCCCGCCAAATCCGGAGGATTTTCATCACAAAGCGTCACGACAGCACCACGGTTGGCCAAAAGCGGCGCCAGCGGGCGACAAAAATGGGGATGCCGGCCAAAGATCACCACCCGGCGGTTAAGCAACTTGTGGGCAGCCAATAAATTCAGGCAGGCCTTGGGTAAGAGCGGGTAAATGTTGGTCCCTTCGTTACCTGCCAAAATCCTGCCCAAATTAGCCGGATGGTAACCGGTAACGTCCTTTTCAGGGTCAAGCCCTTCCAGCGGATGAGCAGCTTCCAGATGCCTGGGCAGTGGCGGTTCCAGAAAAATCCCATCTACATCCGGATCGCCGTTTAACCGCCGGACTGTTTTAAGCAGAGAATTCACCGAAATGTGGGTTGGTAACTCCTGTACCGTAACGGCCACGCCCAACTCGGCCCCTAACTTCACCTTGGCATGGGCCTGGGCCCGTACCACCGGTTCTTCACCAACGACCAAAACCGTTAAATGAGCAGTCCTGCCATAGGCGGCCAGCTTCTCTCCTTGTCCCTTTACCGTTTGCTTCAAGCTTTCCAAGGTCAATTCCGGAGCTTCCATTATGGTCTGCAGCATTACCCGTCCTCCGTCTCATCAACCTTACTTCACCTCATATAGTTCCAAAATTCCACGGCAGTTCCTCTAAAATACGAAAAAACCTTTCTTAAAAAAGAAAGGAAGGAAGTGAAACCGACTTATATGTTTCTCCGCCACATTAAAAGCCCCGGCGGCTATCCAACAAAAGGGTAACCGGACCGTCATTGACCAGCTTGACCTGCATATAAGCACGAAATCGTCCTTGTTGCACGTTTATGCCGTAGCCTTTTATCAAGTCGCAGTAGGCCTGGTAAAGCCGCTCGCCCAATTGTGGGTCGGCCGCCTGCGAAAAGCTGGGCCTGCGTCCCTTCCGGCAATCCCCGTATAGGGTAAACTGGGAAACCACCAGCGCTTCCCCGCTTACCTCCAACAAGGAACGGTTCATCTTACCTTCACTATCTTCAAACACCCGCAGATTGACGGTTTTCTCCGCCAAATAGGCGGCGTCGGCCTGTGTATCACCTTCACCCACACCCAACAAGATCAGGAAGCCTGGACCGATTTCCCCAACCAGCTCAGTACCGACAAAGACCTGCGCCTGTGTAACCCGTTGGATCACTGCCCGCATCTAACTCCGTCCTCCCCGGCTGGCCCGGTAAACTCGGGTTACGCCAGCTACTTTCCGAATCCGGCGGATAGCCTCCTGTACCACTTCCAGGTGGCCAATCTCCATCCGCAGGCTGATTGTGGCCTGTCCTTTTTTGGTGTTTGCCCTGGCTGCGGAGATATACAGCTTCAAACCGGCAATGGCATTCATGATATCCGTCAGGAGGTTGACGCGATCATCGGCCACAATTTCAATCTCCACCGTATAAAAATCGCCCTCCGTATCACCCCATGATACTTCAATCAACCGGGCATCGCTATCCATCGGGATATTTGCACAGTCCACCCGGTGAATGGCCACTCCCTTACCACGGGTGATATAACCGACAATGGCGTCACCAGGAACCGGATTACAGCACCGGGAGAAACGCACCAACAGATCTTCAACGCCCCGTACCCGGACACCGTGTTTTGCCCGCCGGGGAAGGTTTTTTTCCACCGAAGTCTGGGCCTTTTTGCGTTCCGGTTCCTTCTCCCCCACGATCTTACTAACAACCGTCCCCGGCGTGATCTTGCCGTCGCCTACAGCAGCCAGCAGATCATCCATGGAAACCATGCCCAGGCGCTTAGCCACATCGTTTAAAACATCAGGTTTAAGGTTCTCATGGACCTCCAGATTCTGCTTACGCAGCTCCTTCTCCAACAGTTCCTTGGCAAGGAGAATAAACTCCTCGCGTCGTTGCTCCCTTAACCACTGGCGGATCCGGTTTTTGGCCTTGGTTGTCTTCACAAACTTCAGCCAATCGCGGCTGGGTCCGTTGCCCTGTTTAGAGGTGATAATCTGGATAATATCCCCGTTTTTCAACGGAAAGTCCAACGGGACCAGACGCCCGTTGACTTTGGCGCCAACGCACTGGTGACCGATGTGGGTATGAATGCTGTAGGCAAAATCCACTGGTGTGGAACCGGCGGGCAGGTTTTTGACATCGCCCCGGGGGGTAAAGACGAAAACTTCGTCTTCAAACAGGCCGACTTTGAGATTCTCCATGAACTCATCGGCATCTTTCACATCCCGCTGCCATTCCAGCAGATGGCGCAACCAGGCAATCTTCCCCCGCAGTTCCTCGTCATCCGGACCCTTCTCCTTGTATTGCCAGTGGGCAGCAATCCCGTACTCGGCAGTCCTGTGCATCTCATGGGTACGGATCTGGATCTCCAGTGGTTCACCGTTGGTCCCAATCACCGTGGTATGCAGCGACTGGTACATATTGGATTTGGGCACGGCAATATAATCCTTGAACCGTCCGGGCATAGGTTTCCATAAGGTATGGACCACCCCCAGCACCTCGTAACAGTCTTGGATGGTTTCGACGATGACGCGCAGGGCCATGAGGTCGTAGATCTCTTCAAAGGCCTTGCCCTGATTGAGCATTTTCTGGTAGATACTATAAAAATGCTTGGCCCGGCCCTGGAGTTCCGCCTTAATCCCAAGTTCCTTCAGTTTATTGCGCAGGATATCGGAGACCTCCCGGATATAACTCTCCCGTTCCTGGCGTTTCATGGCCACCTTGTCAACCAGTTCATAGTAAACCTGCGGTTCCAAATAGCGCAGGGAAAGATCCTCAAACTCCCACTTGATCTTCCACATGCCCAAGCGGTGGGTCAGTGGTGCATAAATATCCAGGGTTTCCTTGGCAATAGCCCTTTGCTTATCCTCCGGCAAGTGCTTTAAAGTCCGCATGTTGTGCAACCTGTCCGCCAGCTTGATCAAGATCACCCGGAGGTCGTGGGCCATGGCCAGGAACATTTTGCGCAGGTTCTCCATCTGTTGTTCCTGCTTACTCTGGAAGGATAACCGGGATAATTTGGTTACCCCGTCAACAAGCTCTTTCACTTTATCGCCAAAGAGCTCGCCAATCTCGTCAATGGTCACACCGGTATCCTCCACCACATCGTGGAGCAAGGCCGCTTGGATCGATGTGGCGTCCATATCCATGTCCACCAAAATCGCAGCAACATTCAGGGGATGTTGAATATAGTCCTCACCGGAGTCCCTTTTTTGCCCGGCGTGGGCTGCTTCTGCGTAGGCATACACCCGTCGTATTACCTCGGGATCATGCTCGATTCCGGCTTCTGCCATCTTTTGCAGCAACCCATCAATGGTCACGCTGTCTCCTCCTCCATAAGGGCCCTGGTCTGAATATCCTTGATGACGAGTTGCACATCGGTCACGTCGTTCCAGGTATTCTTCTCCGCCGTAAAGGCTACATCCACCCGCTCCGCCTGCAACACCTCATCGGTAAAGCGGCCAAGGTTAAAACCGATTCCATTCCGCGAGCTACGACCATCGCTCAGTTTAAGTTTCAGGTGCCGGGCGCCTTCCCCCACCGCCTTACCGAAGAGTACCTGAAGGTTCCTGGCAATTAAAACCGGCGCCGGATTACCCACCCCAAAGGGAGCCAGCCGCAGCAATTCATCAATTAATGCCATATTAACCTGCTCAAGCCGGATTTCATCCTCAGCAAACAGCACCGGTTGGAGCTTATCCGTAGTCAATTCTTGACTGGCCAGTGCGTTAAAGGCCGACCGAAACTCGGAAATCTCCTCAGCCTCAATGGTTAAGCCGGCGGCCATTTCGTGCCCGCCGAACCGCACCAGCCGTTCTGAACACCCCTGCAAAGCACGGAAGAGATGGAAGCCGGGAATACTCCGGGCAGAGCCCTTGCCGATGCCGTTCTCTACACCGATCATCACTGTCGGACGGTAATACCGCTCGGTGATCCGGGAGGCTACAATACCGATGACCCCCGGGTGCCAGCCTTCGCCAGCCAAAACCAAGGCATAATCCCGCTTAGGATCAAAATCGCTCTCCACCATCGCCAGAGCTTCCGCCATAACCTTCTCCTCCACGTTCTGGCGTTTCCTGTTGGCCTCCTCCAACTGATCCGCCAGCCTGACGGCCTCCACCGGATCTGTCGCCAAAAACAATTGCAAAGCCATGGTCGGTGTATTCAATCGCCCACAAGCGTTAATCCGCGGGCCAAGAATGTATCCCACCTGTTCCGCTGTAAGCGGTGGTTCCAGTCCAATACGGTGCAACAGGGTCTGTAACCCCAGATTAGTGGAATTGGCCAGCCGTTTTAGCCCCTCCCGGACCAAAATCCGATTCTCATCCAGGAGCGGCACCACATCGGCAATGGTCCCGATGGCTACCAAATCTAGGTTTTCTTCCATGCCCGGACGGATCTCCGGATAATACTCGGCCAACGCCTGCAAAAATTTAAAGGCCACACCCACGCCGGCCAGATAGGGACAGGGATAATTCACCGCCGGGACCTTAGGATTGATAATCGCATAGGCTGCAGGCAGCTCTTCCGGGGGTTCGTGATGGTCGGTAATGATCAAGTCAACCCCGTTATCCTTAAGATATGCCGCCTCGGTGTTCCCTGAAATACCGCAGTCCACTGTGACAACAAGCCGGCAGCCATGTTTAACCGCCTTTTCCAGCACGGACCGGTTAAGACCATAACCCTCTTCCAAGCGGCGGGGGATGAAATACATAATATCCTTAACGTTGAGTTTCCGCAAGACCCGCAGGATCAGCGCAGTCGAAGTGATCCCGTCCACATCATAATCCCCATAGATAAGAATCTTTTCGTGCTTACAAATGGCCTCTTTTAACCTTTGCGCCGCCTTATCCGCCTCCGGCAGCAAGCTGGGACTATAAAGATCGGCCAACCCGCCTTCCAGGAACCGCAAGGCGGCAGCCATATCCTGGATACCTCTGCGCGCCAACATGGAAGCAACCAAAGGCGAAATACCAAGCTGCGTTTGTTCCTGCGCCGTCAAGGTAGGAGCGCATGGTTCAATCCGCCAGATCCGTCTTGCCATTGGCCTTGCTCCCTTCTTTTGTAATAGGTGAATCCGCCGGTCAGCAGCATTAACAAATCAGGCCCTCCGCTGACCGGCGCTACAAAATCCAACTTATATTTCTTCGCCGTCTTGTTCTAGATTCCCTCTAGAAACCGCTGTTTTCCAAGATTAAATCAAGACCCGGAAGAGCATGAACAACCCGGCCAGGATACAGTAAACACCAAAAGCAGACAAACGTCCCTTCCCAAGATAACGGAGGAAATAGTGGATAACAAAATAGCCGCTGATAAACGCCGCTATCATCCCCCAAAGATAAGCACCGTCGAAACCCGCCGGCGCTTCTCCGATAAAAAGCGGCTTGGCTTCGTAGATTCCAGCCCCAATAATAATTGGGATGGACATCAGAAAGGAAAACCTGGCCGCCGCCTGCCGCGAGAGCCCCCACCAGCACGCGGCGGTAATGGTCGAACCGGAACGGGAGACGCCGGGCAGCAGGGCAAAACCCTGGAAAATCCCGACCAAAAATGCGCCCACAGCTCCCAAACCTGCCATTTCCTTCTGGCCTTTCGCATAGTCGGCGGAGAATAACATCGCGGCTGTCACCAGCAAAAGGAAGGCGGGATAAATTGGCGAGCCAAAGGCCGCTTTAACAAGATCACTAAAGGCCAAGGCCAAGATGACTGCGGGAAGCGAGGCCAGCACCAGCCAAAAAAGGAGCTTACGTGCCTCACCCTGTCCCTTGTACCCGTCAATGATCAGCCCGGTTAAATCCCGCCGGAAATACAAGACCACCGCCAGGCCAGTTGCTAAATGCAACAGGACGTCAAAAAGCAATGGTGGCTTGGGAATTCCCAGTAATTCAGGGACAAAGACCAAATGGGCCGAGGAACTGACCGGAAGAAACTCCGTCAGGCCCTGAGTCAACCCGAGAATAACAGCTTGCCAGGGATTCAGCGCGACCAACTCCTTCCTGCCATCCGTTTTCTTCAATATTGGTATTATTGATTGCAGGGGTAACTTATGCCGAAAGAAAAATGTTTAAAAAGCGCCCTCCTTTAAGCGGAGGGCGCTTTGGCTTGTCTTACTTCGTTCCTGCCGCCGCAACCTTACCCTTTAATCTCTTCTTTTCCTCCCAGTTCCGCCAGACTACCCATAAAGGACTGGCCACAAAGATGGAAGAGTAGGAACCGGCAGTAACACCAATGATCAAGGCCAAGCAGAACTCTTTAATCGCCGGGCCGCCCACGAAGTAAAGGGCCAAAATGGCCAAAACCGTCGTGATGCTTGTGTTCAAAGAACGCCGCATGGTCTGTAAAATACTGAGATTAACAACACTTTCAAAGGACTCATCCTTCTTCCGGAACTGCAAGTTCTCCCGGATCCGGTCGAAGATAACGATGGTGTCATTGATGGAATAACCAATGATTGTTAAAATCGCCGCTACAAAGGTGGCGCTGATCTCCTTCCGCAACAGCGCAAAGACTCCAATAACAAAGAGGACGTCGTGGATCAGGGCGATCACACCCGCCACACCCGATTTAAATTCAAAGCGGAAGGCCACATAGACCAGGATTAAAAAACAGGAAATAATTACGGCAATAATGGTATTTGATACCAATTCTTTCCCGATCAGCGGATCAACGCCGTAGATGTCCAGACCGGCCCCGCCATCGGTTAAAGAACCAAAGGTCTTCTCCAGCGTACCTACGACTGATTTTTGTTCTTCAGCCGTAAGAAACCGGGTGTGCACCAAGACCCCGTACTTCTGGTTCCCTTCTGCATCAATATACGAGTAGGGCTGTGGAGAGGAGAGCTTTAGATCTAGTTTTTGCAGTTCCGGGGTGGAAAGGGCCTCTTCCACTTCGGTGCTGGTCACGGCCCGGTTGACAGGGAACCGGATATTCGTACCGCCGGTGAAATCCACGCCAAGGTTCAGACCCAAAACCGCCCAACTAACGATAGCCGCAATGAGCACAGTAAACAAGATGCCAATATTTAGCCAGCGATATTTCAACAAGTTCAATCTTTACACCCCCTTAAGCCCCAAAAAATTTTGCGTATTTATCAGGATTGCGGTCAATGATCATCTCCAGCAGGTTCTTGGTCATATAGATGGCCGTAAACATACTGAGGATAATACCGATGGTCAGTGTCATAGCAAAGCCCTTGACCGGTCCGGTGCCAAAGAAGAGCAGGACCAAACCCACAATTATCGTGGTAATATTACCGTCGAGGATGGCGGTGAAAGCCCGGTCAAAACCGGATTCCAAGGCGGAACGCAGCCGTTTGCCGTTGCGCAGTTCATCTTTGATTCGTTCATAGATAATGACATTAGCATCCACAGCCATACCGAGGGAGAGGATCAGACCGGCAACGCCAGGCAGAGTAAGCACCCCGCGTAACAAGGCCAAAGCACCAAGGGTTAATATGCCGTAAGCAATCAGGGCCACATCAGCGATTATACCCGGCAGTCCATAAAAGAGCAGCATAAAGCCAATTACCAGCAAAATACCGATGATCCCCGCCACCAAGCTCTGCTTGATCATCTCACTGCCCAGGGTCGGCGCCACATGGGTGTTGGCAATGGTCCGCAGGGAGATGGGCATTGCCCCCGATCTCATGAGGATGGCCATGGTTTTGGCCTCCTCCAAATTGGCGTTGCCCATGGTAATCACACCGCGGCCGTCGGTAATCGGGGTTTTAACCACCGGCTCCATCAGTTTTTCTTCATCAAGATAAATGGCCAGAGTCTTGTAGAGATATTTATTGGTGACAATGCCAAACTGTTTTGCACCTTCCGAACCGAACTCAAATTCGATCTGCACTTCCCCTGTTCCCGGTTGAATTCCCGCGGCAGCATTCTTCAGATCAGACCCGAACATCACAATATTACCCTCTGCATCCCGGAAGTTCAGCCGGCCGGTGGACTGGATCATCTTTTCGGCTTCTTCCTGGGAGGAGATGCCGGGGAGTTGGACCTGAATCCGACCGTTCTTTTCATCATACCGCACATCGGTCTCAGAGAGACCCTTGCTGTTAACACGACGGGAGATGATCTCTTTTGCCCGCCGCATTGCGTCTTTATCAAACATCTCCGGATCAAGCTGGGCATAGACATACAAAACATTGGATTGCTTCTCCGAACGAACAGTGCGGAACTTCAAGCGCAGATCTTCAATGCCCTTCTTCCACTGCATAGTGGCGGGAATGACCTTTGCATTCAATACCCGTTGAAGTTCCTGGGCATCATTAAAGGTTAAAATGAGACCATCATATTTGTTGTTTTCCCGTTTTCCCAAGTATCCGCTTTGGGGAGCGGGAACATTGATCTGGGTCATCTTTTCCACCAAGTCATTTTTGACCCCGATCAAAATCCGGTCCTCCAAACGATAGTCCGGTGCCAAAATGACCTCAATCCCGCCTTTCAGATCAAGGCCAAGCCGCAAGGGTTCCTCGTTCTTCAGCGCCGGGAAAACTAAAAACGCTGCTGCAACCAGGATGAAACCCGTATAAATTAAAAAGCGCCAGAGCAATTCACGCCTCATCCCGTAATCCTTCCTTTCACTCCAATATAATTTAGGAGATTACTTATTCTTCTTTTCTTTTTTCGCCGTTGCTTCAACTGCAAGTCGTTGCTCTTCCGCCTGCTTCTCCACAATACGCTCCGCTTTCGCTGCCATAAAGCTAAAAAGGGCAAACACAACCACGACTATAGCTACAACAACGATGGTCTCCGTCATCACCAACCCTCCCCCGCTAAAGTCTTCAAAATCTTGGATCTTTTTCGCTCCCGAAAAAAGCAGAAATCCACACCGGAGCCGCCCATCCGGAAAAAATACCGGGTGGATCAACAAGACCACAGGCGCGAAGATTAATCTGCCTGTGGTGAATCTTCCCTAGCCCAAACACCGGAATTCAAGAACAACAAATACTACTTCTACAGGAACCAAACCTTTTTCATTATATCTTTTAAACCAGAGCTTGTCAATTCAACAGGCGCCTGCATAATGTCATGTAACTTCCGGCACCGCCATGTTTTATCTTAACGAAAAACGCCAGGAAAAGTTCCATTGCTGTCTTTTCTCCCCTTTACTCCTGGCGCTTCTCCCGTGACCATAATTCCCCCAATACCACAAGAACTTCTGTCGCCTGCCTAAGCCACGTAACGGAAAGCCACTCGGTCCGGCTGTGAAAATTCACCCCGCCGGTAAAAAGATTGGGTGTAGGAAGGCCTTTCGCGGTTAAAACCGCACCATCAGTCCCACCGCGGATCTTCTTCAGGACCGGTTCAATACCCAATTGTTGCATGGCCCGGACAGCCATTTGCACTATACGGGGATCCGCCGCCACTTCCGCCCGCATATTGGCGTATCCGCCTGTTTTCTCCATGGTGATCCGGGCCCCCGGGTACTTGGCCATCAATAACTCTCCGGCCTGCGCCAACAGCCGCCGGTAATATTGAACCTTCTCAACTTCAAAATCCCGAAGCAGGAGTTGTATGATCACCTCTTCAGGATTGCCCTTAATCTCATTAGGATGAATAAAGCCATAATCCCCGTCGGTGGTTTCTGCTCGGAGTCCGGCCGGGATCCCCTGCACAAACTCGGCGGCCAAATGCACCGCATTGACCATGCGGCCCCGTGCATTCCCTGTGTGCGCACTCACACCGGCAATCCTCACCAGGAGATTTTCGGCATTAAAGTTTTCCGCTTCAATCTCACCAGCCTCGCTTCCATCGACGGTATATGCCAGGTCAGCCCCCAACCGCTGCAAATCCAGGGTATGGATGCCCCGTCCCGTCTCTTCGTCGGGTGTAAAAACCACACGCAAGTTGGGCCTGGCAAGGCCCGGATCCGCCAGCCACCGGGCAACCGCAGCCATAATTGCCGCCACCCCCGCTTTATCATCGGCGCCCAACAAAGTCCGGCCATCGGAGGTAATCAGATCATGCCCGATCACCCGGGACAAGGCCGGACAAGTCCGGGGAGAAATGACAGGGCCTGCTGGCAAACGGATCTCCCCGCCCTGATAATTTCGGTGAATCAAGGGTTGAACGCCGTTACCGGGAACTTGCGGCGCTGTATCCACATGGGCAATGAACCCCACCACCGGGCTGCCTGCCCAGCCTGGCAATTCCGCCAACAAAATTCCGGTTTCGGTCAGTTCCGTCCGGGACACGCCCATGGTGAGCAGTTCCTCCTGCAGGAGGCGCAGCAACTGCCATTGTCCTTCTGAACTTGGAATTTTACTTTCATGATCATCGGAGGCCGAATCAATCTTCACATAACGGAGGAATTTCTCCTCAACTGGCTCGGACAAAAGCTGTTCACGCTTCATTACATGTCCTCCTTTCCCGGCATTAATCTTTTGTCGGGAGCATCACTGTATTGCATTGACCGCAACCATACAAAGATCTAAAATATTATGGCACCGGCATCCTCAAGCCGTTTCCTGGCTTACATCGGAAAAGGCCCCACCAACATCTTGGAGGAACTGCCAATGGCAATGGACTTGACCAATTGTCAACTCTGCCCGCGCCGCTGCGGCGTCAACCGCGCCCAAGGTGAACTTGGCCGTTGCAAAGCTGGTCCCGTCGCTCGTCTAGCCCGGGCTGCCCTGCATTTTTGGGAAGAACCCTGCATCTCCGGGTCTAAAGGTTCAGGCACCGTCTTTTTTTCCCATTGCAGTCTTGGTTGCATCTTCTGTCAAAACAGCCCTGTCAGCAGTGGCCAAATCGGAGCAGAAGCATCCCCGGCCCAACTGGCCGCAATTTTCCTCAACCTTCAGGACGAGGGGGCGCATAACTTAAATCTCGTCACCGCCACCCATTATCTCCCGCAAATTATGGAAGCGCTGGCCCTTGCCAGATCCCAGGGGTTCAGCCTCCCGGTTGTCTATAACAGCAGCGGTTACGAGTGTACGGAGACCATTGACCAGTTGCAAGGCATCGTGGATGTTTTTCTGCCGGATCTTAAGTATTATTCCCCCGTAACCGCCCGGCAATATGCTGCCGCGCCGGACTATTTCGCCACCGCCACCCAGGCAATTCGCCGGATGGCGGAGATCGTGGGTCCCTGTCAATTCAACGCCGACGGCATCCTCACAAAGGGCTTGCTCCTTCGCCACCTGGTACTGCCCGGCCATACTGAAGAAAGCCGGAAAATTTTACGCTGGATCAAAGACGAACTTCCTGAATGGGTCATGGTCAGCCTGATGGGACAATATCTACCCGTAGCCGGAGCAGTGGGCCATCCCCGTCTGGGCAGACGCCTCACCCGCCGGGAATACCAAAGCGTGGTGGACTACCTCTTGGCCCTCGGTTTGGAAAACGGGTACTGCCAGGAACTCACCGCTGCCTCCTCCGCCTATATCCCCGCTTTTGACCTAACCGGGGTTCCACAACCGTAGCCAGGACGTTTTTCGCAACAAAGCCCCGGCCGATGTGCCGGAGCTTATTGCCAGTGCAGATCAGAATATTCTGTGAAATGAAGGCACTTCCACTGTAACGCCGCCAGACCGTCCGTTTATTTTGTACAAAACAGCACCTCCATTGACAAATCGTCATTAATCCGCTGGACCCACTCCACAATGGTCTGAGGCATCTTTTCCTTGTACGCAGGAACATTGGTATAATATTTGATCACATTGTTTTCCGGGTCCGCCACAGCCGCCCAAAACTGAAGCTCCGGCGTAACCATGATGATTGCTTCTTGCAATCCCGCCATCCCACGTACAAATCCGGTCCGCACCATCGCGCCAAAACCATCATCATCAACGGAGTGCTTGACAAACTGGAAAGACTCGGCAAACAAGCGGTAATCATCACCAACCAATTTCCGGAAAACCTGATCTTTTTGGGCGTCGGAGAAGACACCTAACTTGATTAAGTCCAGCTCAGGCAAGGGCTGAAAGCCCGGACGGTACTCACCGCTGAACACAACACCTCTGCCCCGGGAATCATCGGTCTCCAACCGCAGCGTATGGCCGGACCAGATAAAACGAATACGTTCCCCCGTGAGCTGGTCTTCCCAGACGGCCTCATTACCATAGAACAGAGCAGTACCGGAAGCTTTTCGGGTGATTACACCGCTTCCAGCCTCCAGTTGAAAATAGCAACCAGAGTCGGTCACTTTACTAATGTACAGATCCGCCCAGTCAAAGGGGGCTGTATTGATCCGCCGCCAGACACCCTTCCATGGTTGGCGCTCCTGCTTTGGTGCATTGGGTATTTCCGCTTCGAAAATCAGCTTACCCTCCTGGTCCAGCCGGCTCCAAAAACCCTCAATCAGAGAGTCGTTGACAAAAACCCCATCAAAGACTGCATAGACCTTCCCCGTCTCATCCCGGTCTTCTAAATAGAGACCGCCGGAAAAGTCGGTTCTGCCTACCAACGGATACTCGGTCTCCCCTTCATTAAAAATAATTCCGCCGCTTACCATGCCGTCTTTAAGGGTCAACCGCATGCGAAAGGGCATTTCTCCGTCGATTTTCCCCTGGAAAACAAGTTCCGTGTTCTCCTCCACCCAAGCAAAGCATGGTAAAAACAACAACAGAATCACCATGGCGATGGTCGTCAGGAGAAAACTCTGTCGCAAATTAACTCCCCGTTTCATTGGAAATCCCCCTATTTAGCATCGGTATGGACGCAGCAATCATCAGCCGGGCAAGTTCACAGCCACTTGCCTGTTTTTTAACTGGGGTAAAAGGCTGTAATCTCCTTTTCCCGCAAGATAATGGTATTTATATTCTATCCAGGGTCACCAAAAACCTCCCTATCCATGCCCTGCAACCCAAAAGACCTTATAAAAAATAAAAGAGAGGCAGGACCTCTCTTTCTGCTTGTCTGATCTTTGCCAATACTTTTACCCGTAGTTTAGTAACTGGTATAAAAAGCGCTGCTCATGATCTCAACGGCTTTGCTCATACCATCAGAATTCTTTGAACGGCTAAGTACCGTAACATTTAATTGCAATTGGCCGACGGCAACCCGTCCGCGAATAATATAGGGATATCCGTCGGGCTCCACTTTGGTATTGGTCATCGTAAAATAAAATCCCCTTGCCCCCCTACCTTTAAAAGAGTTGAGGAGCAAGACCTTCTCCGCAGCCACATTCATGGCCTCTGCCATATCTTTTCTCAAGATATCTTGTAATGATTCGTCCGTATTAAACTTGGGATCATTCGTCTTGTTCCAAAAAACAGCTATTTCCATCTGGAATTCATCGCCTGTGCCTGGGAAAAAGATGACCGTCGGGGGCTGCTCATCGTTGGGCAAATAGAAACGATGCAGCCAAGACTGGGGAATTAATATATTAACCGTACCGTTTTCCGGAATGGAAAAACGCCGGAGCGATGTTTTCTCTCGCGCTGCAAAACCAGGCAAAGGCAACGCCAAACCAAAAAAGATTAACAATCCTAATAAAAACAGATAAAACCGGTCTTTTCTCCCATTGGACGGCAGCAATTCAACCATCCCCTCTTTCCACGAGCTTACTTTAGGTGGCCTTCGCAATGGTCTTCAGGTTACTTATTTTATAAGGCATCCTTGTTTTCCTCCTTTTTTCGCAAATATTCTTGTTTGGGGCATTCATTGAAGAAAGCTAAACAAGCAAGAAAATAACCTTGCTCACCAGGTATGCTCATCACGAAAACTCTGCAGTTCCGCCAATCTTTCCCCGGCGCTTCTGCGCACGTCGCCGGGATTATCCTCCACCGCAAGCTCCTGTAAGATGGTTTCTGCCTGCGTTAAATAGGCCTGAGCTTCATCTGTCATTTTTCTGGCCTCATTCACCAAATTACAGGCATATATATAGTAATGCTCGGCAATTTTCAGACGTGCCCGGGGTACACAATCGCTCTCCGGGTATTCTCGGATAAAATCCTCAAATTTACGGGTATATGATAGATCTGCCACACCATCCTCGTGGACAAAGCTTTCTTCATACAATAAAAGCTCCATCCGGGCGTTATCAGCCCAGGGACTTTCGGCATAATCCTGAACAAGTTGTTTATAAAGGCCATAGGGATAGCTTAAATCATAATAGGATCCTTCCGCCTCATTCCACCGGACTTTTAAAACGTCAACATACAGCCCAGCCAGTCGCCAAAGCTTCTCATCCTCCGGTATCTCCATGGACCTAATCCGCCGGTCTTCCTGGGCGGCCTTCTTTAGCCGCTGCAGATCTTCCCCGGAAAACCAAGAGAGAAAAATACTCGCGGGAAAAGTCGATGACAGTAAGTTATAATACTCCAGCGACAGTTCCGGCTCACCCATTACCAACGAGCCAGTCGCCAGTAGATAGTAGGCCACTTCCTTCTCCTCCGGTTTGGTGGCCTCGGCCAAATAATCAAGGACCGTTCGGATCTCCTTCTTGTTCTTTATGCGAAGGCAAAAAATCAGTTTCTCCTCGATCCGCTCCGGCTTTGCCGTCGGTTGGGTCCGCTTGGCCAGGGCAGCCAGGAATTCCGACCCTTTATAAATTTTCGCGATGGGATCCTCCTGATAATCCATGTTTCGCACAATCTCCCAGAGTTTTTCCTCCGAAGGTTCCTCCGGCTTTTTAACGACAACAACCTCTTTCTCCGCTTTTTCCGGCCTGACCTTCTCCTGCCCGGCAAGTTTCCTGCGTCCGCCACACCCGCTAGCCAAGAAAAGAAGAAGGGAAAACAAGCATAATACTCTAATAACAGCTTTCATCCACACCGCTCCCCTGCGGCCATCCCTAGCCTGTATTTGTTGGATAACACCCCGCTTCTTCCCAATCCGGGGTGTCCTGAACAAGCACAAAACAAACAGCAGGCAATGTCCTTCTCAACGCTTTACCCTATATATTCACTGCTTAATCCTGTATAATAGAAGAACAAGTCTCAACAAGAAGTGGGGTAATCCTTTGGAACAACAAACCTCTGCACGCATTGACTATCTAGACCTTTTAAAAGGGGTAGGGATCTTCCTGGTGGTTTGGGGTCATACCATGACGCCGCGTTCCGTTTGGATCTACTCCTTTCATATGCCCCTCTTCTTCTTTCTGTCCGGTATTGTGCATAAGAACAAACCATGGAAAGATTTTTTCCTTGGCAAGCTCAACCGCCTTTATATCCCTTACGCCATCTTCTCTTTTCTTTCTTGGCTTTTTTATCTTGGGTTAATTATCTGCCAAGAAAAACCGGCCCAACTCCAAAACCACCTACCCAAGATCATGTCCGTTCTAAACGGCATCGCCAACAATGGAGGCAACGACTCTATCTGGTATCTGACTTGCCTGTTGTTGGTCGGCATTTTTTACTGGTTCCTCCGGCGGTTCCTGCCCGACCCGCGACTTCTTCCCATCACCATTGTCTGCTCTTCCCTCATCGGTTATAGGCTGGGGATCCTGCGGATCACCCTGCCCTTCAAAGCTGAGGTGGCCTTTACCGGTTTAGTCTTCTATTACCTTGGCCACTTGTCCCTGGAAACAGGCCTTTTGCAAAAAGTAAACAAGATAAAGCCCACGCTTTTGGTGATTTTTATCCTGATCGCCATACCACTGCAAGTCTTTTTGGCCCGGCTGAACGTGGCCATCTCGCCGGGAATCAGTAAAGTCGCTTTAATCAGCAACCGGTTGGGCAATTATTTTCTCTTTTACGCTGCCGCTTTATTGGCCATTTTTTACCTGATCCTCATCGCGCAGCGGATTGGTTACAGTAAAGTCTGGAACTATCTGGGGCAAAACTCCCTGCTTATCCTGGCCGTCCACAAGCCCTTATTCAGCCTCTTCCAACTAATATTTGGGCCGCGGGTCACCTCCCACTGGCTCTACGGTATTACGGCCAGCATTGCCGTCCTCCTCATCAGCCTGCCTTTAATCAAACTCTCCAACCGTTATCTGCCCTTCCTCGTTGGGAAAAAACCCTTACTAAAATACAAAACTGCTTGACCAAATTTAGGCCCTATATTCTAAAATTTCTTCTTTATCTTAATATTTCCTGCTGCTTAGGGTAATTTTCACAAGCGGCGGCTAAAAAAAAAACGACGGTTAATCCGTCGTTCTCTGTTTACTCCCTTAATTCATTGATATGGCAAAGGACTTCCTGATATGCTCCCGGGCAGCCGGCAGATCCTTTCTGCGGATAATTTCCAATAACTCCCTGTGGTTACGGAGAACCTGCTCGGGGCCTAATACCTTCAAGGCTTGCCCGATGGGAAAGGCGAATAAATGCATAATCGTCCGACCTATCCTGATAAACGCGGGGTTCTTTGTCATGTCCAATATCCGTAAATGAAATCGGACATCCAATTCGCTTAATGTCTCAAAATCCCCATCGGCAATGCGCACTTCAAACTCCCGTAACTCCTCGGCAAGTTGCTCCAACTCGTCTTCCTCGGCCTTTTCCATCGCCAGTTCCACCGCATCTACCTCCAGCAGCACTCTGAGCTCCATTAACTCCTCCTTGGAGCCCTTTTCAATAATCAAACTGAAGATTAGGGGGTTTAACATCCCCTCGGAGATGGATGTGGCAATGTATGTGCCGCCACGGCGCTTGGATTTTATCACTCCTAATCCGGCCAATGTCTTAAGGGCCTCCCGCAAAACTGTCCGGCTAACCCCTAATGACTCCGCCAATTCGGGTTCCGGGGGAAGACGGTCGCCCGGTTTAAGATCGCCACGGATCAGTGATTGCGCAAATTCGCCGATGAGCCGTTGGGCAATAGTCTCGGATTCTACAGGGGAAAATGGCATGGTCTGTAAATCACTCATTTTTGTCATACATACTATTATAAATGAAGTCAACCCCATTGTATAGAGTTTAAACGCAAAACCTGGCAAATATTAAAATTCTCCACTTGTGCTCATCCTCACCGCTGCCTTCACAACTTGGAACCGCCAGCCATCGGAAGACTGCATCATGCCGGGCATAGCAAAAAAGCAGCTTAAAGCTGCTTTAGTTGTTTGTTTGGAGCGGGAAACGGGAATCGAACCCGCGACATTCAGCTTGGAAGGCTGACGCTCTACCAACTGAGCTACTCCCGCAATCGCAAAAAATATCTTATCATAATGGCTTAATGCTGTCAATGGACCGTCAATGGGAAATAATGGTCGGGGTGCAGGGATTTGAACCCTGGGCCTTCTGCTCCCAAAGCAGACGCGCTACCAAGCTGCGCTACACCCCGGAGAAATAGTCCATTGATAAGTATACGTCAAAAGCAGTCCCGCGTCAACCCGAAACCCGCACCCCACCCGGATAAAAGATGGCAGCCCGGATCCCTTTGTCCGTAAATTCCAGGATGCCATAGCTGGGTCGTCCAAAGCACCGGTCCAGCGATAAACTGCCCGGGTTAAAGAAGCGGATACCTCCATCCTCACCCCAGTATGGCACATGGGTATGGCCGAAAATTACCAGATCCGCCCTGGCCTGACGGGCGTGTAAAGCCAGGCGGAGCAAGCTCTGCTTTACGCCAAAGCGGTGTCCGTGGGTGAGTAACACCTGCCACCGCCCAAGGGCAAAGCGCGCTTCTTCCTCCAGGCTGCAACAGAAGTCACAATTCCCTGCCACCTGCCGGCAAGGGATATCCTCCTCCGCTAGCAGCCGCGCCACATCCCTGGCGCTGTCACCGGCCTGCACCAACAGGTCAATCGGGCCCATCTCGCGTACAACTTGCCGAAGCAACGGATAACTGCCGTGTACGTCACTGACAACCCCTACCCGCATCGCTAATTCCCCTGTTCCATCCCCATGGCTAACTCCTTGAGGAGTCTGCCCATGGCCGCCATGGCGCGGGCACGGTGGCTAATCCGGTTCTTTTCGGTTTCCGGAAGTTCCGCCATGGTCTGGCCGGAAGCCAAAACAAAGAGGGGGTCATAACCAAACCCGTTTTCACCACGGGGTTCAAAGCCAATCCGCCCCTCGCAGGTACCCTCAGTGGTCCAAACCCGGCCCGTAGGTGAGGCCAGGGCCATGACGCAACGAAAGCGGGCGGTCCGTTCTGCAAAGGGCACACCAGCTAACTCCCGGAGCAAACGCCTGTTGTTGGCGGCATCGTCCCCATGTTCCCCGGCAAAGCGGGCGGAGTAGACGCCGGGGGCGCAATTTAGGGCATCGACCTCCAGCCCGGAATCGTCGGCCAAGGCCCATTCGCCGGTAAAAGCGCTGGTTGCCTGAGCTTTTTTCACAGCGTTCTCGGCAAAGGTGGCGCCGTCTTCCACCACAGGAGGCATGGCGGGAAACATCGCCAACGATACCGTTTCCCAACCCGTGCCCCTGAGCAGTTCCTGCAGTTCCCGGAGTTTCCCTTTATTCTTGGACGCCAGGACGAGTTTTGGCATATTCGATCACTCCGATCCTGCCTGCCAACGGGCCCAATACGGTCTTTTGGACGGTAATCAGGTCCTCGATACCCTTGGCGGCCAAATCCATCAACACATTCATCTCTTCCCGGGAGAAGGCGGCACCCTCAGCGGTGCCTTGAACTTCAACAATCTGACCCATCCCAGTCATCACCAGGTTCATATCCACTGAGACCCGGCTGTCTTCCTCGTAGCAAAGATCAAGGAGCAGTTGTTCGTCTAAAATTCCAACGCTGGTGGCAGCCAAAAAATCGTAAAGAGGCAGGGGCTCCGTCTCATCCTTGGCTATTTTGGCCAAAGCGTCGGCCAAGGCCACAAAAGCGCCGGTGACAGCAGCTGTCCGCGTGCCACCGTCAGCCTGGATCACATCGCAATCCAGCCAAACTGTGCGCTCACCCAGGGCCTTCAAATCCACCACCGATCGCAGGGCCCTCCCCACCAGGCGCTGGATCTCCTGGGTCCGCCCGGATTGCCTGCCCTTCACGACCTCGCGCGCATTCCGTTGGGGCGTAGCCCGGGGGAGCATGGCATATTCCGCCGTCACCCAACCGTGGCCGGCCCCCCGTAGCCAGGTGGGAACCTTGTCTTCGATGGTAGCTGTACAAATAACCTTGGTTTCACCCACTTCAATCAGTACGGAACCCTCCGCATGCCGAATAAAATCTCTAGTAATCCGGACTGGCCGGATCTGGTCGTTCGTTCTCCCGTCAATGCGCAATTTGTTTCTTCCCTCCGCTCTCCGACGCTAAACTATTGCTCCGGTTAAATTTATGTATGGTTTTCGTCCCTCTTTGTAAAGGTCCCGTCCACGGCAGTCAATGGCAACGATGGCCGGAAAATCCTCAACCACCAGGCGATGAATGGCCTCCGGACCCAAGTCGGGATAGGCCACCACCTCCAGCTCACGGACGGTCCGGGCAATCAAGGCCCCGGCGCCGCCCAAGGCCGCGAAGTACACCGCACCGTGTTCGACCATGGCCTGCACCACTTCCGGCCCACGTTCCCCTTTGCCAATCATCGCCAACAAACCTTCCTGGATGAGCCTAGGTGCATACCGGTCCATCCTGCTGCTGGTGGTCGGGCCGGCCGAGCCAATCACCCGGCCCGGCGGCGCAGGGCAAGGACCAACATAATAAATGGTTTCACCCTTTAATGAAACAGGTAGTTGTTCCCCACGTTCCAAGGCTTCAAAGAGCCGGCGGTGGGCCGCATCCCGGGCAGTATAAAGCGGTCCGCTGAGCCGGACCGAGTCACCCGCTTGCAACCGGGCGCAATCTTCGGGTGTAAGAGGCAGTTTTAAATGGATGGGTTCAGCCACGATAATCCCCCTCATAAAGTTCGACTGCGGTGACGGGTGACATGGCAGGAAATATTGACCGCCACCGGCAGACCGGCAATATGCGTCGGATAGGTCTCAATATTGACACCAAGGGCCGTTATCCTTCCCCCAAGCCCTTGGGGGCCAATGCCGCTTTGGTTGATGGCAGCCAACAATTCCCGCTCCATCCCGGCATAAAAGGGGTTGGCATGGCTGGAGCCAACCGGTCTAAGCAGGGCCCGCTTAGCCAGGATGGCCGCCATCTCCATTGTCCCGCCAATCCCAACTCCCACCACCACCGGTGGGCAGGGGTTGCCACCGGCCTGCAACACCGTATCAAGAATGAACCGTTTGACCCCCTCCACGCCTTGGGCTGGGGTCAACATCTTTAGGGCACTCATGTTCTCGCTGCCAAAACCCTTGGGCGCCACTGTCAAAGTCAGCCGGTCCCCCGGGACAATTCTCAGATGAACCACAGGCGGTGTATTGTCACCGGTATTGACCCGGTCCAAGGGGTCATTGACAACGGATTTGCGGAGGTAGCCTTCGCGATAACCCCGGCGTACACCCTCCTCAATCGCCTGGTTGAAGTCGGCTCCCACCACCATCGCCTCTTGACCCAGATCGGCAAAAACCACCGCCATGCCCGTATCCTGACAAACGGGCATCCGCTCCTCCCGGGCCAGCTCGGCATTGTCCAGCAAGCAGCGGAGGCACTCCTGCCCCACGGGAGAAAGCTCCTGCGCCAGTCCGTCCTTTAGGGCGGCGATCAGATCCTCTCCCAGATAAAAATTGGCTTCCTGGCACAATTCCGCCACAACCCTGGTGATCTCTTCTGCGGCAATCTCACGCATGGTTAGGCCTCCCAATCCTTGTCGCTCCTTACAATCTTATACCATGCGCGAATCCGGTGTCAATTGCTGCGTAAAACCTTTGCCCCAACATACTTAATAACCAAACACTATTCTTCGCATTCAAGATTACGCTTCAACCAGCCGGGCAAGGGTAGCGGCATCCAAACGACCAATAGCCAGGGTTAACAAACAGACGGCGGCTTCCACATCCGCCAGGGAAATGAGGCCTTGGTGACCATGGGCATAGCGGACCGGTACACCCACCACCACTGTGGGTATTCCCTCCCCTTCCAAGTGAACGGCCCCGGCATCGGTCCCGCCGGAAACGCGGACGGCCAGCTGATGGGGGATCCCCTCCATGGCCGCCAAATCCGCCAGCCACTGCACCAAGCCGCGGTGGGCAATCATTGTGGCATCATAATATCTCAGTTGCGGCCCACCGCCCAAGACCGTCTGGGCCGCCGCCCCCGGCCTTTCATCGGTGGGAGCACCTTCCAAAATAATGGCTACATCCGGCCGGAGTTCCCGCCCAGCCACCCGCATGCCCCTGGTGCCCACTTCCTCCTGGACAGTCCCTACCGGCAACAATACATTGGGATGTTCAGCCAACCGTTGCAGAACGTCCAGTAAAACCGCACAACCGGCCCGGTCATCCCAGGCCTTCCCCACCAGGTACCCAGTGGGCAACAAGACCGGTTGAACATCGGGAACCCCCAGGTCACCGATGGCCACACCCAGATCCGCCAGGACCTGACGGGAAGGGACACCAAAATCCAGGTGCAGATCTTCCACCCGGAGCCCGCGCTGGCGTTCCTCCTCCCGGAGAAAATGGGGCGGTACTGCACCGGTCACCCCTATGTAAGACTGATTACGGCGGTTATGGAACCGGAAGCGTTGGGCCGGCAGAGAGGCACCGGGCCAAGCCCCTAATGTAATAAAACGGGCCCAACCATGTTCGGTAATACTCTGCACCATTATCCCGACTTCATCCATATGAGCCGCCAGCATCACCCGGGGCCCGCCGACCTGGCCGGGGATCTCCGCAAAAATATTGCCCATACGCTGGGTCTGCCAAGGCACTTGCGGGCAACGTGTCCGAAAAATCCGGCGAATCTCCCCCTCCCCGCCCGGCGGGCCAAAGGCGCCGGATAACTCCAGCAACAGCTCGGTCAAGGAAATCATAATCGCTTAGTCCTCCTTCACCTCTTGTAAGGCATCCCGCAGCAACCGGTAGGCCGGCCCCGGCCAGTCCTTCGCCAGCAAGCCGAGGGTGGTCAGGACATAATTCCGGTCCAACCAAAAGCGGGGGTTTTGCGGTTTGAGCCGCATGGGCTCGCCTGGGTCAAACAAGACTCCCCGGAGAATGGATAAAGGCCGGTCACTGGCAGCCAAAACACCACCGGTCCCCACCACATTGCCAACAGCTGTCAGATCTTTACCGGTCTGAATGTAGCTTACCCCAAAGGGAGTGCTGACAGTCTCCAAAACCCCAGCATGGCGGTCTGTTGCGCCCTTGACCGCAAAGAAGCCCAAAGCCCCGTCCAGTGCCGCCTCCACCGGACTTGCCGGTATCATACTGACGTTGTTTATCCGAAGCTCAACCCCAGCTTGCACTTCATTGTTGCTCAACCCAGTCTGGCAGGCCAGCGCTTCAATACCGAATACTTCCATTAGAGAGCCAGCACTGTAGCGCATACCCAAATCCCCCTCCACGGTGCGTTTTACCCGTGGTTCCGGCAGGCCCCTCAGGGACACCTCGGGCAACCGGGGCAGGCCATAGGCCACAGAGTGAAAGTCGGTGGTGGCCCCGCCCACATCCACCACCACAAGCTCACCAAAACCTTGTTCTGAGCCGTCTCCTTCCGCCAACCGGCAGGCCGCCGCCAAAACCGAAGCAGGTGTAGGCATCATCACGCCATCAATGTAATCCAGTACCCGGTCGAGTCCTTTGGCCTCGATAATCCGCTCCAAAAAGATCCGCCGGATGGCTTCCTGTACTGGCTCAATATTCAATTTGCCCGGTTCCGGCAGGACATTTTCCACCAAATAACAGGTTTTTCCCTTTTGGCGCAACTCCTCCGCCACCGTAGGTGCTGCCGCCCGGTTGCCGGCCACTACCACCGGCGCCCGCAGAGGACTGCCGGCCAGGGCCCGGCCGTTATGGATGATCGTCGCCCGGTCCCCGCCATCCGTCCCGCCGGAGAGGATCAACAAATCCGGATTCAGCCGGACAATCTCCGCCACATCCTCCGGTGTCAGCATAAAACCATAGGCTCCGATGACCTTAGCGCCAGCGCCCAGCGCAGCACGGCGAGCCGCCTCCACCGTCAACTCCGGCACCAGACCCACTGCCACCATGCGCAGTCCCCCGGCAGCGCTACTACACGCCAGTTTATGTTGATACCGAAGGGCCCCGGTCATCTTCGCCAAGGCAACTTCCGCCTGCTCCAGTCCATGTTCGATCCCCTCATCCACAGTCGTCAGGGCCCGGGCGGTCCCTAAAATCCGTGGCTCATCCAGGTCCACTGCCGTCACTTTCGTATACGTACTGCCAAAATCGATTAAAAGTACCTTTGCCATCCGTTTAAGCCTCCCAAGACACCGCCTTTTCATTGTTCCTTTTTACTGCCTGCATGCCAGTATTCCTTGATCATCGCCATTTTCCTTCTCCTTAGCGGTTAAGAATTGAATAAAACAGGGAAAAGAAGTGGCCGGCAAAGAATAACCCCGTCCGGACGTAGAACGGGGTAATTGACGACATTTTCATCATTAAACTCCTGTTTACGGGGTATTTGGGCGATTACTCAGTTTCCGTATAGTAACGAACAATTCCCTGAAAGATCCCCCGGGCCATGGCTTCCCGGAATTCCGTTGTGGCAATCAGGGCTTCTTCCTGTGCATTCGAGATAAAACCCATCTCTACCAAGACTGACGGCATCTGTGTCTCCCGGATTACCACCAGATCCTTGTTGGTCTTAACCGCCAAGGGTTTGAGCCCGGTGGCTTTGGTCGTCTCCTCCAACAGCAAACTGCCCAGGCGGTTACTGCCGGTGCGGTCCGGATAGTGAAAGATCTCCACGCCGTTGATATTCGGATTGGGATGGTAATTGGTGTGGATACTGATAAAAAGCGCGGCCCCCACCCGGTTGGCAATGGCTGCCCTTTCGTACAGGCTGTAGTACTGGTCATCCACCCTAGTCATGACCACCCGCGCACCGGCCTGCTCCAACAGATCCTTCAACCGCAAAGCGACCTCCAGATTGACCTCTTTCTCCCGCACCCCTTGACTGCCCAAGGCCCCTGGATCAACACCACCATGTCCGGGATCCAAAACGATAATCCGGTCCTTGACAGGTGACTCCTTCATCCGCAAGGTCATGATCCGCCGGTCACTGCTGAAATCGGCTTGATAACCAACAAAGGAATCCAGATCTAATTCAATCCGGACATCGGAGGGGCTCTCCTGGATCGCCCGGATATTCCGCACCGGTGCAGCGGCGGGAGCAATCTCCTTCACATCAGGCGCCAGTTTGGCGTATTTAAGTCTAACCACCAGGCGATCGGGATCCTTGGTGTACTGTAAATCCTCGATCAACTCCCCGTTGCTTTCGATCCAGAGGGCACCGTCGCTGCCGTTGGTCAACCACTGCACCACCCGGATCTCTTGCTGGGTCCGGATCTCGATGCGTTTGGGGTCGTGCCGGGATTGCATCACATAACAAGGCAGGGCACCGGCTAAATCCAAAACCACACGAACAGTATGCGGGGCATATTGGCTGGCCCGGATCTGCCTGACCCAGATTCCGTCCCCTTCAAGAACCGTTTCACCGGGAATGCCCAGTGTCGCATCGGTTATATCCACCACCAAACGGTTGGGATCATTGATATGTGTCGCTTTAAAATGCACCGGCGCCGTCGCCTGAATGCCGATTTGCGGAATGCCCCGGTTCTTATCCAGAGAAACGGAGGAAACCAAAGCATCAAAGACCACCAGCAATTGGTCCTTCCGGCCCTCAGGCACCACCACTTTATAGCCAATCGGTCGTTTGAGATCAAACACGATCCGATAAATATCTTTTTGATACTGGTTGCCTCGGATCTGCCGGAACATCTCTGTCTCCGCCCAGTCGGACTCCATGTGGGAAAAACGTTCTACACCATGAAGATCAATGACCAGACGATCCGGTTCGGTCAGGAGATAGTCACGATACTCAATGGTTTTTGCGGTTTGCACCACCACCGCCGGCCGACCTTGGTAGCTGGCGGACTTAATTGACAACAAATAATTATGTTTCCAGCCAATCTCCACCTGCTTACCGCTGGTTTTAACTTTTAACCCCAGCTTGCCAAGGACCTCCAAGGGAACCCAAAACTCTCCGTCGGCAACCAGCGGGGAACGGGAAAAGGTAGTCTTTTCCCCGTCCCAGGTAACTGCCTTTTCTCCTTCTTTTAATTTGATTAAGAGTGTCCCCAGGCCAATCGTGGCCGTTCCCGACGGACGATCCCATTGGGTACTTGCATGCAACGTTGAGGAAAAGAAATTTAAGGAGATATAGACAGTTTTCTTGATGGTTACTGCCCGTCCCTGGTCCGATATGAGCGCCTTCCCATCCATTAAAAGCCGCAATTCCGTTGTTGCGTTACCGGCGCCGTAAACAAAAACGGCAGCCCAGATAGCAAAGATCCCCATTAAAAGTGTTATGCGGAATTTCACAAAGGAACGCCTCCTCGGATCGGCACCTCAATTATCTTCTCTTTTCTCCCGACTCAGGCCGGGTTCCTTCCAGGTCGCAACAAAAGCCGCCAGGTATTTTCAGGTAATAGCCGGCTGTAACTGGGCGTATTTGGAAATTAACTGTTTAACGCCCAAGCCGGGGAAGGCCACGGTGATCATGGCCTCCTCACCTTCACCGGTAACAGTAATTACAGTGCCCGGACCCCACTTGGGGTGGACCACCTTATCGCCGGGTTGCCATCGCTCATCCAGCGCTGGCTGCTGCGGGGTTTGGACGGTGGTTTTTGACCGTACCCCACTCCAACTGCTTACAGGCTTCGCCGCCATCCGCAGCTGATTTCCGCCTGTACTGCCAGCTTCCCAGAAGAAACTATTCTGGGAACCTCCGGCATCCACCAACAATTCTTCGGGAATCTCCTCAAGAAACCGCGAGGGAACACAGACTTGCGTCCCGCCGTACAAGGTCCGCATGGTGGAATGGGTCAGGTAGAGCCTCTCCTTTGCCCTGGTAATGCCTACATAACAGAGGCGGCGTTCCTCCTCCATCTCACCCGAATCCATGATGGCCCGGCTATGGGGGAAAATGCCCTCCTCCATACCCACCAGGAAAACGATGGGAAACTCCAATCCCTTGGCGGTGTGCAGGGTCATCAAGGCTACGGCGTTCCCATCGGCATCGTAAGTATCCACATCGGCCACCAGGGCAACGGTTTCTAGAAATGCGGCCAAACTTTGGTCATCGCTTTCCTTTTGGAATTCAGCAGTAATATTTAAGAATTCATCCAGGTTTTCCAAACGGCTTTTAGCTTCCACGGTTCCGTCGTTCCGCAGTTCATCAAGATACCCTACGCTCTCCAGGGTCTTGCGGGTCAACTCGGAGACGGGAAGGGTGGCTGCCTCCGCCATCAACCCAACGACGGTATAGTAAAAGGCAGAGAAGGGTTTGACAGCACGGGCGGTCAGGCCCGGTGCTTCCTCAATGCGGCTCAAACCCTCCATGATCGTCAGACCCGCGTCATCCACGAAACCCAGAAACCGTTCCAAGGACGCCTCACCAATTCCCCGTTTTGGCGTGTTGATAATCCGGCGAAAACTCACCCGGTCATGGGGGTTATTGATAAACCTCAGGTAAGCCAGGATATCACGGATCTCTTTCCGGTCATAAAACCGTTGTCCTCCCACTACCCGGTAGGGCAAGCCCCGGGGCACAAAAGCATCTTCAAAGGAGCGGGACTGGGCGTTTGTCCGGTATAAGAGGGCAATCTCTTTATAGGCACGGCCCTCCTGCCGGACCAAACGCTCGATTTCCTGCGCCACCCAGGCCGCCTCGGCCCGTTCATCCCCGGCTTTGTATTTAATAATCTTCTCGCCAACTGGGTTCTCCGTCCAAAGCTGTTTGTTCTTCCGTTGGATATTGTGGCTAATCACACCGTTGGCCGCATGCAAAATTGTCTGGGTTGAACGGTAATTTTGCTCCAGTTTGATCACACGGACATCCGGATAATCCTTTTCAAACTCGAGAATGTTACGTATGTCCGCGCTGCGGAAGGAATAAATGGACTGATCGTCATCGCCCACCACGCAGATGTTGCGGTTTAAGGCCGCCAAAAGTTTCACCAAGGTATACTGGGCATGGTTGGTATCCTGATACTCGTCGATAAGGATAAATTCAAAACGCTCCTGGTACTTGCGCAAGACGTCCGGACATTCCTGGAACAGCTTGGTCGTGAGCATGATCAGATCATCAAAGTCCACCGCTTGATTCTTCCGGAGTTTTTCTTGGTAGAGGGGGTAGACCTTGGCCACGGTATTACCCCAAAAATCAGCGGCCCTCTTGTCATAGGCTTCAGGTCCAATCAACTCATTCTTCGCTGCGGAAATGGTGGCAAGTACCGCCTTGGGGCTGAAGTTCTTCTCACTGAGATTCAACTGGGCGAGAACCTCTTTAATTACAGTCAATTGGTCCTGGGTATCATAGATGACAAAATGCTTGTCCAGCCCGATAAAATGCCCATCGGCCCTGAGAATCCTGACACAGGCCGAGTGAAAGGTGGCAACCAGGATGGTTTCTCCCACCGGCCCGACTAACCGGCTGACCCGTTCCTTCATCTCCCCTGCGGCTTTGTTGGTAAAAGTCACGGCTAAAATCGCATAGGGCGATACACCCTGTTGTAACAAGTAGGCAATGCGGTGGGTCAAGACTCTGGTCTTACCGCTGCCGGCGCCGGCCAAAATGAGAAGCGGTCCCTTCCCATGGCAAACCGCTTCTTGCTGCTGTGGATTCAAACCTTCGAGTATTTGCATGGAGACACTCCTTCTTAATTGTCCTCATTATTTTCGCCTTTATCATCATGATCTCCTGCACTCTCCGGGAGTTTCCGGATGATTCATGCCAATTGTTAACAATTGTTCACCTGCCAGCTTCACCCTGCGGGATCATCACCCCGAAGGCAGCGCTCACGCCTGGTTTACCTAAAAGAAAAACCCTCCTGCCGGAGGGTTTCATCGCTGAATATTGTTTAGGCAGCCTCCGAATCGGCGACCGCATCTTGCACCGAGCCAAAGACCCGGTCCAAATGGGCCTGGGAGAACTTGGGCGTCAGCCAACTCACCACGGGAACCACCACCAACGGAATTAGCATGGCTAAAGAACCCACCCGCGGCGCAACAGAGGTAACTGCGGCAAACCGGGCCGGATCCAGTGCATACCAAATAAAGGTTCCCATGGAGTAGCCAACCCCGGCAATTAAACCGGCCCAAGCGCCCACCTTGGTCACTCCCTTCCAGAACAACCCATAGAGGTAAGGGGCGAGGAAAGCACCGGCGACAGTCCCCCAGGAAAAGCTCATCAGCGCCACCAGGTGCGGCCATTTTCGACTCAATGAGGCTACCAGTAAAGAAAGGGCAATAAACGCGGCACACAGCAAACGCATGATCGACATCCCCCGCTCCTTGGACATTTTCGGCGCAAAATGACCTTGCAGGAGATCAATGGTGATGGCTGAGGACGAGACCAAAACCAAGGAAGACAGGGTGGACATCGACGCCGACAGCACCAGCAGCAAAATAATGATCAACAGACCATTGGGCATGGTAATCTGCATAATCTGCGGAATCAGGTTGGTATTGGCGTAAGAACCCTTGGTCTTTAAGGCTGAACCAATTAATTGCCGGGCCACCGCCGGATCCGTTACCGCCGCCGCATAATCCGGGGAATCCGCAAAATAATTGGCATTCGCCTCCAGCGCCACAATCCGGGACCCGTAAAGTGTGGTTGTAGAGCCCACCAGATAGGCGGCGCCGCCAATAATCAGGCAGAAGATGGTTCCCACCACCGTCGCCGTGGAAATCACCTTTTGGTTCTTGATGGCATAAAACTTCTGGACCATCTGGGGTAAGCCCCATGAACCCAAGCTGGTCAAGACCACCAGCCAGAACAGATTAATGCCGCCTTTGGGGAAGAGGTTGACAAGATTGACATCCACTGTCTGCATCTTTGTCAAAAAACCGGCAAAGCCCCCCACCGCCGAGTGGCCAAAGACATAGGCCACCATTAACACACAACCAACCAGCATGACTAAGCCCTGGATAAAATCGGTGAGGGCCACGGCAAAATAACCGCCCATCAACAGGTAAACAGCAGTTAAAACAGTCATAAAAGCCAGCGCCACACCATAGTCCACATTTAATACATTAACAAAGAGGAACGAAAGTCCGGAGAAGACCGACCCGGAGTAAGGAATCATAAAGATAAAAATAATCAGGGCGCCCACAATCTTAAACAGCCTTGAATCATACCGGGCTTCCAAAAACTCCGGCATGGTCATGACATTCAAGTGTTCCGTCATCGCTCTGGTTTTCCGGGCTAGGACCAACCAAGCCAGCAGGCAGCCAAAAAAGGCATTACCCAGGGCAACCCAGATGACCGGCAAACCGAAGGCAAAACCTTGGCCCCCGGCGTAGCCGATGAAGAGGACCGCAGAAAAATAGGTGGTACCATAAGCAAACGCCGAGATCCAGGGGCCTACATTCCTTCCGCCAAGGAAGAAATCCGAGACATTCCTGGTCCGGCGCATCGAATAAAACCCGATACCAATCATCACCAGAACAAACAGGCCAATGGCAGACCAACGCAAAATAAGGTCAGTACTCATTCCAACCATCCTCCCATACTACATATTGAACTGTCAGGTCAAACCTACCGTCATTCGCCGTACAACTACTCGGAAACTAAACTTAAATAATAATATATTCGCGGTTAACGCCAGAAAACCTTCTTTTTAGATAATTTTTATTTCACCTGGCTTAGCCCATTGTTAACAAGTGAGAAAAAACCTAAGCTCTCCTTAAAGTAACATGTCCGCCAGGAAACACCTGTGCCAATTTTGCAGAGGAATTAACGGAGACAGGCATTAAAAAAGCTCCGACACCAGCCAGAGCAGTTTTTTTCAATGGTGCGCCCGACAGGAATCGAACCTGTGCACCTGGCTCCGGAGGCCAGTGCTCTATCCGCTGAGCTACGGGCGCAATTAACAACCGCAAAGAATATTTTATACGATCTTGAGTAGAAAAGCAACATTTATCTTTTGGAAACTATTATAAAGTAAGATAAAACCGGGAAATCATCTGTCCAGCAAGGTCAGTTGATAATTCTCCGCAATCTCGAGTTTGCCTTCACCAGCACTATAATACTTGAGGGTAATCGAGCCTTTGTTGTAAGCCATGAAAAGATGAATATCGCCGGAATAAAACCCGCCAAAGGACCGGTAGTCCACAATCTTCCGGCCATTCTGCTCCGCCAAGAAGGTTGGTTCCACCGGGATCCAGCCAGTACCGGGCAAAAACACTTCCACCCAGGCATGATGGCTATTGTTTAATGGAATCCGCTGCCCCGGTTTCAGCTCCTTTCTATCCAACCGGAATCCATAAACCACCCGGGCCGGAACACCTGCCGTCCGGCATAAAGCCACATACAACAGGGCAAAATCTTCACACCTCCCCCAGCCTGACTTTAAGGCGGTCACGGCCGAAGCCTTGCGGGAAAAATCCACCCGGTAGGTCAGCTTCTCGTTAACATAAGCAAACAGTCTCCTGGCCTTCTCCTTGGGTGTGGCCAAGCGGGCGACTTGACGGGAAACCACTGCGGTAAGCATTGGATCCCCCACCTCGATCCCTTCCTCCGCTTGCAGGTATCTCTCCATATCCCGGAACTCATGGGGCTGGGCTTGACAGTTAGGTGGGTCCGTCATCACCCCATCCTTATAAGTAAGCAAATAGGTGAAACGGTACTCCAGTCTCCCCCCGGCAGGCACAGGGCCGGAGCTGATCTCCGCCCATCTGCCACTGGCATGCCAGTGTACTGCTGGCACCGCCGAAACCTTCTCCACCGCTTGATAGTATGGCGGTTCCTGCCAAGACAAGACCGGAATTTCACCTTGGATCTTCTTGACCTCTCCCCCCGGATTGGTAATTACCACCATCTGTTCCAAGCGAAAACATAAATTCGCACCGGACAGACCATCAAAGTCCGCTGGTCGGGCAAAGCCGGGAAAAAACAAGGCGGAAAAAAACAGCAAAATCCCTTGGCTAAAGAGAAATAAACGGAACTTCTTCATTCTATAACTCCTGTCAGCAAGCTTTCTTAACCTTTCATTCTTCGCAGCAAAAATCGATAAATCCTGCTTGTGGAAAAAGACGTTTTCAACCAGCCAAAAAAGGAAGCCGTGGCTTTACCACGGCTTATCTTGTGAACACAAGGGTCCTGGGGTTCTGTTCCCTGGTACTGAAGTTCTGTCCCCGACCAGTGAAGACCCGGACCTGGTTCGGTGCGGTGTGGCAGATGATATTTTCCAGATTGGTCAAGTCCAAAACACGCACGGTCATATCAATGACAACCACCTCCCGCAGGGTCTCCCCATCAATCAGTTCCGCTTCGATGAAGACAATCTCCGGCAGTAACTGGCAGCACTGGCCGGGCAAGACCCCCGGCAGATCCACAAAACCACTGAAGGGAATATCCGCCCCTTGATGAACGACCACGTTTTCTTCATTGACAAAAAAGATCTGTTTATGGAGAACCGCCTGGAAAATCACCTTATCGGGTATGATATGACACCGTAAATTTTCAACCCTGGCCACAATCTGGTCGATCTTCTGCGCGGGAGTAAACAAGTCGATGGTGTCTTCCACTAAAACCTGGACCGTTTCTTCGGCAACCACATTAAAATTGGCCATTGGCCGGAACCTCCTTTCCCCCGGAGCACTGGACAAGACCATTTAATATTCCCTTGCCTCGCCGATCGGTGTGGAGAGGATCGCTAATGGCAGCGCCGCCGGGCAGGCTGATCCATCTTATGCCGGGGACGTAACAGAAGGCCCGGAGCCAATGGCACGTTTGCGCAGCCCGGTTACCACCTGTGTCTGTACCGGCTCTCTTTTTAACCTTACTTTCCCCCGGAAAACGGGCTTCTCCCGGGCAAGAGGCAATAGATCACAGAATTTATCTTGAGCTTGCCGGCAAAAATAAACTGGCAAAAATAAAAAGAGGTGATTTCCCTATGTCCACTGAGAAAGGCCGGGAGATCGAAGCAATCTCCGAATTCATCCGCGTTCACCCAGAAAGCACCGTCAGCCGGCGGATCATCCGGGAGCTCTTCGGCGCCTCCACCGAACCGCCGGACCTCTCCCTCCAGATGCTCCAAAAAAGGCTTGAAGCAGCGGACGAAGGAATTGTTGACAATTACTACACCTTAACCCAATAAATCACCCACGCGGGAAAAACAAACCCCGGCAGCATAGGCCGGGGCTTTTTCTTGGTTCTTTAAACTTTATAGCTATAGCCCTAAAATTGCAGGGTTTGTTGTTCTTCCGAGCTTTGAGAGAAAGTATTCATCTGAAAATTCATCAGCAACCAGTAAGGATCAGTCCTTTTTTGCCACGGTAACTCAAAAGAAGGAAACTTTAGTGTCTTTTCTCCTTTTGACATGTTCGCCGGTTCCTTTGCCGCCCAGCGCAGCAAGGAATCCCAGGTTTCAAAGACCTCTGTCCCACCGGTACTACCATAGGACTTAATTATTTTTTCACCGGCTTTGTCCCCTTCAAGCAAGAAATTAGCGGATGAATTCAGGAAAAGATCCAGATCCAAACTGGAATTGGTATCAGAGGCCTTCTCCGGCAAGGATCTCTCCCAATTGTATTCGCGTGCTAATTTAGTGGTAACCAGATAATCGCCAATCTCCAACCCCTTATCCGCTAAACTCCACGGTGACAAATCAGGCACGGGCACCTTGCCTTTGAACTGTCGCAATGTGTTTACCTCATAATTCTGGGACAATTTGTCCAACAGATTATAAACACGCTGTTCAAGCTCAAAACGGCTGATATTTTGGGCTCTTCCCCCGGCCTGGATCGGAAAGAGGAAAAATCCTTTTACCTTTTGAAATTCCAAGGGAAAACTCCCCCGAAGCACAAGAAAGTATAATTCCAGGTCGCCTCTTGGCGTATACATGATTTCCCAACGGTCATTCGCCGGTAGAAGCGATGAATTGTAGGTTGTCAGCCAATTTTCCGGCAGAAAGAAAAAGATATTGTCCACAATATCCGGGCTATGATACTCTCCTATTAAATAATAGGACTCCTGCAGGTGATCGATTCTTAATTCATCGCCCTGGCCGAGTTCCGGTTCCGTACCGGCAGTTAAAACCAGATCCAAATCATAAAAACCTTCATCGGCTTGGTTGATTTTGACCGAAGGCGTCAAGCTGGCTAAATCAGTTATTGTAATACCCAACAATCTTAATTCTGCTGTATATTCCTTAAGTAACAAGTTGATGTTTTCCACGGATGACAATATGTCGTAATTACTCTCCTGGTTATCTTCCAACCGGCCAAGGGCCGTTTTCAAATAATAAGCCATCTCCAACCTGGTCAGTTTATCCCCGCAGACCTTTGCGTACTCGGGAACCAACCCCGCCCGGGCCAATTCAACCATGACTTCATAAGACCAGTCAGGAGCATAGACCTGCAGATCCGTTTCGGCTAAGGAAAGCCCGCCAATGAGCAGTAGACAAAAGATCAAAAGCGCAAACTTGTAATCCTTCATGTGCAGTCCCCTCTGGCAGCATTGGTTTTGAGGGCAGCCACATTATTTCCCCATGTTTTTATTCTACCATGAATTATTAATTTTGATAAGATCAGCCTTTCCTCCAAGGTTTAATCCCATGGGAACCGGCAAGATATCGTTCGCCAAGGATGACGGCAACATAATCATCGTAAGGCTTTGCCGGATATTGCAAGCCCAGCGGCCAAAAACGCCGCCAGCCGGTGCGTTTTTCCTCCAGGTAGCGACGCCGCCCCTCTTGGCTGGAGTGGTTTTCGTCCACCAAGAGCACTTGGGTGCCGACAGGCGGGCCAGCGGGGAAAAGTCGCGTTAAAAGGGCTTCCGCTCCCGTCCGGTCCCCCACCACCAACAATTTTTCCGGTTTCCTGGTTAACCTGGACACCAGTTCCTCAGGGGAAACCACCCCTTGTTCCACCGGAAGGCCCGCGACAAAACGCGCCATCCCGCACTTGCTACGACCGGGATCAATCGCCATAAAGTCCAAAATCAACTGGTTCTCCGTTGTTTTCATACCGGTTTTTCATGCTTCCTTTATTGTTCGGTTTATTGCTTCGGTTGCGCCGTTAATTCCTCTTTAATTTGCACGCGGACTTTCAGCGGCCCCTCCACCCGCCAGGTATCGTCTATCACTGCCAATTGAACCGTGCGTGTTTGCCCGCTTTTTTTGATCCGCTGGATGATGTTGGGAATATCCTGCAGGGAAGCGATCTCCCCAATATATTGTCCTTGGGAGATCATCCCACGGTCAAAGGCTTTTTTCCGTACAGACAACAAAAGGTTGAGGATTTCTTGCAATATGATACTTTCCTCTTTTGCTGGTGAAACCTTTGTCTCGGCCACAACTTCGTCAGCCTTAAAAACCAGTTCATTGGGAAACAGCTCGAAGGAAACGTAGAGCGGTTCTAAGAAAAAAGTGTTTTTTTCCGCCACCAAGCGCAAAACAGCCTTCCCGTCCAGCTCGGCAATGTCCTGGGCCAGTTTATTCATCTGCTTGACCGGTACTTTAATGGCATAATCATTCTTCCCCTCGATCCGGGCGCCCCGCTCCAACGCAATCTGGTTCGCCTTGACCAACAAGGGTTGAATCACCGCATTCAACACCTGCTTTGCGTCTGTACCGCCTTCAACCACTTCTGCAACAATAACTTCCTTCACGTCAAAAATCAACAAACTGGTCTGTTTTTGGGCCAAGCTTCCCTTAAGTTTTGCCGATTCCACCGAATACATCTCAATTTCCTTGAGGAAACGTTCCTTCTCCATCTGGAGTTGCTCGTTCTGCTCCTCCAATTGCCGGGTAATATCGGTTAGTGAAGCCACCCGTTGCTGTTTGGTCTCCACTTCCTTCTGCTTGGCAACAAGTTCTCCCTCTTTCTTTACCAGGTTGGACTGGGCGGTGCGGTATTGGGCAACCGCCGACTCCAATTCCTTTTGAATCTTTTCCCGTTGCACCGAGACCCGGGCAAGTTCCTTCTCATTCTCCAGGTATTCCTTGACCAGTTTGTTAAATTCCGCCTCTTTTTTCGCTACCAACAAGGTCTTTTCTCTTAAGTCTGCTTGGATTTTTTCCAGGTGAAAAAGGGCAATACGCACATCCTCGGATACAACCGCAAGTAAAACAAGGGTAGCCACGGCAATCAAAATGCCGGTTATTACCGCAATAGTAATAGAAGTGTATTTCGGGCGTAGTCCAAAGATGCTAAGGCGCTTCTTCCCGGCCTTCATCCCCACGCGATCGCCGAGAAAGGCAATAAAACCACCAATAGCAGCCACCGCCAGAATAATATATAAACCAAACACCGGTTTTCACCCGCCTTCGGTTACTTCTTCGCCCGGATAAACTGATAAATCCCGAATCCTCCCAGGACAATATTCTGCAACCATGCGCCGAGCAAGGGTGGGATGACACCCTTCTTCCCTAACATACTGCCGAAACCCATTAAGAAATAGTAAATAACGATAAACAGAAAACTTAGGCCAAAACCGGCGGAAGAAGACCGCCTTTGGCTTTGCAGCGCCACCGGTGCAGCAAGCAGAGACAGGAAGAAACAGGCAAAGGGCAGGGCCAATTTAGTGTAAAGGTCCACTTCCAACTGGCGTTTCTGCTCCGGCTTGGGTTTTGTTTTCTCAATATAAGCAGCCAATTCCCAATAGGACATCTCCTCCGGATCCTTCGCTAAAGCCACCATCTCTTTGGGTGACGCCTTGATATTGGGGTAGTATCCATTGGCAAAACGCACCGGGATGACGCTGTCCTCCCGGAATAATTTCACCTCACCGTTTTTAAAGTACCAGCCTTCATCCAACCACACCAGGGTTTCGGCGCTGATTAGCCTGGTAACTTTCTTGTTTTCGAACTCGATAATCACCACATCGCTCATCCGGCCCGTCCCCGGATTAAAACTGCCGGCCTGGACCATCCGGGATAATTGCTCCCCATCATACTCGGCATAGTTATAGTTATAAATATTGGCATCAAACTTTTTACCGACGGCCCGATCCTTTTCAATGGCTAAAAGGGTCATGGCCTTCGGCACCACACTTTCACTGATGAAAAAACTGACGCCGCTCATAATAAGGCCAACAACCATAACAGGCAGCGTCAAGCGGAAGAAGCTTAAGCCCCCGGCCCGCATGGCCACAGTCTCACTGTTGCTGGACAGCCGGCTCAAAGCCAGGATAGTCGCAAGCAACATGGCCATTGGTATACCAAGCACCAGTTCACCAGGGGCATCAAGAGCAAGGAGTTTCAGCACAGTGGAGAACGGAATACCGTGGCGTTCCGCCAGGCGAAGGAAGCTCATGAAGCGCACGCCCATCAATATCCCGCCAAAAGCACACATGCCAAAGAAGAACGGACCAATCAGCTCTTTAGTTATATATTTTGTTAAAATGCGTAGGCGCATTTTCTTCCCCCATTTACTACATACTGAACCGGTCGCCTAAATAGAATTTCCGGGCTGTTTCGTCCTTGGCAATATCCTCAGCCTTCCCGGAAACCAGAATCTTCCCGGAATGCATAATATAAGTGCGATCCGTAATGGCCAACGTCTCACGAACACTGTGGTCCGTAATCAAAACCCCCAGTCCCTTACTCTTCAAACGGCGGATAATATCCTGAATATCCGCCACCGCAATGGGATCAACACCGGTAAAAGGCTCATCCAACAAAATGAAACTGGGCTCCAAAACCAACGCCCGGGCAATCTCCACCCGCCGCCGCTCCCCGCCGGAAAGCATATAGCCTTTATGTTTGGCAATCCGCGTTATATTCATCTCTTCCAATAACGCCCACGCCCGTTCCCGCCGCTCTTTAGCAGAGCGCACCTTCAACTCCAAGATGGCCAAGAGGTTTTCCTCCACCGTCAACTTGCGGAAGATTGACGGTTCCTGAGCCAGGTAGGACACACCATACTTGGCGCGAAGGTGCATGGGCAGATTTGTAACCACATTTCCGTTGATCCGAACTTCACCGGCGTCACACCGTTCCAGTCCGACCACCATATAGAAAGAGGTGGTTTTCCCTGCTCCGTTAGGTCCCAACAAGCCAACCACTTCACCCTGCTCAACACGGAAGGATACCCCATCGACAACTCGCCGGTTCTTGTATTGTTTGACTAAGCCAATTGCCTCGATGGACACTATTTTGCACCTCCCGTCGCTGCTGGTCCGGATTTATATTCCACCGGCCCCTTTGCCTTAATCTTCTTCGTCTTTATATCATAAATAATCTCTTGCGCGGTAAAGACCTCTTTCCCCCGGCTAACCCAAGGATTTTCGCGAAATACTATGTGTCCCTCCTTTTGGTAATAGACCACCAGTCCACCCTTGGCCAGGATGGAATGGCCCTTAAAGACCACCTGCTTTTGGGCGGTCAGATTCCCGTTCACCAGGTTGCCGTCCATCTCCTCGGCGGTCAGGACCCCGTCCTGGTTGGCTAAAACACAGTTGCCCCGGGCGGAAAAAACTTCTCTATTTATGTTACCTGTAATCTTGTCGGCCTTAAAATCAGCCTTCTCCGGCCCGAAACGGATCTGTCCGCCTAGAGGCATGGCAATGTCCCCGTTCTCAGTATTGTAGGTAACTTCCGCAGCGGTCAGCCGGCGAAACTTCGGTTGTTCCTGGGTAAGTTCAATATTCCCCTTGGCCACAAACAAGGCTTCTTTCCGACGATATTCCAAATATTCGCCGGTAAGGCGCATGTCTTCCGTAACCGCCTCAACCGGATGGTCTTTATCCCCGTAATAAACAATTACCTCTTGCTCCAAGTCTGCTTCTGTGCCTAAATGCGCCGTAATCCTCCATGCATCCACCGCCCCAAGGACAGAAAGAGTTGAAAGCAGGAACAAGACAACCCATATTATTAATCTCCTCCGCATCCTCATTGCTCTCCTTCTTTGTGGAGGGGAGCTAATACTCTCCACACATTTTCCCCTTCAAACCGGAACTTCTCCAAACGGGCATCGGATGACAATGTATTCCCCCGCCCTTCATAATTCCGGGATGTTACGGTTACTCCCTCCGTCAAGCGCAGGATCCCGTCTTCTGCGTCCCAGTTGAGTATTCCTCCCTGTAAGATAAAACCAGAACGTTCCAACCTGACACCGCTTTGCAAAACCAGACGGTTCATATCAGGGTTGATCTGACCGGTTTTCGCCGTTAAGCGCAAAGGTTCCGCCTCTTTTTGCGGGTAATACCAGCCCGTGATCTTAAAGAGGTCCGTGCCTGATTTGCGTTCTTCAATCTTCGCAATCTGAAGTTTCCAGCGGATTTCACCCTTTATATCCTGTAAGGCCAGTTCCACATCGTTAGCCACGAACCTTTCCGGATCGGATGATGTAATTGGCAACGCCGGCGCCGCGGCAGGCTTAGCTTGCCTTAAAACAACAATAACCGCCGCAAGAAGCAGCACGAACAGAAGGGCACAGCCGATCACCCATTTGCTCTTCATATTTAACCTCCGCTATGGAACAACATACTCAATGAATCAACGCTGTTTTGAAAAATTCGTTCCCGGTCGCCAAAAACCTCCTGTTAATTCCAGAAAGAACAGGACATTAACGGGTCCGTCCGCAAGTTCTGCCAAAAAGCAGCCACCACCTGCAGCCTAGAAACATGCGAAGTTGAATATTCTCCCGATACAGGCACAGGCCTTTCATAAAAAAAGACTAGAGCAATGTCTAGCCTTTTTTATTAAGCTCCCACAGATTACCGGCAAATCCCCCGGTCCGAATTGCGCAGGAACCGGATGAAATGGTCGATCTCCATGCTTGCTTGGAGTTCTTGCTCCATTTGTTCAATGGCTTGGCTGATAATAAGGTTGCTCCGGTAAAGGATCCGGTAGGCCTTCTTGATCTCATCGCGTACCTCCGGGCTCAACCCGTTCCGGCGCAAACCCACCACATTAATCCCGGAAACCTTCGCCGGGTTACCGTCAACCATGACAAAGGGCGGAACATCCTTCACCACTTTCGTGCAACCACCCACCATTGCCATCTTGCCGATCTTGGTGAATTGATGAATACCGCTCAAACCGCCAATCACCACCCGGTCTTCCACGGTTACATGGCCGGCCAAAGCCGAGTTGTTGGCCAAAACCACATAACTGCCAACTTGACAGTCATGGGCCACATGGGAGTAGGCCATGAACAGGTTATGGCTGCCAATGCGGGTTTCACCGCCGCCGCCTTCAGTACCGCGGCTTATTGTCACGTTCTCCCGGAAGATGTTATAATCGCCAATCACCAGATAACTCTTTTCACCTTTAAACTTAAGATCCTGCGGTTCGCAACCTACGGTGGCTCCATGGTAGAATTTATTGCCCACACCTATTTTTGTCCAACCTTCAATTACAACATGGGGGCCGACAATACAACCATCACCCAATTCCACATTCTCACCGATAATGGCATAGGGACCGATTGTCACATCTTTACCAAGTTTCGCATTGGGATGAACAATGGCGGTTTCATGGATGTTTCGCAGCGAAACGACCTTGTTGGACTCAATCACCTTCATATTCATGTTCACCTGGGTCCCTCCCTTTGAACAATAACCATTGCGAATGTATTATTACATAGTATCACAAAAACACTACTTTTTTATGGCATAACATAATTGCCGCCTTAAGCAAATTATCCCCGTTTTTCGCTGTTTTTCTTCTGTTTTCAAGCAATATTGACTTCGTCCAAAAATATTAATAAATTTTTTCGCCACCGCCAAATGAACTTAAGAACCCAAAGCAAACATCAATTCCGCTTCCGAGACAATCTGGCCGTCCACCGTCGCTTTGGCAAACACACGGCCCACACTGCCCCGGATTTTCAAGACTTCGACTTCAATGCGCAGTTGGTCGCCGGGAACAACAGGTTTACGGAACCGTGCATTATCAATTCCGGTAAAGTAAGGGATTTTGCCCTTGTGTTGCTCCTGGGCAAGCATGGCGATGCCCGCCGCCTGGGCCATGCTCTCTATAATGAGCACACCCGGCATAACCGGTTTTTGCGGGAAATGGCCGTTAAAAAAGTCCTCGTTGGCAGTGACATTTTTAATGGCAACAATCCGCTGACCCGGTTCGAGCTCCAAAACCCGGTCCACCAATAAAAACGGATATCTGTGCGGTAATAATTGTTTGATCTCGTTAATATCCATCATTCCCGAAATAACCCCCTCAATCCATATGGCATAAAACTGTTTGAAGCTTATTGGCAAGTTCCAGATCCAAACGATGTCCGGAACGTACCGCAATAATTTGGGCCTCAAACGGTCCTACCAGATACAGATCACCCATAATATCCAAGATCTTATGGCGGACTATTTCGTCGGCATAACGCAACTCATTCTTGTAACCGTCATCGCCAACCAAAACCACGGTATCCAAAGTTCCACCCAGTCCCAACCCTTGCTTCTGCAAAAGTTCAATCTCCCTTTCAAAGGCAATGGTCCGGGCCGGGGCAATCTCCCGGACAAAATTCTCCGGTGTGTGGATATACTGGTAGACCTGATTCCCAGTGGCCGGGTGATCCGAGGTAAAGGTATAGGTGATACGCAAGCCTTCACCCGGCAACGCCGGCAAAGCCACAAGATAGGAGCGGGGGTCAGTATCGCTTTGGACCCAGACGGGCTGGTGCAACTTGCGGGTCCGGCGGGCACAGTCCTGCTCCACCAGACCCACCCTTTGAATGGCCTTGACAAACTCCAGGGCACTTCCGTCCACCACCGGAATCTCTTCTCCATCCACTTCAATCAGGACGTTGTCCACACCCAAACCATGCAAAGCCGCCATCAGATGTTCAACGGTCTGAATCCGCCAGGTTTCGCTACCCAAAGCCATGCATCGCCTGGTGTCCCGGACAATCTCCGGGCTGGCCTTCACCGGCTCGGACTCCAAATCGGGCCGGACAAACATGATGCCCGAATCGGGAGGTAATGGCAAGAGCCGCAAATTAACATGTACCCCGCTGTGAAGGGCCCGGCCAGCAATTTGTACCGGCCCGGCAATGGTTTGTTGTCGTTGCAAGTAAGGCACCTCCGGCGTATTCAAACCAAAGTCCATAATATTATACCATGACTTCAGCTGTGTTGTAATAGTTTTTTATACTTTCTTCCCACTTCTGAACGGGGCTGCTCAAATACAGTTTCCGGTCTTCCTTCCTCTGCCACGGTGCCACCGGACATGAAGACCACACGGTCCGCGGCTTTGCGGGCAAAATGCAACTCGTGGGTGACAATGATCATAGTAGTTTTATCGTTCCTAACCAGTTCTTCCATGACTTCCAGCACTTCGCCCACAAGAATGGGGTCCAAGGAAGCGGTGGGCTCATCCCAGAGCATCAACAAGGGCTCCATGGCCAAGGCCCGGGCGATGCCCACCCGCTGTTGCTCCCCGCCGCTTAATTCGTGGGGAAAATGATGAGCCTTCTTCTTTAGCCCCACTTGTTCCAAGGCGCGCAGCGACCGGTCTTCCACCTCTTCCTGCTGCTTGCCTTGCAAACGCAGGCCCATGCCCACGTTATCCAGGGCGCTTAACCGCTTGATCAGGTTAAAATGTTGAAAGACAAAGCCAATGTGGGGCCGGATCGCCCGCATCCCTTCCGGCCCCAAACCCGTCAATTCCTGGCCGTTAAAGATGATCTCACCTGCATCAGGTTCAACTAAGCGGTTGATACATCTGATCAGGGTAGACTTCCCGCACCCGCTGGGTCCCATGATTACCACAGTCTCGCCCCGCCGAACGTTAAGATCCACCCCTTTTAAGGCATAAACCTTTTTGTAGTGTTTATGAAGATCATTTACCTGTAATAACACCTGGTTATCCCCATTCATCGTTTCATCACCATCCTCCGGGAGTTAAGCAATTGCAGCAGTCCGGGCCGTCCCGCGGGAATTACGATCTCCCGCATCAGTTGAGTAAAGGTCAAACCCAGGGACTGACCGGCCATAACTTCCTCCTTGTCCAGTTGGTAAAGGCGGTCGGCCAGTCGGTAAAAGACCACTCCCTTCAGAGCGCCGATGATCGCCAGCACATACCGGGGAAGATACGGGATCTTCGCCCCGGAAATGAACAAGCCAAGGGCATACCAGATCCCGCCCAGTCCAGCGGCATAAATCCAGCCAAACGCCTTTAAAAACCAGCGTTTCTTCCGTTGATCCGGCAATAAGGCCAAATTTACCTCGGCGCTCATAAGATCCTCCCGTTTCAACACGCTCATCACCGCCGACTGGTCCAACAGGAAGAAGAGGATAAAGAGGATGGTCAAGGCCATTGCCGCAATTACACCCCGTACCTCCCGTAAAATTCGGAAGACCTCCCCACGCACGTTGGGTTCGATATCACCGGCGGAGGCCAGGGAGATTTGCACCTCCTGGTTATCCAACTCTTTTTGGATTCGCTCCCGTACTGCGGCATAGTCAAGATCAGCATTGACAAAGAGCCGGACCCGCTCGCCCGCGACCACCTCTCCCTCGAGATACTGGTCGATCAGACCCACGGACCGCCCAATCTCCTCTTCCATCAGATTAGGCAGGGAATTACGCACCACTTGCATCTGCTGGATAATTGCATTAAGATCCAGTTTATTCAAGCTGGTGATCTGGTGGGAGACCTGGTTAAGATCTTTTTGGATCGCCGCAAAATCCAACGAATCCACTGTCGCCAAGGTCTCTTCGGTTAGCCCGGTCAAGTCCGCTAATAAACTTTTGACCGGAACATCCTCCTCCATTAAATCGGTGAGTTGTCTGACACCTTCCGCAAATTGGTTCGCCTGGTTCTGCCAGGACAGAAGGACACGAACCAGCGGGTTAAAACGGTTAATAAAGTCATCCAGGGAACGGGCCCGGTTTTGCAGTTCCTGCAGGAGCAGGCTGACATTTTCATCAAAGGCCGCCAACTTCTGGCCAATCTCCCCGTTCTTCCCGGGAGTGACTACTTCACCGATATTCAACAGCGTCCGGAAGGTCTGAATGCTACTGGCCGCCTTGTCAAGCTGTGATTCGACCAGACGGACCCGGGCAAAGCTGTCGGAGAGGAATTTTAGATCATCACCAACGGAATTCAAGGTCTTCGCCAAAAACTCCAAACGTTCTTGGGTCTCAGGCCCGGTCATCTTGTCCAAGCCAGCCAGGGTTTGGTTCATCAGCGTCTCCGCCTGACGCATCCGGTCTTGGATTCCAGCGGCCGCAGTGATGCTGTCTTGCGCACGGCCAGAAGTATCCAAAAGGTCGGAAGCAGAGTCCCGCGCCTGGGTCAACAGGAGGATCCCTTCATCCAAGGCATGGATTAGTTCCTCCCGCTTGTTCTGCATCTCCACACTGGCAGCCACAGGGCCTAGCTTGTCGCCAATCTTCAACCGGTAAGCCTGGGTATCAGTGGCCTTAACCTGGGAGGCATCGCCTTGGACGATAATCCCCCGCGGCATTTCATCCTCAGGTTGACCAGAAATCACTTCAATGACCACCTGTTCAGACCGGAGCTTCATTCCCTCCTGGATTTTGCCCTCATACGCCCCAGCCATGACCAGCCTGTCGCCGGCCTCCAAAGTCTGGCCTTTTTTGGGCGTTAGACGAATCTCCGCTGCATAGGTCAGCAAGAAGCGTTTCATCTCTGACAAGGTTCCCAGGAGCGCTTGGTAATCATCGGCCCGATCGCCCATGGTCACATCACGGATAAAGGTCACACCGTCCTTTCCTGCCAGCTCTTTAGCCAGATCCCGCCCGACCACCGAGATGTTCTTTGTGGCAAAATCCGCAGGGAATTTTATTTCCAAATTACTGTATTTCTTCAACACCCTCCGGATCCCAGCGGTGACCTGCTCCGTATCACCCGGGTCTTTTAAAACCACTGAAATATCACTGCCGTCACGGAAGGAGAAACGAACACCGCTTAACGCATCAAACTCCCGGATAATACGGTCGTAAACACCGCCCGGTACACCGGAGACCGATAGCCTGGGCTCGGTCACAATGGAGTACGACGCACCCCCGGGGAGATTACCAAAGTAATACCAGAGATTCGAAAACACCGCTTTGGTCCGGTATTTATCGGGAAAGGTCAAAAATAAGGTGGACTTGCCAGCAATGCTAATCCCCGTTTGTACCTTTGCGCCGGGGAATTTGTCGGCCACAATCCGATTCAATTCAGCCATGGCCTTTCTGCGCATATCCGATCGCACCTGAAACAGTAGGTCATATTCACCGGTATCTCCCATTATGGCCGCGATCGCCTTGCCAAAATACTTATCAGTCACCGCAGCCAAACCCGCAGCAAAAGAAGAGGCCAGGAGAACGCTGACCATAAACCAAATTACCAGGTCTTTTATGAAATTTCCCCGCCTCATCTTGGTTGACATAATTCACCCTCCTACGGACCGATTATAACATATTCCGCCAGGCGCGAGGAGAGGTAAATCTTGTTTGAGCTTGGGTTTTGCTGCTAATACCCTACTTAGGGATCCAGCAGGGCCTCCAGGGCCAACCACCGGATGGAACTAAGCCGCACCAGGCCCGGGAACTTCAGGACTAGCAAGACAAAGCCCCATCAATGCCAGATGAATCTTTTTTAGCAAAAGCAAAATTAAAAGGCTGCTGACTTCGTCAACAGCCTTGACGGCAAGCAACGATAACCGCCCCGTCTCTCAGCCGATGGCCTTCTTAAACTCCTCGGTCAAAGCGGGTAAAATCTCCAAGGCATCCCCCACCAGGCCAAAGGTGGCGACTTTAAAGATGGGCGCCTCAGGATTCTTATTGATGGCAATAATAATATCAGAGGATTGCATCCCGGCTAAATGCTGGATGGCGCCGTGAATGCCACAGGCGAAATAGACCTTGGGCCCCACCGTTTTCCCGGTCTGGCCCACCTGATGGGGGTAGCTAACCCAACCAGCATCCACTGCTGCCCGGGAAGCACCAACCGCACCGCCCAAAACAGCCGCCAGGTCCTCCACCAGCTTAAAGTTTTTCGGATCACACAGACCGCGGCCACCAGAGACAATAATATTCGCCTCCTGCAGGTTGACACTAGGCCCCTCCTGCAGCTTGATTACCTCCAAGATCCGGGCTTTCAAATCAAAGACAGCCTTCGCAAGATCAACCCTGACCACCTCACCCTGCCGGGCGTCGTCCCGTGCCAAAGCCTTAAATACCTTAGGCCGGACGGTGGCCATTTGCGGTCGGTGGTTAGGACACAGAATTGTCGCCATCAGATTACCGCCAAAAGCTGGGCGGGTCTGCTGCAGGTTTAAGGTCGCTGGGTCAATGGCCAGCCCGGTACAGTCGGCGGTGAGCCCTGTCCGGACGCGGGCGGCCACCCGGGGTGCCAGGGAACGGCCGGCAGCAGTAGCTCCGATTAAAACAATATTCGGTTTATGCTCACGGATGAGGTCCGTCAACACCTGGGTATACGAATCCTCCAAGAAGTGGCGGAGATCAGGATGCTCGGCCAAAAAAACGCGATCCGCGCCGTAGGCAATCAACTCCCCGGCCAGCCCCGCCACATCATGGCCCAATAAAACCGCCACCAGTTCCTGACCAAGAGTATCCGCAAGTTTCCGGCCTTCGCCCAAAAGCTCCAGTACCACTTCAGCCAGGCGGCCTTCCCGTTGCTCGGCGAAGACCCAGACCCCTTGATAAGAAGCCAGATCGGTGTTAACTTTCTCGGACCGCGTAAGTTCAATGGCTTGGAACTTACAACTCGGCACGCAACTACCGCACAAGGTACAAGCATCACCAATCACGGCTTTACGTTCCACCACAGTGATGGCGCCAAAGGGACAAGCAGAAACACACACTTTACAGCCCACGCATTTATCACTCAAGACACGGATGCCCACACGGAATCCTCCTTTGTTACAGGGAAGAAAGACGCTTGTCTTACCCCACATAGGTTTGTTTTTCGCGGCATTTGTTACACCGATACGATTTTCTTTTCAATCAGCCGTTGCACTAACGCCTTTACCTGCTCGGAAACTTCTCCGGTAAAGATCTCCCCTTCCACTCGGTGTTCGGGGACAAAGGTCTTCCAGACCTGGGTGGGTGAACCGTTCAACCCAATCCGGTCGGCTTCTACACCAAGATCTTCCGGGCCCCAAACGGGGATCTCCGCCTTTTTCGCCCGCATCATGCCCTTCAGTGAAGGCATCCTGGGCTCGTTAATCTCTTTTACCACCGTCAGCAACGCCGGTAACTGCAGTTCCACCCGTTCATAACCTTCATCCGTCATCCGTTCCGCCACAAGCTTCCCATCGGTCACATCATTAATCTTCCGGACATAAGTCAAGTGGGCCCAACCAAGATTTTCCGCCAGTTCTGGTCCCACCTGAGCCGTATCCCCGTCAATCGCCTGTTTTCCGCAGAGCACCAGGTCCACATCGCCCACCTTCTCCACGGCCTTACTCAGTGTATAAGCAGTGGCTAAGGTATCTGCCCCCGCAAAAGCCCGGTTGCTGATTAAAAAGGCCTCATCAACACCCAGACTGATTACCTCCTTCAACTGCTCCGCAGCAGAAGGGGGTCCCATACAGAGTGCCGTCACGGTACCACCAAAACGTTCCTTCAAACGGAGGGCTTCTTCCACCGCATATAGGTCAAAGGGATTGACCACATTGGGAATTCCTTCCCGGATCAAGGTATTGGTTTCAGGGTTCATTTTAACTTCAGTGGTTCCGGGAACCTGTTTAACACAGACAACAATCTTCAATGGTCTTCCCTCGCTTTGCCATCATTTCCATACTTCCGCGTCATCCAAGGCAAGCCTAAAGGGTGCAGGTCTTTGCCTGCACCCCAGTGCTGCTTACTTACTTGTTCCGGGCGTACTCTTTAATCAGTTCCAAACCAATGACATTCCGTTGGATCTGGTTGGTTCCTTCGTAAATTTGGGTGATCTTCGCATCCCGCATCATTTTTTCCACGGGATACTCCTTCATATAGCCGTAACCGCCCATGATCTGCACCGCATCCACGGTGACCTTCATGGCCACATCGGAGGCAAAGAGTTTGGCCATGGCCGACTCCTTGGAGTATTCCTTGGCCCCGCTGTCAATAAAACGGGCAGTGGAATAGACCAGGGCCCGGGCAGCTTCAAGCTGGGTGGCCATATCTGCCAACATATGTTGGACGGCCTGGAAGGAAGAGATGGGTTGACCAAATTGGATCCGTTCCCGGGCGTATTTGGCCGCGGCATCCAGGGCGCCCTGGGCGATACCCACAGCCTGGGCGCCAATACCCGGACGGGACTTGTCCAAGGTCTTCATCGCGACGATAAAGCCCATACCTTCCCGGCCCAACAGGTTTTCCTTGGGAATCCGGCAGTCTTTGAAGATCAGTTCCCGGGTGGCAGAGGCCCGGATCCCCATTTTATTCTCTTTTTTACCAAACTCAAAACCGGGCGTACCCTTCTCCACAATGAACGCCGATGCACCCCGGCTTCCTTTCTTCTTGTCGGTCATGGCCACAATGGTATAGACATCGGCCTCACCGCCGTTGGTGATCCATTGCTTGGTCCCGTTCAACACATAATAATCGCCATCCAACACGGCAGTGGTTTCGATGCCACCGGCATCGCTCCCGGCATTAGCTTCCGTCAAACCAAAGGCGCAGATGGTTTTCCCCGCAGCAATCCCCGGCAGGTACTTCTTCTTTTGTTCTTCAGTACCAAACAACAGAATCGGGTAACAACCAAGGCCTGTGGCGGCGTAACTTACGGCCACACCGCTGCAGGCGCGGGAGATCTCCTCCACCACCAGGCAGAGCTCAAAGACACCGCCGCCCAACCCGCCGTATTCTTCGGGGATGTACACGCCGCACAGATCGGATTCGGCCATAACCTCTAGGATCTCCCGGGGGAAGTGCCCTGTCTCATCCAGTTCGGCAGCGACTGGCGCCACCTTTTCCCGGGCGATCCGGCGGGCCAAATCCCGAATCATCTCTTGTTCTTCAGTCAAAAAGTAATTCACGGAACCAACCTCCATCTCCGTTATCTTTGTTTATCTCCACCTGACACAGGTGATCGCCGTCATTTTATCCAGGAGATTAACCGTTTTAAATCAGCTTTTTATTCTAGTTATAGATCGCTTGCCAACTTAGAATTTATCATATCTTTAGAGAAATCGTCAAGAACCCCGGCCAGCTCCGGTTTTAACCATGCCCGTCAGCAGCTTCCGTCATGAGCCGAAAAATCTTGTCTCCCATGGCCAGTAAATGTTCCCGGGTGGGATTTTGAACGTTCCCCTCCACGCAACAGTGGTAGCGCAAGAAATAGAGGAAACCGTGGCGGATTTGGCTTCGGGTTGAAACTCCTTTAATGTCTGCAGTGCTTTGGTCAACTGGACCTGATCATCCGCATGCAAGACCAGGCCGGGAATGTTGTAAAAGGCTTGGTCCAGAGTTAAATTACCGTTATTGCCGGGTCCGGGCGCCTGCCGCTACTTCTTTCACCAAGTTCTCCCATAAGCCCTGTTCTTTAAGGATCCGTTCGATAACTTCACGCACGGCGCCCCGACCGCCGGGGGCTTGGGTGCAGAAAATAGCCGCCTGTTTCACCTCTACCACAGCATTGGCCACCGCCACCGGCAAGTCCACCAAGGCCATGGCCGGCAGATCGTTTAAATCATCACCGATAAAAACGGTCTCCTCCGGTGAAACACCTAACTGCTGCAGGACACTCTCCAGCCCCTCCCGCTTGCTGGTAACACCTTGCCGGCAGACGGTTATCCTCAGTTCTTCGGCCCGCCTGCTGACAGCCTCGGAAGTGCGCCCCGTGACAATAGCCGTGTACAAACCGGCCCGGTGCGCCAGGGTAATACCCATGCCGTCCTGGACGTTAAAGGCCTTTAATTCCTGGCCGTTATTACCATAGATAATTTGCCCGTCCGTCAGGACACCGTCAACATCCATGGCAATTAATCGTATCCGTTGCCATCTTTCCATTTGTTACCACAAGCCTTTCTCAGGTCTTCAAATCCGGTGCAACCTTTGTGAACAAGCTCCACAGAGCCATCAAAGTCAAAGCTACCGCCATAACTTGTGCATCCACAGCCACTGGCCGGGGGTCTCCCGGATAAATTCCTCAAAGCGCTTGATTATTCTCCTAGTCAACTCATCTACTTGTTCTTCATCAGAGAGTGCCGGATCGGGAAAGATCGGAGGATCAAAGATTAAGCGGAAAAATCCCGGCCGCTCCCGGATCAAGCGGGCAATCACCACCGGCGCACCGGTCCTCACCGCAAAAGTGGCCGCCCCGGAGTGAAACTCTGTCTCCCGGCCAAAAAAACGGCAACAAACGCCCTTCCCCCGCTGGTCCATTAAAAAGCCAACCGGTTGGTTCCGGCGCAAGGCGGACAGGATGGGTTTCATCGAAGTGCCACGGAAGATAATCTGCATGCCGCTACGTTGCCTGGCTGCTGAGATCGCCTGATTGAACCGGGCGTTTTCCTGTTCCTTCGCGATGGCTACCACCGGATATTTCTCGGCGATCACCGCCCCGAGCAACTCCCAATTACCAAGGTGCGCACAGGGTACAATGACCCCCTTGTTGTGGGCCAAAGCCTGCTGCAGATACTCTTCCCCTTCCCAGCGGGCAATGTTGGTCAAACTTTTGGGCGGGCCCATTAAATAATAGACGAATTCCGCAGCAACAAGACCCAGATTCTCCCAGGCTTGAATACACAGGCGGTGGGCTTCAGCCTTGTCGTATCCCCCACCGGTTAGGTTCGCCAACGTTACACGGTTTCTGGACGGCACCAGGAAACGGATGGTTCTCCCCAAACCCCGGGCAACCCACCAACGGACTTTGCCTGGAAGGATTAAAATGCCAAAAGAAAAAAGTTTAAAAAGAACAAATAAAACAGTATTCACCTATACCCCCCCGTTATTAACCCATTCCGGTCATCCCGCGAATGATATCATGGAGATGAATCAGCCCAATGGGACGGTTCCCGGCGTCGACCACAGGGAGCACGGTAATCTCATTCATCTCCATCACGCGCATGGCTTCGGCCGCCATCTTCTCTTTGCCGATGGTTTTGGGGTTTTTAGTCATAACATCCCGTACCTTTAATTCCAGGGGCTGATCATAGTTCTTCAGCAACCGGCGCAAGTCGCCGTCGGTGACAATCCCCACCAAACGGCCATCATCATCGACAATGCTGGCCGCCCCCAAGTTCCCCCGGGTGGTCATTACCAAGATCGCATCCTTCACCGTGCTGTCCTGAGCAACCAGGGGGTTCTCCTCATCAATGTGCATTAAACGTTCAACTGTCAATAACAAGCGCCGGCCCAAGGCCCCGCCGGGATGATACAGGGCAAAATTTTCCGGCGTAAATTTTTTCGCTCGCAACAAGGCAATGGCCAAGGCATCACCCAGCGCCAGCATGGCTGTTGTACTGGTGGTCGGCGCCAAACCCAGGGGACAGGCCTCCCGTTCCACCGGGATCGGAAGCACCAAATCACTGTTCCTCGCCAGGGAAGATTCGGGTTTTGCCGTAATGGTAATCAGTGGTGTACCCAAGATTTTGAGGGTAGGCAGGAGCGCCAGGACTTCCCCGCTCTCCCCACTGTTAGAGAAGGCCAGAACAACATCGTCCGGTGTCACCATTCCCAAATCCCCGTGGACTCCTTCCGCCGGATGCAGAAAGAAGGACGGTGTGCCCGTACTGGACAAAGTGGCGGAGATCTTCCGACCAACCAAGCCAGCCTTACCAATACCGGTTACAACAATCCGGCCCTCACACCGGAGCATCATCGCCACAGCTTGGCTGAATTCCTCCCCGAGTTCATCAGCCATCTTCAAAAGGCAAGCAGCCTCATCCCGCAGAAGCTCTCTAGCATGTTGCAATTCATCGTTGGACATCCTTAGTTCACTCCCTCCCCTGCCGTTACCGGACGGACCAAGTCATGAAGGGCCAGGAGCATCTTTAGTAAAGACTCCAATTGGTCCAAAGCAATCATATTGGGCCCGTCGGATTTAGCCAACTCCGGCCGGTTGTGGACCTCCAAAAAAATCCCGTCCACACCGGCGGCCACCGCCGCCCGGGTCAGTACCGGGACAAACTCCCGCTGGCCCCCGGAGCATGTCCCCTGTCCCCCCGGTTGTTGCACACTATGGGTACCGTCGAAGATCACAGGTACGCCAAAGCCCCGCATAATCGGCAAAGAACGCATATCCACCACCAAGGTGTTATACCCAAAGGAGACGCCACGTTCCGTCAGGAGGACTTGGTTGTTGCCTGCCTCCCGCACCTTATCAACAACGTTTTTCATGTCCCATGGCGCTAAGAACTGACCTTTTTTGATATTAACAACTTTACCCGTTTTGGCTGCTGCCACCAGCAAATCCGTCTGGCGGCAGAGAAAGGCGGGAATTTGAATAATATCCAGCACTTCGCCGGCGGGTTTGGCCTGCTCCGTTTCGTGGATATCTGACAGGACCGGCAGCCGGTAGTCTTCCCGGATCCGCTCAAGAATCTTTAATCCTTCCTTGAGTCCCGGCCCGCGGAAAGAGCGGCCGGAGGTCCGGTTGGCCTTATCAAAAGATGCTTTATAAACCAGATTTATCCCCACACGCCCGGCAATCTCCCGCAATCCTGCGGCCATTTCCCGGGCGTGCTCCTCCGATTCAATGACGCAAGGGCCGGCAATCAGCAGCAGCGGCTGACCCGCACCGCAAACGTACGGCCCGACTTGAACAGGCATCATGTTGCAACCATCCCTTTCTTGCCTTCATGGTTTCGCCAACCTTGGTTTAACCTCTAGCGGCAGCTTCCACAATCTTGCGGACCTTCTCCAGATCCTCCAGTGTATCAACCCCGAGGAAGGTGCCGCTAACTTCCGCCACCTTAATTTTGTAACCATAATATAAAGCCCGTAATTGCTCCAAAGACTCGGCCTGCTCCGCCAGGGCAATTGGCATCTTCTGGTACTTCAACAAAAAGTCCCGCCTGTAGACATAAAGCCCAATATGGCGGAAAAATGACGCCTCATGACGGGGATAAGGAATTAGCGACCGTGAAAAATACATGGCAAACCCGGCATGATCCGGAACAACCTTCACCACCGATGGATCCTGCAGCACCGCCAGGTCGGTCTCCCGGAGCATCGCCGTCCCCATGGGGATTGCCGGATCCTCCACCAGCGGCCGGATTACCTGGTCAATGGTCTCACCGTTAATCAACGGTTCATCTCCTTGGATATTGACCACCAAGTCACAGTTTAGATTCGCTGCCACCTCCGCCAGCCGGTCGGTCCCGGTGGGGTGGTTTGGCGAAGTCATCACCGCTTCACCGCCAAAGTCCGTAACAGCCCGGTAAATCCGTTCATCATCTGTTGCCACAAGCACCCGATCCAACAAGGCGGAGGTTTTCGCCCCCTCCACCACCCATTGGATCATGGGCTTACCTGCGATATCCCGCAGGGGTTTACCGGGCAGCCGGGTGGATTGGTAACGGGCCGGAATAATCCCTACAATCATGATGTCAACCCCTTTAATACCGGATTTAATACCGTATCGATTATCTTAAGATCGGCCTCGGTCAATAAAGGCCGGACAGGCAAAACATAAATTCGGTCCGTCCAGGGCGTGCCAATGAGAAAATCCAACTTGACCGCATCCTTCTCCGTGGTTACCAGAATTAGATTCCCGTCAGTGGCACCAATCTGCTCAGGGGAAAAATCCGCCGGTTGCCAGCGATAGTGGTCAGGCCTGGTCCATTGCTTCTCCAGGCGGGCTCCCAGTTCCTCCAAGGTCGCAAAGAACTTTTCCGGTCGGCCGATGGCGGTAAAAGCCCCAACAGACCGCCCGGCCAAATACCCTTCCGGACTGCCGGCGGCCGGTTTTCCCGCCCACCAGTCGGACAAGGTCTGCAAACCGATGGGTTGAATCCTGGCCCGGATCAGCGGCGCCTTGGAATTCCTGCGTCTAATCTCGGCGCAAAGTTCCTGCCATTGCTCAGGCAGGATCCGGCTGTTCCCGCTCAGCACCACCAAGTGGGCCCGGCACAAGCCGTTTTTCCCTTCGCGCAGGAGTCCCCTGGGCAACAAATGGCCGTTTTCAAAGGGTTTTTTCGCATCCAACAACACGATATCCCTGTCGCGCCGTAAAGCTAAATGTTGAAAGCCGTCATCCATAATCAATACATCTGCCCCAAGTTGGAGGGCAGCCAAACCACCCTGGTATCGGTCGGCTCCCGCCACCACCGGAATCCCCGGTAAACTGCGGGCCAAAAGCTGTGCTTCGTCACCTGTTTCGTCCACCCCATAGTTGATTTTGGCGGTATCCGCCACCACCCGTACACCTTTCCCCTGTCCCCGGTAACCCCGGATAAGGACCGCCGGCCGGTAGCCCTGCTCGGCAAGATGACGGGCCAAAAAAACAGTGAAAGGGGTCTTACCGGTTCCACCGGCTGCCAGATTCCCCACGGCGATCACCGGTACCGGTAGCTGGCGGCTGGGTAGGATCCCCCAGCAGAACAAGACCCAGCGCAGGGCCACCACGCCCCGGTAAAACCACTCCAAAACGGTCAGGGCCAAAAGGACCATCCGATCCAAGCAGGACCGGGTTTTCTCCTCCGTGATCAACTCCAAAAGGTAGGCTTCAAGTCTCATCCTTGTGTCCTCCGGCTGGCACCTGAGCCAATGTGGCTTTGGTTGCTCCTTTGTGCTTCTGCAATAATTGATAGGCTTTCTCACCCAGTTCCCGCCATTGTTCTGGGTGATCCCAGCAATCAGCGACAACTCTCTGCAGCTCTTCTTCATCCGCCACCATAATGCCGACGCCAGCTTGCCGGAAATTGGCCTCAATCTCCCGGAAATTGTGCATATAAGGACCATAAATCACAGCCCGGCGCTGAGCAGCCGCCTCCAAAATATTATGGCCGCCCACCGGAACCAAGCTTCCCCCGACAAAGACCGGTTCGCCTACGGCATAGACCAAGGCCAATTCACCAAAGGTATCGAGGAGCAGGACATCACGGTCGAATTCGGCCTCTTGTGGCCGGGAACGCAGGTTCCAAGTTACACCGGCGCTCTGCAATATCTTCTCCACCTCTTCCCGGCGATGGGGATGGCGGGGGGCCAACACCAACCGGCAATGGTACTTCTCCTTCAAGGCTAGAAAGACTCTGAGCAGTAGTTCTTCCTCACCAGCATGGGTACTTGCCGCTGTAAAGACTTTTTGACCATGGTCCCATCCCAGGCTCGCCAGGAAGGCCCGGCGCTCTTCCATGGAGATCTCCGGATACGAGATATCAAACTTTATGTTTCCTGTCACAACCATCCGGCTGGGATCCACCCCGAGGCGGGAAAAACGCTCCGCATCCAAGGTAGTCTGCACACAGAAAATATCGATCCGCTGCCAGATCGGACCTAGCAATCCTTTTACGCAAAGATACTTTTTATATGATCGGTCCGAAAGGCGACCATTGACTAACCCCGTCCAGATGCCCCGTTTCTTGGCCAGGCGCAGGAAATTGGGCCAGATCTCAGACTCCACCATTACAAAAGCTGCAGGCTTTACCTGATTTAGCACCCGCACGACGACAGGAACAAAATCTACGGGGAAGTAACCAATAACATCCACATGGGGCGCTGCCCATTGCCGGGCATAGGCCTGTCCCGTGGCGGTAGTCGTTGTTAAAAGAATGGACCAATCCGGGCGCTGTTCTCGCCAGGCCTTGAGCAATGGGATCACCGCCGAAACCTCCCCGACGGAAACCGCCTGAATCCAAAGGACCTTTTTCTTTTCGAGACAAGCCAGTTCCTCACGGCGAAAACCCAGGAGATACGGTAAGGGAGAACGGCCCTTAAGCAACAGCAAAATACCCCAAAACGGGATTCCAATCAGTCCAAGTAGGACCAACAAAGCATTATAAGCCACGTCAATTAGGCCCGTCGACACCATCTCTCCAACTCCTTCTGTCCCTTGCGGTTAGCATCATGGATGGCCTCGGCCAACCGGTCTTGATAGAGCTGAAAATCCCCCTCAGAGAGTTCTTTGGGGATGACAAGACCCGGACCGTAATAGACCATGCAGCGGGCAAAGGGTTTGGGGATGACGAAATGATCCCAACTGTTCAACTGCCAGTAGCGATCGACGGTAAAACTAATGGGTACCAGCGGCACGCCGGTTTTTTGTCCAATGTAAATGGCGCCGGGCTTCACCTGGTAGACAGGACCGGATGGGCCATCGGGCGTCAGGCAGACGATCTCCCCGGCGCGTACCAGCCGGATCATCTCAATCAAACTCCGGGAACCGCCCCGGCTGGAAGAACCACGCACCGTTTTCCAGCCAAACCGGTGCAAAACAGCACTGGCCAAGTCCCCGTCCCGGCTCAGACTGGAAAGCACATTAAATTTACGACCACGAAAATAATAAATCCCCATCAATTGTTGCCCATGCCAAACATTGAGCACAATCGTTCGACTCAGGGCCTCCTGCTCACCGACAACCCGGAACCGGACCGTGGAGAAGAGTATTACCGCAAAGAGCCAGGCAAGCCTGGCAAAGAATTTATCTTGTCTTTCCCTTACGTAATGTTTGAACCAGGATCTCAACGTCCTTCCTCCTCCCTGAGAAATTGTTGCCGGTACAGTCTTTGGTAGAGGCCCCCGAGTTTCATCAATTCATCGTGGGTTCCGTCCTCGGTAATTCGGCCGTCTTCCAGTACAATAATCCGGTCCGCCCTTTGAACGGTGGAAAGCCTGTGGGCAATGACAAAGGTGGTCCGCCCCTTCATCAATCGATCCAAGGCCTCCTGCACCAGGGCTTCCGAGGCTGTATCCAAGGCAGACGTGGCCTCATCCAAAATCAAGATCCTGGGATCCCGTAAAATTGCCCGGGCGATAGCCACCCGCTGCCGTTGACCACCAGAGAGGGTAACCCCCCTCTCCCCGATGACGGTATCATAGCCGTGGACCAAGCCGGTGATAAAGTCATGGGCATTGGCGGCCTTCGCCGCTTCGATAATCTCGTCCATCTTAGCACCGGGCTTGCCATAGGCAATATTCTCAGCCACCGTTCCCCGGAACAACACACTCTCCTGGGGCACGATCCCCATCTGACGTCGGAGGGATTTCAACTGTACATCCCTTAGATCCACACCGTCCACCAAGACCCGTCCTTCATTGGGATCATAAAAACGGGGAAGCAAATTGACAAGGGTTGTTTTGCCAGCCCCGCTCGGGCCGACAATGGCGATAATCTCCCCGGCCCGCACCTTTAAATTGATCCCTTTTAATGTCTCCGTGCCGCCTTTATACCGGAAGCTCACATTCTCGAAGGTAATCTCCCCGTTCAAGCGGGGCAAAACCAAGGGATTGAGCTTCTCCTGAACCTCAGGGATCTCATCCAGCAGTTTGAATATGCGTTCCAAAGAAGCCAAGGCGTGTTGCGCTTGGCCAATCAGCCGGCTCACCCGCCGGACTGGATTGGAGACATAGGCAATCACCAAAATAAAAGTCATCAGGTCCTTCGGGCTCATACTTCCATATAAGACATCCCGTCCGCCAATCCAGACAAAGACCCCTAAGCCAATTACCGCCAACAGCTCAATAATGGGCGAAAGGACCCCCTGGAGCCTGGCACCGGTCATGGAAGCAGAGTAATTGGCCTTGGTCTGCTGACGAAACTTGCCAATCTCGTGTTCTTCCATGGCAAAGGCCTTCACGATCCGAATGGCCGACAATGTTTCCTGCAGAATAGCACTGGTCTCCGCCGCTTTTTGCTGGATCTCCTTCCCCACTTCCCGCATGAGACGACTGATGCGGCTGATGGGAAAAGCAATCATGGGCAGAATAATCAGCAGCAACAAAGAGAGTCTCCAGTTGAGAATGAAACAGTAGATAAGACCAAAGGCGATCAACAACGGATCGACAACCAGATCAATCATGATGTTGGTGAACAGGTTTTGGACCATTCCCACATCATTCGTCACCCGGGACATCAGATGTCCGGTGCGTTTTTGTTCAAAAAAACTCACCGATAAGCGTTGCAGGTGTTCATAGATCTCATTGCGCAGATTCATAATGATCTTTTGGCCGGTGGAGGAAGCAAGGTAGGTCTGGCCGTAGGTAAACAAGCCGCGAAAGGCCTGGATGATGATGAGGAGAATCGGGATGATGAAGATTGTGGGGACACCGGGAAAAAACACGTTATGGCCTTGATGTTCCGGTTGCACTACTCCGGCAATCTTAATCTTTTTTCCGGTGGGGTCCAATTGCTTGAGCACCGAGCGCAGCACAACCGTTTCCTCCAACCCCTGGGGCAACCGATAACGAACCGTTGCCCGCCCACCGCTGAAACCAATGGCAAGGGGTTTTTCCCCGCTGCTGGTCAAAAAGGCCGTTTCCAGCCTTGAACGGTCCTCTTCCCTCCAATTGTTTCCATTATCTATGGTCAAAATGGCCTCTGCCGCCGTGGGATTAAAGCTTGTTCCGCCCAAAAGATCATCGACGGACAGGCCTTCCGTCCGGTAGAAGATGGCGTTGGTCAGCAAACCAACAGTTGCCGGCTCCGCCAGGGTAAAAAGGGAAACCAAACCGGCAGTGATCAAGAGGGAAATTACCCGGAACTTATACGGAACCACATATTTCAGCAAGCGACGCACCACTTGACCATTCCTCCTGCATTTTGATGGACCTTAGTTTTCTCCGGACAATTGCTCTTTTTTAAATAACATACTCAAAGACAAAAAAATCGCTTCTGTACTAGAGTTGACCATGGTCTTAATTTTCATGTCACTGTCAAACTTGATCTTCTTAAGATTTAAGATTAAAAGGTTGCCCGGCAACCCCATTCATTTGTTTATTTTAACATATTATTTTCCCTGTGTTAATCGGCAGTAGGAAATTTCCGCCCGGCATAAAATCAGCCGGCGGTAAACCGCCGGCCGACGCCTGTGTTCAAACGGGTCTTTATTTTTTTTGCTCCACATTTTCCAGAATAAGAACAACCTTCTTGCAACGCCTGCGTTCCTTCGTGTCGGGATCGCAGTAGCTACTGTTATTGCACAACAAAATTTCTTCCTTTTCAGGGTCAAAAAAATATTTATTACAAATATAGAACTCGAATCGCTGTTCAGCCATTGAACTCGCCGCCTGTATCAGGGTTGGATTCTGAATTTGGTTAATGTGAAATGTTTATTTTATATACTTCCACATAATTTCGGCAAGTCCTTCCCCCGCTTGATTTTTCTCCTATTTTTTACAAAGGGCGAACAGCTTGTAACCGGGATAAAAGACCTCCCTGCAGCTGGGACAAGCTCCGCTGCCCCCCGGGAATTTATTTTGTAATGGCCAAGAGGGCCTCGCGCACAATCTTAGCCGCCAAAAGCGCAGTGCAACCCGATGGATCATAGACCGGCGCCACTTCAACCAGATCAAAGCCGACAATGTTTAATTGTTGCAAAATGCCCATAACCTCAATAATCTCCCTGGAGCTGATGCCGCCGGCTTCCGGAGTACCGGTCCCCGGCGCAAAGGCCGGGTCCACTACATCAATATCCACTGTAAAGTAGACGGGAGCCCCCGCTAGTTCAGGCAGGAGCGCGCGGAGTGGTTCCAACACCCGCTCGAGGACAAGGTGATTCTTTTCCCGGCCCAAGCGGAAGTCTTCCGCCGGCCCCGAACGGATCCCCAGGTGATAGAGGCGTCCTTCACCCAAAAAATCCATGACCCGTCGCATCACCGTGGCATGGGAGAGTTGCTCGCCCAGATAGTCCTCCCGGAGATCGGTGTGGGCATCCAGGTGTACCACACGCAGATCTGGATAGACCCGATGGGCCTCTTGGATCAACGGCAAGCTGATCAAATGCTCACCGCCCAGGACCAGCGGAATCTTCCCATCGCCCAGAACAATGGCGGCCGCCTTCCCGATCTGCTCCAGGGCCTTGGTTACATTGCCAAAGGGTAGAATGAGATCCCCTGCATCAAAAAAATCTATCTCTTCAAGACTCTTATCCTGATAAATGCTGTACTCCTCCAAACCTTCGGAGGCGTCACGAATGGCCGCAGGACCAAAGCGAGTACCAGCACGGAAGGATACGGTATAGTCCATGGGCGCACCAAAAATTACCGTCTTGGCCTTCTCATACTCCTGGCCCGACACCAGAAAACGGCCCCTGCCGTCCACCATCTTTGCCAAAGCCTGTTTCATGATGATCCCCCCGGTTTATCGTAAAGAACTGTCACGGATTTTAAATCAATAATTAGGAACTCCCACCGTATTCCCGGAACCTGCCCCCAGCTCCGGCTACCGTCACCCCTCCCGGATTGGGCAAGAAACCCAAGTTTAAACCCGGCCGGGAGACGAGAGACTAAAAGCAAAGGGGGAATTATCTTGACCGATAGCCGGGATTCCATGAGTATCATTTTGTTCAGCGGCGAACTAGACCGGGCCATGGCAGCCCTGACCCTCGCCAACGGCGCGGCAGGCCAGGGAATGCGGGTCTCCGTTTTCTTCACCTTCTGGGGCCTATCCCTGCTCCGGGCAAAACGAGGCGAGGCTAAAACCTTTCTGGAAGGCCTCTTCAAGACCATGCTCCCGGTGGGTGCCTCTGCCACCACCAGCCTCTCCCGTTTTAATTTCGGCGGCCTTGGCGGCAGCCTCCTCCGCAGGATGTTGCGGAGTAAAGAGGCCCAAACACCAGAGGATCTCTTAAAAATGGCCATGGAACGTCAGATAACTTTTGTCGCCTGCGAAGCGTCTTTAAAGATCCTCGGCCTTACCGCAGACGAACTCATCCCCTATGACCAGTTACACGTAGCCGGAGTCGACTCTTTTCTCGAGTCGGCCCGCCAGTCTAAAATACAGTTGTTTATCTAGAATCTGAAGAAAAATCCCCAAAGCGGCCAAGGAGGGCCGGGTCGTCTCCGCGATGATACGGATTAAACCTTTTTATTCTTATACCGAATCAAGCTTACCGGTCTTACTCAGGAATTTTGGCCGGTGTCTCCTTCCCCCCGGTCATCCCCGCCCTCAACCAATTCCTTGACAAAGTTCGGCAGGGCAAAACAAGCATAGTGAAAATCGGCATTGTAGTACTTGGTTTTCATTACTGGAATGTCTTCCCGTTTCACCTTTAATGGATCATACACCTTGGAGGCCAGGGAGAAGCTCCACAAGCCGCTGGGATAGGTAGGAATACTGCAGGTATAAAGGCGAACCAGGGGAAAGATGCTACGCAGGCTTTTTTGTACAGTCCGAATCAGATCACCGTTAATGAAAGGCGATTCACTCTGGGCCACCATGATCCCGTCCTCTTTCAGCGCCCGATAAACATCCTGGTAAAACTCCCGGGCAAACAAGCCCACCGCTGGCCCCACCGGTTCCGTGGAATCAATCAAGATTACGTCGAACTCGCCGGGATGCTCCCGGACATAAGCAAGGCCGTCGGTGATTTGGATGTCCACCCGGGGATCGCTGAGCCCCGCCGCAATACCGGGCAGGAAAGCTTTACTGGCCTCAATGACCGCCCCGTCGATCTCCGCCAAAACCGCCCGTTCCACTGAGGAATGCTTTAAAACTTCCCGGATTGAACCGCCGTCGCCGCCACCCACCACCAAAACGCTTTTGGGGTTGGGATGGGTGGATAAAGCCACGTGGGAGATCATCTCGTGATAGACAAATTCATCAGCCTCCGTGGTCATGACCATACCATCCAAGACCAGCATGTTCCCGAATTGCACGGTATCGATGACCGCCAGATCCTGAAAGGGGGTTTTTTCGGTCCGTAGGGTTTTCCGGATTTTACAGGTAATGCCCAAATTCGGGGTTTGTTTCTCCGTGTACCAAAGCTCCATTGTAAATTCCTCCTTTTGTAGAAGAAAAAGCCCAGGAAGGGTTTCCCGGGTTTGTAAACAAGCTAAAACCGTCACTTTGGCGAAACCGGTTCGATTATACCAAAAACTCTTAAAAAAATAAAGGATAATCACCATAAAGAATAATCGCATGGCTCATTCATTTTTGGCCAACTGCCGCAGCAATCAGCCCATTGACTACTCTGCCGGATTCTGGAGCAAATTACGGGTCCCGGTCACAGCATCCTGCCGGACCTCCAGCAAGTACCAGGGGGTCCAAGTCCAATTACCCATGGCATCCCGGGGGAAGATCCGAAAACGATACCTGCCCGGCGCTAGTTTTCCCAGTTCCATCCGGCCGTTCATGCCAAAGCCGTGATAAACTTGTTGGACCGCCACCGTCTCCCCCGTTTCGCTAATAGCGACACCCATAACCCAGGCCATTGCTGGCTTATCCGCAGACCAGCTTAGGGCAATGCCCTTTGGATGCTGTGTAAACCGGATGTTGTAAAGCTGTGGCGGGCGAAGATCCTGCCGTGCGCCAATCCGGTAAACAGGAGAGATGTTTCCTTCATTACCACAAAATTGGACCTCCACTTCTTCCTGTTGCACTTTGTTCTTTAGCCGCCAGGGCAAGTCATGACTGAAGGAAAGCCAATCCGACCAAGGCCGCCCCGGGTAACGTACTCGGAGGGCGGCGGGCAGAGCCCCGTCTGCTGCAAAAGACAGCTCCGACTGGAAGATGTCCCCGCCGGACTGGGCATTTTGGCGCAACTCCCCCGTGAAAAAGGGAGGTGTCAAGTTGGCAGCGGTGCCTCTAAATTCACCGCCGTCGAGGAGAGCCTGGTTCCCTGCAGCATCATAGGTTTCCAACCGCCAGGTATAACGCCGGCTATCTAATTTACCCAACACCACGCGGTGTTGTTTTCTAAGCTCCCCAGCTTCCGTCACCCGGAAAACCCCGTTGCTTCCAAGATAGAAACGGCTTTTCGCTGGTTCGGCCGTCGCCCAGGTGACCACCACTTGCTCCCCTACCCTTTGGAAAACAACTTTTTCAGGCGCCGGCGGCGTCTGGTCCAGCACAACCTCGGCAGTCAGCGTAATAATCCTGGCAGCCACTTGAACCTGAGCAAAAACCCGTTTTACCCCTTCCCCAGGGCTTAAATGCCACCGGTACTCATCTTTGCAGGGCTGCCAAGGGCTCCAAAGTCGCCCGTCGTTGCTGAATCTTATCTTCTCCAAAGACAGCCCGCTTAATGCCGGGCAAACCGTCTGCAACCGCACCAAGGTGCTCCGAACAACGGTGGCGCCGTCGTTAATGCGCAAGGCCACCGGACCCTGACCCATAGCGCCATCCTGGTCCCAACCGGGAACAGCCAAAACATTGCCGGCTTGATCTTCCAACCAAATTTGGTGAATGGCGGTATGCTTTGCCACCATAAATTGGTGGGAGGCAGTGTATCCCCGGGTCTTTTTCACCAGTCGCCACTGGTCGTTCTCCTTCACCCACAGACCGGCCACGGTGGGTTCATTCGTCTGAAGGGACAAAAGTATGCCAAGGCCTGTTTCTTTACGACCCTGGGACAAAAGGGTGGGCGGTGTGGTGTCCAACACGACACGCTCGGTCATTACCGGCGAGAGATTCCCCTGCCGGTCTTTGTATTGAAACTTTAACCTGCGCCCACCGTCGCCGGGAGAAAGGTCCCAACGCATCAGCGGCAGTGCCCGGCGCCAGGAAGACCACTGGGCCTGCCCTTCTTCCTTCATACGCAGATAGATTTCTTCTCCGGTCGTTGTTTGACCAGTGACCACTTCCACCTGCGGCTGCCGCAGGTGGCGCGTGCCGGTCGCCAGCGTGAGGACAAAACTGCTTTGCCGGGGTGCTGTGGTAAACTCCCCTTCTTCCAGGGCCACCTCTTGCTCACCCAACATAGCAAGGACACGAAAGCGGTAGGTTAAACCCGGTTCCACCTCCATTGACAAGCGATGGGTTGTTTGCGGACCCGAAACGGACAGCCGCCGGCGCGGCCCCCCTACCGCCCAATATTCTCCGGAAATTGTCACCGGTACCGACCAGTCCCAGGAGATTTCCATTGTTCCGTCCTCCCCCTGTTGCATCTTTAAGGGGGAATTTTCTTGTGGGACCTCGCCTGTGGCAGGTATGAGAATAACCTCCCCGGCAATGCTTTGACCGCGGGTAGCGGCCACCCAATATTCTTCGGCCAGAGGAACTTGAACCTCCCCTTGCAGCCAAGGATACCATAGCCAATCCTTACCCTGATTGTGAGAGAGCCAGAATCCGTCGGCATCCCAGGCAATGGCGCCGTTTAAGTTCAACAGTACCTCCCCTGCCGAGGTTTTCCGGGGATAAAAATATCTTTTTTTGACATTGCGTGCCCCTTTATAAAGAAACCCGGAGCCGGTCCGGTAGTACCCGTGTTTCAGCCAATCCTGGGCCGGCCGCTTATTCCCGTCCCGTTGCAAAAGGTGGGACATGCCAAGGTAGGGCAGGAAAAAGGAGGGTTGGCCCTGCAAAGCACCATTGAAGGCATCCCGTGCTTCCTCCACCCGGTTAAGCCGGGCCAGGGCTTGGCCCAGCAAAAAAACCACCTTCTCCTTGTATCTAGGGTTTGTGGCCAGAGTTGTCCATTCCCGAATAGCCTCTTCATAACGTTGCTGTTCAAAGCCTTCATTACCCAGGCGCAGCGCTTTAGGGTATAAAGCTTCGGCAGGGGTTCCCTCCCGCCGGCTAAAATAACCAACGGTATTAAGATATTCCTTAACATGCCGGGTCACCCGGTGCTCACCGGCTAATTCCACGAGTCCGGCTTTTCCCAGTTCCTTGCTGACCGCAGACGTCACCGGCAGCCCCTGACTGAGGGCCTCGCGCCAGAGCGCCGCCGCCAGCATGGTTTGACCGCAGCGCCAGGCAATAACCGCCCGCCGGTAGGTCCACTCCGCCCGCACTTCTTCCCCTTCCAGCTCTGCCAAAATCCGCTCCGCCTGTTGAAGATGGCCGTAATACAGGGCCAAGTCCACAGCATCTCGCCGTAGATCCACCGGCTCCTGCGCCAACCCATCAAGCAACCCTTCCCCTTGTTGGCTTTGGATGCCAAGGGCCGCCCATAACATGAGGGTAGTCCGTAAGACCCTACTGTCCTGCCGGTTCTTCGGAGTAAGGGCCATCAATTCTTTTAAAGCTTTGCGCAGCAGTTCCTTATCAAGCTTTACAGAGAAAAACCGGCGGCCTGTTTCCGATTCGGACCAGAGCAGGGGCAAGTTCTTCTCAAAGGCCTCCAAACCGCCGGCCCGGGCTAGTTCCATTCCGGCCACGGCTTGGACCTGCCAATAGGGGGCTGTCATGTCCACAGCGGGTAAACCAACGCTGGAGACGGAGAGAACGGTTAGGATGATACCAACCCATTTCGCTATCCGCCTCATCCTGTTACTCCTCCCGTTACCAGTATTGCGTCAAATGTTGCAATAGTTCACCGGGGACCACCGGCCGCGGATTAGCTTGCATGGAGCCGGACGGCATACCTTCCGCAATGACGCTTTCCAGTTCGTCCGGGGGGAGCCCCAATTCCCGCAGGTGCAGGGGAATCCCCAGTTGCCGGAGGATTGTTTCGACAAACTCAATTAATGCCAAGGCCTGATCACAATCGCTCCCGGCCGTCGTGGCGGAAGAGTTAAGCCTGCGATAGAGCTGGGCATACTTTTCCTGCGCCGCCGGAAGATTGTACCGCATAATGACAGGCAGAAGAACGGCGCAAACCTTGCCGTGGGGCTGGTGGTAGCGGATTCCGATGGGATGGGCCAGCCCGTGGACGGCCCCCAGCCGGGCGGCGGCCAGAGCAATACCCCCCATAGTGCTGGCAATCGCCAGGCTCTCCTGGGCGGCCAGGTCATGGCCATTGGCCACCGCCCCGGGTAGAGCCTGGGCAAAACGCACCGCCGCATCGAAGGCCAGGACATCGGTGAGCGGATTGGCCCCCCGGGAAGTCAGGGCCTCAATGGCCTGGCACAAACCATCCAAACCAGCGAAAGCCGTGATCGATGCCGGCAAATCCAGGGATAAAAGCGGATCAATCATCGTGGTTGCCGCCGCAAAATCCGGGTGCCGGATACTCTGTTTCACCTGTTTGTCCTGGTCGGACAAGACCGCATTGGGGGTAACCTCCGCACCGGAGCCAAAAACCGTCGGTACCGTAACCAGTGGTATTCCCTTTTTGCTAATCGGCTTGCCGTAAAAATAATCCAGGACGGCGCCCGGTTCGTGATAAAGCCCGGCAACGGCCTTACCCAAATCCATTACGCTGCCGCCCCCGGCGGCCACCACCACTTGGGCTCCAAACTCCCGGGCCAACGATAATCCTTGCGCCAAAGATGTCAGCGTTGGTTCACCCGTGGCCACCATTAATGTATAGGTTAACCCGCCCGATTCCAAATTTGCCTGGATCTGCTCTGACAATCCTTTTTGGGCCGCAGTTTTACTGAGAATGAGCATGGCCCGTTGCCCCAGCCGGGCGGTCTCCTTGCCCAGTTCCGCCAAGACACCAGGACCCCAGACTAATCTTGTCCGCAGGGAGAAAGTATGGAATGCCCTTGTCATCATGGCTCCTCCTTTAACCTGCTTTTAAATGCATCTTTGTGTTTGTGACAATTCTCCGGCGGGCGGCCAACTCCTCCATCCGGGATTTGTTAAATCCTAAACAAAGTTGTTATTAGCCTTTTTTGTTATGTATCAGCAGAATAACTCACAAAACCGACGAGAATCCGGGTTGACGGAGATTGCATAATTTGGTTACAATATATTGTATTGTATATCGCGATTTGGACTTTTCCGCCAAAACAAAAGGGGGCAATCCAATGGATCTCACCGACCAAAATCTCAGCCACTTCATGGAGTTACCGGACCGGGACATCTTCGCCAAAACCCGTCCTTTTATGGATTTTATGAACGCCCTAAAGAAGGAAGAGTACTTCCACTGGCACCGGATTTTAACCAGCCCCTCGGAGCACAGGGTAAAAATTCATGATATCTACACCGGGGAAATCCGGGAAATGGTTATGATGGCCTCCAACAACTACCTGGGTCTTACCACCCATCCCCGGGTAGTGGAAGCCGGCCTGAAAGCCCAGGAACGTTACGGCGCCGGGGCCGGCAGCGTGCCTTTACTCGGTGGCAGCCTGGACCTCCACAGAGAGTTGGAGCAACGCCTGGCCAAGATTAAAGGCTGCGAAGACGCCATCATTTTTACCTCGGGCTATTCCTCCAACGTGGGTTGCGTTTCCGCCCTCGTCCGCCACGGCGATGTGGCTATCAACGACCGTTTGAACCATGCCAGCATCCTGGACGGGTGCAAACTGTCCGGTGGGATGCTCCGCGCATTTAAACATAATAACATGGAGAGCCTGGAGAGGGTACTTACTGAATGTGACAATGAATTTAACGGCAAATTAGTCATTGTCGACGGTGTTTTCAGCATGGACGGGGACATTACGCCTCTGCCGGACGTGCTCAGAATTGCCCATGCCCATGGCGCCCGGGTCATGATCGACGAGGCCCATGCCACCGGGGTCATCGGCGAACATGGTTTTGGCACGCCGGAACACTTTCACGTAGAAGGCCAGGTGGACATCGTCGCCGGCACGCTGAGCAAAGCCCTGGGCGGCGTGGGCGGCTTTGTGGCTTCCAGCAAAGAAGTGGTAAATTACTTACGGTTCTATGCCCGTTCCTACATGTTCTCCACGGCGCTGCCCCCGGCAGTAACCGGCTCCTTAATCGCCGCCATTGACGTCATCGAAACCGAACCGGAGTTGCGGGAGAAACTCTGGTACAACATCCGGTATATGATGGACAACTTGCGCCGGATGGGCTTTGATCTGGGCCGGGCGGAGACGGCCATCATCCCCATTATCGTCCCGGACGAGCGCATCTTGAAACTGATGAGTCGGGAGATCCATCAGGCTGGCATCTTCCTCAACCCCGTTTATTACCCGGCCGTACCCAAAAAGCTTTCCCGCTTGCGTTTGTCCCTCATGGCCACCCATACCCAGGAAGACCTGGACGACACCTTGGCTGTTCTGGAACGGGTCGGCAAAAAGTACGGGATCATCTAAAACTAAAGCCCAAATCATCCCGATGCTACAAACAAACCCGGTACGGCTGTACCGGGTTTGTTTTTTTCGATGGGCAACAGTCGGTTTAATATTTGCTAAAGCAGCGGAAGGACCGTTGCACGGTATTGACCTTCGGAAAGACCTTGGCATCCACCACAACGTCCAATTGGGTCCATTCGGAGACCTTAACTAGGATATGGGCCACCACTTTCTGCTTCAACTTGGCAAGTTCACCGGGGCAACCATGGTTCAATTGGAAGTCCACATCAACATCCAACAGGTGGTTTTGGACGTCGACGAAGGGACCAGGTTTAATGCCGGGGATGTCAACGGTGATCATAAACGGCAGATCCTCTGCGGTATGGCGGAGGAAATTGTCGGGATCAACATAGAAAATTTGTTTATGAATAATGCCCTGTTTAACAACCTTGTTATCAAAGACATGGTCTTCGACGGAGCGGAGAGATGCCTCGATCTTATCGATCTTTATAGCATTAATCGGAACCTCGTTTTCCAATACGACCTGGGCAACCTTTTCCCCGATGACTTTCAGGACTTTGACCCGCTCAGTGGTGAGCTTCATGTCCTGCCGATAGAAAGTGTTCACATTGCCACCTCCATATCTCATGAAAGGCCTGTTCTTGGTTGATTAGACGTATGGCACGGATCTGCGGACCTTTCATTGTTCCAATTTATGCTGCCCCGAGATGGCTTGACCTGGTAAAATTGTATTTTCCCCTAATCCATCCGCCTTTTTAAAACCCCGGCAAAAAAAGCCGGCCAATCACATGGGAGAAAATATTAAACCCCATCCCGATAAAGCAGATCTCTGCCAGGCATATTCAAGACAACAAGCAGCCTGGAAGGCTGCTTGTTTCGGTAAGTACGGCCGGTATTAGAAGAACTGATTGAGTGTGTTGAGGTTTAAATTCGGATCATTGGGGATGGTATCCTGGTTTTGGTTCTGGTATTGGTTCTGACTTTGGTTCTGGCTTTGGCCGGCGCCAGCACTTGCACTGAAGTTACTCAAACCAGCCAGGAACCCGGACTGTACTCCCTGCGCCGCCTGCTGCGCCAAGGTCCGTTCGGCAGCCTCGATCATCTTCTTCACCATATTACCACCGATGGCACCAGTTTCCCGGGTGGTCATGTAGCCAAAGTACCCGCCTTGCACCTTGGAGAGGTCCACATTAAGTTCATTGGCCACCTCATACTTCATCTTCTCCAAAGCCTCCATGGCTTGGACGACCACCGGCGTATTGGAACGTTGTCCAGCACCCATTGCTCGTTACCCCCTTTCTAACTGGTCTGGTTTTACTTTTCCCAGCTAGACGGGGATTAATATACTTAATCCCTGGAAGGCGCGGTACCCCATTCCGGCAGTACCAGGCACAACCTCCCAATTTATAAGGACTGAATGAATTTGCGGCACTTTCCTTACAAATGATCCCAAAAAATACTTCTTTTACGCCCTACCTCCCAAAGGAAAGCGGACCACCTCCGCCAAAGGGCGAAACTTTGGGTACCAGAGGGCCACCTCGCTTATCTTTCCTTCCAGCTGGAGCCGTTGCTGGGACAAGCCATAACAGGCATGCTGATGGCATGTCTCATCCCAGGGCCGGTCTGAAGTGGTAGCCGATGAAAGGGTGATATGGTAAACCCAATCTTTCCACAGAGGTTTTAGCTGGCCACCAGCCCGACTAATGGCTGCTTTAAACTGTGCCGTCACTTCCTCCAGAACTTGTGTGGGCTCCACATAGAGGGCCACAGCAAGGGCGGGCGGACCAAAACAGCTAATTCCCGAAACACAGATGGGAAAGGGCGGTATCTGCTCGCACAGTTTGCCTAGTTCCTGGATTAACTGCGGCAGGGCTGCCCCGGGCTCATCCATTACCGCCAGGGTAAGGTGCAACGGCGGCAAGGGTTCTTTTACATACAGCCGGTATTTTTCAGCCATCTCTCGTTGCCATTGTAGAGCAGGAGCCAGCATCTCCCCTTCTGGCAGGCCAACCAAATATAGGGTGGTCTCAGGTACCATGGCGCGACGCTCCTCTCATTTTTCCCGGTTTACAAGGGAATTTTCCGGTTAAAATAAACCCAACAGTTTTTTAGTTTTTTATTATGGCCTTAGCTTATCATAGCACTTTGGCCTGGTAAAGTCCTGTCTACAACAGCCTGCCAATGGACGGACTGGGCCGGATCGTTTACGGCCAGCCTCAACTACTCCTAGTGTACCGGCGGTGGCTCCTGGTGTTCCTCGGCGACACCCCTTGCCCCTTCCCGGCCTCCACCCGACCCTTACTAAAAACCTATATTAACAAAAAAACGACAATTCCCCTGCTGATCTCCCCATACCAATCTCCCCTCGCCAGGCTTGCGCATAGGATAATGGCATTAGGGAGGGATTGTCGTGGAGATCACGGAGCTAAGACGTCTTGTGGTGGGAATTGATACGCAGGTACCGGTCCGCGACGGCCGCCGGATCCCCTATACCAACTTTGACAATGCCGCCAGCACGCCGGCCATCAAACCTGTCATTGAAGAAGTGCAGAACTTCCTCCCCTGGTATGCCAGTGTCCACCGGGGCGACGGTTACAAATCGCAGGTCTCCACCGCCCTCTATGACCGGGCCCACGCCATCATCGGCGACTTCTTCCACTATGACCCCGCTCACCATCTGGTGGTCCTCGGCAAAAATGCCACAGAGGCCTTGAATAAAGCCGCCTACCGGATCCCCATTCCCAACGGTAAGGCTGTTCTTACCACCCTCATGGAACACCATTCCAATGATCTGCCCTGGCGTTACCGGGCCCCCGTCCGTTTCGCTCCCTTGACCCCCGATGGAGAACTGGACTTAGATGCCGTGGAAAAGATGCTGCGTTCGGGGGCCATCAGCCTGCTTACCGTCTGTGGAGCCTCCAATGTCACAGGGATCATCAATCCCCTAAAAAAACTGGCCGAACTGGCCCATATCCATGGCGCGCTGTTCGTCGTGGACGCCGCCCAACTGGCGCCCCACGCCCCTCTTTACCTCAGCCGGGCGGACAATAATTGGAACGGTCCGGACCTCATCGCCATCTCCGGCCATAAACTATATGCCCCCTTTGGCACCGGCGCCCTCATTGGACCTAAGGACCTCTTCCGCTACGGCATCCCCGAATACCTGGGTGGCGGAACTGTCGTCTCCGTCTCCACCCGCGATGTGGTCTTCGCCGAGCCGCCGGAGCGGGAAGAAGCCGGGAGCCCCAATGTCCTGGGGGCGCTGGCTCTAGCCGCAGCCCTCAAGTGGTTGAAGGAGCAAGGCATGGACAATCTGTACCAGCAGGAACACAAATTAACTGCCTATACCTACCGGCAGCTCCAGGAAATCCCCGGCTGCACCGTCTACGGACCGCCGCCGGAAAAGGTCCCGCGGGTGGGTGTCCTCACCTTTAACCTGGACGGCCTGCCCCATGGTCTTGTGGCCGCTGCCCTCTCCCACGAAGCCGGTATTGGTGTCCGGCACGGCTGCTTCTGCGCCCGCCCCTATGTCCATCACCTGCTCGGCCTGACCGCCGAAGACCACCGCCGTCTCGCCGCCGACGTGCAGCATCGCCGCTTTGACCGGCTCCCCGGCATGGTCCGCGCCAGTTTCGGGTTTTACAACACCTATGAAGAAGTGGACTACTTCATTGCCGCACTGAAATATCTCACGGAAAGCCGGACGCAACTGCTGAAAGAATATGTCGTAGATCCCCAAAGTGGCCATTATCAGTTTAAGCCACAATTCCGGTCAAATGCCTCCAGCATTGCTGTTAAATAATGGCGTTTGCGACCTAAAAAATTAGCCACCATTGTTTTAGTGGTGGCTTCTCCTGTTTCTATGCTTTTATAGTAGCTATTCATTGCTTATGCTGCTTGTTTCTTCTCTGCGGCCTTGCGGGACAAGGCGCCTCCCCAGAGAATGGCATATTGCGCACCGGAAAGAATGGTAAAGAAGACGGCAATATATAGCAATATATTGGCAATGGGTAGTTTTAAAATCAGGGCCGGAATGGCCAAGATCTGGGTGAAAGTCTTGATCTTCCCCAAAGAGCTGGCGCCCACCGACAGCCCGGCGCGGCCAGCGAACCAGCGCAGAATGGTCACAAACACCTCGCGCAGGATAATTATGGCCACTACCCACCAGGCGACCAGTCCCAACTTCATCAAGGAAAGCAGGGCAAAGAGCACCAGAATCTTGTCGGCCAGCGGGTCAAAGGATTTACCAAAGGCCGTTATCTCCCGGCGGATCCTGGCAGCATACCCATCCAGGCCATCGGTTAACCCAGCCAAGATGAAAATACCGGCAGCATAAAGCTCCGTGTGGGGAATGTCCAAAAAGAGGAACATGACACTCACCGGAGCCAAGATGATGCGCAATGCAGTCAGGAAATTCGGTAGATTCATGCATGTACTCCTTTATGACATCTCCTGGGCAGAACAACCGCTGCTGCAGAGACAGGTTATCGGGTAAACCATTCGACAGGAGATTGTAAACTCCTTTCCGAAATTGCGGAAATTAACTCGGCTTTTAGATCATAAGGCGGTAAAATGCCGACAATCCGCGCTTTATAAAACTCCCCTACTTTAGCTGGGCCGATAAAGTAGATCTTCCCATCCACTTCCGGCGCCTCCCGGTAAGATCGCCCCCAACCGGCGCTACCATCATTCTCCTCCACCAGCACCGTCACCACTGCGCCCACCAGTTCCTGCTGCTTGGCGGCGGTAATACCGGCTTGAACCTCCATTAGTTGGCGGGCCCGGCGTTTCCTGGTGGCAGGATGGACCTGACCTTTAAAGCTTGCCGCCGGGGTACCCTCCTCCCGCGAGTAAGGAAAGACGCCAACCCAATCCAATTGGGCGTCCTGCACAAAATCCAGTAATGCTTGAAACTCTTCCTCCGTCTCCCCGGGAAACCCGGTAATGAAAGTGGAGCGAATCACCGCCTGCGGCAGAACCTCCCGGATCTCCCGCACCAACTCCGGCAGGCGCTCACCCATCCCCTTCCGCCCCATGGCATCTAAAATCCTGGGGTGGGCATGCTGCATGGGAAGATCAATATATGGCGTTACATGCTTACTGGCAGCAATTGTCTCCAACAGTTGCCGGTCCACATGGCTGGGATAAGCATAGAGAATGCGCAACCAGTACTCACCGGCAAACCCATCCAATTCCCGGAGCAAACGGGCCAGGGAAGCGCCATCCGACCGGTCCAGGCCGTAGGCGCTGGTATCTTGGGCGATGAGGTTCAGCTCCTTGACACCGCGTTGGAGCAGTTGTTCAGCCTCGGCAACAATTCCCTGCATCGACCGGCTGCGCCGCCGCCCACGAACGGAGGGGATCACACAATAGGTGCAGCAGTTATCACAACCCTCACCAATCTTTAAATAAGCCCAATGAGCAGGCGTAGAGATCAGCCTGGTCCGGCCTTCTGGCAAAAACCAACCCTTCCCCTGGCTTTGCACCAGTTGGCCCTTGGGTGGTTCCTTGGCTAGCAGCAGTTCGGGCAGGCGGTGGTAATCGGCTGTACCCAACCAGAGATCCACCTCGGGCAGGAGCTTTTGGAGTTTCTCCCCAAACCGCTGGACCAGGCAGCCCACCACTGCCAGGACTTTGCACCTTCCCTCGGTTTTATAACGGGCAGCGGCTAAAATTGTATCCACCGATTCCTCCTGGGCAGATCTGATGAAACAACAGGTATTGATGATAATGTATTCCGCTTGGGCCGGGTCGGCAACCAAGCTAAATCCGACCTCTTGCAACAAACCAGCAAAACCTTCAGTATCTACCCGGTTTTTCGCACAACCCAGCGAGATCAGTCCTAATGTCGGCTGCATCCACCTTCACCTCTCAGGGCTTTATTGTACCACATCTAAAGGAAAAAACGGGAGAATTTCTCCCGTTTTGTTTTTTTCATTCCGGTCGGTGAAAGACTTTTACTAAGTTCTATGAAGAGAATCTTCTTTTGCCGCGTATACCTCCAGATTGTTTCCACGGACAAATTCAAGGCTTCCGCCAACTCATGGGCGGTCAGCAGTCTCCCCATCAAAACTACCTCGCCCCAATTTTATAATCAAAGACAATCGTTGTCAACTAAACACAAGTTGAGGCGTTGTCAGTGGTTTACCAGGGTAGTCTTTTGTTTTATTTATGTATTATTTTTTAAGCCCGTCCAAGATCTCTTTCAGTTCTTTCTTCACCAGCTTAGGCAGTTTTTCGTTATGATAAATCAAGTTACAGTAATCATGGACCAATTTATGCTGCACGCAATTACTTGCTAAAGACCATTTGAGCGAACAGTATATGACATCCAAATAGGCTTTCTCCTCATCATCCTTGTTGCTTTTTTGGGATTTAGCATACTTCTCAAGAGAACCTTTGTATTTGCTTAGTTCCAACAAATCCACAATTCTCTTGATGGTTTTGTACTCACCGCCGGCAAAAAACTCCCCCCAGAGCATATCAATCTGTTCCGGCGAAGCAATCTCTCCATAAGGATCGGGCAACTGCTCCTGGGACAGTTTATCCAGAATTTCCTGTTCTTCTTTGCTAAGACTGGTAATGAACTCCTCGGGCAAATAATCAGTGAGCTTCAGGAGATACAGGAGATAGGCACGGGTTTTGTCATCTTCTTTGCTGTATTGGTTAATGACATGATCCAGTAGCCATCTGTTTTTCGTAAATACCTTGCGGAAAAAGGCAATAACCGGTAAGCGGGCAGACTCGTTCTCACTCAAATTGCTTTTTGCATAATAGAGATATGCACTGAGGGCCTTTGCAGCTTGGGGATTTTCATAATAATACGTCAGCCATTCTCCAAAGGTCTGTTCATCCTGAAAAGAATTTTCCAGCTTAAACTCGACCAATTGAAGTCCACTTTCATCATAAGCGACTTTATTGGTAACCAAATCCCGGGCTTTAACTTTAACAGTATAGGAGCCCAGTTTGTCATTTGCTCCAAAACGCAGTAAAAGGCCGCTTTTACTTAATAACAAAATATTCGGATTACTTACCCGATAATTGATGGCCTCCATGTCAGTACTCTTATGATAGACCCCACCGTCACTATCAATAATCTCTAAGTCATAGTAGACCTTTACTTCCTTTGCTTTATTAACGCCGACGTCATACAGGAGGATATATATAGTAAAGAATTGTTTTGGATATACTTGGCTGGTTACCGAAATAGAGGGGCCCGAATTTGCGGGCACTTTATACCATTTGTCACTAAATGCAGTATCTTCCGTTATTAAGAGCTTACAACCAATTGCGGAACAGCACTGGGCAAACCCGACAAACATGGTCAATAGAAGCAATAACACAAGAAACTTTTTCATCCCGTTCTCCTCCAAACGCATTTTATTGCACAAATTGTTACCATTCTTCTCTAAACATTTGGGGATGGTTGTCGCTATTAGATTTTTCCTTGTCAATTAAAAAGAAGACCAAGCCTTTATCCGTGTTTCCCCCGTCATCCCCACCACCGTCTTTTAAATTGACAATCGACCAGCCAATGTAATATTCATCAACTCCTTTTTATGTTAAATTTCACCAAGTGGATATATTCCTCTCCAATTACAAATACTTATTTTTTCATAAAAAAACCCCTCAACTTATTCCAAAGTCAAGGGGCTGCTTCATTCCCACGACAAAATCACTGATACAAATACCCATACACCTTATACATCCTCAGCACCTTCGCCACGTACACGCGCGTCTCCGGGTAGGGGATCTGCTGTAAGCCCGAGAGGCGACCATTCCAGGTGCCGCTGCCTTGCCATTCTTTGATCCGGTTCAGGCCCGCATTGTAGGCGGCTAAGGTCTGTACCAGGTCCTGATTGAATTGGTCCAAAAGGTAACGGAGATACCAGGTGCCAAGCTTGATGTTGGTCTCCTCTTCCATCAAGTTCTCCAGAGTTACTTTTGGCGCACCAATCTGCTGCGCCACCCAGTCCGCCGTCTCCGGCATCACCTGCATCAAACCCCGGGCGCCTTTTTTCGAAATTACATCGGGTTTAAAACCGCTCTCCACATAAATTACCGCAGCCACCAGGTTTGGATCCAGCTGCCGGTCCACCGCATAAGTCAAAATCTTATCCCTGTATGGCATGGTAAAGACCATGCGCCCCACCGCCCGGTGGTAACGCATTCCTGCCAGCAATAAGACAATAAAAATGAGCAAAAAGAAAAAACGGCGCAGCGAATTCCTGCGTAATATGACATAGATTGCCACCGCCACCCCCACGGCCAGTCCCGTCCCCAGCGGGCTTAGCCCATCAAAACAATTATATGCCGGAACCGGTGGATTCATTCCTTCACACCCATTCCGTCCCGTCTTGTCACTAACCGCATATTCCACGCTCCTGTAAAAGCCCTTGTATCGTTAAACGCAGTTCGTCAAGGGAACCCTCGTTGGTAATCACCACATCTGCCCGGCGTACCTTCTCCGCAAGGGGCCACTGAGCTGCCAACCGCTGTTCAATGGCTTCAGGGGACAATCCATCCCGCTGCCTCAAGCGTTGTCGCTGGGTGTCCTGATCACAGGCCACTACCCAGACCTCATCGGCCAGACCCTCCATGCCCGTCTCAAAGAGTAACGGATGGTCCAAAATCGCATAGTCCCTACCATTCGCGGCAAGGGCCGTTAATTCCTTCCGCAGCTCTTTTTTAATTGCTGGATGCGTCAATTCTTCTAACCGCTTAAGCTGCGCCTGATTGGCAAAAACCAGCCGGCCCAGGGCCTTCCGGTCAATCTGCCCATCATCTGTCAGGATGCCACGGCCAAACTCCCGGACCACCGGTTCATAATTTGTCCCGCCCGGCAGCAATAGCCTATGGGCAACCGCATCCGCATCCACCACCGGTAAACCATACTCCCGGAGCATGCTAGCAACCGTACTTTTCCCCGTGGCAATCCCACCGGTCAAACCAATAATCTTCATGCTTCAGCTTCCCTTTCCGCATGCTGACACTTGGGGCAATAATGGGTTCCCCGGCCCGCCAGCTTCTTCCGGCGAATTGGGGTCCCGCAATTTACACAGGGTAAACCGCTCCGGCCATAGACCCGCAACCTTTCCTGAAAACCACCGGCGTTACCCAGCCCGTCCACATAATCCCGGTGGGTGGTCCCCCGGTACTCAATGCCCTCCGCCAAAACTTCCTGGATGATCCCATACAACCATTGCCATTCCTCCTGACTCAATGACGATGCCGGGCGTCCCGGATAGATCCCTGCTCGGAAAAGGGATTCGTCTGTATAAATATTGCCCAGCCCGGCCACAACCGCCTGGTCCAACAGCACTGCCTTAATGCATGTCTTCCGCGTCTTGCCTGCCTTAATCAGGTCATCCAAGGTCCATTTCCCGCCCAGCGGCTCCGGCCCCAACAGATCCATGGCATGGTGAGCATGATCCGACAAGAGGTCAACCGTCCCGAACTTCCGCGGGTCTTCAAAGCGCAGCTGCGCACCTCCGGCAAAGTCCAAAACCAATGTGGTGTGCTTTGCCAAGGGTTCCTCCGCAGTCGCCCGGAAGATCACCCGGCCGGTCATCCGCAGGTGGAAGACAAGTGTCCCTCCTTCTTTCAGACATAACAATAAATACTTTCCCCGCCGGTCAACAGCGGCAATGATCTTGCCCATTAACTCCTGGCGTAATTCCTCCGGGGTTCTTCCCCGGATAGCCTTGGGCAAGTAAACTGATACATCCTCAATCCTCTTTCCTGTTATCAAAGGCGTCAAAGAGCGACGTATGGTTTCAACTTCCGGTAGTTCCGGCATAGTAGGGACCTCCTTATCCTTTTAGGTGAATTGACATATAACATATTAATTATATAAAGCCCCTAGCCCCAAGGGAAAGAGTAATAATTTAGGCCTATCCATTATTGTTTGTAATTTTAACGGTTTTTTAGCCTGCCTTTTGGGTATGTGGGAGGCGGCTTCCCGCCCCTCCCACGCCCTCCAGGGCCAAAGGGTTTGGACGGAAACCCTTTGGAATCCCCCGACCCTAGGAAACCCCATGGTTCCGGGGCCTCCTTCATTCATCCAGGGTTTCTTGCACGTCGCCGCCATCCCTGGCCTTGTGCCTGCCTGGAAGAAAGCCTGTTGCAGGGCGACCTCAACGTTCATCCTTGAACTAATTCGGCGCTTACCGGCCTCCTTGGCCGGTATTTCTGGGAACAATCTGTAAGTAATTACTCTCCGTATGCTAAGGACCACAGTGACTGAGCAACGACGGAATACGACGTGGATCACGCCGCCCCCGACCAATCCGTCAATAACACAAAAACCAATAACCTTCAGTTTAACCCCAGATATATAAAACAACTATTTTTCCTACCACTTCTTCATATCGCCCCAGTTTTCACCGTCTTTAACCTCAACCACCAGGGGCACTGCCAGCTCCACAGCCCGCTCCATCTCCTCTTTTACAGCCAACACTACCTCCCGCACAGCCGCCTGATCCGCTTCCAGGACCAACTCATCATGGACCTGGAGCAGAATCCGTGCTGGAAGAGCATCCCGCTTCAGCCGCTCCTCCACCCGCAACATCGCCAGCTTAATAATATCCGCAGCCGTCCCCTGAATTGGCGTATTCCGCGCAGTCCGCTCGGCGAAAGATCGCCGGGCAAAATTGGAGGACTTCAGATCCGGCAGATACCGCCTGCGTCCTAACATAGTCTCGACATAACCCATCTCCCGGGCCGCCTCGATCACCCCGTCCAAGAAGGACCGCACCCCATCATACCGGTCAAAATACGCCTTAATATACCGCTCCGCCTCTTTGCGGGCCACACCTGTCCCCCGCGCCAGGCCAAATCCGCTAATCCCGTACAAAATCCCAAAGTTAACCGCCTTCGCCCGGTCCCGCAACTCAGCGTCGACTTCCGCCAAGGGCACGCCAAAAATCTCCGACGCTGTCCGGCGATGAATATCGTCCCCTTCGAGGAAGGCCGCCATATACTTCGGATCCTGTGAAAAATGGGCCATCACCCTCAGTTCAATCTGGGAATAGTCGGCCGAGATCAACACCTGCCCAGGACCCGGCAGGAACACCCGCCGGATCTCCCGGCCCTCCGCTGTCCGCACCGGAATGTTCTGCAGATTGGGATCAGTACTGCTCAACCGGCCCGTGGCCGTCACCGTTTGCTGAAAAGTAGTATGAATCTTGGAGCTTGCACTATCCACCAGGTTTAGCAGTGCTTCTACATAAGTAGAGTTCAACTTGGCCAAGCCTCGATACTCCAAGACTTTATCTGGCAAGGGATGCAACTCAGCCAGCCGCTCCAGGACCTCCGCATCAGTGGAGTAACCCGACTTGGTCTTCTTCCCCGCCGGCAGTCCCAACCGCTCAAAAAGGACAACACCAAGCTGTTTGGGGGAACCGATGTTAAACTCCTCCCCCGCCAGTTCATAGATCTCCTGTTCCAAGTGGGCCATCTCGCCCCGGAAGCGTTCCCCTAACTCACCCAAGCGCTCCCGGTCCACCAGGATGCCCGCCTCCTCCATCCGAAAGAGGGTGGCGGTCAGCGGCAACTCCAACTCCCGGTAGAGTCGCTCCATCCCTAGCTCCCCTATCTTCTCCCGGACAACAGGGACCAACTCTGTAATGGCGGCTACATTAGCTACCGCCACCCGCCCTGCGTCAGCAAAGGGGAAATCCATGGGCAACGCATCCAAAGCCACCAGGGTCCCCCGCTCATTCCGGAGCTCCGGCAGTTCACCCCGGCCCAAATAGGACCGCACCATCTGACTTAAGGAGAGATCCCCGCCGCTGCCGGCCAGGAGATGACCTGCCAGGCGCAGGTCCTCCCGCAGGCCAGCGGCGCCTTCGCCGCACCAAGCCCCGATCCTTAAAAACTCTTTCCCGTCATAGTAATCCTTTACTTGATCCTTTGAAGCCAACCACCGGGCCAAGGGCTCCGGCAGCCGGTCACCCGTTAATTCCACAAGATAATATCCGATCTCTGACCCGCCTAAGGCCACTCCCGCCAACCGGCTGCCGCTTCTGGCCAACCGATGGGTAAAAAACTGCAGCCCAACCGGTCCCCGCCCAAACCGTTCCAAGATGGGGGCCAGGTCATCTCCAGCAGCCACCGTCGTATAGTTGGGCACGGCAAAGACCTGTTCAATATTGGCATTGGCCCCAACTTCAGAATCATCGACCAAGAACCGCTTCAAGAGTGAACGAAACTCCATTTCCTGGAAGAACCCGGCCACCGCCGCCCGGTCGCCCCCCGTCCACCGGCAGTCTTCCGGCGCCAGAGCCAAATCCAGATCACAGCGGATGGTCGCCAAATCCCGGCTGCTCATGGCTTGCTCCTGGTTTGTGGCCAAGAGATTGCGCTCCCTTGTCTTCTCCACCTGGTCCAGATGGGCCAGGAGATTCGGGATATCATGGAACTGTTGGATCAACCTAAGGGCCGTTTTCTCACCAATCCCGGGCACGCCGGGGATATTATCGGAGGGATCCCCCATCAAACCTTTAACTTCAATCATCTGGCGGGGTTCCAGCCCGTACCTATCGTGCACCGCCGCCAAATCAACCCGTTCCACCTCGGTAATGCCCTTCTTCGTATATAACACCGTCACTTTGGGTCCCACCAGTTGGAAGGCATCCCGGTCACCGGTAACAATATAGACATCCATACCAGCCTCAACACCACGGCAAGCCATGGTGCCCAACACATCATCGGCCTCATAACCATCCTTGGCGATAACCGGCACGCCAAAGACTTCAAACAACTGGCGGACCAGGGGGATCTGACTGCGCAACTCCTCGGCCATAGGTCGCCGGCCTGCTTTATAGTCCCCATAAGCTTCGTGACGGAAGGTAGGTTTGCCGGTATCAAAGGCCACCGCCAAATAGTCGGGCTTCTCCTCATCCACCAAGCGCAACAGCATCATGGCCATGCCATAGACAGCGTTGGTATGTTGTCCTTGTTTGTTTGTCAGCGGGGGCAATGCAAAAAAAGCCCGGTTAGCCAGGCTGTATCCATCAATAAGGATTAATTTACCTTTCAAGCGGGTCTCCTCCCTTTTCTGCGGCAAGCAGAGCAACACCCACCGCGTTATCCCCCGAAAGCCGGGGGTCCCCAAAATAAATGCGCCCGTTGGGCACCATGCCGGGCAGTCGCGCTCTAAGATGCCCGTTGGCCGCCACACCGCCAAAGATCAGCACATCCGGCAGCCCCGTATCCTGGATCCCCTGCTTTAACAGAAGGGCCAACGATTCCACCAGGCATTCCAGAACGCCCAGGGCCACATCGGCAGGTAAAGCGCCTGTTTGTAATAGCCGTTCCGCCGCTGCCGCCGGACCGGAGAAGCTCACTTCCAGACCTTTAACAGCCGCACGGATCCTGACTTTGCCAGGCTCCCCGCTCTGGGCCAGCTCCTCCAAGGCGGGGCCAGCTGGAAAGGGTAGGCCCATGGCCACCCCAACCCGGTCCACCATCTGCCCGGCATGCAGATCATTGGTGCCGCCCAAAAGCTCCACTCCATAACCCCCGGGTTTCCGGGTGATCAGCAGCAACTCGGTGGTTCCGCCGGAAAGATGCACCGCCAGGAATCGGTCGGCCGCTAAATCTGTCCCCACCAGCGCCGCTCGGAGGTGGCCCTCCTGGTGAGAGACGGGATGGACTGGAATGCGGGCGATGGCCCCCCAAGCCGCAGCCATCCGATAGCCCGCCATAAAGACCGGCATATAGGAGCCGGGCTGGGGCCGAGGTGTTTTCGATGCTGCAATGGCCGCCGGCTGGCCTGGCGAGATTTGCTGGCTCAGCTCGGAAAGCAACTCGGGTAAACGCTCAATATGCTGAAAAAGGGCCTCCGACTGGCGAAGCCCCCTCTGGCCCATGGGCACACTGAGCAACCGGCGCGCCTGACCCAGAATATTTCCTTCAGCATCCACTGCCGCCACCGAAGTGGTGTAGCAACTGGTATCAACACCCAAAAACCACTTTTTATTCATGTTCAGTCTCTTCCTGAACAGATTCCACCGGCAAAGGCGATTCCTCTCCATTGGACTCCGCCTTGGCGGGCAGAGTGAACTGACGGATAATATTGCCTAAAATCCCATTGACAAATTTGCCGGATTCATCATCCCCGTAGGTCTTCGCCAGTTCCACAGCCTCATTGACTGTTACGCTGATGGGCACATCCTCCCTGTAGACCAATTCATAGATGGCCATGCGCAGGATATTCCGGTCGGTGGCCCCCATCCGGTCCAAAGTCCACCCCTCTGCAAACTGGCCCAACAATTCATCAATTTCCTTCACATGCCGGCAAGTGCCCAAGACCACATCTTCTAAAAAGGCCACTGACTTCTCCGGCAGATCGTTGTTGTCCAGGGCATATTTTAACGCGGCCTCGGGGGTATTACGTCCCACATCAATCTGGAATAAAGTTTGAAAAGCCAACTCTCTTGCAATTCTACGACTCAAATTTTAAAACCCGCTTTCTTTAGTCTCCCGACGGCAATACCTTCTCCAGAATCTGCCGGAACGACGCCTTGCCGTCAATAAGTTTCCCGATATAGTATCCGGCGCCAAGACAGAACAAAAAGTACAATGCGTTAATCCAACCATATTTGACGACGATTAAACCCGTGATAAACCCCAGGATCCCGCCGAGGATTCGCCCTTTGTAATCCACTAAAACTTTTATGCGTTCCCAGATCTTTTCGTCCATCCCGGCACAACCTCCCCGTTATTCCACCCGCGGCCGGGCTTCATTGGAAATCCGCGCAATATTGATTGTCACATGGTTTACCGGAATCCCCACAATCTCCCGGATGTACTCGGACACCCGTTGCCTGGCCTCTTCGCTCAATTGCGGAAGGTTCATATCCGGCAAAACAGTAACGTCAATCGCAATCACCATGCCGTCATCATCGGCCTCCACCGTTACCTCGGCATCTCGAATACCCTTTAAACGCCGCACCGCCCGTAGAGCCAGGTCTTCCACCGCTGAGTTGGCCACCCGGACTTGTCCGAGGGCAGTATCATATATAATCATGCGCTGGGGTTTCTGTGAATGGGTGCCGGCAGCAGCAATTGCAATGAAAAGGACCAGAAAAATGATGGCAACCAACAGGTAATGAAGGGGGTTTGCCTGTGCCTGCAGGAACGCGAAGGTCTTTTCGGGGCCTTGTCCCACCAAAAACAAGATAAAAACAGCCAGTGCCAAGAAGATTAATGAACCCAGCAAAACCACCAGGCGATGCCAGATCTTCATCCTTTTCATTCCCTTCCTTTCTGCAGCGCCCGGGTTTTTTACCTAACCCGGGGCTCTTCCTCTTCCTCTGAGCGAAAACTGAGTTCCTGGATATGGACGTTTACTTCCACGACCTTCTTTCCGGTCATGCTTTCAATGGCCTTCGCCACATTCTGTTGGATGGTATAGGCCACATCCGGAATCTTCGTACCGTATTCGATAATTACGTAAAGGTCGACAGCCACTTCCTTCTCCCCGACTTCGACTTTTACGCCTTTGGACATATTCTTTTTCTTAAGCAGTTCGGCGATGCCGTCAACCACACCGCCGCTCATGCCTGCCACACCTTTGACCTCACTGGCGGCAATCCCGGCAATGATAGCGATCACTTCATTAGCAATATAGGTTAAACCGGTTTCTTCATTTTCATAACGGCTGGTTTCCAATCCGGCCATTTTTGTGAACACCTCCCATTAATCATAGTCCCATGACAGTAAGGGTATGTCAGGAGGTTTTGTTGAAGATCCGCTCCTCAATAAATTTTGTGTTAACTTCACCGCGGCGGAAATAGGGGTTATTCATCACTTCCAAATGGAAGAGAATGGTAGTCGCAATACCATAGATCTCAAATTCCTCCAGCGCTCTGGTCATACGGGCAATGGCCTCATCCCTGTCCCGGCCGTGGGCAATCAACTTTGCCACCAGGGAATCATAAAATGGGGGGATAGTATAGCCGGTATAACCAGCACTGTCCACTCGGATGCCGGGACCCCCCGGCGGGTTGTAGAATTGGATCTGGCCCGGTGAAGGCATGAAGTTTTTGGTAGAATCCTCCGCATTAATCCGGCATTCGATGGCATGTCCCTCGATCCGGACATCCTCCTGCCGGATGCGCAAGGGCTCACCTGCAGCGATCCGGATTTGCTCTTTAATCAAATCCACCCCGGTGATCATCTCGGTCACCGGGTGCTCCACCTGGATACGAGTGTTCATCTCCATAAAATAAAACTGTCCGTTCTTATCCAGCAAAAACTCGATGGTACCCGCATTGGTATACCCGACGGACTTGGCACCCCGCACCGCAGCTTCACCAATCATTTTACGCATCTCAGGAGTGACTACTGGCGAGGGAGCTTCTTCCACTACTTTTTGGTGGCGTCGTTGCAAGGAACAGTCCCTTTCTCCCAGGTAAATACCATTACCATGCTCATCCAGGAGCAACTGAACCTCGATGTGACGCGGTTCTTCAATCAGCTTTTCCATATAAACTTCGGGATTGCCAAAGGCCGCCTCCGCTTCCATCTGAGCGGTCTGAAAGGCATGGAGCAGTTCCTCAGGGCTAAAAACCGCCCTCATCCCACGACCGCCACCGCCGGCCGAGGCCTTGATGATTACAGGATAGCCAATCTCCTCAGCCATCTTCATGGCTTCTTCCTCATCCCGGATGGGTCCATCAGAACCGGGAATAACCGGCACACCGGCAGCCTTCATGGTCTGCTTCGCGTTGGCCTTTTCCCCCATCAGTTCAATCGCCTTTGATGACGGACCGACAAATTTAATGTTATGGGTCTCGCAGATCTCAACAAAACGCGCATTTTCCGCCAAAAAACCATATCCCGGGTGGATGGCGTCCACACCCAAAACCGTAGCAGCACTGATAATGTTGGGAATATTCAGGTAGCTACGGTTGGAGGGAGCCGGCCCAACGCAGATAGCCTCATCCGCATAGCGGACATGCAAGGAGTCCCGATCCGCTTCGGAATAAATAGCCACCGTCTCGATGCCCATCTCCCTGCAGGCACGAATGACACGGAGCGCAATTTCACCCCGGTTGGCAACAAGGATCTTTTGGAACAATAAAACATCCTCCTCTAAGCGAACACAATTTCATTAAACCTTTTCCAAAACGAACAACGGTTGTCCATACTCCACCGCTTGGGCGTTTTCCACCAGAATGTTGACGATCTTGCCCTTTACTTCACTCTCGATCTCATTCATCAGTTTCATGGCTTCGATGATACAAACCACTTGGCCCGGTTCAACCACCTGACCCACCTCCACATAAGGGGCAGCATCGGGGCTAGGCGCCCGGTAAAAGGTCCCGACCATCGGAGCAACAATCAGCATCTGGTTGGGTTTTAATTCTTCTTCTTTTTCCATGGGTTCGCCAGGCTGCACGGCAACCGCCGGAGCGCTGGGAGCCGTGGAAACCGCAGGGGTCGGTGGTGCAGCAGGAGCAACGGGTATTACTTGCGCCTGGCCGACAACTCCGGAGGTGCTACCCTTTTTAATTACCACCTTCGTCCCGTCGCTCTCCAGGTTCAGCTCAGTAATATCCGTTTCTACCAGGAGCTTAACCAACTCCTTGATTTCCTTAATATTCATGAATCGTCCTCCTTTAATCTCCGGGAAAAAATAGCCTGAATTGATCAGGACTGAGGAAAATACCAGAGTATTTATTCACCGGGGAGCAAGATTTTCCTCCTTTTCTTCTCCCTTTTCCCGTCCTCCATATGCCGGTTGTTCTTCGTGAACATGCTGGATCCGGGCCAAATCCGGCCGTAAAAAAACTTTGTCCCTTCCCTTTATTGTACATCAACCACATTATTTTACACATATTAAATTCCAATCCCCAAAAAGCAACGGGTTTATGTATGTTTGAGAGAAGATCACAAAAAACACCTTGTCCCGGGCCCTCACTGACAAAGGCCCGTAACAAGGTACTCAGCCGCACAAGCGGTCACTTCACGCTTTGATCCACAATCCGGATCTGCCCAATGGGACGGCCAGAGACATCCACCGCCCATTGACCAATTGCTGCCACCTTCTCCGAGGTGAGGCGTTGCCCGGCGATGATGACAGTCACTGCTGTCCCGCCAATCGTAACCATGTTCTCCGGGTAACCCCGCACCGCCAATAAATTTTCCAACTCCCGTTCCTTCGTAATTCTCCGTTCCAGCTCCAATAATTCGGCAGTGGTTTGCTTCGCTAATTCGCTCCCGGGATCGTTGCCCCTGATCATGGCTTGCAGTCGCTCCCGCTGGCGGCTCTGTTCCCTGTCCCTATGCAAACGAAGGCTCTGTAAACCGCCCTGCTCCGCTTGGACTTGCTCCCGGACCCGGGCCACCGGGATTCCCTCCTCGACCACGTCCCGCATTTCCCGCAGCGGAACGGGCTCCAGCTTAGTCCAACCCTTTTGGAGATGTAAGCCAGTGCAAAAGCCCCCCAGCACCACTAAACCCAAGATTAATAGTTTCTTTCCATGGTAAACCGCAATTGTTTGACTCATTGCCTTTCCCCCCCGCTTGGCTCTGTTCCCGCCATGACCACCACCCGGTGTAACTCCGTCCCGGTGGCAATAGCCGTTGCATGCCACAAGTCCTCCCGCACCCCCATATCCCGGGCGCCTTCGGCGATGACCACCACCCCCAAGACCTTGGGGCGCTTCCTTTGCTGAAGCACAGGTGCTTCACCGCGGCCGCCTTGGGTAAATACCAAGTCCCGGCTGGTCCGCCTCTGCTGTTCCTGCCTGCCGCCACCTTCACCCTCGCGGACCTGACGGGTCTCCTGCTCCTCTTTTTCCTGCCAAACATGAACTTCACTGCCTTCTAAGGTCAGATCCACCCATACCCGACCGGCACCGCTGATCCGGGAAAGAGTGGTGGCCAGTTCCCGCTCCCATTGGGCCTCCGTCCAGGAATCCCCCTCCCTTGCCGGCACCCTCTCTTCTGTAGAATGATCCAGCAGTACCCGGGGGGCTGTCGGAGCGGGCGTCACCGGATTGCCTGCCCAAAGCAACAGTAAACCCAGGCCGACAATGGTTGCCACCGGCAGCAATAACCGCCGGGAACCAGCGGTTTTATCCTGCCACCAAGCCAAAAGCATCTGCCACGGAACTCTGCCCTCACCTCCGTGCTCCCGTTCCATCACGAATCACCTCTACTTTCACCTGATCCCAACCTGCCTCCCGTAGGATGCTCAGGATTTCCTCCTTGGTGACCCCTGACGTACCTTGTCCCAGATCGACCCGGAGGGTCCCGTCTCGAAACTCAAGTTCTGCTCCATGCAGTTCCGGCAAGCGGGCAGCTAGCAGCCTGTAAATACTTGTTTCCCGCGGGAAAGCCTCTGCCGCCGTTTCAGCCCCCCTTTCCCGGATCCTGCCAGCCAAAAGTTTCAACGACTCCAGGTCCGCCTTTACCGGTGCTTCCACTGCAGGAAGCCGGGGTTCCCAATGGTTTATCCCGTACAATAAAGGCTGTACCAACCCTACAACCACCAACAACCCAAGCATCATACGGACATATGGTTTCAAAGAATCCTGGGGCAAGAGGAGCTCAACCAGGCTCAATAAAACCACCAACGCCACTAAATTCCGTACCCAATCTTGCAGAAAGTCCATGTCTACCTCCGGTCAGCGCAACATCGCTGAAAAATTGCCCACCGTGACCAATACAGTCAATGAGATAAAAAACATCATACCGGCAATGGACAAAGCCCCGAAGACCAAAGTAAAGGTATTAGCGATCTCCTGTAGGGCCTGGGACAGCCGCTCCTGCCCCAACGGCTGGACCAAGGCTGAGGCTAAACGATAGATGATGGCTATGGCATAGATCTTCACCATGGGCAGGAGGCAAACAAACAACACCACCAACGCCCCAAAGGTTCCCAAAGCATTTTTGATCACCAACGAACAACCAGCGGCCAGTTCCATGGAGTCGGCCAAGGCTCCCCCCACCACAGGAAGGAAGGAGCCCGTTAAAAACTTGGCTGTGCGCAAAGAGACACCGTCAGAAACCGCAGCGCCCAGCCCCTGAATGGAGATGACTCCCAAAAAAATCGTCATGAGCAGACCCAAACCGCCAATAACCACCGTCCGGACCAAACCCGCCAGGCGGGAGAGGGGAAAACCCTCAGCTAAATGGCCGGCCAAACCAATGACACCACCAATATAAATCAGGGGAAGCAGATAATCTTTGATGGCATGGATAATCAACGTAACTCCGGCAAAGACCATGGGATGCAACACCGCAGCGGAACCAAGACCCCCTGCCGCCATCAGCAGTGAAAAGATCAACGGCATAATGGCAAAGAGAAAGGATCCAGCCGAATCCAGGGTTTCCCGGGCCAGTTGGAGGGTAGTCACAAAACTGCCCACTGCCAACCCAATGATAACCAGGTAAGTCATGGCATAAGCCAAATCTGTCACATTCTCGCTCAACCAGGCCGTATGGAGCCGGTGCAACACCGAACAGACGCCGGCCAGTGCAATAATCTGGATTAGCAGCCGGAAATTAAGCACAACTTCTTTAAAGCCGATACTCAAAAGATACTTAAGACCGTCCGCCGGATTAAAACCAACCCCGTTTTGGGCCCAGGCCATCGGGTCCCATCGGGGCAAGAGGCGCTGCACGTCCTGGTCCAGGCGGATCAAATAATCCTCCACTGGTTCCAGGGGCAACACCGCCAGCTCCTCCCGGATCACTGGCGTTAGGTCATAGGCCGTCGCGGGCCGCCCGTGGCCAAAAAAGGCCTCAATCAGCAAGAAAAACAGGATAACATACCGCATGACAAAACCATCATTCCTTGCAAGATCATCATTGCACCTTTCACCGGAAATGGCCGGCTCAAGCCCTGCTGCTCCACACCATCCTTCACAGCCTCCCGCCTTTCGTATCCAATTTAGTACTCCGAATCTTGGAGTCTTTTTTGGTATTCAGAATTCAAGGGGGTGCAGGGTTAAAACTCTTGTCCTCCTGCCTTCCATTCAATCTCCTTATAACTGACTACTGGCTCCTGTCTCATAGGCCCCTTCAAATAACCTTCAACAACAATTGCAAGATCGCCGTCATTACTGGTACCGCCAGGATCAAGATTGCCACCTTCCCGGCCAACTCCACCTTCATCGCCAGCGCCCCCTCCCCGGCATCCCGGCAAATCTGGGCGCCAAAGCCTGTCAAATAGGCCACGGCAATTACCTTAAACACGGTTCCGAGGTAGAATGGTTCTACCCCAGCCCGGGCGGTCAGGCCTTGAAACTGTTGCAACACCACCCCCAATCGTTGCAACACCATGATAAACAGGAGAATGCCAACGGCTGTCCCAAAAAGAACAGCCAATTCCGGACGTTCCATGCGCAAAATTGTCAACAACACCGTTGCCACCAAGGCAATGCCAAGGAAGGGCATAATTTCCACCACACGGAACCCTCCTTACAGGCCAAAAACCGACCGTACATCCATAAAAAGCCGTTGAATCAGCTGGATCACCATCATTAACACCACTACCACCCCGACCAAGGTTAACATCTGGGCCTGTTCTTCCTTGCCCGCTTGCTTGAGGACCATATTCAAGACGGAAATCAAGATGCCTATTCCTGCTATTTTGAAAATGATGTTGATATCCATCAACCGTCCTCCTTGTTTCCGCCCACAAATCGGAAGGCGCTGCATTAAGAGGGCCCCTTAAATGGGCTTCTGCCAGACCGCGCCCGTTAATATAAGACCAAAACCAGAATCATACCCAGGATGAAACCGGCATAACGTAAGACCCGCTCATTCACTTTCACCTTTTCCTGGGACTCCTGAACCACCGCCTCCAACCGCGCCACATTCTCCCGGATAGCCCGGATCTGGTTGGCCTGGTCCGTCACGCCCAGGAGGGCGGAGAGTTCTGCCAAACAAGCCCAATCTGTCTCAGTCAACGTTAACTTGCCCTGAAAATCCTTGAGCGTACGCTGCCAAGCCTCACCGGCATTGTTTAACACAGCCAGTTGTCGGGCTGCGGCAGCAAAAAAATCCGCTACCGGACCATTGAGATTTTGCGCCACACGGCGTAAGGCGGTCTCCAAAGGATTCATGGCATAGCCCACCTCCACCGCCAGCAGGTTTAACCCCCGGATAAACTGCTTTAAATGGGCCAATCTCTCCCGGTACGCATTGGCCAAAATCAATCCCCCGGCGCCAAAACCGAAAATGACCAATAACGCCCCGAACAGTTTCATGGCTTTTCCCTCCTTTTTTCCTTATCATGCCGGTAAGAACGAGCTGTCTCCAACCTTTACCAGGAATTGCCCGGTTCAATCTGGCTACTTAAGCAAAAGCTGCCCACCGGGAGAAAGGACCCGGCAGTCTCATCCCAGATCCCCTCCACTGTACCCGGGCCAAGGCGGCGGCTGAGCACCACCACCCGCTGGATCCCTCCGTCCGCCAGCAACCGGAACAAAGAGGGTCTTTTCCGCAGATCCTCAAGGTTATCAGCATGGGCAGTAGCCAGCACACTGACGCCTGCATGCAATAGATCCCGTAATGCTTCCGCCTCTTCGTAGCTACCCAGCTCATCCACTGCCACCACATCCGGGCTCATAGTGCGGAGCAATAGGAGGATTCCCTCCGCCTTCGGGCAGCCGTCCAAAACATCGGTCTGCACTCCAACATCCAACTGTGGCACCCCATGAAAACATCCGGCCACTTCCGACCGCTCATCCACCAACCCCACTTTGCAGCGGTGGCCCGCAATTTCCCCATTGCTGATCGCCCGAATAAGATCCCTCAAGACCGTGGTTTTCCCAGCCTTTGGCGGTGAAATCACCAAAGTTCGACAAAACCGGCCGTTGCTCCATAGGAAGGGTAAAAGCCGCCGGGCAATGCCGGGCATTTCCCGGGCCAGGCGGAGATTAATCGAAGTGACGGATTTAATCCGCAGGAGCCGCCCGTCACGGACCAAACACTCCCCGGCCAGGCCGGCACGGTGACCGCCCGGCAAAGTAATAAACCCCCGGCGCAACTCCTCCTCCATGGTATAAAGGGAACTGGCGGTCATCCTCTCCAAGGTTCCCATCAGGTCTGTCTCCCCCACAAACCAAGCCCGGGCGGCATGAACAGTAACCCCTCCGTCCGGCCGCAACATCCAGCTTCCATCCGCTTCCACCATTAACGGACGGTTGAGACGGAGCCGGATCTCCTGGACCCTTTGCCTGCTCCCGTTTATAAAACCGGCTACTACCTGCCGGATGCCGGGCGCTAAAAATTCCAACGCCCGGTAGCCGGGGTCCGGCACTTTGGTTGGCTGTGCAATTTGCCACAAAAGAGCCCGTCCCCCCTTCTTTAACTATAGATATGGGGACGGGCTCACCTTTATGCCGGAACTTCACCGGCATTTTCAATTATTCATTTCTTATGGAATTATGGGAATTAAACGGTATTCCCGGAATCCGTGGCGCCGGCCTGCACCACCACACTGCCTTCGTCATCCTCATCAGCCTCTTGTTTGTATTGCAATTGGGCCTCCAAGAAATCCAAATCCTCATCCAACGCCTTGACGTAATCGGCCAGTTCTTTTTGGGCCTGGGCCAGACTTTCCAACTCATCCGTAATCCTATCACAGACAGTGACCAGTTGTCCCCAGACGGCAGCGGATTTCTCATTATTGCTGGATCCTACCCCCTCAATCAACCCCTTTAAATAGGAAACCTCCGTCTTCAGCAACTCCACTCCCATCCCTCCCCGCTGTTTTACCGGCCTTATTTTACCCAGAACCGGGGAGGATTAAGCCACTGTTTTCATAGTACCTACCAGATAAATTAATTGTTCAGGAGAAACATAACCAACGGAGACAATAAAAAAAGCCTTCTGCTTGAGAAGGCTTTTTTTGTTTGGCAACTTATTTATTCATCCGTTTCAAATATTCACCGCTCCTGGTATCAACCTGGATAATATCCCCGACTTCAACGAAGAAGGGCACTTGGACCACCACGCCCGTTTCGCATTTTGCCGGTTTGCTGCCACCGGTGGCAGTATCCCCCTTGAAGCTCGGGTCGGTCTCCACTACTTCAAGTTCCACCGCGTTGGGCAATTGCACACCGATGGTCTCGCCCTCGTACAACTGGATCTGGACCTCCATATTTTCCTTGAGGTATTTCACACCGTCGCCCAGTTTATCCGCAGATAAAGTCAGCTGTTCATAGTTCTCCATATCCATGAAGACATACTCATTATCGTTATTATACAGGTATTGCATGTCCCGTGTTTCAATCCGGGCCAGGCCTACTTTTTCACCGGCATTAAAGGTTTTCTCCACGGTAAACCCGGTTCTGATGTTCTTCAATTTGGTCCGGACAAAAGCTGCGCCTTTGCCGGGTTTCACATGCATAAACTCCACCACTGAGTAAATGTTGCCATCAAGCTCGATGGTAAGACCGGTACGAAAATCGGTGACCGATACCATTCATGATCCCCCTATTCTCTGATGGATAAATAAATAAACACTTGTTTATTTTACCATGGGAAAGGCCATCTGTCGAGTTCTGGTTCTGCTGTTTACATAAATACGCTTGGCCAGGTTGCACAAACTGTGGCGTGGGACGAATTTTACCAGTAACCCTACTTCACCCATATGGTTATTCTCTCACCAAAGCAAAGAAAAGATATGGGCAATACTCAAAAAATAACCGTCAGATCCTTGGCACTGGCTGTCAGGACCTCACAACCGCTTTCCGTAATTACCACCACATCTTCGATCCGGATACCACCCCAATCTGGAAGATAAACACCCGGTTCTACTGTCAGCACCATACCCGGTGCCAAAACTGTGTTCTCCCGCGGTGACAACCTTGGGTTTTCGTGAATGGCCAAGCCAAGGCTGTGGCCTAAACCGTGACCAAAGTACTCGCCATAACCGGCCTCTTCGATCACCCGGCGCGCCAGGGCGTCACCCTCCCGTCCGGTCAGTTGCGGCCGCAAACCGGCAATAGCCGCCAATTGCGCTTGCAGGACCAGGTGATAAATCTCCTGTTGCCGCCGGGTTGGTTCCCCCACCACCACCGTCCGGGTCATGTCGGAGCAATAGCCATGGAGAACACAGCCAAAATCCACCACCACCAGATCACCGGCCATAAGTTGCCGGTCCCCGGCCTCGCCATGGGGCAGCGCAGAACGGGAACCCGAAGCAACGATTGTGGGAAATGACGTACCTGAGGCACCCAACCGGTGTAAAGCTTCCTCCAGACGCCAAGCCACATCCCGTTCCGCATCCCCCGGCCGGATAGTGGGCAGCACTTCCTGCCACGCCGCATCCGCCACCGCCACTGCCTGCCTAATCCGTTCAATTTCACCTGTATCCTTAATCATTCTTAACTTAGCTACCAAACCCGGTGCAGGTGTCAAGATCTCCCCCGGCAGCAATTCCTTTAACTTGTAAAAATCATCTACCGACAAATGTTCCGCTTCAAATCCCACACGCTTCAGGCCCAGATCTTGCAGCGTTGCCGCCACCGTCGCCCAGAGGGATTCCTCCTGGCGCCGGACCGTAAAACCGGGCGCTTCCTCTCTGACTTGGGTAAGGTAGCGAAAATCCGTCACCAAGACCTCGGCTTTTTCCCCAATGACCAGGGCGCCGCTAGATCCGGTAAAACCACTTAAATACCGCCAGTTCTCGGGCCCGGTCACCAAGTAGCCATCCAGGCCATGCTCCCGCATGCTGGCCCGTAACCGTTGTAAACGATCCACTATATTCACCCCCGACCCTAGGAAACCCCATGATTCCGGGACCTCCTTCATTCATCCAGGGTTTCTTGCATGTCGCCGCCATCCCTGGCCTTTCACCTGCCTGGAAGAAGGCCTGTTGCGGGGCGACCTCAACGTTCATCCTTGAGCTAATTCGGCGCTTCCCGGCCTCCCTGGCTGGTATTTCGGGGAGAGCCAATGGATGATCGAGTGTAGACAACTTTCCACTCTACACTCAACCTTCCAGGCATCTCCCGGCATGGACGCCGGGTGGTACCTTGCCGGATTGGTTGGGCCATGCTTCCCCGATTCCACTCGCGGCGTCAAATGCGAGCAGGGCAAGGCAGCAGGAAGCGAGGACACGCAAGCGTACTCGATGTACGTTGAGCACCCAGGAGTCGGCTTTGTCGATTTCGGGGTTACGAAATCGACAAAACGATCTCCTTCCTCTAAAAGACCTAAACAATACTTTCAGATCACGCCGCCCCAGCCCATCCGGCAATAACACATAAACCCCTAACCCTCAGAACAACCCGAACAAACTCACCCACAAAGGCCCTCCCACCAAACACCACGCCTCAATGCGCCTTCAAATACCCCACCAACGCACGCAAGCCCAGGAGATAACTCTCCTTGCCAAACCCAGCAACAGTCCCTATTACCACAGGCGCTACATACGAAACATGCCGGAACTCCTCCCGCGCCGCCGGATTCGACAGGTGCACCTCCACAACCGGCACACCCACCCCCGCAATAGCATCCCGCAACGCCACACTCGTATGAGTATACGCCGCCGGGTTCAACAAAATCCCGGCGAACTCACCTTCCGCCTCCTGCACCCAATCCACCAGATCCCCCTCATGGTTCGACTGCCGCGACTCAATCTCCACACCCAACTCCCGACCAAGCCGCCGCAACTCCTCCTCAATCTCCGCCAACGTCGTCCGGCCGTAAATCTCCGGTTCCCGCCGGCCCAGCAAATTCAGGTTGGGCCCGTGCAAAACCAATATCCGCATGCTCAATTCCCCCTTGCACCCAAAGCCAGCAACACTCGCCGCACAACCTCATCAGGCACCTGGCAACCCCATTCCACAACACCCAAAGTCCTTGGCAGGACAAACCTCACCCGGCCTTGACTAACTTTCTTATCCCGTCCCATGGCAGCGAACAATTCACCCACCGACACGCCGGGCAGTTGCGTCGGTAGCCCGAAGGCCCCCAACAAATCACTGATTCGCCCAACCAACTCCCGGCCACAGTGGCCCACCTCCGCCGCCATGGCCGTAGCTGCCACCATACCAATGGCCACCGCTTCACCATGCCGAAACAAGCGGTAATCCGTGACAGTCTCCACCGCATGCCCCACGGTGTGGCCAAAGTTCAAAATCGCCCTGCTCCCCTGTTCCCGCTCATCCTCTGCCACCACGTCAGCTTTAATCCGGCAGACCCGCTCCACCAGTTCCCCCAGGATCCCAGGGTCCCGCCGGTTAATGGCCGCCGTCTCCGCCTCCAACAACTCAAACAAGGCGGCATCGCGGATCACCGCCGACTTCACCGCCTCCGCCAAGCCCGCAGTATAGTCCCGGTCGGTCAAGCTTTTCAAGACAGTGAGATCGGTAAACACCCCCTGCGGCTGGTAGAAACAGCCAATCAAATTCTTGCCCCGGGGGTGATTCACCGCCACCTTTCCCCCGACAGAACTGTCGATCTGGGCCAGCAAGGTGGTGGGCAACTGAATAAATTTTACTCCCCGCAGGTAAGTCGCAGCCACAAAGCCCGCCATATCCCCAATCACACCGCCACCCAGCGCCAAAACAGCCGAGTTCCGTTCCAAACCGGCCTCCACCGCCGCATCATAAATCCGAGCCACCTGCTCCAGGCATTTATACTCCTCACCGTCGGGCACTTGCACAACGGCAAACCGCCGGCCTGCAGCCTGCAAAGCCCCTTCCACCCTTTCCAAATAAAGATCTCCCACGGTGGGATTGGTCACAATCAAGAGTGGATCCTGCAGGACCATCTGCTCCAAATAGCGTCCCAAGCGGGACAACAGGCCGGTACCAATCACAATCGGGTAGGAGCGTACACCTAAATTTACCTCCACCCGCCGGGTCTCCAATTGCTGCAGGCTTTTAATAACCTCCTCCGCCACCCTTTCCGGTGTCTCCAGGGCATCGGTGGCGATATAGATATCCGCCTGCCTGTACAAGGGCTCCCGTTCAGCCAACAACCGCCGGATCTGCTCCGCCTGTTCCGCCGGATCATCTCCAGTCAACAGCGGCCGGTTGCGAACGTTAGCCAGCCGTCGCCGGATTGTTTCGGCGGCTGCACCCAGACTAACGATGATTCCGTTCCTGCGCAACGCCTGAAGATTCTCCGGGTCCAACACCGCGCCGCCGCCGGTGGCAATCACCTGATCCGTCCCCCGGGCTACCCGGGCCAAGACCTCCTTCTCCCGCCGGCGGAAATAGGCCTCACCCGATTCAGCAAAGATCCGGGCAATTTCCCGACCCTCCTCGGCCTCCAAAATCTCATCAGAATCAACGAACACCCGGCCCAACCGCTTGGCCAAAATCCGGCCGACAACAGTCTTGCCGGAGCCCATAAAACCGATTAAGACAATATTTCTGCCATCCACCTTCCTGCACCACCCACATGGAAATATCCCATGCTTCGTTGGGAATTTCCTTGTTATAGTTCAAAAAGATCTTCTGCCTCCGTCTCCCGGCGGCCTAATCTTAAATTTCCCGTTTTATGCCCCTTTATCGCCCATTTGCAGCCTCTGCTGATAGGCAGCAAAGGCCTGTTTCAGATCGTCAAGGTTATCCCCGCTAAACTTTTCAAGTAAAGCCTCGGCCAACACCCAGGCGGTCATTGCCTCACCAACCACAGCAGCAGCGGGGACTGCGCAGATATCCGACCGTTCCACGCTGGCTTGAGTAGCTTGTAATGTATCCAAATCCACCGAAGGCAAGGGAGAGTAAAGGGTGGGAATGGGCTTCATGGCAACCCGGATCAATAAGGGCTCGCCGTTGGTCATGCCGCCTTCAACCCCGCCGGCATTGTTGGTGGGGCGTCGGAACCCGCCGGCTTCGGTCCATTCTATGGGGTCATGAACCAATGAACCCCACCGCTTGGCCGCCTCAAAGCCCAGCCCAAACTCGACACCTTTGATGGCAGGGATGCTCATTATTGCTCCGGCCAGGCGGCCGTCGATCCGCCGGTCCCAGTGCACATGGGATCCCAACCCCACCGGCACACCCGTGGCGTAAACCACAAAGGTTCCGCCCAGGGAATCGCCACGCTCTTTGGCTCCGTCGATGGCCACCATCATCCGGTTTTCCAGGTCCGGGTCAAGGCAACGCAAAGGTGATTCCTCGATGAATGCCTGCTCCTCCGGGGTAGGCACACCCAAGGCGTTGCTTTCGATCCCGCCTATGCTCTGGACATAACTGCCCACAGTGATGCCGAATTCCTTCAACAAGAGCCGGGCCAACGCCCCGGCCGCCACCCGCATCGCCGTCTCCCTGGCGCTGGAGCGCTCCAGAATATTCCGGGCATCAGCAAAACCGTACTTCAAGACCCCAGCCAGGTCCGCATGACCGGGGCGGGGAACCGTGACTTTGGCCGCCACCCGGTCCAACCGGTCATCCCCAAGAATCTCCGGGTTTTCCCCTGCCCCACCGGCGGTCTCCGGACTCATCACCTTTTCCCACCGGACCCAATCCCGGTTGGAGACCGTAAGGAGAATAGGACTACCCAGTGTCTTACCATGGCGAACCCCGGCGCCAATTGTAACCCGGTCCGTTTCCACCTTCATCCGACCGCCACGGCCATAACCTCTCTGCCGCCGCTGCAAATCCCGGTTAATGGCGTCCGCCGAGACCTGAACTCCGGCAGGATATCCCTCGATAATCACCGCCAACTGCGGTCCATGGGACTCCCCGGCAGTTAAAAAGCGCATCTTCTTCACCCCGACCCTGTATGACAATTTTCCCCTTTTATTCGTTGCCAGTCCCGTTATTTCCTTTGTTTTCCCCTCATTTCTCCATGCACCGGCGTAAAACCTGCCGGAACAGGCCCTGTTAATTATTCTAATAAAAAAGCCCCGCTGCGCGGGGGCCTCGAAGATTTAATGTTTGGGGTAATTAGAAACTGTCTTTGCCGCCTCATTAATTGCCAATAAAGCATCCGCCCTTACCTGCCGGTCCTCCCGGGACATTTTGGCGAAGATCTCTCCTTCCAGGCTTACTGCATATTTTCCACGTAGGTGAGACAGGGCCAAGGCCAACATATCTTGCCGGCAACGCTCGCACTTACAAAACTCCGGATTGCTTTTCAGGTAATCTTCATAGACGGAATTTACCACGTCTTCCATATAGTTCTTCAAAAACATTCCTTACCCCTCCTCAAGCCTCCGTGCAAATCATGTGGTGAAGTTAGTATGACGAATCAGCAATCTTGTCAACTGGCGCAGAAATGATAATCTGCTGCCCCACGGCTACCTGGGTAACATCAGTGATACCGTTGATTTCCATCAGGAAATCGACAGTTGTACCGTAACGCTTGGAGATGCGCCACAGGGTCTCTTTCGGTTGGACCGCATAAATATGATTGGCGGGAATCGGTATGGTTAAAATCTGACCCTCTCTAATGATCTGATTGGCAGTTAAGCCGTTTTGTTGCATGATGGCATCCACCTGCACCCCAAATTTCCGGGCGATAGTGTTAAGGGTCTCGCCTTTTTTCACAACGTAACTAACTTCCCGTGTTGCTTCGCTCTGTTGTCCTTCCTCCACAGCGGTGATTTCCGCCACGTCCGTATCAACCAGGGAAACGACGGGTTCCTCTTCGGCAACCGCAGGCTCGACTGCAACAACGGGAGCAGCCGGACCGGCCGTGGTCTCTTGGACCACAGCCGGTGCCGGTTCAACCACAGACACGGGTTTTACTTGCTCTTCAATGGTAACATGAATCGGTTGTTGCTGCTTAGCCTGGGCCGGAGCAGAAGCCGGAGCAGCGGCGCTTGGTTTGACTTGGATCTCTTTCTCGATTTCAGGCGCCGGTTCATTGCCCCGGATTATCTTGGGAGTAATGAAGATGCAGATATCTGTCTCCTCATTGGGTTGAACGGTCTTTTTGTTAAACAGCAGGCCAACCAAGGGGATCTTTCGGAGGTAGGGCACACCGGAGGTTTTTTCAGTGAAATTCTTAGACTTCAAGCCGCTTAACACAAAGGTCTCGCCATCATTTAAGCGCACAACGGCATGGGCCTCTCTGGTGCGAATGAGCGGAACTTCATTGTCACCGGCGGTTTTCCAAGCTGTAATTGTGCTTACTTCAGCCTTCACTTCCACAGTAACAACCTTGTCATTATTGATCCTGGGCGTGAATGTCAGCCGGGTACCCACATCAATATAGTCAATTTCGTATGTAACGCCGTCATCACCGGTATTCTTCGTTACAACAGGATACTTATCGCCGATAAAGATGGTTCCCTGTTGATTATCGGTGGTGGATACATTGGGATTTGCCAGCAGCCTGGCCATACCTTCCTCCTCCAAGGCATCCAACTTCAGCATCATTTCAAAATGATTAAACCCGCTGGTAGAATAGACGAAAGCCCCTGCCTTGCGTGCATTGCCTCGTGCATTGCCTTCAGAATCTTCTCGTGCATTGCCTCCAGAATCTTCTCTGGAAAACACATAGATGGGATCAAACCCCAAGCTTTTTGAAGCGTTCTTTGTGATTTCCTCCACCCGGCATTCGATGTTCACCTGGGGGACAACCCGATCCAT